>Ga0214473_10005190_pt1 | contig 15633 bp, 11 predicted proteins | sample RVTome_7_FD_203509 | JGI IMG/M metagenome (GOLD analysis project Ga0214473, IMG submission 203509) | Soil microbial communities from uranium-contaminated site in the Upper Colorado River Basin, Wyoming, United States - RVT98D197 | ecosystem: Environmental > Terrestrial > Soil > Contaminated >... | reverse complement strand
TCACCTCCTGGGTCGTGTCCGTGCTGGGCGCACGGGGCATGGGGGGGCGGAGCCCCCCCATCTCAAGGACAGCCGACAACGGCCCTGCAATTCGTCCCTCTCCAAAGATCCTCTTGGAGAGCCGATGGCCTCAGGCCGTTGTTCGTCCCTCTTCGAGAGCCCTCTTGGAGAGTCGAAAGGCTGAAGCCCCTTACAACCCCAGCCGCTTGATCCAGCGGTAGAGCGTCCGCGGCGAGACGCCCAGGATCTCGGCGGCCTTCTCGCGACGCCACTTGGCCTTCTCGAGCGCCGCGCGCACGCGTACCAGGCCGGGTCCGACGTCGTCGTCGTCGCCATGGCTTTCGTCGTCGGGCGCCGCGGCCGGCGGCACGTTCGGCGCCACCGCAGCCATCGACACCGCCACGCGCCCGGTCTTCTCGATGATCTCGGGCGGCAGGTCGTCCACGTCGATCATCTCGCCCTCGGCCAGCAGGCCCGCGCGTTCGATCGCGAAGTGCAGCTCGCGCACGTTGCCCGGCCAGTCGTACTCCCCGAGCGCCGCGAGCGCCTGCGACGTGAAGCGCTTCTGGCTCGGGAGCTGCTTCGTGAAGTGCTCGACCAGTAGCGGGATGTCCTCGGGCCGCTCCCGCAGCGGCGGGATCACCACCTTGACGCCATTGACGCGGAAGAAGAGGTCCTTGCGGAAGCGGCCCGCCGCCACCTCGCTCTTCAGGTCGCGGTTGGTGGCGCACACCAGCCGGAAGTCGGCCCGGCGCTTGCGGGTCGCGCCGACCCGGTAGAACGTCCCCGAGTCGAGCACGCGCAGGAACTTCGACTGGATCTCCGGGATCATCTCGCCGACTTCGTCGAGAAACAGCGTCCCTCCGTCGGCCACTTCGACGAGCCCCGGCTTCTCGTTGGCGGCGCCCGTGAAAGCGCCGCGCTCGTAGCCGAAGAGTTCGCTCTCCAGCAGCGACGACGGCACCGCCGCGCAGTTGAGGTCCACGAACCCCTTGGCGGAGCGCGGCGAGAGCCGGTGCACGTGCTGCGCCAAGAGCTCCTTGCCGACGCCGCTCTCGCCCTCGATCAGCACCGGCGTGCGCGCGGCGGCCACCATCTCGATCGTGCGCAGCACCTTCTGCAGCACGGGCGAGCGGGTGAGGATGTCGGACGACAGGTTGCGCTGCACCTGGAAGCGCAGGCGCCGGTTCTCGCGTTCGAGCAGCGTCTTCTCGCCGGCCTTCTCGACGCGCATCCCGAGCTCCTCGAAGTTCGGGGGCTTGGTCAGGTAGTCGAAGGCGCCGAGCCGCATCGTGTCGATCGCCGACTGCACGTTGGCGAAGCCGGTGACGATGATCGTCTGCAGCTCGGGGTGCTCCTTGCGCACGCGCGCCAGGATGTCGACGCCGTCGGCGTCGGGCAGCTTGAGATCGAGCAGCAGCACGTCCCACTCGGCGGAGTCGAGCGCCTTCAGCACGCTCTTGCCGTTGGTGCAGATCTTGACCTCGTGGCCCGCCTTCTGCAGGAAACGGGTGACCGTGAGGCCGAACGTCTGCTCGTCCTCGGCGACGAGCACGCGGAAGCCGGTACCGTTCATCGTGTCCCTGTCGCGACGCGCAGGACGACGCGGAAGACGTTGCCGTCCTTGCGAGGCCGGTAGACGAGATCACCCCCGCGGCCTCGGAGCAGGCCGCGGGCGACGGCGAGCCCGAGCTTTGCCCCCCGCTGGGCATCGGCGTTGGTGTACGGCTCGAAGACCTGGGCGCGCTCGGCCGGCTCCAGCGTGGGACCGCTGTCGGCGACGTCGAGGTGCAGCGTCCGTCCCTTCCGGCTCGCGGCGACGCTCAGGGTGCCGCCGGTGGGCATCGCCGCCGACGCGTTCATCACCAGCGCCATCACCACCTGCTTCAGCGAGCCGGCGTCGATCTGCACCGGAGGCAGCGTCTTGGGCAGGCTGGTCCGCACGCGCAGGCGCGCGAGCGCCGGGTGGCGCTCCAGGAGACGCAGCGACAGTGCCAGCGTGGCCCCGACGTCCGAGCGCTCGCCGGCGTCGGAGCGCGACGAGTCGAGCAGGAACTGGACGATCTTCTCGCAGCGCGCGACCTCGGTCCGGATCAGGTCGCGAAACTGGCGCGCCTCGCGCCGCTGCTCGCGCCCGGCCTTGGCCGCGAGCGAGGCGAGCGCCTCGGCGCAGCCGGCGATGCCCGCGAGCGGGTTGGAGATCTCGTGAGCGACGCCCGAGACGAGCTGGCCCAGGAAGGCGAGCCGGTCGTGCGCGATCAGCTGCATCTCGAGCTGGCGGCGCGCGGTGATGTCCTCGAACCAGGAGAGCACGTGAGTGGTCGTGTTCCCGCGCCCGACCGGGAGCCTTCGGACGTGGTAGAGGCTGCCCGAGGTCTCGACGACCTCCTCGTACGGCTTGCCGGTCCGGAAGACCCGGCGCAGCACCGGCTCGGTGGCGGCGAAGCCCTCCCTGCCGAGCACCGCTTGGAGCGGCCGGCCGAGCGCGCGGCTGCGAGGCCGGCCGAGCGGTCCGCGCTCGCGCAGCCGGTTCCACGCCACCACCTTGAGCTCGCGGTCCACGACGTAGAGCCCGATCGGCAGGGCGTCGAAGACCGATCCCGACGCATCGGCTGTGGCGCTCTTGCCTGGGCGGGCCGGCACGCCGAGAGTATAGCCGGGCTTAGAGCCGCTTGAGGTCGGCCTCGGTCAGAAGCATCCGGTCGATCCCACGGGCCCGCCCGGTCTGCTCGTCGGCGTCCACCACCGCCGCGGCGAAGCGCGGGTCGCCCTTGGCCGTCTCGAAGCGGTTGGGCATGGCGGTCAGGAAGCGCTGGATCACGAGCGCCTTCTCGACCCCGATCACGGAATCGTAAGGCCCGGTCATGCCCAGGTCGCTGCAGTAGGCCGTCCCGCCCGCCAGCACGCGGTGGTCGCAGGTGGGCACGTGGGTGTGCGTGCCCACGACGGCCGTCACTTTGCCATCGAAGTAGTGGGCGATCGCCGTCTTCTCGGAAGTGGCCTCGCCGTGCATGTCGACCAGGATCACCTTGGCCTCCTGGCTGAGCCGCTCGATCTCCGCCAGTCCCAGCGTGAAGGGATCGTCCATCGCCCCGTGCATGAAGACCCGGCCCGACAGGTTCAGCGTCGCGACCGGCGCGCCCGAGCGGCGGGCCTTCCCGACGTGCGTGCCCCGCCCGGGCTGCCGGGCGGGGTAGTTGAGCGGCCGCAGGAGCTGCGGGATCAGGTCGACCACCCCCAGGATCTCCTTCTTGTCCCAGATGTGGTTGCCCGAGGTGAGGCAGTCGACTCCGGCATCCAGGATCTCGTCGCAGACCTCCTTGGTCACGCCGAAGCCGCCCGCCGCGTTCTCGACGTTCGCGACGCAGTAGTCGATGCCGTACTTCTTGAAGACGATTGGCAGCGCCTTCTTCAGGATGTCACGGCCGGGGCTCCCCACGACGTCCCCGATCATCAGGATGTTCATCCAGACAGGCTACTGGCGCGGGTCGGTAGGGTCAATCGGAGGCGATACGATCGGAGGCGATATGACCCTTCCGCGGGCCATGGGCAAGAACCAGCCTTTGACGGGACAGGCCACGAGCAACGCGACGAGCCCCTCGTTCCGGCGCCGTGTCGGCCGCTTGAGGCGGTATTCGCCACGCCGGATCCGTTCAAGCTCGAATCTCTGACCCGGGCGGACGTCGTCCAGCTGCCGAAACTGGGCCGGTAGCACGATCTGACCCCTGCTCGAGATGGACGTCTTCATGTTCCATCAGATACCCCCTGACTCCCACCCAGTCAAGAGAGGCGCCGCCATCCCAGCGAAAAGGCCAGTAACGACGAGTCCCCCTTGCTTCTTGTACCGGCAGGGGGAGGACTGCCCTCATGGGATCCAGCACCGAAGGCACGCTTTCGCCGTATCATCCACCGTACCGGAAGGATGGCCACGGGAGCGGCCGGGGCGCCGCGGCCCGGAGCGGGATGACTCGCGAGCAGCAGTTCCTCTCGGAACTCGCCGTCATCGAGCGCGTGATCGCCTGGGTCTGCGCGCGTCGCGGCCTGCGCGGCGCCGACGCCGAGGACTTCGGCTCGGTCGTCAAGACCCGGCTCGTCGAGAACGACTACGAGATCCTGGCGAAGTTCGAGGGGCGCAGCTCGCTCAAGACCTACCTCACGGCGGTGATCAACCGCCTCTACCTGGACTTCCAGGTGCAGCGCTTCGGCAAGTGGCGCTCGTCGGCGGAGGCGAGGCGCCTCGGAACCGTCGCGCTCCGGCTCGAGAGCCTGATGTTCCGCGACGGGCTCACGTTCGACGAGGCCTGCGGTGTCCTCCAGAGCGACCCGCGCGTCAGCGAGACGCGCGACGCGCTTCACGCGATGCGCCAGAGGCTTCCGAATCGGCCGGGACGCGTCCCGGTCGGCAACGGCCCCGAGCCCGTCCGGCTCGACAGCGGCGCCTCCGTTATCGAGCGCGCCGAGCGCCAAGCGCTCGCCGAGCGGACCTTCGGAGTCATCCGCCGGTCGCTTTCGGAGCTGCCCGCGCCCGACCGCGTCTTCATGCGCCTGCACCTCGAGTCGGGTCTCACGGTGGCCGAGGCCTCGAGATCCCTCGGCCTCGACCAGAAGTCGCTCTATCGAAAGAAGGAAGACGTCCTGAAGTACCTGCGCTCCACCCTCGAGGCGGCAGGCATCGGCTCCCAGGCCGCCCGCGAGCTGCTCTCGACGCTCGACTGGGATGCGGCCTTCGGCGTGGAGGATGTCGTCCAAGGTTCGGAACAAGTCGGGTCGCGTCCGTCTCAAGGGCATGGCACGGCCGCCTACGGGGAAGGTGAGCCGTGACACGAGGGCCGGAAAACGTGCCTAGTGCGGGCGATCACCCCGATCCCGGGCTCATCGCGGCGCACGTCGAGCGACGACTCAGTGGCGCCGAAGCCGCCCGAATGGACGAGCACCTGGCCGGCTGCCCGACCTGCCACGAGGTCTTCGCCGAGACGCTCCGCTTTGCCCTGGACGAAGAGGCCGAGGAAGCCCTCCCAAGGTCGTCGCTGGTCGCGATCCCGATCGTGCGCCGCCCCGCGTTCCGCCTGGCCGCGATCCTCGGAGTCGCGGCGAGCGTGTTCCTGGCGTTCCAACAACTCTGGCGCGCGCGCAGCGAGCGAGCGGCTCCACCGCTCATCGCCGAGCTGGCCCATGCGATGGGCACCAAGCGCTTCGTCGAACCGCGCCTGACCGGAGGCTTCCAGCACGGCCGCCTGATCGTGCTTCGATCAGGCGACGCCCCGCAGGGCCTCGACGCACAGTCGCCGGCCGTCCTCGCCGCGGTCGCCCGCATTCGCGAGCGCACCGAAGGCGATACGTCTCCGGAAGGCCTGGGAGCTCTCGCCGTCACGTATCTCGTCTCGGGCGACATCGCCAAAGCCGTCAAGGCCCTCGAGTCGGCGACGGCTCAGGCCCCGAAGAACCCCCGCCTCCAGAGCGACCTCGCCGCCGCCTACCTCGTGCGTGCGAGCCGCCTCGACGAGCCCGCCGACCTCCCGAAGGCGCTCGAAGCCGCCGAGAAGGCGATCGAGCTGAAGGATGCACCGGACGAGGCCTGGTTCAACCGCGCGCTCTCCCTCGAGAGCCTCCACCTCGTGGACTCCGCCAAGAAGGCCTGGGAAGACTTCCTGAAGCGCGATTCGACCTCAGGCTGGGCGGACGAAGCCCGGAAGCACCTCGAGGAGCTCCCCCCGGCCCAGCAGTCCACGATCGAGGAAGACCGCGCCCGCGCCCGCGCCGCCCTCGCCGAAGGCCCGACCGCCATCGATCGCCTGGCCGATGAATCCCCGTCGATCCTCGCCGATTACTTCCTGAGCGAGCTGCTTCCCACCTGGGCCGACGCCCAACTCACGGGCCACCCGAACGCCCTCGTCCTTCGCATTCAGGCCCAGCAGGCAGGCGAGGCCCTCCTCCGAACCACAGGCGACGCCTTGCCCCGAGACGCTGCTCTCGCCCTGGCATCGCCCCCATCGGGCCCGTCCCGCGACCCACCCCGCACCCAGGCCCTCGGTTATAAGGCCCTCCAAGAGGCGCAACGCCTCTACGATCTCGGGCAACCCTCCTGCGACACCTTCCGCGAATCCCGCCGCCTTCTCGAATCCGGCGGTAGCCCTTACGCTGCTTGGGCCGGCGAACGCATCGTCAGTGCCTGCTCTGGGCTCGGTGCATCCGAGGAGGGCCTTGCCGCGCTGAACCGTATCGAAGCCCCTGCGAAGAGCCGCGGCTACGTTCGCCTCCTCGCTCGCGTCCATTGGGTGCAGGGACTGCTCTACGTGCGGCGTGGAATCTTCGAGCCCTCACTTCAGCGTTATCGGCTCGCGCTCGACGGCTTCCGCTCGCAGCGCGACCCGGAGAGTGAAGCGCGAATTCTTGTGCGACTTGCCCAGGTCCTCGACTTCGTCGGTGACCGCTCGGCCTGGCGCGAAAGGTTGCGAGGACTCGCGCTGTTCGGCAGCGTTCGAGAGCCATCTCACCGCCATATGACGCTCTCCGAGCTGGCGGCTGCGTGCCTGGGCGATCGGCTAGCCAGGTCAGCTCTTCAGGCGCAGACAGCTGTCGTCGTAGCCGCCAGGAGCTGGGCGCGCCCAGAAGCCGTCGCCGAGGCCCTCATCTGGCGAGCGAACATCGTGGACACACTCCGCTCCCACGACGAAGCTCTTGCGGACCTTTCCGAAGCTCGGCGATGGATCGCGCGGATTGAGGATCGCCAGAGGGGCCCTCTGTTGACTGCACAGGCAGACGCGGCGGAGGGACGGATCTTCGCCACCCTAGACCCCGAGCGCGCGGCAGGCCCACTCGCTCGAGCGCTCGAGTACTTCGAGCAAGCGGTGCCCGCACTAGAACCGGGGCTTCGTCTGCACCTCGCCCGAGCAGAAGCCGCACGTGGTCGCGACGATGCTGCCGAAATGCAGCTCGATGCCGGGATTCGCATCATGGAATCGCAGCGGATGTCGCTGTTCAATCCCACCACGCAGGCGTCCTTTTTCGACCAGGCGGCGTCGTTGTTCGACGAGATGGTCGGCTTTCAGGTCGACACGAGGCACGATCCGCAGCGCGCCCTTTCGTTCGTCGAGCGTGGCCGCGCCAGGCAGCTGCTCGATTCTCTGGCGGCGCCCCCGAGTGCGAGCCTGGGCAGGCAGGCCCGTGCGGGTCCCCTCGAACCTGAAGCGCTCCAGCGCGAGCTGCCGGCGGATGTGGCACTCGTTTACTACGCCTGCCTGGCGGATCGCTTACTGTCGTGGGTCATCACGCAGGACAGCTTGCGATTCGTCGAGCATCCGTTGGAAGAGGAGGACCTTCGGCAGCGTGTGGCCGCGCACGAAGCGGCCATGGAAGGGCGAGCCAGCCTCTCGGCCGCACGGGAGCAAGCAGCTTCGATCTTCGACCACCTGATACGCCCCGTGGAACCTCTTTTGCACGACCGTCGCGTGCTCGTGCTGATCCCGGATGGGCTCCTGCAGTCTGTCGCGTTTGCGGCTTTGTTGGACACGAAGACCGGACGCTTCCTGGTCGAAGACCACCTCGTTGGCGTGGCACCGAGCGGGTCGATCTTCGTACGGGCCTCTGTGGCGACCGCCGCTGCCGGCCGCCATGGCAGTCTGTCGCTGCTGGCGGTGGCAAACCCGAAGTTCGATCGCAGTCGTTGGCCAGGGTTGCCCCGCCTGTCCAGCGCCGAGGCCGAAGCCACGGACATCGCTCGTCTGTACGAGCACGCGACGCTGCTGACGGGACCCAAGGCAACGAGAAGCGAGTTCCTATTGGGCGTGCGCAATAGCAGCGTGGTGCACTATGCCGGCCACGCGGTCCAAGACAGCAACGACTCGGCGGCACGTCTCGTATTGGCTCCCGAGGCTGGCGGCGCCGATTCGGGTGTCCTCGATCTGCACGACTTGAAGAGCGGGAATCTCTCGCGTACGCGCGCGGTCGTGCTCGCAGCGTGCCGAACGGGAGCTGGAGAGGTCTCGCGAATCGAAGGTGCCCTGAGCCTCGCGCGGCCGTTTCTGGCCGCCGGAGTGCCCAGCGTCGTTGCCAGCCTCTGGGACGTCGACGATACGACGAGCCGCAGGTTCTTTGTCGCCTTCCATCGAGCTCTGCTTGCTCATGGAGACCCGCTGACGGCGCTCAATCTGACACAGCGAGCGTTCCTGAGCGACAAGGATCCGTTGCTCGCGCATCCCGCCACGTGGTCGGCCTTCGTCGCCATTGGTGGAATCGACGCTGGCCAGCCAAACCGCGCTCACTAACGGGAAACCTCGCCTCTAAGCACCGCTAGCGGATCGCGAATGTTCCCCGCCCGACCACCGCGGGCAGTCGGAAGCCTGTCGGCTGGGCCGGAGATCCTGTAACACACGGCGAGTCTTGCTTCCTTTCCCTGCGAGGGCCTCGCACTCGAGCGGGGCCGCGAAAGGAGGGTGCCATGGGCGTCGCAGTGACAGTGGTCTTTACGGGCTTGTGTGCCTTGGTCACGGGAGGTGACCGTGCTCCGGGACAGGTGCTCCTGGTCGACGCGAAGGGCGTGGGCAGTATCGGGGGCGTCGAGCTTCCCGAGCACGCGCCGACTCTCGTCGTGAGCCTCAACAGCCTCGCGAACGCCGCGTCGAGCAACCCCACGCGCGTTGTCATGGCCGGGCCGGAGGGATCTGCGGGCCCGGCGAACCAGGTCGGCCTCTGGGATCTGAGCGGATTCGAGGTGAGGATCCGAGTTCAGGGTGCGGACGAAGCCGGCCTCCACCTGTTCCGGCCTTCGGATGGGACGTCGTCGTGGCCCGAGCCGCCGCGAGACATCCACGACGCAGCGGCGTGGCGCGACCTGCGGTATGTGGCCGACATGAGCTCTCTGACGGGTGACGGCCGCGTCGATCCCGCACTCATCGACCCGGACCATGCCAGCGGATTGCCGAAGGCCGTTGCAGCCCGCATCTACCTCGAGGAGGGGCGTCTAGAGTCCGGCATCCCCAGCCAGCCGGGGTCCGTAGGCGCGGTCTTCGAGTTCCGAGACGGCACCAATGAGCCGAAGCTTCGTCAAGCGCTCACGGACACGATCCGTTGGAGCCTCGATCGCGCGGCCGAGGCGGTCGCCATCGAGATCATCCCTGTGGCAGGAGGACGAGCGAAGCGGCTCGTGCTCAAGCCGAGCGTCACGCCACACACTCTCTTTGTCAGCAACTTGCCTGCGGAGAACGTGCCCACGCACGCTCACCACACCGTCACCGACGAGGAAATGGGCGCCCTCCACTTCGGTGCGTACTATGCGCTGCTCGGGAGGAAGCCGGCCGAACAGCCATTGCCACGGCCGTGGCTTGCGACTCAGCGACGGCGGGGTACCGGAGGCATGGCCGGACCCTTCTGCCCGCCCGCGCGCTTCGAACGGAACTGAGGGATTCGGAATCCAGGTTGACAGGAGGCTCACGTGTTCCGGACGGCCAGAACCACTCTGATCGGCGTCGCAGTCCTGATGGCTTCGCCTGCGGTCGGACGAGAAGCCTGCCAGGAGCGGACTCTGGGCCTCCGCTATTCACCGCAAGCCGGCCACTACATGTGTTGGGCGGCAAGCGGGCAGATGGTGATGGAACTGCTTGGTGTGGAGCAGAAGGAGGCCTGTCAGTGCCGGCAGGCGGAACAGGTGCTCGGCGTGGCGGGGTGCTGCGCCACGCCGAGCTCCTGCGCACCGGCGGGGGACGTGGCGGCGCGCTGTGACGAGGCGCGTTGGCCGGCTTTCGTGGAGAGGCCGGACCGCTACGGCTTCGACTACAAGACGACCTGTGACGGGCTGCCGAACCGGCAGGACGACGATGCGTGCGACGCGAGGCCGCTCGGCTGGATGGCGCTCTCGGCCGAGCTTTGCGCCGGGCGGCCGGTGCTGGCCGCCTTCCGCTCCCGAGGGGCCACGCGCGGCCACATGGTCGTGGTCAAGGGCTTCTCGATTCACGGCGGAAGGCGCGTGCTGGTCGTGGATCCGAAGCGGCTCTGCCCGGCAGGACGCAATTGCGAGGGCGAATTGGACGAGGGTTTCTGGATTCCGTACGACGAGTACGCCGCCGGCTGGGGTGGCTTCGTCCATTGGGTCGACTTCTACGGCATCCGACGCCGATAGCCGAGAGAAACCGAAGCGCCGCGTCCGTCTAGGTCTGCGCAGTCTCCAGCTTCGGGGACCCCGGGGGGATCCATGAGAACGAGTCTGAGCCGTTTGCGGCAACTTGTCGTGCGGATGCTCCTGGCCGGGATCGCCCTGGCGCTGAGTGACGCCGCGCATGCGGCCGAGGTCAGGCTCGTCTTCCTCAGGACGAACGACATCGTGTACGACCCGGTGAGCGGGCAGATCTGGGCCAGCCTGCCGGCCGACGCATTCTTCCCTGGCGTCCCCAACAGCGTCATGCCGATCGACCCTGTGACAGGAGCTTTCGGCCCGGCGATCCAGCTTCCGATCACGCCGGGGAAGCTGGCGATCTCCGACGACGGACAGTTCCTGTACGCGGCTGTCGGGTTCGGCTCGTCGTTCGGCTCGGTGATGCGCATTCACTTGCCCAGCCGGACTGCCCCCGACCTGCCGTTTCAGGTAGGAGGAGAGGTCGAGGACATGGAGGTGCAGCCGGGCCACCCGAACGTCATTGCCGTCTCGCGCAAGGACGCATTCTCGAGCCCGAGGCACCTGGGTGTCGCGATCTTCGAAGACGGGGTACAGCGACCCTCCGCGACGCCAGGTCACACCGGCAGCAACGTCATCGAGTTCTCCCGGAACGACCCGTCACGCCTCTACGGCTACAACAACGAGACGACGGAGTTCGGCTTCCGGCGAATGCGTGTCGACGACGACGGCGTGGCCACCGAAGACGTCACGACAGGCCTGATCGACGGGTTCTCCGTGGACATCGAGCTCCATGGCGGACGCCTCTATGCCACCTCGGGCCGTGTGATCGACCCCGAGGGGCTGCAGATCGTGGGCACCTACGCGATTCCGAGTCCCCCGGGGGCCCAGCTGGTGGAGGTGGACGACGACGCGGGAGTCGCCTACTTCCTGAGCGCGAACCAGCTCCTCAGCTTCGACCGGGACAGCCTGGCTCCCGTCGCTGAGCCGTTCCCGATCGTGCCGCTGATGGGCACGCCCAGCCGCCTCATCAAGTGGGGCACGGACGGCCTGGCGTTTCGCTCGGACCAGAACGAATTGCACTTCCTGCGACCGCCGTTCTCCGACGAGACCAACAACCAGTTCGACCATGCGCGCGTGATCCCGAGCGTGCCTTACGGAGACAACCTCGACACCCGCGGCGCGAGCCCGGCCTTCGACGACCCGTTCTGCGTCGGCCAGGGTGCGACGGTCTGGTACGCGATCACGCCGACCGAGAGCATGACTCTGGAAGCGAACACGATGGGCACGAACTACATGGCGACGCTCTCGGTCTACACGGGCACGCGCGGAGCGCTCACGCAATTGGGCTGCAACGCCAGTCCGGTTGCGGTCCTCGCCTTCACGGCCCTGGCGGGGCAGACCCACTACATCATGGTCGGCTCGCTGGGCGGAGGAGGCGACCTCGTCTTCCAGATCCAGCGGCCGGTCGACACGGATGGAGACGGCGTCGGGGACTCGCGAGACAACTGTCCCGCCACGTTCAACCCGGACCAGTTCGATCTCGACGGCGACAGCCGCGGCGACGCCTGCGACAACTGCCCTGGCTCCTTCAATCCGGGCCAGGAGGATGGCGACGGCGACGGGACGGGGGATGCCTGTGAGGACGAGGACGGCGATGGCGTTCTCGACGCCTTCGACAACTGTCGAGCGGTGCCCAACCCCGATCAGCGCGACACCGACTTCGACGGGGTTGGAGACTTGTGCGACGCGACCCCCGTCCACGACCTGGCGGTAGGGATCCTCAACTCGCCGCATCTGACGCTCCGGCCGCGCGAGGATGGCTCCCGCGCCCTGAGCGTCAAAGTCAAGGTGTTCAACCTCGTCGACTATCGCGAGTCGTTGAGCGCCAGCGTCTTCGTGACAGGGGTGCCGCCCGGGTGTAGCCTGACGGTGCCCGCCGCCATCGCCACAGAGGTTCGACAGCTGGGAGACAGGAAGCTTCGGTTCGACTTCGACGTGGCTTGCGCGCCCAGGATCGTTCCCGGCTTCTACGCGCTGTCGGTGAGCGCCTTCGTCTCTCACACTGGCCCGGGGCAGGACCGTGATGCGTCCAACAACTTCGCGGTGACGAGCGGGCTGCTGCGGGTTCGGTGAGGCGCTCGGTGACACGCGGACGACCATGCGCCGCGGAAAAGGACCGGACGCGTCCGTCCAAGGTGGTCGGCTGATGACGTGCCAGCAAACCACGGAGGTCCGAGTGCGCAAGCAATGGCTTGGATGTCTCGTCGGCGGGATCGTGTTGTTCGCGTCGCCCAGCGCCTGGGCCGGCCATCCCCAGGAGCGGCAGGGGTTCTGGATCGGGTTCGGAGGCGGATACGGCTCCGCCAACGTCAGTTGTGACGGCTGCGAGGGCGGCGATCGGGAGGGAGCGTTCGCGGGGTCTTTCAAGCTCGGGGGGACGCTCAACGACCGGGTGTTGCTGGGCGTCGAGTCGAACGGCTGGATCAAGGAGCAGGAGGGCGTCACGCTCACGCTCGGGAGCCTGACCGGCACAGTCAGCTTCTATCCGCAGGCGTCCTCCGGGTTCTTCCTGAAGGGCGGCGTCGGACTCTCGTACATCGACACCGACTTCAGTGAGGGGTCGCTCTCCGTGTCGGTCAGCAAGACCGGATGGGGCGTGCTCGCGGGCCTGGGCTACGACCTGCGGGTCGGCCGCAACATCTCGCTCACGCCCGCGTTCAACTACTACTACGGCAAGCCCGGGGACCTCGCCTTCGAGGGGGAGACGGTCTTCGGTGGCTGGAGCCAGAACGTCGTCTCGTTCGAGATCGGCATCACCTTCCACTGATCAGGCGATGCGCCCCTTGACGCTCCACGGCGCTGGTGGGATAATCCCACCGTGATCGTGACCCTGGACGAAAAGCGGCGCCTGACCGTGCCCGTTGCGCTCGCGCCCGCGGCGCCGGGCGACGCGTTCGACGCGCGCTTCGACGAGGAGGAGGACGCTCTCGTGTTCCGGCGTGTCAAGCGCGGGAGGAGCTGGCTGGACGTGCTGAAGGCGTGCCCCGTCCCGATGGACGACCTGCCGCCGCGGAGCCGCGAGTACCCGAAGAAGCGAAAGCTGTGAGCTGGCTGCTCGACGCCGACGTCCTGAGTCAGCCGGCAAAGCGGCGGGGCGATCTCCGGATCGTCGCCTGGCTCGAGCGTGAGGAGGCCCGCTGCCACACGAGCACCATCGTGATCGCACAGCTCGCGTACTGGGTCCGCAGCAAGGAAGGGAAGACGCGCGACGCCCTGCAGAAGTGGCTTCGCCAGCTCCTGGACGCCATGGACGGCCGTGTCCTCGGCTTCAGCGTGGCGGTCGCGCACGTGTGGGCGGATCAGCAGCGCGCCTTCGACCGGGCTGGGCTCCGCATGCCGCTCGCCGACAGCTACATCGCCGCGACCGCCCGACGGCACGGGCTCACGGTCGTCACGGGAAACGACCGTGACTTCCGCCGTCCGGGCGTGAAGGTGTTCAACCCCTTCGTCGAGCTGTGCTAGCAGCGCCTCCCGCCGACCCTACACCGTGACCGGCCTCCGCGGGCGTCCCGGGAAGGGGCGCGGCGGGCTCTTCGTGCCCGCGGTGACCTTCGGTGTCGGCGGCGGGACGAGGGCCAGGGCGAGCACCTCCTCCACGTCCTCGACCAGGTGGAACGACAACCCGCGGCGCAGGTGCTGGGGCACCTCGTCGAGGTCCTTCTTGTTGAGCCTGGGGCAGACGACGGTTTCGATGTGGGCGCGTCGGGCGGCCAGGATCTTCTCCTTCAGGCCGCCGATCGGGAGCACCTGGCCGCGTAGCGTGATCTCGCCGGTCATTGCGAGGCCGCTGCGCACCGCCTGCCCGGTGAGCGCCGAGAGGATCGCCGTCGCCATCGTGATCCCGGCGGAAGGTCCGTCCTTCGGGATGGCGCCCTCCGGCACGTGGACGTGCAGGTCGTTCAAGGCGAACACCTCGTCCTTGATGCCGTGCGCGCGCGCGTGGCTGCGCGCCCAGCTAAGCGCCGCCTGGGCCGACTCCTTCATCACGTCGCCGAGCTGGCCGGTGAGCGTGAGCCGGCCCTTGCCCTTCATGATCGAGGCTTCGACGAAGAGCACGTCGCCCCCGGTCGCGGTCCAGGCGAGGCCGGTGGCGATGCCGACCGCGTCCTTCTTGAGCCGCTCCTCGGGCAGCGTCTTGGCGGCCCCCAGGAACTTGCCCAGGAGTCCCGGCGTCACACGCACCGTCTCCGCCTGACCCTCGGCCACCTTGCGCGCCACCTTGCGCGAGACCTGCGCGATCTCGCGCTCGAAGTTCCGCAGGCCCGCCTCGCGCGTGTAGTTGTTGACGATGGCCTTGAGCGCGAGGTCCGTGAACACCAGGTTCTCGGGCGACAGGCCGTGCTCCTCGAGCTGCTTCGGCACCAGGTGGCGCTTGGCGATCTCGAGCTTCTCGTCCTCGGTGTAGCCGGAGAGCCGGATCAGCTCCATGCGGTCGAGAAACGCCGGCTGGATCGTGTCGGTCAGGTTCGCGGTGCAGATGAACATCACGTTCGAGAGGTCGAACGGCACGCCCAGGTAGTGGTCGCGGAAGGCGTTGTTCTGCTCGGGGTCGAGCACCTCGAGCAGAGCCGATGACGGGTCGCCGCGGAAGTCGGCGCCGATCTTGTCGACCTCGTCCATCATGAACACCGGGTTGTTGGCGCCGGCCTGGTGGATGCCCTGGACGATGCGGCCGGGCATCGAGCCCACGTAGGTGCGCCGATGGCCGCGGATCTCGGCCTCGTCCTTGACGCCGCCGAGCGACAGCCGCACGAACTTGCGGCCGAGCGCGCGCGCGATCGAGCGGCCGAGGCTGGTCTTGCCCACGCCGGGCGGCCCGACGAAGCACAAGAGCGGCCCCTTCGCCTTCTCCTTGAGCTTGCGCACCGCCAGGTACTCGACGATGCGCTCCTTCACCTTCTCGAGGCCATAGTGGTCCTCGTCGAGGATCCGCTGCGCCTCGACGAGATCCAGGCTGTCCTTGGTGGACTTGCCCCACGGCAGCGTGACCATCCAGTCGAGCCAGTTGCGCAAGGTCGCCGTCTCGGCCGCGTCGGGGTGCATGCGCTCGAGCTTCTTGAGCTGGCGCTCCACCTCCTCCATCACCGGCTTCGGCATCTTGGCCTTGGTCGCCTTCTCCCGCAGCTGCGCGATCTCCTCGCCGAGCTCGTTGCCCTCGCCGAGCTCCGACTGGATCGCCTTCAGTTGCTGGCGCAGGAAGAACTCGCGCTGGCTCCTGTCCATCTCCCCCTTGGCCTGCGAGGAGATCTCCTGCTGCATCGTCAGCACCTCGAGCTCCTTGGTCATGAGCTCGTGGACCCGGCGCAGCCTTTCGACCGGGTCGAGCGCCTCGAGGATCGCCTGCGCGCCCTCGACCTTCAAATCCAGGTTCGAGGCCGTGAGGTCGGCGAGCCGGCCCGGCTCCTCCATGTTGTTCGCGATCACGATCACCTCGGGCGAGATCGGCTTGCCGAGGTTCTGCGACT
>Ga0214473_10005188_pt1 | contig 15633 bp, 10 predicted proteins | sample RVTome_7_FD_203509 | JGI IMG/M metagenome (GOLD analysis project Ga0214473, IMG submission 203509) | Soil microbial communities from uranium-contaminated site in the Upper Colorado River Basin, Wyoming, United States - RVT98D197 | ecosystem: Environmental > Terrestrial > Soil > Contaminated >... | reverse complement strand
CAAATGTTTTCGATCGGCTTTCCAAAACTCTCTCGGCGGTGCGCGGTCACCAAGAGGGTCTTGAGCCGACGAACTGAGGGCGAGCGATTAGGGAAACCGAGCGGTTGAAAGCCATGGCCATCGTCGTGCCTCAGGTCATCGAATCCTACTTCCTTCAGAAGCCGGCACGCTGCTTGCGAAGGCTCCCGCTCTGCAACCCATAACATTGCATCGATGACCGTATTGCCGGTCAAGAAGACGCGTCCCTCCGGCGCACCTTCGGCTCGCAGATTATTTGCGGCTCGACGAGTGGGAGCAAAATGGTATTCCGCGAGTATGCCAACCATGCGGCGATTCAGTTCTTCCGGAAAAGGACTAAGCCGATTCCGCGTTCGCAAACCGGCTTCCACGTGGCCGACCGGAATGGTCTGGTAGGACGCTGCGAGCGCGGCGGCCATGGCCGTCGTGGTGTCGCCCTGAACGAGGACGAGATCCGGTGTTTCTTTGTGGAGAACCGCGGTAATGCCTGTCACCGCCCGGGAGATGAACGACGCCGGCGTCTGCTCTTGATGCATCAGATTCAGATCAATGTCCGGGCGGATGTGAAATACTCTCAGGACCTGATCGAGCATCTGGCGGTGCTGTGCCGTGACGCAAGTCACGGATTTCAGCTCGCTCGATCGAGAGCACCGGTCCAACGCACGAATTACCGGCGCCATTTTGATCGCCTCCGGGCGTGTGCCGAAGACACTCAGGATCTTCATTTTTTCTTGCCTCAGAACGCGGTCATTGCTTCACGGGTTCGCACGGATGGCAGGCGCCTGTGACGACCTCGCGGACGGCCGAAGACATACCCGGAGCGAAACGGGCAGAAGAATCGATCTTCTCCCAGTACCGCTGGAACCATTGGATGGTGTGCTGAAGTCCGCTTGCAAAAGACGTGTTGGGATTGTAGCCGATCACTTCGCGGGCCCGGTCAATCGAGGCGAGCAGGCGGCTCTTGGTGTCCCACTTGCGCCGTTGCGCATAGATCACACCCTCTGGATTGCCTACCATTCGGTTGATCATCTCGGCCAGGTCACGAATGCGAATTTCCTGGCCCGAGGCTAGGTTGAACTCCTGACCAATGGCCGATTTCAAGACGCCGGCGCGAAGAAGGCCGTCCACGATGTCACCGACGTAGGTGAAGTCGCGTGTCTCCTCCCCGCTGCCGGTGATGGGCAACGGCCTCCCCTGCAGTGCCCAATAGATGAAATTGGGGATGACGTTGCGGTATTGGCCAGGCAGTTCTCCGGGACCATAAGAGTTGAAGAAACGGCCTTTGACGACTCCAAGCCCATAGTGATTGTGAAAGAAGTTGCAATAGAGCTCACCGAGCATTTTGGTGACCTGATATGGCGAGCTTAGGTGAAGCGAGACGAACTCCTCTTTCAGCGGCAAAGGAGCGGCGCTGCCGTAGATGGAGCACCCGGAGGATGCATAGACGAAGCGCTCCACTCCGGAAAGCTGACTGTATTCGAGCAGCCGCAAAGTTCCCATTCCATTGACCAGCAAATCGCGCTCCGGATGGTCCACCGAGTTCTGATTTGCAAAGAAGGCAGCCAAATGAAAGACGAGTTGAGGCTTTTCGAAGAACACGCGCTTCAACTTCACTTCGTCTAGAACGTCTCCCTCCACAAACAAAATGCCCCGCATGTCAGGCACATTCCAACGTTCGGCCGAGGAAAGATCGTCCAGGATCGAGACCTGCGCCTCGATTTTGGCCAGACGGCGGCAAAGATTGGAGCCGATGGCTCCTGCTCCGCCCGTCACGAGGACCCTTTTCCCCGCATATAATTCGAGAAAGTCGTTCACGGTAGAACCTCCTGAAAGTTAAGGACAGCTGGCTCAAAAGAAATGTTCCGGCAAGGACGCGGGCGAAGACTCCCCATCCACACGCACCCCTTTGGTTCCTGGCAATAGTTCCATGAACAGCTGTTCGTATCTTGCCGAGCACATCTGGAGCGAAAAACGTTCTTCCGCGTATTTGCGGCCATTGAGCCCCTGAGCCTCCGCGATATCGGGTTTGCCTTGCAAGAACAGAATGGCTTCCGCAACTCCTGCCGGATCGCTAGGAGAAAAGACAAATCCGCACTTTGCCGTGTTGATGATGGCGGCGGCGTCACTGTTTAGGTTGACGGTGGAGACGACAGGCCGCGCCGCAGCCATGAAATCCAGGAGTTTCGCGGGCACTACAGGCGTCCGCAAGTCCTCCGCCAATGGCACATAGCCAACGTCACACGCGTTCACAAGAGAGTCGTATTCAGCTTCGGGGAGCAGCGGAAGAAATCGGACGTTCGGAAAGCCCTTGGTCATTCGGCGCCACTCTTCAGCTCGGACACCTTCTCCTACGAGAAAAAAGAGAATGTTTTCGCGACCACGGAGCTTTTCCGCCGCCGCGATGATGGGAGTCAGATCTTGTGCATAACCCATCGTGCCGGCGTAACAAACGATAAACTGCTTCGCGATGTGATGATGCACGCGGAACGCGTTGAGACGGTTCGCAGGACGAATGCGGCTCGTATTTACCCAGTTCGGGATCGTCGATACTTTTGCCGCTACGACGCGGCCGCGCGAGGTCAGATAACGCTTGTTTCCCTCTGAATGAACGACCACGCGGTCCGCCTGCCGGTAGACGAATCTCTCCAGCCACTCGAACCCGCGGATGAGAATGGGATTCTGGAGGTATCCGAGGTCGATCGCCGTTTGAGGATAGATGTCTTGGACGTTGAAAACGAATGGCGTGCCAAAACGCCGCTTGAGCATCCAGGAGACAAGACCCAATGTCAGTGGTGGGGAATAGACCAGCGCGACGTCATGCTCGCCTAGGGATCGCGCTGCTCGATACAAGAGGAATGGAATCAGGAGAAGATGGAAGCCTCGTCCAAGGATATTACTCTCAGAATACGAGCACGCACGGACGCGCACGACGTCCATGCCGTCCATGCATTCCCTTCTGGGGATGGACACGTTCTTTAAGTTCGACCCAAGACGGCGCCAGGGATGCTCGGTGATCACGCTGACTCGGTGACCTCTCCCCACCAGACAGGTACCCAATTCGTAGAACAAGCGGGCCGCTGAGCGGGCTTGCGGGGGGAACGATGTGTTCAGCAAGAGAATCCGCACGGTCAGGAGCCTGCGGCTTCGGCGAGTTCGGGGCGAGGGAGAACCACAGCGCGTTCGACTTCGACGGGAGCTCCACTTCTCAGAGACTCCTCGAGCGCAAATGTCGCGAGAGTTGTACAGACATAGTCCGCCAGTGGAACGGGCGGCTGGGCGCCGTGGCAAATGACATCCAGTAGAGCCTCCATCTCTGCGCGGTGTCCCCGGTCCGCCGAAAGCCAGGTGCGCAGCCGGGTCTTCTTTCCTTTGCGGACGAAGCAAGCGTGTCGGAAATTGTCGATGAGACCGACAGCGCCTCCGCCGAAGATTTCTACGCGCTCACGGGGGTAGGTCTTATCTCCGCCAGAGAAGTACTGAATGGAACCCACTGAGCCATCTTCCATCTTTAGGGTGATGACCAGGTTGTCGGTGGGGTGGGAACGTTGCGAGGTTAGCGTTTCGGCATACACGCGGCGCGGCCACGAACCCGTCAGATACTCGATGAGGTCGATGAAATGGCAGACCTCACCAATGATCCGCCCACCTCCGTCCACGCGGTCGTACACCCAAGAGTCTGCTGGAAGCCGACCCGTGTTCACCGTACACTGAATGGCAAGCGGCTCGCGGATTGCCGCGAATTTGTGCTTGATCCATCGGGCGATGCGCGAGAACCTCCGGTTGAAACCCACCATGAGGACGGGGTTCGATGGGGAGGGGTAGGGGCTGTTTGCTCCGCAGGCCCTAATGATTTCTTCGAGCTGCTCGCGATTCACTGCGAGGGGCTTTTCGACAAACACATGCTTTCCATGACGCAGGGCTTCGCAGGCGAGCCCGGCGTGCGAGCCGTGGCGGGTGGCAACGACGATCAGATGGATCTCGGGATCTTCAACAAGTTTCTGATAGTCGGATGTGCAGTAGTCGAAACCGAACTTCTCCGCGACCTGACTCGCGTTCAGGCCCGCTGAGCTCGCGACCGCACGAAATCTGACGTTGGGAATCTTCTGCAGAGTGGGCAGGAGAGTGCCCCGAGCAAATAGTCCGGCGCCGATGAGGCCAATTCCTATCGCGTCGGATCCGACCGCGGACCTGGACCGGCCCGGCTTCTTCAACCAGATTGGGCTGTCGTACGGAGAAACGGCCTTCTCCTGCGGATACGTGAGTAATACGCCCAGGTAGGGTTCCTTGCCGGAGAGAATCAGGTTGTACGCTTCCAGACTTCTGCTGAACTCAAACCGGTGGGAGATCAGGTTCTGCACTTGAACGCTTCCCTTCGCCAACTGGGCGACGAACTCGTCCAGATTTCGTTGTGCCGTCCACCGCACGTACGGAAGCGGATAATCCAGACCCGCAGAGGTGTAGCTAGCGTCATAGAGCCCCGGTCCCCAAGCACGCGAAACAACCAGTTCGAGTTCTTTGTCGTAGAACGGTTTGCGGGGAAGGTCGAGACCGATGAGCCCTGTGGCAACGACACGGCCGCGTTCACGACAAATCTCCGCGGCCTCTTCCAGCGGTTGATTGCTGGAAGTGGCCGCGAGCAGAATTACGCTGTCAAACCCAGCATGCGCTTGAACCCTAGGAACCAACGCGCGCAATTCATCGTAACTGCGGGCCGTCGCTTCAGCCCCGTTCTGCAGAGCCATTTGCGCCTTGCGTGCATCGAGGTCCATGCCAACCACGTGACACCCTGCCGCGCACAGCAACTGCACGGCGATCTGGCCCAGAAGCCCAAGGCCAATCACGGCGACACAGGAGCCGAGCGAGACTTCGGACATACGCACTGCTTCGAGGGCAATACCACCGAGAGCAGCGAAGGCGGCCGACTCGAAACCCACTGCATCGGGAAGCTTGACGCACAAATTCGGAGGCACGACTGTCACGCTGGCGTGCGACGCAACCCCAGCTCCACTGCAGGCAACTCGGTCACCCAGCGAGAAGTTGCCGATGGCATTGCCCAGACCAATCACGACCCCCGCAGAGGAATAACCAACCGGCATGGGACTTTCTAGCCGCGCCATGGACTGCCGCCATGCTTCCGCAATTCCCTCGGACTTGGCCTTGGCGAACACCATTCGGGCGAGATCGGGGCGCTCCAGCGCCTTGCCCAGAAGGCTCTTTTGAGCAAACTCGAGCATGTGCTTTTCCGTCCCGGCGCTCACGAGCGAAGCGACGGTGCGAACTACGATCTGATTTTCTGCGGGCTTTGGACAGGGAACGTCCCGTATCCGTAATTCACCGGTGCGCGGGATTTGGAAAAGCTGTCTCATGCAGGCTGCTCTCCGAAGTATGGACCTCACGCTCCGCTCTCGGCGACGCGCCCTATCTGGAGGCGCGGCTGTCGTGGACCGGATCTTCTTCCGCCAAGGAAGGGCTTGATCCGCCTTCCAAGAAAGGGGAGCACACACTTGACTCGTAGACTTTCGACTTGACATGAAACACCTGGATGGCCTGGAAGCAGCAGTAAAGCAATCCCGGCACGCCGTCGAGAACCCCCAACCTCACGGCATACTTGTAAATAAACAGGAGCAGAGGAGAGCCGGGAACCCACAGCAAGGTACGTTTCAACCAGCGCCGTCGCTGTGCCTGTGATCCCCACAGCGCCGGCCGGAGTTCCCCGACGCATCCCTCGCGATGTACTCTGGCTTCCCAATTCGAATATTCGTTGTGCTTGTGGATATAGCGGTCGAGTGAATTCCAGTTGTCATGGCGAACTGGATTGTTCAGGCGGCCAATCCTTCCCGTCGCCACCACATGCTCATGCACTTCGACATCGGACATGGACAGGTCCTGCGTTTCCAGGCGTTTTTCGTATCGGCCTCTACCTTTCCGAAAAAGGGAGAGCTTCCAAAGCTGCGTGTCGCCAAACCGAAGCTGCCGGCCCAAGAAATGGATCTGGAATCGGAGCCAGTAACCATCGAAGCTCTTCGTGCGGATCGCTTCGCCGATTTCTCGTTGGATTGAATCAAGAAGAATTTCGTCTGCATCGAGCAGCAGGATCCATTCGTTGCGAAACGGAAAGGAATCGAGAATGGCCTGGCGTTTCTTCGGCCAGCCGCCCAAGTAGGTGAATTGGACAACCTTTGCTCCGTACGACTCGGCAATCGCGGCGGTCTCATCCGTGCTGAATGAATCTGCCACGACGATTTCATCCGCCCAGCCCCGCAAGGGAGTTAGGCAACGCGCAAGATTTCTCGCTTCGTTCTTGGCAGGAATCAGCACGGAAACGGGCGTGAGCGAATTCATGCGCTTGTTGTCGCGTAACCGGGGTTGGACGAACCCGAGCGGGGATCCATCGAGAGCCTTAAGGATTCACACCTTCTCAGCACAATTCATCACGTCCCGGGATGCCCGGTTCTCGCTCTCAGTATCCGACCAACAGCGAATATGAGACTAAGTTGACTTCTCCCTGCTCCAACGGCGCGACTCTTTGCTTGCTCAACAGCGGTACCGCGGCGACGCAGAGATTCGTAGTGTTCCGGCCATCCAAAGTTAGCGGTTCGGTTCGGTCCCTGCGGAACCGCGTGCATTAGGATTCCAGGTTTCGCGTGCCCGCTGGAAGAGTTCGACACTCTGACGCTCCAGATCGGGCGAACGAACCCACTCGCGTGCGAGATCCTGCGCAGCATTTGAATAGGATGCGTGCGTGGCATGGTCCATCGCAGCAGCCTGGCGCAGCGCAGCCTTCCAGGATTCAGGGGCATCCAACGGCAGGTCCCATCCGGCTCGTTTGGCGGCCAGGTTGCGCCAAGGTGTCCGGTCGCTGATCATGACCGGACAGCCCGCCGTGAGGGCTTCAAGAATCGCGTACCCGAAGTTCTCTCCAAGAGTCGGCAGGAGAAACAAGTGGTACTGCGAGAGCGTCTCCAAGACCTTCTCATGCGGGAGCAAGCCGCCGTACCGGATGGCGGCCCTGTGAGGGTGACGGCTAATGGTTTGTAGGCATTCGTTCCAGTAGGCTCGGTCCTCGATGGGGCCAAAAATGTCGAGAACGATTTCCGCCTGAACGGGACGCAGCATGTCCAACGCGTGCCGCAAATTCTTTTTGGGCGTGATCCGGCTCAGAAAGACCAGGCGGAGCTGGCCGGAGACTTTTTCCGCTTTCCGGGAGGTGTTCGCGTTGTCCGGCAGGGATAGCGGTGAGAGTTCCGGAGCGATGTGGACACAGCAGCCGTGGCCGACGGTGTCCTTGATCTCCTTTTCCTCCCGGGCCGTCGACGCGTGCCAGGTGACATCCCGACAAAGATTGAGCACGCGCGCGAAAGCGATGTAGGCTCTCTTCTTCCGAGCCTTGATTCCTAACGCTCCGACAGAAAACTCTCCATGGGGTGCGAGCACGACCGGGATGTCGGGAATGCGCCGAAGCCGCCGCAAAATCAAAGTTTTCACCGTGGATCGCCAAAAGAAACTGTTAAGGTACAGGATGTCTGGAGCGGATTTGCGGATGAGGCGCACGATGTTGCGGCTGGAGAGTTGGGAGGCGTAGAACACGCTCGCCTTTCCCACTCGATTCCACGCATTTCGCTGGATCGACGGATATGGAGTGTCAGACATGAAATCCCGGTCCAATGCAGCAATCAGGAAGTCAAACCGGTCGCCGATACGCTCAACCATGTTGGCGATAGTCCAGACGGGTCCTCCCACATTCTCACCGGGCAGATAGAAATCCTGGAGAATGAACACTCTCGGCCTCGAGTGCAACCGCCTGGAACCCTGCGGAGAGGGTTCGAAGTCGCGCCCCCCTCGCGCTGCTTGTTCAACTCTCATGGGAAAGGTTTCGACCGGCAGCCAACGCCGGGGAGAAAATCCCTACGGTGAACGCGGGGGCTCTTAAAGCAGCCGTTGATAAAGCGCCAGCATTTCTTGCGCCGTGCGCGCCCAGGAAAACTTTTTCGCTCTCTCAAGACCGCGCTCCCGAAGAGACCGGGCCAGCGCCGCGTCGCCCGCCACTCGCTCCATCGCGTCGGCGATCTGCTCGATGTCCGTGGGATCGATACAGAGCGCCGCCCCGCCTGCCACCTCGGGCATGGCGCAGCGGTTGCCGCAAATGACCGGAGCGCCACAGGCCATGGCTTCCGTCACGGGCAGTCCAAATCCCTCTCCTAGGGAAGGCAAAATGAGGGCGCGGCTTCCAGATATCAGGTCGGCCAGCTCGGTGTCGCCGGCCGCCTGCACGATCTTCACATCGTTGGGCAATCCGAGCGCGACAATATCGCGGTAGAACTCCTTGCTGCCGACCCCGGAGTTTCCGCAGCACACCAGCAACGCGCGGCCGTTGCGGCGGCGCGAGCAAAAGATGCGATAGGCGCGGAGCAAGGAGCCCAAATTCTTTCTCCGGCTGAACACTCCGACAAACAAGAAATAATCCTCCTGGATTCCGTACCTGGCGCGGGTCTTTCGAATCCGATCCGGATCTCCGATTGGGCGGAATTCGGAGCTCACGCCACCGTAGATCACTACGACTTTGTCTGGACAGACATCCAGTAGCTCAACGATTTTCCGTTTCGAATAGTTGGATACGGTGACAATCGCGTCGGCCTCACGAAGCTGCCCCCGGCTCTTGCGAAAGAGCAACCGGCTGTGCCAGGCGAAGGAGCGAGGAAATATCAGAGTGAAAACATCATGCAGCGAAGCGATCTTCCGGTTGCTCGGGACTGGAAGCAAGATGTCAGCGAGATCGTGGTAGACACGATGAGTTCCGATGACTCTGCTGAGTGTGCGAGGCCCGCCATATAAGAACCAAGACAGCAACAACTGTTTGCGCGAATAAGGCAGAACCTGGACACGGAAATTCGCGGGGAGCACCCATGAGTCGCCGTTGGGCGGCCACACGTATTGATTCGAGTGGAACAGCGTATAGGAATGAGTGGCATCGAGCCGGATGATATGGCGGAGTAGTTCACGCGAATACCGGCCCATCCCTGACGGATTGCTGAACGCGACTTCGATATTGATGGCGACTTGCATCAAGTGCTCAGCGCAAGTGCGGGTAGTGCAGTACAGAGTGCCCAGGAAATCGACCGACCTATAGTTTCCATTCAGGCCTTGACCTCGAACAGAAGCTGTGCCGTTTCTCGCGGGAGGACTGGGTCGTCGCGGCAAAGACTTCTCGAAGAGCGGAACAGTGTCTCTCCCAGGAGAATCTCTTCTCCGCGACAATTCTCGCTCGTTCTCCGAGACTGCGCCGGAAAACCGGCGCTCGGAGAAGCCGAAGGATGGCTGCCGCCAATGCCTCCGGAGAGTCTTCGGAAATCACCAAGCCGGTCACGGAATCTTCGATGATTTGCCGAGCGTTCGCGACGCGGGTCACGATGGCGGCCTTGCCACCCGCCATGTATTCAAATACCTTGAGCGACGAGGCGAACCGGTGCCGCTCATGCTCCGCCAGCCTGGAATTATAGGGCGCCAGCGCGATGTCCGAGGCCGCCACATATGCGGGAACTTGTGCATACTCCACAGCTCCAGTGAACCGGAACCACTCCCTTAATCCTCGCTCGCCGACCATCCGTTCCCAGGCACTGACTTCCGGACCACCACCCACAATCAGGAATACGACATTGCTGGTTTTCCGAAGAACCAATGGGGCGGCATCGACAATTTCCCTGAGCCCATGCCAGGGCAAACCAGATCCCAGGAAAAGGATCACTTCTCGTCGCTCGATATTGTACTCTCGACGCACGACGCTCCCGTCGACAGAGGGGTGAAACATCCGCGTGTTCACACCCCACTCGAGGGGGATCACCTTTTGTCGCGCGTGGGATGGAACCATGTCTTGTTCGGGCGTAACAATCTTGTGGGCAACTCGCAGAGATAGCGGCTGATAGCCTTGATCATTGACCTCGAGTACCAGTGGAAGGTGCAGAATCCAAGCAGCGCAGGTACCGGCCAGAGTCGCAGAGGAGCTTCTCTCATAAATCACAGCAAAGCGCTCTTTCTGTGCGAGGCGGAGAACCTGGATCGTGTGAAGAATCGAGCGGAGCAAGTAGTAAGGAATTCTTGCGGCTCTCCAGAGAAGATCGCAACTCTTCAGGGCCTTGTACGCTGTCGAGTCCCAGTGGAAGAGCCGGTGAATGACAAGGTTCCCCAGCCGTTCTCGTTCCACCTGTTCTGGCAAGGACCGTCGGCAGAGGACGTGAACTGCATCGCCCAAGCCGGCTAGTGTCCTCGCGACCTCATACGCATGCGTCGACCCACCACTGCCGAGGCCAGCTCGGTACGGAATCTCAATCGTGCTGGCGATGTAGCAGATTTTCATTTGACAGTTCGGTTTCGCTGACTTCAGCGCGGTCTGGGGAGCCTTGTCTGGTCCGCGATGTAAGTGTGTGGGTTTCAGGGCGCGATGTTTCCGGCGGTGTAACGCGGACCAACCCTTGGCCACGGGTTGGTTTCTCGCGGTGATGATCCCCTGGCCCAAACTCGGCTTCGTTGCGCCACCCTCCACTCCGCCCGAATCACCCGGTGGGTCGCCAGGCCGAAACCAATCAGAAACCATTCCCAACTGGCTAGGCGCGCGCCCCAAGCCATGTGACTTGCCAGACAGCCCGAAAGCGCCGCGGCACAACCAAGAGAGATCGCCGAGTGTTCCGGATCATGGGCGCGCTGGTGGGCCACCCAGAACAGGCGAACCAGTCTAAGGATGATGAACGAGAAGACGATACAGCCCAGCGCACCTGCTTCGACGAAATGCGACAACAGGATATTGTAAGAGCCGATATTCAAGTCCTGGCTATCCATCCAGAAAGGTTCGTTTCCTAGTCCCACACCCAGGACAGGAAATCGCGCGATGATGGAGAAAGATCGCTGCCATCCCACATACCGGAAGTCCCGTGTATTCCCGCCCAGACTGGCCTCTATTTTGTTCTGCTCTGTCTCTGAAATCGATTGCAGCATCTGCTGCGAGCCCAGAGGCGAAAAGAGAAGAATGGCCATCACAACAACGAAAAGCGGGATCACTGCACGATAGACTCGCCGAAACCGGGTCAACGCCAGGAGAACACACAGCGAAACGAGCGCGCCGAACCACGCGCTGGTGGAGAAAGTCAACAGAAGCGCGAGAATGGCCGTCGCTAGTGATGCGTACACCATCGCCCGGTGCCTTTGGAGGCCCTGTCGCACAATGAGAAACGCGGCGGAAAGGGAAAGCGGCACGAGAAGAAAATTTCCAAAGCTCAGCGGCTCGCTGGCCGAGCCGTAGACGCGCGGTACGGCCAGACCCGCGATGACGTATCGGGATAGGGAGACATAGTCGCTGTCACGAAATGAAAAAGAGATCAGGGGCAATCCTCTTGCTTTGGCTACCGCCTCGTAGAGAGAAAAGGATGCGACAGCGAGACTGATCGAGAACAATGAGAGAACCGCCGCCTTCAATCGTGCGGAGGAGGTGACACTGCGCACGGTGAAGTACACGATGGCCATGCCCATAATAATCGCGACCAGGTGATACCACCCGCGGTAGGGGCTTGCACGCCAACCCAGCTCCGCGGGAAGTAACTGCGGCGGTTCGAGATCCGCGAAAACATAGGTTTGGACGATAGAGATCACCAGTACGCCCAGATAGGTTAGAAAGAGATGATCGACGGGAGTACGTGGGAGCGAAGGCGACCGGATAAACCCCACCAGTAGTCCTATCATCGTGAGAAACAGAACGAGTTGCACGTTGAGCGGCAGTTCGGGGGCATTCAGAGCCTCAAAAGGAAGGAACAAGACCGTCGCAAGGAACAAGTACTGCGGTTTTACGAAGCCCAACAAAGTGAGTCCGCTGATCAGACACACAAACACCGCAAGGACGGGCATCTGCCCATTCCGAATCAACACTAAACAGACAACCAAGCCGACGAGACAAATCGGGCCAAGAATCGCAACTTTCCACGACCCTGGGTCCCGTGTCGAGCACCGCATCAGAGATTCATTCACTCCGGGGACTGTTCGTATCGCGGATCATGCGTGGTCACTGTGATTCTTCCGCTCAGAGCACTGCAGCCCGCATGACAGGTTCCCCAACCTCAGCTGTCTTGCGGACAAGTTTGAGGTAAAGAGACTCATGCTCGGCCACCATCCGAGAGACGGTGAACCCGGCAGCCACGCTCCTCTGTCCTGCCAGCCCTCTTTGTGAGCGGAGAGCTTCATCCTTCAACATCCGAAGCATGGCTTTCGCGAGCGCGCAGGCATCTTCCAGCGGAACAAGACAATCGCCCGCATGCTCTGCGAGCAGTTCACTCGTTCCGCCTGCGGATGTGGCCACGATGGGGACACCATAAGCCATCGCTTCGAGCACTGCGTTCGGCAGACCTTCTGCACGGGACGAGTGAACGTAAAGATCGAGACCGCGATAGATCGAACCGAGGTCGTGGCGCAGCCCGAGGAAGAATACGTGCTCGGTCAGTGCGAGTTCCCGGCACAAGCGTTCGAGCGCCGGGCCTTCTTCTCCTTCACCGCAGATCACTAGGTGAGCACGAGGCAGCTCGTCCACGACCCAGCGAAACGCGCGGATCAAAATGTTCTGCCCTTTCACGTGCTTTAGGTTGGCCACATTCCCCACGAGCAGATCCACCGGACTAATCCCCAGTGCGCGACGCAATTCCGGATTTGGGAGGCGGAGTCCAAGTTTCACGCCGTTATAGATCACCTGAATCCGATCCCGGGGGAATCCTTCCACATCGGCGCAAACTGCGGCAGCCGCAGAGCAGTTGGCAAGTACGCAGTCGGTCCAGCGGTTACGCAGACGTTCGCGCCATAGCGCTTTGCGATCGGGATCCCAGTGACGAATATTTCTCCGGCTCGTGAGCACAATAGGGACCCCTGCCAAGCGCGCGGCCAAAACGTCGAGAGCAGCTCGGCCATAGCTGAAAGAATGAAATATCTGTGGCTTTGTCTCGTGGAGCCAGCGGACGCCTTGCAGGAACGAAATCAGCCGGCGGTGGCTCAGGCGAATCCGGCAAATCGGTATGTTCGCATCGGTCAGCCGGTCGCCGGCGGGACCCCATGCACCCGGACACCAGACTGCGGGCCAGAACATCTTCCGATTGAGCTGCACGAGCAACTCAGCCAGTTGGTTTTCCGTCCCGCCCACCGTTAACTGTGGCACATAATAAACTACGGGGATCACCATCGCTGGGTGAAGACCGGGGCCGTGCTGGCCTTCTTTTTCCACAATCTCCGAAACGGCGAGATGTCGTTTTGTGCTGGCGAGACCTGCGTTCATCTCTCACCTGGGAGGAGTCGCCGGAGGACGCTGACTCGCGACTGTGCCCTGGGCGTGTGTACGTATCACCTGGCTGGCGCAGAACGAGGCGCTCTGCGACTCTATGCGCCTGCACCACACCTCTATTTCCTCAGAGGTGCGCGTGGCCTTGCGATAGGCTTCAAAACCAAGTTCCAGGAGATTGCGCTTCCATCGAGAAGAGGGCCGACAGGTGCGATGCTCGTAGTTCACCGCTTCGATGTGCAGACCCGCTTGCTGCGCAAGGGCCTGCAGATGTGGTCCCCGAAAGCGCCGGAGAATTGCCGGCACGTGTATGGCATTCGCGTGCTTCCAGCGCGCCAGTAGCATGCCAAGTTGATAGTGCGGGTCGTTCCAATTCACGAAGGACATCACCAGCAACCCTGCAGGCCGTAGCATCTTCGCAGCCTGCCGGAGCACCGCTCGGGGGTCGGCCGTATGCGCCAGAACGTGCCACATCACTACCACGCCAAAAATTGGCTGGGGATCGACGACCGTGATTTCCGTTTGCTGCAACTCGACGCCATAGAGGTCGCGCGCCAGGCGGCAAGCATCCGGCGAAGGCTCCATGCCCTCAGCGATCCAGCCTTCTTTTCTTGCTGCGTCCACAAGCAATCCAATTCCAGCGCCAATATCCAGAAGCGGGCCCGCTGCACCGTACCTTCGTAGCCGGTCCAGAAGCGTGCGAAAACGTGCGCGTCTCTGCGCTTCGAAGGCTATGTAGCTATTCCGGTAGTAGCTTTCGTCATAAAGATTTAACCCCCGGCGGAGCGGCGGCAGCGGCCAGATGAATTCCAAACGGCATGACTGACATCGCCACAGGCAGAAAGGAGTCTCCCAGCCGGGAACTGGTAGGGATAAGACCTGACGGCTTTCGGAACGTCCACACAGATAGCACTTGTCCGGGACGCCCCTGTTTTCTGGATTCACGGTGCGCTCGGGCAAAGTCAGGCCCGCGCTGCCAGCTCGGCGAGCAGCCTTCGCGGATGCAGCCTGCACAGCAGGGGAATATCGGCGGCGATCCCGGTCCACGAACTGGCCGCCAGGTAGACGCCGACCCCGACAAGGCCCGAAAGAGAGACCACGACAAGGCAGGATCGGAAGTCATCCTGCATTCCTGTGCCCAGCAGGACGAAAGTGGAGCGGGTGGTAATCCACATCGCCAGGCCGCAGACAGTGATTTTTGCGAGTCCCCTGCGAAACGTGCGAGCGAACCGCTTGTTCAATTTTTTCCGCAGGAGTAAAAGTCCCGTTGCCATGTGGGCGATCATGACCAGGGAGTGGCCGAGAGCGATCCCCTCAAGCGATAACACCCTACTCAACAGGAAAAGTAGAACGACGTATAAGATAGTCAATGGGAATCCTAACGAAGTCAGGGTCCGCGTGTCCTTCAGGCCCAGGAAATACCGCGATACGAGATAGTGGGCTGATTCCCCCAGCAATCCCAGACTAAAGAATGCCAGAGCGGAGGCAGTCAGCGCGGTGGACTGTGCCGTGAAAGCCCCGCGCTGATAGAGGAGCTGCACCAGCGGGGCCGAGAGCACAGAGAGAGTCACCACAACAGGAGTCACCAGAAACCATAGGGCCGCCAGCGCCCCCTGCAATTGCTCCCATGCCGAATCGGTTTCGCCGCGCGCGAGCCTTTCGGCAAACAGGGGAAGACTGATCTGCGCGACCGGTACTACACAAAGGTCAAGAAAGACGGCTTTGAGCGATTCGGCGTACGCCAAGGCGGCAACAGAGCCAACGACTAGTCCCGAAGCGATATTCCGGCTGGTCATGACTTGAATTGTGGACAGGAGCTGGCTCAGCAGGAGAGGCCCGGTGAGCAGCAACGTGTGGCGCAAGTCCGTGCGTGGCATACGCAGCGAGGGAGACAGTCTGCCCTCTCCTGCCAGCCGCGACAGCATCACCACTGCCTGCACGAGCATGCTGATCGCTACGCCGAGGACCAGCGAATACACACCCAGCCGCTTCCATACCACGGCGACCACGGTCATGAACACAACACTGTGGAGCACCCCCATGAAGGCAGGAGCGACAAAGCGTTTTCGCGCCTGGGACAAAACCATCAGGAGCTGGCCCATACCTGTGAGGACCGCCAACGGTGCGGTAACCGCAAAGACGCGTGTGGCCAGTGGCTGCAGTCCAGCGGGAAAACGGCCCAGAGCAATCACCAATGGCCCCGCCAAAATCGCCATTAGCAGGCTCAGAAGAACCAGCACGAGAGTGAGATAGGTCAGCACAACGTTGGCGAATTCATTTGCCCGAGCCGTGCCTTGGCGCTCTCGCTTCTCTAT
>Ga0214473_10005187_pt1 | contig 15635 bp, 9 predicted proteins | sample RVTome_7_FD_203509 | JGI IMG/M metagenome (GOLD analysis project Ga0214473, IMG submission 203509) | Soil microbial communities from uranium-contaminated site in the Upper Colorado River Basin, Wyoming, United States - RVT98D197 | ecosystem: Environmental > Terrestrial > Soil > Contaminated >... | reverse complement strand
CGCGCTCCTCCCCCTCCTCACTCCCATCCGCAACCGTCACCTGGCCGGCATGGAGGGAATACCCGATTCCGACACCTCCTCCATGATGAAAGGATACCCACGAAGCCCCGCTCGCGACGTTCAAGAGGGCGTTGAGGATCGGCCAATCCGCGATCGCATCGCTTCCATCCACCATCCCCTCGGTCTCCCGGTTGGGCGAGGCGACCGATCCGCAGTCGAGATGATCCCGCCCGATGACGACCGGCGCCTTGAGCTCCCCGCGCCCGACGAGCTGGTTGATCCGCTCTCCGAATCGCGCGCGATCGCCGTACCCGAGCCAGCAGATCCGTGCAGGGAGTCCTTGAAACCGGACCTTCTCCCCCGCCAGCCGGATCCAACGGACGAGAGGCTCGTCATCGGGGAACTCCTCCATCGCGACCCGATCGGTCCGGGCGATATCCGAAGGCTCACCCGACAGAGCCACCCACCGGAAGGGCCCCTTCCCCTCGCAGAAGAGAGGGCGGATATACTCGGGGACGAAGCCGGGGATGCGGAATGCCTCCCCGACTCCCTGGCGGAGGGCCTGCCCCCGGATATTGTTGCCGTAATCGAAGGCGATAGCGCCCTTCGCCTGGAGGTCCAGCATCGCCCGGCAATGGATGGCGATCGACTCCAGTGACCGTTTCACGTAATCCTCCGGATCGCGCTTCCGGAGCTCGGCGGCCTCTTCGACATCGAGCCCGCGCGGGATATAGCCGTCGAGCTCATCGTGCGCGCTGGTCTGGTCGGTCAGGAGGTCGGGGACCACGTTCCGCCGAGCGAGCTCGGGGAGAACCTCCGCGCAATTCCCCACCAGGCCGATCGAGACGGCTTTTCCACTCTTTTTGGCCGACAGGACCTGTTCGAGGGCCTCATCGAGATCACCGGAGAGGATGTCGCAGTAGCCGGCCTTGACGCGCCGCTCGATCTTTGCGGGATTGACCTCCACGCAGAGGCAGGCCGCCCCGTTCATGGCCGCCGCCAGGGGCTGGGCTCCTCCCATTCCCCCCATGCCCCCCGTCAGGAGAAACTTCCCCTTGAGGCTCCCGCCGAAGTGACGGCGGGCCGCCGAAGCAAAAGTCTCGTAGGTTCCCTGGAGGATCCCCTGGGTCCCGATGTATATCCAGCTACCGGCCGTCATCTGCCCGTACATGATGAGCCCGAGGGCATCGAGACGACGGAACTCGTCCCATGTGGCCCAGTGGCCGACCAGGTTCGAGTTCGCGATCAGGACCCGGGGAGCCATCGTCGTCGTCTCGAAGACCCCGACGGGTTTTCCGGACTGAACCAGGAGCGTCTCGTCGTTCTCGAGTTCCCGGAGCGCCTTCACGATCGCGTGGTAGCACGCCCAATTCCGGGCCGCCTTTCCGGCCCCCCCGTAGATGATGAGGTTCCGGGCATCTTCGGCCACCTCCTCGTCCAGATTGTTCATCAACATCCGCATGGCGGCTTCCTGGTGCCACCCCTTGCACGAGATCCGGTTCCCCCTCGGAGCCTTTACCGGATGATACCTATCCGTGGCCATGATGACCTCCTTGAATCGATCGGTCGCTCACTCGATGATATCCCGTGACCCTCGGCTTTCACGCCGCCTCATCGATTGCCTTCGACCTTCACACCTCCTGCCGAAGGGGCGTTACGGTACGTCCACCGGATCCCTCGCGACATTCCCGCCTGACCACCACCCCTGTAAGGCGGGCAACCATGCCCCCTCCCTGTCGATCACCACCGGCGGGACCGGCAACGCCTCGACGAACGCCGCCCCATATCGGGGATTCAGGATCCGTCGGTCCAATACCAACGCGATGCCCCGGTCGCGCGTGCTTCGGATGAGGCGTCCGAAGCCCTGTCGGAATTTCATGACCGCGTTGGGGAGATAGTATTCGGTGAAGGGATTCCCCCCGCGCGCGCGTATCGACTCCTCGACCGCTTCGGAGAGGGGATCGGCCGGGACAGGAAAGGGGAGGCGGGTGAAGACGAGGACCTCCAACGACTCCCCGGGGACATCGACCCCCTCCCAGAAGCTGTCCGTGCCGAAAAGGACCGACTTCCGCTCCTCCCGGAAGGTGCGCGTGATCTGATCCCTCGTCCCATCGATCCCCTGGCCGAGAAGGATGATCCCCTTCTCCTCGAAAGGGCCCTTCAGATGCCGGTAGCAATGCGCCAGGAGCCCGTTGGAAGTGAAGAGGACGAGCGTCCCCCTCTCCAACGCGGAGATCGTCCGGTCCAGTATGTCCACCAGCGCTTCGGGGAACCGTTCCTCGCGGGGGTCGGGGATAAACGTCGGAACCGCCACCAGAGCCTGCTCTTCGTAGGCAAATGGAGAGGGGAAGACGGCCGAAGCAGTCAATCGGTCCCTCAATCGATCGATCCCGATCGAGCGATAGAAGTGTTCGAAACTTTCCATGATCCGCAGAGTGGCCGACGTCAGGACACCCGCCCTCAGGCTCGAGAAGAGAAATTCCTGCAGGAACGGCGCCACATCGATCGGCGCCGAGTTCAGCGACCCCCCGACCTCCCCGCCGCCCTCACCCCTCCCGATCCAGTAAACCTGTTCGTCCGATTCGGCACGCAGCAGAGAGGCCAGCTCCTCCTGACTCTCGCGGAACATCTCGAGATGCCCGCAGAGCTCGGAGAGTCCATCTCCCGCGCCTTCCCCTTCCGCCTCCCGCATGGCCTCCCTGATGATCTCTTGCAGGCTCTCCATCTCCCGGAGGAGCGGGATCCCGACCTCTCCCAATTCCTTGAGCCTGGGATCTTCCCGCCGATATCGCGAGCGCTCCTGGGGACCGGGTCCATCCATCTCCTGGATTCCAGCCTGGAAGGGCGGAAGCGAGAAGAAGGCATCGTAATCCTTTTCCAACCGGCGGCACTGGTCCAGGATCGCCTTTCGAGCTCTCTTCGAGATCGCGGCCGGCGACTTTTCCTTTCCCTGCCCTCCCTTCATCGATCGCAGGAGGGTCCGAACCCGCCACAGGAGTCCGGATCGATCGACCTCGACGCGCATCCCCTCACGGGCGACCCGGGGGAGGCTCTGACATTCGTCGATGATCAGGCAATCGTAGTCGCCGAGGACCCCTCCATCGGCCATCCGGTCCGCGATCAGCAGGCTGTGATTGACCACGACGATATGCGCTGATTGAGCTCTCCGCCTTGCCTGTTTCAGGAAACAACGACCCTGGTCGGGGCAGGCCGACTCGCTGCAGAAGTAATCGTCGCAACATAACCGCTTCAGCAGCTCGCGATGCCGCTCGGGATTGAGGGGGGAGAGATGGCTGAGGTCTCCCGTGCCGGTTTCCTCGATCCACGATGCGAGTTCCCGGAGAAGCCTGTCCTCGCCGGGGACAAGGGAGAAAGTCGGCTGGAAAAGGTAGTCGTCCCAGCGCCTGAGACAGAGATAGTTGGACTTTCCCTTGATCAATTCGTATCGGAACGGATCGGGGAGGATCGAGGCGAGGAGCGGGAGATCCTTTGAGAAGATCTGCTCCTGGAGGTTCTTCGTATGGGTGGAGACGACGACGCGTTCCTTCGACTCGATCGACCAGAGGATCGCGGGGAGGAGGTAGGCGATCGTCTTACCGATCCCGGTCCCCGCCTCGCAGCCGTAAAACCCGCCATCGGAAAAGGTCTCAAGGATCGAACGGGCCATCAGGAGCTGGGCCTCCCGATACTCGTAGCCGTCGAGGGCCGAGGTCAGCAGGCCCTCATCGGCAAAGAATTTCTCGATATATTCGATCCCCCGGGATGCCATCGCGTGTGTATGATAACAAGGCCAGGGAAAGGTGTCAATCACGGGATTCCGGTCCGAACCCCCCATCTGGTAAACTCCGGGAATCCCGCGAGGAAGTCGTGGGAGAAGGTCGGGGAAGGAGGTTACGACGGTCGAGATCCGATACGGGAGGAGCCGGGAGAGAGCATCAGGAACCGATCCGCAGCACCTTTGCCCCGCGGATCTTCCGATCCTTGAGCTCGAGGAGGGCCTCGTTGGCTCCTTCCAACGGGTACTCCTGAATTTCCGGGCGGATCGGGATCTCCGCCGCCAGGCCGAGGAACTCGCGCACGTCGCTCCGGGACACGTTCGTCACGCTCTTGATCTCCTTCTCCATCCAGAGATGGTCGGAGTAATCGAGGCGGCTCAGGGTCTCTTTATCGACGTCCTCTTTCCGGATCGCGTTGATGACGAGCCGGCCGCCCGGTCTCAGGTTCCCCATCGCCTCGACGATCGATCGCCAGACCGGTGTCGTATCGATGCTCGCGGCGAGCTTTTCCGGCGGCCGTTCCCCGATATCACCCGTCCATGCAGCTCCCAACTCCTCCGCGAACGCCCTTTCCCTCTCGCTCCGCGCGAAGACAAAGACCGGGGAGGTCGGATGGCGATGGCGGGCCATCTGGAGCACGAGATGAGCCGATGCCCCGAAGCCGACCAGCCCGAGAGGCTCCCCCTCACGTATATTCGTCAGCCTCAGGGAGCGGTAGCCGATGGCACCCGCGCACAAAAGGGGAGCTGCCTCCAGGTCCGAGAAAAGGCCGGGGATTCGGTGGGCGAACTCCTCGGGGACCTTCATGAGCTCCGCATAGCCGCCATCGACGTCCCGTCCGGTGGCCCGGAATTCGGGACATAGATTCTCGTTTCCTCCCCGGCAATCCCCGCATCTCCCACAGGCGGAATAGATCCAGGCGACACCGACCCGCTCGCCTTCCTTGAATGCCCGGGCCTTCGGACCCTGCCCGACGACGCGCCCAACGGCCTGGTGTCCGGGCACGACCGGAAGACCCGGTGGCCGCATCCTTCCCTCGATCTCGTCCAGTTCCGTGTGGCAGACCCCGCATGCGGAGACCTTGACGAGGAGCTCTTTCTCCCCCGGGACCGGCTCCGGTATCTCGGCCAGCTCGAGAGGCGCTCGGTCCTCGTCAAGTTTGACGATTTTCCTCAATATCATCGCCTTCATTCGGAGAACCGATACACCTTTTATTCCCGATGCGGTCGGCGAAGTTAAAGTGAGCTGTCGCGCGTCATCCCGAAAGAACGACTCCTCATTCCAGGACGCGGATGTTCTTCTTCGCGCAAATCTCCTTGAGGACCTTCGGCCACACGGTGACGCTCACTTCCCCGAGATGCGCCTTACGGAGGAGGTACATGTAGGTCCGGGACTGCCCGATCCCTCCGCCGATGCTGAGGGGAATCTCATCGTTCAGGATGGCCTGGTGGTAGGGGAGCTTGAGGAAATGCATCTGTCCGGACATCTCGAGCTGCGTGACGAGCGATTCCTTGGTGACCCGGGTCCCCATCGACGTCAGCTCGTGACGGCGCCGTGTCACCGGGTTCCAGACCAGGATATCGCCGTTGAGGCCGTGCATCGGCCGCCCATCCTTGGAAGTCGTCTCGGAGACCCAGTCGTCATAATCGGCCGCCCGCATCTCGTGGGGATAGCCGTCCTTGAGCGGCCATCCGATCCCGTAGATGAAGACGGCGGGGTATTTCTGGAGGATCTGGGTCTCCCTCTGCTTCCTCGGTAGATCAGGATAGAGGTCCAGGATATCCTCGGCATGGAGAAAGGTCAATTCTTCGGGGAAATCGGGATACTTGGCGGTTTTGAGCTGCGGGAAGAGTTCCTGAGCGTATACACCGGCCCCCCGGATCACCTTCCAGATCCGCCGGACCGTCTCCGTCAGATAATCGACGTGCCGCTGCCCGGGCTTGATCACCTTCTCCCAGTCCCACTGGTCCACGTAAGCGCTATGGTCGTGGTCGAGGAAATAATCCTTGCGCACGGCCCTCATATCGGTGCAGATCCCCTCGCCGACCTTGCAGTCGAACTGTTTGAGGGCCATCCGCTTCCACTTCGTCGCGGCCTGGACCACCTGGGCCTGGATGGGCTTCTCGAGCCCCAGGCCACAGGGGAACTCGATCGGCGTGCGGGAGCCATCCCGGTCGAGCATGTCGTTCACCCCGCTTTCGACATCGACAATCAGGGGGACCTGGACCATGATCAGGTTGAGTTCCTTGCAAAGGTTCTCCTCGATATAATCCTTCACCGCAAAGACGGCCTTCATCGTCTCGCGCGGAGTCAGTATCGGGTCGTAGCCCTTCGGCAGGACCTTTTCGATTTCCTCATAGGTGCCGATGCCCGGCCCGGCTAGGTCAGCCTTCTTGTCTTTGGATGTCTTCGCCATAATCCTCTGCTCCTTTTCGAAAGGTTCATCGAGACGATCGTAAAGGGTGAAACACCGCCATCGCGAGAAGTCAGAAAAGTCCATAGGAAAATACACAATCGATGGAGCGTGTCAAGACGACCGGCGGAGGGGATGAAGGGACGAAGAGATCGGAGCGGAAAGACGATCATGGGTAGGGACGACCATCTCGAGGGGGTCCGGAGAATAAAGCTACCTCCGGAAGAGATATGTCACGGCGATCCGGTGGGCGCTGCCGAGGTCGAACTCGAAGGGAACGAAAGCGTAATCGACCACGAAGTTCCGGTAGTGGGCGCCGAAGCCGGTTGCAATGTCCTGCGTATCCGCCGCTTGAAGTCCCAGGCGCCCGCTGATATACTCGCCGTAGTACCATTCTCCCCCGAAGAAGGACTCCACCTCCCCGCCCTGCATCCGCTCGACATCGTAAGAGACGACGACATTGCTGTTGGCCGCTGGCAGGCCCAACCGGTAGGCCAGCCCCCCTCGAACGCCCATGGGAGGGTCGACCGGTTCCTCGATGAAGGCGACCGATTGGCCGATGTTCCGAACGGCCATGCCGACGGAGAGTCCCGAAACGGGACCGTAGGACGGCATCTCCCAGATGGCTCCGACGTCGAAGAGGACGCCTGTCGCCGTCTCCACATCGATATCGGACATGACACCTTTGGCGGTCCCGCCGAGGCTCAGGCCATCCCGGACCTCGTAGGCAGCGGAGAAGCCGAGGGCGAGGTCGAAGGGGCGAAACTCGCCGAGGAGCGCCCCCGTATCGTCCCGTTTTTCCAGCGAGCCGACATCGAGGATGTTGAACGACCCGGCGATGCTCCATTTTCCTATCCGGGTCGCCGCGGAGATATATTCCTGCCGCATGTCGACGATGTAGGCGTTGTGGACGAAAAGGACCTGGGGCGTGACCCGGCTCAGTCCCGCCGGATTCCAATAGGCCGCCGAAGCGTCGTCGGCCACGGCGACGAAGGCGCCTCCCATCCCGCTCGCCCGGGCGCCGACCCCGATGTTGAGGAAGTCGAGGCCGGTGGTCACCTGGGCACAGGCGGGCGGGCTCGCCAGGAGAAGAGAGACCAGAGGGAAAAGAGCGAACTGAAGAATGCTCATTGAGCGGACTTGGAGGGCGCTTTGGGGCACCCGTCTTGGCGAAGGCGAGCGTCCCCGAAGGGGCGCGGAGCTATTCTTTAAGCCCCAAAGGGGCGTCTTTGGCGGAGCGAGCGAGCCGAGCTTAGAACGGGTCAAAGAGTCCTCCTGAGAGCGAAATGAGCATTCTTCAGTCAACTTTACTTGACGATCGCCGCCTTCTTGATCAGATGGTCGTGTAGCCCGTTCTGCCGCACGATCTCGAGCCGCACGATATAGACGCCGCTCGGGACCTCCCCAATGTCCCACGTCAGGACGTGCCTCGCATCCGGGAGGAGGAACGACGGCGACGGGGGCACGATCCTCTGATAATGTCGCCCGGACAACGTGTAGATGTCAAGACTCATGTCCGAAATCTCCTCGTCCAGGCTGTACGTGATCTTGACCTGATCCGTCTCGTCCCGCCCCGGGGCCGGGTTGGGATAGATGGTGAAGGTCTCGGCGGAGAAAGGCACCGGCGGCCCCCCCGTGCTCTGGCCGAGACTGTCCCCGTTGGCGGATGAATGGTGACTATCCCTCCCTTCCTGTGCCCATGAGACGGCGACATCGCTCTTCAAAACATCGAGCTGCCAGCCGTAGACCATTCCCCGGTCGTCGGCCGCGAAGATCGCCAGGGTATCGCCGGAGCTTCTCCCGATAAAGGGCCCATTGATCCCCTTGCCGCCTAACGGAAATCTCATGAACGGCGTCGAGCTCGCTCCGAGGTCATACGCATAGACGAGCTGGCTCGCCGTCCCGAAGACGATCTCCTCCTGACCGTTTCCGTCCAGGTCGGCCAGGAGCGGCGGGGAGAAGAAGTCCCCCGAAACGGATGACGAAATATGTTTGGGGAAGTTCGGGACCAGGTCGATGCTGCTCCGGCTCGTGTTCGATCGGTAAACACTGATCTTTCGGTCCCCGTCGACGAGGGCGACCATCTCGACGAACCCATCCTTGTCGATATCGCCGAGGCTGATCGGGACCCGAATCTCCCCGCCGACCTCGACCGGTCCCCCGCCGAAGATCTGGCCATTGGATTGATAGACAGTGATCCGCCCGGAAGTGGAGCCGAGGACGATCTCGAGGTCGCCTGGCGACTCCGCGACCCCGTCCCGGTCGGCGTCTCCGTCGCGGTCGATATCCCCGAGGGTCGGAGAGGCCACGAACGATTCGCCCGGGACTTGCTTCGACCAGGCCACGGAGCCATCCGGGCGGACCCGGTAGAGGTATCCGGCCCCCGTCGCGACCACAATATTCACGTTCCCATCCCGGTCCATGTCGCCGGCGGCCGGGGTTCCCTGTACCGGGCCGTTGACCGTGATTGGCCAGCCGTCCACGATCGATCCGTCCGGCTGGATCGCGTAGACCCGCCCGTTCCCGCCGCTTTCCGGATCCGTCCCGACGACGATCAGGTCTATCGTATCATCGGGCGGTGAGTCAAAATCGAGGAGGAGGGGGGACGAGGTCACTCGCTCGCCGAGGCTGACGGGAAAGCCCGAGAGCGGCGCCCAGTTAGGATCCAATGGCTGCGTTCTCAGAAAGAGTGCAAACAGATCCCCACCTTCGGTGACCGTCACAATTTCCATTCCACCTTCCCCGGTCAGTTCCCCCATGGCGGGTGTCCCGTTGATGGCCTGTCCAATGGAAAATCGAGCCCTGACCTCGCGATTCCCCTCAGGTCCTGCGCAACAGAAGTTCGTCCCATCGGTGTCCCACCCGAAGAGGTCGCCTTCGCGTGTCAAGATCGCGATCTCCTCTTCGCCGTCCCCGTCGATATCCGCCGCGCAGATCCCGTTCCCGTCGAAGATGGCGGGATCGGCCTCGAAGTCGAACGCAAAGCTATCCGACTCCACGACGGTCACGGGCCAGCCGGGGACGGAGCGGGCGAAGGAAATGTCGATGGCCACGATGGAGTCGACATAGGTTTCTTCCTGCTCAGGTTCAGCCCAGCTGAGCGAGCGGAAACCCGAGATCGTGATCCGGGTCGGGCCCCCGGTGTAACTATCGGACTTGGGGTTGCTTTCCGCGGAGAACTCGACGTTGGGTTCTTCCTTGATCCCCTCGACCTTCCCGCCGTAGGAATCGTAAGGAGAGCCGTACCCCGGATCGATGCTCGTCGGGAGGACCTGGTCGAGGTGTTGAATCCCATCGGCCTCCTCGAGGTCGACCCCGGGACGAAGGGCGTTGCAGTTGACGCAGTTTTCCAAGTACTCGGGGTCGAAGTTGTTTCGGATCACCTCGTCGTCGATGTGCCAGATCAGGGTCCCGGAGCCGAGGAGGGGATTGTCGTAGGGCTGCCCGCTCGACGGATCGATCGTGACAATCCCGGGGAGGGCGAAGTCGAACTCGGTGTAGGTCCCATCCGGAAGTTGGTAATCGTCAGCAAGCAGGTCGGGCCAGTTATCCCCGTCTGCATCGTCGAACCGGAACTCGCCGTCGAAGTCCGGGTCGCGGAGTCGGTTCTCCAGCAGAAAATATTCCGATGACGAGATCGGGATCCGGACGAGCACCGTCCCCTCCCCGGCCTGCTCGATCCCCTTGAGCTCCACGCTGTCCGTGTTCATGGTCACAGTCCGAACGGCTTCCCAGCCGAGAAAGAGCTTGCACCAGGCGATCGGGTGCGCGGGGAGCCGGCCGGAGGCGTTGAAGAGCCCCGAGGCCATGAGGCAGAAATTCCCGACCGCGGGCCGGGTCGAGGTGTCGACATCGTACAGATCCGGAAGTCCCAGCTCGTGGCCGTATTCGTGGGCCATGGTTCCGAGGATGTCGAGATAGACGGCCGAGGGGTTGTAGAGGCTGTCCTGGATGATGGTCTCCGGAACGATGATGGCATTGCGCACATAGGTGATGGAGCTGTCAGGACCGCTCGTCGAGATCCCCGGGTAGTCCGGATCGTTATCGCCGACGTACGCCTTGAGGGCCTCGTAGGGCATGTAAGTGGAGAAGAGATCGTTCGGCGTGTCTCCGGAATACGAAGGGGGTGGCCCGAAGTCTGATTCCTCCCCGGCACCTGCATGAAAGATCATGACGGCGTCGTACTGGGCGAAGTCGATATCGGACAGGGTATCGGCCGCTTGGATCGCGTCCCTGACGAACTCGGTCTGCCTCAGGCCGAAGAAGGCGTTATCCCCGTAATATCCCATCTCGTTCGGGAGGCGGACGATCGGCGTGATATCGACGAGGGTGTCGGGCTCCTCGATCGTGAACTGCCCGCGGGAGACGGACGAGAAATACTGAGACATCCAGATCATGTGCCGCTGGTAGTATGCCTTCGAGCGGCTGTCGATGGTCGTGTCCCGAACCACGTATCCCTGTTCGGCCAGGGCTGAATCCGGGTGGGGTTGATAGAAAGGGAGGCTTCCGAAGAGCCCGTTTCCGGTGGACAGGGAGTCCTGATCGGGCTGGAACTCGGCGAGGATGACCGCCACCCGATGGACCTCGGGGGTCGGGGGAACGACCAGGGTTTCCCAGGAGCCCCTCCCCTCGCGGAAACGCCTCGCCGCTTCGGCCTCGGTGTTGAAACCGATGCATCGCATCCGCGGCTCCAGTCCAACCGCGGGAGGCTGGATGAACTGCCCGTATAGGTCGACGGGCGGGATCACCAGAACGGAGAGGAGGATCAGGAAAACGAAGCAAAGTGAAGACTTTTTTCGATTCAAATGATGGCTCTTTCTACAGTTTCGCTCGTCGTCGCCTTTATCGCGTGACGGGCATACCCGATAGATCGTCGAAGGTTCCTGACCGAAAACCATCGACGATCAAAAATCACTGACCGCCCGCTTGAACTCGAGGGCCGGCAGGTCGATCAGGTTCACCCGGATCTCGAAACGGAAGCGGCTCCCCGGAAGAGAGTCCATGCTGAGGAGGAGTTCCCACCGGTGGAGATCCCTCCGAAGCGTCCATCTCTGGTTTTGGACTCTCTCCTCATCGAAACTGTACCGGGCCGAGTAGATCAGCCACCACTTCACCGTGGGATTGAAGGAGACCGTCCCGTAGAGACTTTGGGAGGCGGGGTTGATCCGGGAGCGCGAGAGGCTGTGGGTCAGTGAGAATGACCATGGGAGTCGGCTCAGGGTCCTTGGAGCCACGTACTCCTCCTCGGATACGATCTCGCTGACTTCACTCTCTCCGGTTCCCAGATCCTCCGTATCGACGGCTGGGACCGTGTCCGCTTCCCCCCCGCGGCCCTCCCCTTTCAACCTGGCCGTAATCGTCAGAGAGGTGAGAAAGGGGTCAAAACGCTCCCCCTCGAAAAGGGAATGGGCCATCTGGACGGAAAAGTCGAGCCGGTCGTTGGGATTCGACTCGAACCGGCTGGTGAGATCCCCCCATCCGGATTGCCCGGCCTGTCGCGCGCGGACGGTACTGTAAGAGGTCGACTGGATAACGCTCAGGAGCGAGATCTCTTTCTCCTCTTCCCCTTCCCGGTACTTGGCGTCGAAGTCGTTTTTGAGCTGAATACCGATCGTGCTGGCTTCCCCGCCCGCGCCGGGAAATCCCGTGAGGCCGCTGAACCTCTCCGAGTCGAAGTCTGGCCGGAATAAATAGGTGAGCTGAGGAGAGAGGGTATGCCGCCATCGCGTCATGGGCCCGACCACCGGCCGGTCGAATATCCCGTAGAGGCGGGTGAAGAGTGAAACGGAGGTCTCGTAAGTCTCCTGATGGAGATAGCCGGTGTTGTCCTCCCGCGTGTGGTAGTGAGAGCTGCTCAGGGCCAGGCGCGGGGTGACATTGAGGAAACCCCTGATCCTCAGCGGATCCGTCAGGACGAGGTTGGTCCGTGAGGCCTGGTAGATGACGGTCTCCTCCTGCTCATCCTCGTCCCCGGTCCGCTCGATCCGCGTCGACTCGAACCGTGTGTTCAGGCCGTAGGTGATCCCGTTATACCAGCGTTCCCCCTCCCCTGATAGGAGCGGGGAGGAGTTCTTCGAGAGGCTGAAGATCGGCAGTTGCGTGCGCGCTCTCCTCTCCTCACCGAGGGAGAGGTCGTGGTAGCCCGTGATGTAGTAGGAACCCCAGGGGGTACGACGGTTGTAGGTCGCACGGGACTCCAGGGAACGCTGGAGCACCTCGTCGATGTCGAATGAGATATCGGAAAAGATCTGCCGGTCCGACGCGAAATTGCCCTCGATCCTCAGGCTGGTGTCCCGGTTGATCGTATGATCGTGCTTGAACCGGAGGAGGCTCCGCCGCCTCGAGACCAGCGCATCGTCGGTAAAGGAGTAGAAGATGTTCCCCCCGTAACGGTATCGCCGGGCATAGCGCCCCTCTCCCCGGACCGACCAGCGAGCGCTCTCATACAGATCGCTGGAGACCGTGAAGTCGAGGTAATCGTTCAGGATAAAGAAATAGCCCAGGTCGGTGACGCTCCGACCCCTCCGGTCATCGGTGAAGATCCCGAACTTGGGCCGGAGAAGGCCCGATTTCCGACCCTTCTGGATCGGAAAGATATAAAAAGGGACGAAGAAGACCGGGATATCACGGACATAGAGGATCACCGGCCGGGCGATCACCTTGTCATCGATCGTGAGTTTGAGCTGGGAGCAGGCGAAGTGATAGTGAGGCTCCGGCAGGTCGCAGGTGGTGAACCGGCTATCCTGGCCGTAAATATCCCGCTCCCCCACCTTGCTGACCACCCGTCCCTTGAAAAGCCATTGATCATAGGCGGTCGATCCTTCCTCGATGATCCCTCGCTTCTCGCCGAGACGGTAACTCATGCGGCTCCCCCTCACTTCCCCCCCGGAATCTGTGAGGACCGGCGATCCCCACGCCCGCAAGGTTTCTCTCTCATAGTCGTACCGGATCGAGTCGGCGCGGAGTGTGGTCTCACCGTAGGCGATCCCGGCCTCACCGGCCAGCGTGATAGCCTTCTCGGCGATACGCGACTGGATGACCTGACCCCAGTAGGAGACGGCCCCCTCCAGCATCTTCAACCGGCTCAGCGTGGTGTCCGGGGACGCCTCCACGGGAGCAGCCGCTTCCTTCCCTGACCTCGGCTCACCGCCGCCACCCTCCATCCCCCGGAGCGCCAGGGGGAGGAAGAACGCCAGCAGCGAAACCAGTCGGAGGGATGAGGGGCGGCCGATCACTCGTGCTCTCCGGGAACGGCGGACAGGGCCGCCTTCCGCCTGGAGGTGATGGCCGCGGCGAGATAGATGCTCACCTCGTAGAGGAGGAGGAGCGGAACCGCCATCAGGAGCATGGTCACCACGATATCGCCCGGTGTGAGGACGGCGGAGAGAATGCAGATCGTCACGACGGCATGGCGGCGCTTCTGGCGCATGAAGGCCGGGGTCATGATTCCGAGCCAGGAAAGGATGGCCACGATCAGCGGCAATTCGAAAACGAGCCCGAAGGCGAGTGATATATGGGTGGCGAAGGTCAGGTACTCGCCGATCGTGATCATCGGGCGGAGACTCGACGTCTGAAATCCGAGGAGGAAGTCGAGCCCGAGGGGGAGGACGATGGTAAAGGCCATGACGACCCCCAGGCAGAAGAGGATGAGGGAGGAAAGGATGGCAGGGAAAAAGATCCGCTTTTCTTTTCTCAGCAGGGCGGGAGTGACGAAAGCCCAGAAGTTATAGAACAAAAAAGGGAGGGCGAGGATGAGGCCGAGGAAGAAGGCGACCTTGAAGGTCACGAAGAAGGGCTCGGTAGGGCTCAGATAGACGAGTCGTTCGTCCTCGAGATGCCGTGAGACGGGTGAAACCAGGAAGTCGATGACGCCGAAATTCTGAATGAGGATGAACCCGACCGCCGTTCCCACGAGGACCGCCACCAGGCTCCACAGGATCCGCCATCGCAGCTCCTCGAGGTGATCGAGGAAGGTCATCTCCGCGGCGTTATATTCCCCCTCCGGCGGCCTTTTGCCCGAGACGGGTTCCCCGTCCGATTCCGCGGTATGTCCTTCCTTGCCGATCAGGATGGATCCTTCCTGGAATCCGGCTTCCGGCGGGATGTATCGAGCAACTCGCGGACCTCATCCAGAAACTCGGTCGTATCTTTGAATTTCCGATAGACCGAGGCGAAGCGCACATAGGCGATGTGATCGATGGTTTTCAGTTTCTCCATGACCTTCTCGCCGATCTCAATGCTCTTGATCTCCCGGCGATCGAGGTCCTCCATCTCCTTCCCGATCTCATTGGCCATCGCCTCCATGGCCTGGATGGTGACCGGCCGCTTCTTGCAGGCCGTCATGATCCCCTTGAGGAGCTTCTGGCGATCATAAGGTTCCCGGTTCCCGTCCCGCTTGACCACCATGAGCGGGATCTCCTCCACGTACTCGTAGGTCGTGAACCGCTCGCTGCAGCTCAAGCACTCCCGCCGTCGGCGGATGGCTTTCCCTTCCCGGGAGGAACGGGAATCGACCACCTTGTCTTCCTCATGGCCGCAGAAAGGGCATTTCATGGTTCAGCGCCTCCCCGACGGTTCTCCGAGCTCGACCAGATACTCCCGGGCAAGATTGGCCTCGTCCGATCGGGGGTAACCATTGATGACCGTTTGAAAATATTGCCGGGCAGAATCGGCATCACCGATCTCATGGAAGCATTTACCGATCTTGAAAAGGGCGCTCGGGATTTTATTTCCCTCTGGGTAGTTGTCGACGACCCTCTCGAACTCCTCGATCGCCCGGCGAAGATCTCCCTGTGCGTAGTAACACTCGCCGATCCAGTACTGAGCATTGTCCAGGAGCTGGCTCCCGCCGGAGCCCTCGATGAAAGATCGAAAGCCATCGATCGCCAGCGGATAGTTTCCGCGGGTCATGTCGAGATAAGCGGTGTCATACGCGACGCGATTCTCTCCCACCTTCTCACCCCCTCCACCGTCGGGTCCCTTCCCCGCCGCATCGGAAGGTTGACCCGTCTCGAGGGCCGGAGCCGGCATCGTGATCTCCCCCTCCTCGACCAGTGTCCCCGATTCGAAGGCCGCCTCGTCTCTCCGCTCCGTCAGACGGTTTTCCAGGAGACGGATCTGTTCCCGGAGGCCCGAGATCTCGGCCAGGACGTCCGCTTTGGCGCTCATGATCAGCTCGTGTTCGGTCTGGACGAGATCCTTCAGGGAGCGGATCTCCCCGGCGATCTCGTCATTCCTCGTCCGGAGCTCGGCCACACTCGATTCCAGGCCCGTGACCTGTTGCTTCGTCGCGCATCCCCCGGCGATCGTGATCGACAGGACGATGAGAGAAGCCGTCCATGCGACAGATGACCGCTCGGATCTTATCCTCATTTTCCATCACTCCCTTTGGCTAAGTTCAGGCGGGGAGACCACGCGGGCGACGAGTTCCCTCCGTCATAGGTCAA
>Ga0214473_10005186_pt1 | contig 15636 bp, 14 predicted proteins | sample RVTome_7_FD_203509 | JGI IMG/M metagenome (GOLD analysis project Ga0214473, IMG submission 203509) | Soil microbial communities from uranium-contaminated site in the Upper Colorado River Basin, Wyoming, United States - RVT98D197 | ecosystem: Environmental > Terrestrial > Soil > Contaminated >... | reverse complement strand
CCGCCGGATAAAGAGGAATCAGGTTAAATATGTTGAAAGAAGCAAAGATAGACAAATAAAGGAGAGCGATACCACCTCCGCAGATAGCCTGAGCTAGCGTGGGATACCGCCTTCGCCAGTAATAGCCGCCACCTATCATAGCCAGACCAGCCACGACGCCAAGAATCACCCTTGAAATGGGTCCAAGCCAGTTGTTGTCGAAGGCGAACTTGAGGAAGAAGCCGACACCGATGATAAGGGCGATGACACCAACTCTGGCCAGCCAGTTACCTCCCAAAATCTGCTCCCACTCCCTGGGTTTAGCTGGTGCCTTTTTAACTATCGGAGTCGGAGGCGGCTTGGAAGGGAGCGTAGCCTTTACGGCAGCACCCGGAGCCGCCGGCGGTGTGACAGCTGCAGCTATTTTGGGGGCTGGTTGGGGTGGAGTAGCCGGCACGGGCTTGGCTGAAGGCGGGGGAGCCGGTTTAGCTGGTTGAATGGATGCCAGCGTGCGCTCGATATCGGCTATGCGGTCGTTCACCGGCCCCACAATCTCTTTCAGGCGGCGAATTTCTTCCTGTAGAGATTGCAGTCGCTCGGCCAGATTATCCTGTGTGTCCCCTTCAGGCTCAGAGGTTGGGCCGGCGTTCATTACTCGTATGAGTGTAGTCTGTGATAGAGGTCTTGTCAATACCCTGTAAGCGTCCATATAATATATTGGACTTTTTGGGGGTCGTAATGGGTCACCTGTGGGCAAGTGACACCTAACATAAAAAAGCCATTTCCCGCTCACCCTGAGCTTGTCGAAGGGTGAAAGACCATTCCCGCTATGGTTCGACAGGCTCACCATGAGCGGGTGTGCTTTGGAGTCCAACATGTTTCTGAACTTTTGCATTACCCCAAATTGTGGTGATGGGTGTTTGGAGGTTGAGGCATTACTTATTCTGACTAATCTGGGCCGACAACACAGTTTTTGAGCGTGCCGATATTTTCTATTCTGACCTCGACTGTATCGCCCGGCTTCATGGGGCCGACGCCTGACGGTGTGCCGGTGGCAATTACGTCGCCTGGCAGCAGCGTCATTATGCTGGAAATAAAGCTGACCAGCTTAGAAATGCCGAAGATGAGGTCGCTGGTGGAAGCGGACTGGCGGAGTTCGCCGTTGAGATACGTTTCTAATTTCAGATTGTCCGGATTGGCTTCCGTCTCTATCCACGGGCCAATCGGGGCGAAGGTGTCGTAGCCTTTGGCTCTGGTCCACTGGCCATCAGCTGTCTGGGCACGGCGGTCGGAGACATCGTTAAAACAGGTGTAACCCAGCACAAATTCCTTTGCTTCCTCTTCCGGGACATCCTTTGCCTTCTTGCCGATGACCACACCCAGCTCGCCTTCAAAGTCAATACGTTTCCAGTCGTGAGGCAGTATTATTTTGTCGTCGGGGCCGATGACTGCCGTGGACGGTTTGAGGAAGATGAGCGGCACCGAAGGCATGGGCAGCTTCATCTCCTCGATATGGCTGCGGTAATTCAGTCCGAGGCAGATAATCTTAGAGGGAAGGCACGGAGCAAGCAGCCTGACCTTATCAAGTGGGTAAGTGCTGCCATCGAGTATAGACGGGTTGCTGAGATGCTGAAAGTGCGAGAAGGGGCTGCCGCGCAGCCCGCGTATAGTATTCTGGTTAAGTATGCCGTACTTAGCTCGTCCCCGGGCAACAAAGCGAACGATTCGCATATCTGCCCCGTCCCGGTGTTACAATTTAGCAGCGTCGAGAATTGCCGGCACCTTGGATTCCAGGCCGATAGCCATAATATGAGTGCCCTGGCACATCCCTTTCGTCTCATTTATTAAGCGGGCAGCTATCTCTACGCCCTTCTCCAATTTGTTCTCGGCTTTATCCATCTCGTTGATAAGCTCGTCAGGGACATGTATGCCGGCAACATTTTTATTCATAAATTTGGCCATACCGGCTGACCTCAGCACCACGATGCCGACTAAAACCGGAACGCCGAATTTCTTGGCTTCTTTCATAAAGGCTTCGAAAGTTTTAGGCTCGTAGATGGCCTGGGTCTGGAAGAACTGGGCACCTGCCTTTACCTTTCTCTCCATTTTGATAAGCTGCGGTTCCACAGGGTCGGCACCGGGAGTCACGCAGGCGCCGAGGAAGAACTTGGGCGTGCCTTTTAATTCCTTGCCGGCCAGGTCTTTGCCCTGCTCCAGCTGTCGGGCGGCGAACAATAAGGAAACGGAATCGAGGTCGAAGACAGGTTTGGCGTCAGGATGGTCTCCCAGTGTGACATAGTCTCCGGTGAGGCATAGAACATTTTCAACACCCATAACATAAGCGCTAAGCAAGTCCGACTGTAGTGCTATCCGGTTGCGGTCCCGGCAGGTCATCTGGAATACAGGCTCGACGCCTTTTTGTTTGAGCAGGTAGCAGGCGGCAAGTGACCCCAGTCTCATTACAGCGCTCTGCTGGTCGGTGCAATTAACCGCGTCTACTCTACTTTTAAGTAAGTCGGCATTTTCGTTGAACTCGTGTATGTCCACACCTTTAGCCGGGCCGATTTCGGCGGTGACCACGAACTTGCCGCTCTGAAGTTTTTCACGCAGACTCATTCTCTGTTTACCTCCTTTAAGGAAAGCTAAACTTTTGTCTCTTGCTGCTCCAGCGCCCACATGATACTGGACCTAAGCGCCTTTGGCGGCTGCATTTTGCTGTAGTTCTTGACGATTGGCATCACTGTTCGCATTTTATCCAGTTGCCCCAGTTTTTTCAGCCTTTCGTAAATCAGGTGCCAGCCGCAATCGCGTACATCGGGTTCGACCTCGCACTTGCCGTTCTTGGCACCGCCGCAAGGTCCGTTAACGAGCCATTTGGTGCAGGCGGTCAGAGGGCAAATACCACCGGTTAAATCGAGAACGCAGTCGCCGCATTCCCGGCAGCGCTCGCTGCCACGCCACGTCCCGCCGACACCGCCGACATTGATGGTGTTGGCCGCCGGATGTGCCAGTTTATTCACTACCGCAGCTGTTGCCTGGACTCCGATGCCGCAGGTCATTACCAGCAAAGAATCGGCAGCATTTATCTCATCCTCATGGGGAAACAGCCTGGTCTTGATTAGAGCTTTATCGCATAGAAAATCGACGACACAATGGCCGGTGACGGTCTTGCCCTCTTGCTCCAGTTTCTGCGCCATGTCCAGGACCTGAGGCTCATCACCGGTCTGGCAGACCTCGGCGCAACCTTTGCAGCCGACTATAAATATTTTCTTGTCCTTGTCTAAATAGCCTAATATTTCCGGAAGTGGCTTTAATTCAGAGATTATCATTTGTCTACCTCCATAGCTGTGGTTTCCTCAATCTCCTTGAGAACTAATTTCATCATTCCAGGTAGTTTGTCTTCAATTTCCGGGGAAAGCTCAAGTCCGAAGTCTATCGTCTTGGGCTCGATGCCGATAATGACCGTAGTTTTTGGCTGTCTATTGAACAAGGCCATCGTTCTGAGGCTGTCTAAGACACCCATATCGTGCAGGGAAACAGGAGCCACTGCATTCGAATCTATGTCATCGAAATTGAATCGATATATAGTTCCCGGCCTATCGCCGGTTTTGACAGCGTCAACGATGATTAGTTTGCTTAAATTGTCATCTACCAGAGACAGAAAGTCGGGATAAGTGCCGGCGTCGATTATCTTGACGTTAGCATCGTCTACAACACTAGCTAATTTTTGAACCAGGTGGACGCCTATACCTTCGTCTTTGAGCAACAGATTACCTATGCCCAGAACGGTGATTCTCGGACCGCCTTTATCTGTCACCCTGAGCGATAGCGAAGGGTCTCTATTCTCCTCCGAAGCGAGATTCTTCGGTCGCTCCACTCCCTCAGAATGACAGGCTGTCTCAACTAACTTTGTATATTCCAAGAGTTCTACCTTTCGGCGTAATAACGTGAATGGCGCAAGCCAGACAGGGGTCGAAGGAGCGGATAATGCGCCCCAGCTCAAAAGGATTGTTCTCATCCTTTATCCTGGTACCGATAAGGGCTTGTTCCACCGGCCCGGGCTGTCCGTTGTCGTCCTTCGGCGACATATTCCAGGTGCTTGGCACCACACACTGGTAATTAGCAATTTTCTTATCTTTTATCTCAATCCAGTGTCCCAGAGCACCTCTGGCGCCGTCAACCAGACCCATGCCGAAGGCTTCATCGGGAATAGCATAGTTTACGTAAGCCGGCTCACCCGGCTTTAGCTGGAGCAGCCATGCGGGCATTGAATCAGCTAGAAACTTGGTATAAATGGCGCGGGCGGCGTGACGGCCGAGGACTGAGAATAAAGCTTTGGGGCTGGCCTTGAACTTGGAGAGGACGGAATCCACCAGCTTTTGCACCGTTGGCTCACCGCCGACATAGGTAGCTGCGATACGAGCCAGCGGGCCGACTTCATAGACCTTGCCGTCGTATCGCGGAGCTTTCACCCATGTATAAGCGCCTTTCTTTCCCAGTTCAGGCTCCGTCACGCCTTTTGAGGGGTGCTTGCCGGTGCTGGAATCGGCGTACCAGGAATGCTCTACGTATTCCATAATCTTGTTCGGGTCTAAGGCGCCCAACTTAAGGTCAGTTGAGACCGTTCCCTGCTTCATTAGCCTCTTCCGCTTGGTGTAATCAGGATTATTGCCGTCGAGGTCGAAGCTTCCGTAAGACAGTAAATTGCCGCAGCCGGCGCCGATTTCGAAATAGTCGGCATACGCTTCAGCCACGGCCAGTACGTCGGGAATATAAACATTGTCGACGAAATCCCTCAGTTCATTGAGCATCCACAGGAAAGAGGCTATTTTATCCACGGTGACGGTGGAAGTAACTCCGCCGGGGACGATAGCCATGTTGTGAGGCATCTTGCCGCCAAAAATAACCAGCATCTCCTGGCCCTTGCGCCTCATCTCCAGAGCTTGAATATAATGAGCCAGTGCGCCTATATTCACCTTATCGCTTAAGCGGTAATCTCCTTCGTATCGAGGTACAAATGGAGCCAGCTCTCCTCGCTGGGCAAATTCCTTGACAGAGTTCAGGACTGGGTCATTGCCATCGTATTTAAGTATCTTGGTAACGTCCACGTAATCGAGCGCTGCCAGGTGATAGAAGTGAAGGATATGGTCGGAAACGTGCGCCGCTCCAAGTATAAGGTTACGAAGAATGCGGCCGTTGTCGGGTATCTTATCAGCGAGACCGAAGGCGCTGTCGAGGTTAAGCGTGGCAGCTGTGGAATGGCTGGTGGGGCAGACGCCGCAGATACGCTGCGTATACATTTGGGCATCACGCGGGTCTCTTCCCCGGAGTATAATTTCTAGGCCACGGAACATCATGCCCGAGCTGTGAGCTTCTTTGACCACGCCTTTATCGGTGACAACTTCAACCTTATAATGTCCTTCAAGCCGGGTTACCGGATCAACTACAATCTTGCTCAATTTCTATTTCTCCTTTCCCGGGAGTTTTCCTATCATGGGCATGTTGGCGTCGCTTAATTTCTGATAGACGGGAGCCACCAAATCGGGAAATCCGGGCTCACAGCAGCCGATACAGGGCGAGCCGGCATCGATGCACCAATTTGTTCCATGATTCCACTTCCTCAGCGGGCAATCGGCGTGTGTAACCGGTCCCTTACATCCCAGCTCATTGAGGCAGCCTGGCTCGCCGAACTTTTTAGCAAATTTTCCTTCATCGAAGTAGGCTCGTCTGGGGCAATTTTCGTGGATTAAATTGCCATAGAAGACCTTGGGACGTTTAAGTTCATCCAGGTTTTCCGGTTTGGGCAAGCCGAGAAGCAGTACGGAGGCGACGCTGCCTATGAACCAATCGGGGTGGGGTGGACAGCCGGCGATATTAATCAACGGTTTGTCGATGCCGCGCGATTTTAGGAATTTGTCCGCACCCACATAGCCGCCGGGATTAGGTTTGCCGGCAGCTATGCCGCCGAAGGTAGCGCAGGTGCCAAGCGCGATTATTGCCAGAGCATCCCTGGCTAATGCTTCTACTCTCTCTGCCATGGGCACCGGTTTGTCGTTTTTCTCACCAAGTGACCCATAGGCACCCCCATCTTTGGTGGGGATAGCGCCCTCGACTACCAGGACATAGCCGTTTTTATTTGTCTTTGGAGTATTTTCCAGTACCTGAATTACGGCGTCTCCTTCGCCGGCCATTACGGTTGCCTGGAATTTCAGGTTAAGGTGTTTACCGGGAATGACTTCATCGATGAGGACATTCTTAATGGTCGGGCTGACCGAATTGAGGACTGAGACTGAACACCCGGTGCAGGTGCCTGCCTGTATCCAGACAACAGGAATTTCTTGAACGTTTGCCTTTGGCATTTGCCCCCCTTTCTTTGCCAAGAACTGCCAATCGCAAATTCTACACGTTTATGGCGATTAATGCAAATAGCTGGGCGATGAGAAATGAGTGCCGGCGTCAAGAACTGTGCCTGGCAATTCCGGGGGCTCAGGAAACACTTAATTTCCTTGGAAAGTTACTGTGACTAGAGCCGTGTGGGTGACGACTCCGGCGCTGTTACGTGCCGCCAGGACATACGCCGTAGTCTCTCCTGGCGTTACCACCTTGGTTCCGGAAGCAGATACCGTGCCCAGGTCCGGAGTGATAGAAATTGAGGTGGCACCTGTAACCTCCCACTGTAAAGTGGCCGTATCCCCCAATGGAATCACCATGGGGCTGGCAGAAAAATAAGCAATAAAAGGTTGCCCCGTTTCCGGAATTACCGTTAGCGTAACGGGAGCGGTAACAGAGCCGGAGCTATTAGTTGCTGTCAACGTATATGTCCTCGTTGTCGCAGGTGATATCCGTTGTGTTCCGGATGGCGGCACTGCGCCAATGCCTTGGTCAATGGAAACTGAGGTAGCACCACCCACTTGCCACTGTAACGTCGAGTAGTCGCCGGGCGTTACGCTGGTTGGATATATTGAGAAACGCAGTATCACCGGCAGGGCGTTAGGTTCAGTTACCGTGACAGTCGCTGAAGCCATAACGGAGCCCGAACTATTGGTCGCTGTTAAGGTATATCCGGTTGTGATACCAGGAGATACCAACGTCGTTCCGGATGACGACATCTCGCCAATACCTTGATCGATGGAAACGGCTGTGGCGCCGGTCACATCCCATTGCAATATTGAAGAATGACCGGCAGTTATGTTACCTGGGTTTGAAGTAAAGCTTGCTATGACAGGCGGTCCGATTGCTGGATTTACGACAACATTAGTAGAAGCGATAACAGAGCCCGAGTTATTTATTGCCGTCAAGGTATATATAGTCGTGGCCGTGGGTGATATTGATTTCGTGCCCGACGATGGCACTGCGCCAATTCCTTGATTTATCGAGACCGAGGTTGCTCCAGTAACGTTCCACTGCAGTGTTGAGGGATTTCCTGCCGTTACATTATTGGGACTTGTTGAGAAACTTAGTATTGTGGGTACACCGGGTGCCGGATTGACTATCACCGTAGCCGATGAGGTTACAGAGCCGTATAAATTTTTTGCTGTGATAGTGTAAATAGTGCTGGCCGATGGTGATATTGTCATTGTACCTGACGGCGACACATCACCAACACCCTGGTTAATAAAAACAGTATCGGCGCCGCTGATATCCCACTTTATGGTGGTCGAGCTCCCAGGGTTGATAATGGGCGGATTGATATCGAAGAAATTGACCTTTGTCAGGCTGCCCGAAGATGGCGGAGGCTGAGGGTAAGGGTTGACATTTATAGTGGCAGATGATGTTACCGTACTATTAACATTGCTGGCTGTCAGCACGTAGCTAGTGCTATTAGTTGGGGACACAACTTGACTTCCCGATAGTGACACATAACCTATAGCGGGCTCAATAAATATAGTAGTTGCGCCGGTTGTATCCCATTGCAACGTTGCAGAAGCTCCAGTATTTATGGAGGATGGAGTAACAGTGAAATACTTTACTACCGGTTCGGTCGACTCAGGACTCGCTGCTTCTTTGGGAGTAGGGGGAGTCAATATGCAGCCGGCCCCAAGAAGAGACATCAGCACAAATATAAATAATATTTTCTTCATTTGACCACTCCTCAGCTATAAACTGTTAGCATCAACGAACTTCCATTATAATAATAGCAGGCCGAGGACTAAAAAGTCATCAAATTCAGAGATGGAAAGTTACAAAATCGTGAAATACGAATCTAATGCTGAGTTTCTCGTACCTTGCTGGTAATCGGTAGTACCATTTAGCCAGACATAAAATTACCTATAGGCTATTCACTTATAGCTCTAGTGGGCGGTATACTTAAATTAAGTGTATTAGTGGTAAGTTATGGAAAGATTGTTGAGATTAATCTAAATGGCAAAGACAGTTAGACAAAGCAAATCCAGGATAGACGCCTCGGCAGAATTAGCCAAAGCTTTGATGCGTTGTGCCGGCACAGGGCTTTATATTATCCAGGATGGAAGATTTCAGTATGTTAATACACTATTCCAGAAGCTAACAGGCTATACAGAACAGGAACTTCTTGGCGCGTATCCTCTCGACCTGGTTCATTCCGAGGATAGAGAAATAGTCAGGAAAAAGGCGACAGACAGCTTAAAGGGTGGAAATAATCTTCCCTACGAATACAGATTCATTAAGAAGGATGGCGGGGTAATTTGGGCACTGGAGAGACTTACCTCAACTGAGTACAGAGGGAAGCGGTCTACCGTGGGAAGCTTCATGGACATCACCGAGCGCAAGCAGTTGGAAGAGACCCTGACAAAGTCGGAGGAGAGATACCGGAATATGGTGGAGGAGATGGAGGATACTTATTTAGAGACTGGCTTAGACGGTAGTTTCACCTTTGTCAATGGTGCGATGTGCCGTGCTCTAAGATATTCCAAAGAGGAACTGGTGGGAATGAACTATCGGGTCATTGTGACCGAGGAAGATGCTAAGGCTATGTTTAAGGACTTCAGTGCGGTCTACCGGACAGGCAAGCCGCTCAAAGGTCTTTCTTATAATCTTGTTCGGAAGGACGGTACCATAGAGATCGCCGAGCTCTCAGTTTCACCTCGACGAAATCAAGAAGGGCAGATAATCGGATTTTGTGGAGTTGGCCGAGATATTACTAAACGCATAGAGATGGAGCAAGCCTTAAGGCGGTCGGAGGAGAGATACCGGACTATAATGGATGAGATGCATGATGATTACTATGAAGTTGACCTGGCCGGCAACTTTATCTTCGCCAACGATGCCTGGTGCCGCAGCGTAGGATATACCTCAGAAGAGCTCATAGGTATGAACTACAAGGTCAACACGGCTGGTGAGGATGTCGAAAAAGTTTATAAGATATTTAATCAGATCTATCGTACAGGCGAGCCGAACAAAGCCCTTAAACTTAAATACATCCGAAAAGACGGTGGTACTGGTCTGGCCGAACTCGCAGCCTTGCCTCTGCGAAACGAAAAGGGAGAGATAGTCGGCTTTCGTGGAATCAGCCATGATGTTACCGAACGTGTGCGTATGGAGGAAGCTCTAAGACAGTCTGAGGAAAAATATCGGACCATACTGGAGGAGATAGAGGAAGGCTACTATGAGCTGGACCTAGCCGGTAATATCGTTTTTGTCAATAAATCAGCTTGTCGTCAATTCGGATACTCCGAGGAAGAGTTAATCGGAACGAACTATCGAGCTTACGTACTTAAAGAGGATATAAAGAGCGCATACAAGGCCTGGAATAAAGTCTATCGGACAGGCGAGCCGCTGAGATCGTATCCTTTTGCCACCGTTAGAAAAGACGGAACGCAGATGTTCGTAGATAACTCAGTTTCTCCTTTGCGGGACAAAGGGGGGAAGATTATCGGATTCCGGGCCGTCAGCCGTGACGTTACCGAGCGCAAGCGGTTCGAACAAAAGCTTGCTGAAATGGCCACACATGACTCACTGACCGGCCTGCCTAACAGAACATTACTAACTGACCGTCTTACCATGGGATTGGCTCTGTCACGGCGCAGTGGTAACAGACTGGCTGTATTGATGCTCGATTTGGATAAATTTAAGGCCGTTAATGATACCCTGGGACACGGTGCCGGCGACCAGTTGCTGAAAGCCGTTGCAGAGCGACTGACAAGTGTTACGCGAAAGAGCGATACTGTTGCCCGCATAGGCGGAGATGAGTTCGTTTTGGTATTACCACAAGTCTCCCAGCCGGCCAATGCCGCCAACTTAGCCCAAAGAATCTTGGATGTCTTTCGAGAGCCAATTGTTTTTGATGGTCACCAGCTCAATATCACGACCAGCATCGGCATTGCTGTTTATCCTGAAGATGGAAAAGAAATTGAAATCTTATTGAAGAATGCCGACACCGCCATGTACCGGGCTAAGGAGCAGGGTCGGGATATGTATAGATTCTACGGTGGGGACGAGCCTAAAATTAGCCATAAAGCGCACAACAGGCGTGTGAAATCTATCTAAAGCTGTATAACTTGCAAATAAGAAGCCGGGCATCTGAAGACGCCCGGCTTTAACAATTCCGGTCCTTTAAGTCTCTAGCCCTGACCAATTCGGAACATCTTAGTGCCGCATCTGGGGCAGACACCCTGGGTAGCAGGCTTGCCGTTTTTCATTTTAACGGCCCTCGGATTGCTCATTTCTCTTTTGGTGCGGCACTTGACACAGTATGCTTGCATTTGGAGACCTCCTTTCTTAACTAGAAACGATAAACCATTCTGAAAAGTTTATGCGTAAATGAGATTAATGTGCCCAGAATAGGACAACGGGATGATATCGACTAGCAAATGCGGGGCAGGAGTTCACCGCTGAGCATGTCGACGATGCGGGATGCGCCCAAACGGGTCTTCATTATCACCTTGCCTCTGTGCGCATCGGTAACCTCACCGACTATTGAGGCGTCACCACCATAGCGATTTCGTTTCATCTTAGCCAGAATTTTCCCGGCATCCTTTGGCTCAACTATGGCCACTAGCTTGCCTTCGTTGGCGACATAAAGCGGGTCGAAGCCGAGAAGCTCGCAGGCGGCTCGTACAGCATCGCGCACCGGTATCTTGTCCTCTTCGATAATGATGCCCATGCCAGACTGCCTGGCGAATTCATTAAGCGTCGTGGCTAAGCCGCCCCGGGTAGGGTCGCGGAGGCAGTTGATTTTTAATGAAGCTTCGAGCATTTGCGACACCAGTTTGTTCAGCGGGGCGCAATCGCTTTGAACCGGCACTGAAAATTTGAGCCCTTCACGCTGGCTCATCACGGCAATGCCGTGGTCGCCGATAGTCCCGCTGAGGATAATCTTGTCACCCACCCGAGCGTTAGCCCCGGATATATCGATACCCTTAGGGATGATACCGATGCCGGAGGTATTTATGAATAACTTATCGGCACTGCCGCGGTTTACCACCTTGGTATCGCCGGTGACAATTTTCACTCCAGCTTCTTCGGCGGCAGCTTTGATGGAGCCGACCACCTTTTTCAGTTCGCCCAGCGTTAAGCCTTCTTCGATTATGAAGGAGAGGCTCAAATAAAGCGGCACGGCTCCGCTCATAGACAAGTCGTTAATAGTGCCGCAGACGGCCAGCTTGCCGATATCGCCGCCGGGGAAGAAAATGGGGCTGACCACGTAGCTGTCGGTAGTGAAAGCGAGGCGACCGCAGAGGTCGAAAACGGCCGAATCATCCAGTTTGGCTAGCAACGGATTGGTTAACATCGGCAGGAAATTTTTTTCAATCAGCTCGTGGCTGAGCCGGCTGCCGCTGCCGTGGGCCAGCAAGATGGTTTCATCACTCATATTCGGCTCCATATTGAAAAATCATCTGTAATCTATATATCTGCCTTATCCCTTATTAACAGAATGGGAATTACTGATAGAGAAGGGGTGAAACGCCTATTTTGCAACTCTTTCCCTCTCTATACAATGTAGAATAATAACAAAATGTTATGTGAACTTGTTGTCCTATTAGCGACGTTATTTATTTGAGCCAAATCAATCAATATAGTAAACTAGTACTAGAATATATATTACATGGTAATGAATCCTCTTGACAAACGCTTTAATAACGCTTACACTCAGCCGCAAGAAAGATAGAATATATAGATACAGAGTAAAGTATTATGTTATTTCCAGAATCAGAGCGGGTACTCTATAAAAAGAATCCGCTAGTGGAAGTGGTCTGTCAGTTTCGATTTCCAACGATATTACGCATAAGAGAAAGGCAGCTTGCTGATTTTCAGGACAGGATTCGGAAGGATTATCCTGTCTACTCAGAACAGGAACCTTCCATAGCAGTATCACAGCAGGTTCCTAAAGAATTCGTGGCTATAATAGAACAAATCAAAATGCCGACACCTTTCGGATTAATTGCTCATAGATTCTCCACTAAGGATACGCTACGATTCATTTCATTGTCGGATGAGTTTATGGCTTTAGCTGAAACAAAGTATGAAAGATGGGAAACATTCAAAATGGAAATTATCAAGGCTGAAGATACTCTTAATAGAATATATGAACCTGCAATGTATTCTCGCGTGGGTTTGCGTTATCGAGATATAATTTCACGGCATAATCTTGGACTAACTAAGGTAGGATGGAAGGATTTGCTCAAGTCGCAGTTCATTGCCGAATTGGGTGATAAGGATATATCAAATTCCATTGCGAGGATCCAGACAAAAACTGTATTCAAGATAACCGAAATACCTGATGGACGTATAACGCTAGTTCATGGTTTGACAAAACCACCTAAAAGTGATGAGGAGTGTTATATGCTAGATGCCGATTTCTCGGTAGAAAGAAAGGAGGGAGTAAATGAACCTTTCGAGATACTGGACGAATTCAATAGAATGGCGGGAAGACTCTTCAGGTGGGCAATCACCAAAAAGCTACATAATGCAATGGAGCCACGAGCCATTTGATACAGACGTAGATAGCGGTGAAGTTATTATTCAAAGTCTTATTGAACCTGCAACAGGGTATCAAATCACAATTAATATGACAGGCAGTAGTCCAGCTATGTTAGGGCGTTATATTGGCTGTGCAATGATTGGATTCATGCCAGATGAAGGATTAGAGGAAGCAATAGTTACTCTACGTGATATGTTATATTTTTATAGTAATAAACCAACACCTCATCGTACAAAACTTGCACCAAAAGCAATTGGTGTAACTATTGTCGATAAGGAAAAGCGACCTGACCTCGTAATCACGTAATCCCCACACTGGAGAAATTGTTGTGGCCTTCTGCTATGTAGCTTGTGATTCTCCAGATCTTCAGCAGGGGGAGATTATTAGTGACCTATTTGAGTTTAAACTACAATTAACTGAGCGCAAAACCATAGACGCTACAAAAGAAAAATTTATTCCGGTTTCTCATCCCTATACAATTATTGTTTCTCAAGATTGTGACCTTGAACAGGACTATAGAGCCAGGACAGGTCAAATACCAGATGATAAACTAGTGACACATGTCTTAGTTTGTGCACTTTTTACACAGGATGAATTCAGAAATCGAAGTAGAATAGGAAGCGACCTATGGAAACGAGTAAGACAGAATCAAGATGAAAGATATCACTACTTGATTGAAGCTACTATAAGGGATACAGAGAATAATTTACCGGAGTTAATTGCAGACTTTAAAACTGTTTTTTCTCTTCCTACAGAATTTGTCTATTGGTTGCTATCGACTGAACAAGCAACTAGAAGAGGGGCATTATGTTCCCCTTATCTTGAAGACTTTATGCACAGGCTCTATAGTTTCTTGGGACGAGTAGCAACGCCAGAAATATCTGGTGAATCATGATAATGCATAGTATTTGTCTGTCCTATTTATAAAGGGGGGATTGAGGGAGGTGAGGTTGCTAAATAGTTTCGTACTGGTAATAAGCGGCGCAGGAACCTTCCGAAGATACCATGCACGGCCCGACCGGGTGTTCCGGGGTACAGGCCTTGCGGAATAGCTTGCAGTCGAGGGGTATCTTCACGCCACGCAGTATATCGCCGCATATGCAGCCTTTCGCCTCTCGAACAGGCTCCAGAGTTATTGAGAAAGCCTGCTCGGCGTCGAAGCGCTCGAATTTCCTTCTTATTTTTAGTCCGCTGGCCGGCACCACGCCGATGCCACGCCAGTCGGCGCTGCCGACTTCGAAAACGCGGTCCATCAGCTCTAATGCAGTTTTATTGCCTTCAAGAGTTACACTGCGACGATAAGCTATCTCCACCTTTGGCTTACCGCTCTCGATTTGCTCCACCAGCATCTCTACCGTTTGCAGTATGTCCAGCGGCTCGAAGCCGGAGACGACGCAGGCAACGCCGTAGTCGCGGGGTATGAATTCATAGGGGCGGGAGCCTATTATGGCGCTGACATGTCCGGGGCAGACGATACCGTCCAGCTTGAGCTCACCTAAATCAAGGAGAGCTTTCATTATCGGCGGGCATAATTTAGACAGACAGAGGACGTAGTAGTTTTTTATTCCTTCATTCTCTGCCTGCAGTATAGAGGCAGCGATGGTGGGTGCTGTGGTCTCAAAGCCGATGCCGATAAAGATGATTGACTTTGACGGATTATCTCTGGCGATTTGGAGTGCATCCTGTGTGGAGTAAACGATGCGTATATCGGCTGCCGCGGCTCTGGCTTGCTGTAGGCTGGAGTAGCTGCCGGGTACTTTCATCATATCGCCGAAGGTAGTGACGATGACATCTGGCAGGCTAGCCAGGGCAATCGCCTTATCTATGTCGGCATTGGCCGTGACGCATACCGGGCAACCCGGGCCCGAGAGCATCTCCACGGTGGGCGGCAGTAGCTGGCGGAGACCGCTTCTCATGATGGAAACGGTATGCCCGCCGCAGAACTCCATCAGCCTGGTCGGTCTGGTCGATAGCTGTTTTATCCTGTTTACCAGCTTTTTGGCCAGCTCGACATCTCTGAATTCGTCAATGAACTTCATCTAAATTTGCCATCTCTTCTAAGATCTTCAGGGTCTCCTGTGCTTCGGCTTCATTGATGACGTTTATGGCGTAGCCGGTGTGAAGCAGGACGTAGTCACCGACATTAGCTTCAGGGGTGAGAACGATGCTGACCCGACGTTTTACGCCACCGATTTCTACCTCGGCTTCATTACCTTCTATTGAAACAACCTTTACTGGAACAGCTAAACACATAGTTTCCCTCTCAACTGAAATTAGCGATAACTGCCTGGCCCAAGGAGATGCCGCCGTCGTTGCACGGTACTTGCTTATGGACCAGCACGGAAAAGCCAGCCGATTCAAGCAGCGGTACAACTTTCCTGATTAGCAGCCGGTTCTGGAAGACGCCGCCGCTTAAGGCGACCTGATTGATGCTGGTATTCCTGGCTATCAACCGGCATATGTCAAATATCATGTGAGCGATAGTATCGTGGAACCTGGCTGACACTGTAGCTTTAGACACACCCTGATATAAATCTTCGACTATGGCCGAGAACAACTCTTTGAGCCGGACTGTGTTTACTCCGTCACTTTCGATTATGGAATACGGATAGCCCTTATCGCCGGCTTTACCGATACCCTCGTAAGCTGCCATCTCCAGTTCAACAGCCGCCTGGCCTTCGTAGTCTATCTCGCCCCTGATGCCTATCAAGGCGGAAACGGCATCGAAAAGACGGCCCATACTTGAATTTAGCGGTGAA
>Ga0214473_10005185_pt1 | contig 15636 bp, 14 predicted proteins | sample RVTome_7_FD_203509 | JGI IMG/M metagenome (GOLD analysis project Ga0214473, IMG submission 203509) | Soil microbial communities from uranium-contaminated site in the Upper Colorado River Basin, Wyoming, United States - RVT98D197 | ecosystem: Environmental > Terrestrial > Soil > Contaminated >... | reverse complement strand
TCCTGATCCAGCAGGTCGAGAACAACATCCTGTATCCGCGCATCATCGGCGCCAGCCTGAACCTCAACCCGCTGGTGGTGCTGCTGGCTCTGCTGGCGGCCGGCAGCCTGGTGGGGGTGGTCGGGCTGCTGTTGGCCGCGCCCACGGTGGCGACCCTGCGCCTGGTCTTCAGCTACCTGTACTGGAAGGTCGTCGGGGTCAGCGCGGCCGCGCCGCCGGAGTCGCTTGCGCCGATTGAGCGCCGCCCCTCGTTGGTTCGCCGGACCCGGGCCTTGTTGCGCCGCATGCGGGCTGGGAGACGCCAGGAGACCCGGTGACCTCGCTGCGGGAGGCGCTGCGCCGGCTGAAGGGCCGTGACCCGGGGGAGGCCGCCCAGGCGGCCGAATTCTCCTACACGATCTTTTGGACCCGAGAAGCCCAATCCTGGACGGGGGAACGCCGCGAGCAGGTCAGCCGGGCGGTGGAAGCCGTGACCGGCGGGATTGACTTCACCGGCAATCTGTACTTGCGAAACTACCGTGTGCCCGGGTTGGACGAGCAAGCCCACGCCGGGGCCAGCCTGCAGGCGCTGCTGAAAGTGCTGCGGGCACTGGAAGACCGAGAGGAGGCCGGAACGTGAACGAGGACGAGCAGATTACCACCAGCACCCTGGCGGAGACCGCCAACTACATCGCCTGGAAGGCGGGTGAGCCGGACGGAGAGGAGACCTTCCACCTGGAGCTGGGCGCCGTGACGGTGCACTTCTTCAAGGAGGAGTGGGGGGAGTTCCTGGATCTGGTGCGCAGCCTGACCTAGCCGCGCCGGGGTCATAGGTCAACAACGGTGTCATCCAAATGAGGTGTTGATCCGCTGCTCTCGGAGTTACGGCCGAGTTCTTGAATTGCGGGCAATGGGCAGGCGGCTTTCAGGGCCGCCTGCCCATTGTTTTCGGCATCGCCCTCAAGCCGGAGCAGTGCCGTGCTTGACACGCAGGTCATATATTATATATTATATATAGACCGGTCTTCTTCGAACGGGTGGCACCTCCTCAAGGTTCGGCCCAAGGAAAGAGAAATGACTTGGTGAGTGCGCCTGCACCTAGGATCAACGAGGAGCGCAGGTCGCTATCAGACCTCGCACATGAAGCGATCCGTGACCGGATTCTATCGGGACACTTCAAACCCAGGGATTGGCTTCGGCAGGAGGACTTGTCGCAACAACTTGGAGTAAGCCACACGCCGGTACGTGAAGCCCTCGATCGCCTGGTGGCCGATGGGCTGGCGGAGCGGATTCCGAACAGGGGGGTCCGAGTGGTGGCGGTTGATGAGGGTGACATCGCAGAGCTTTATTGTCTCAGACTGATGCTGGAACCGTTGGTCGTGGGTTTGGCCGCGGTGAACATGCCCGAGCAGGAAATCCGCCTCCTCCAGATGATCGTTGATCAAGCGGACGAAATGACCTCGCTTGACGACATGCCCTCGCGCAGGCAAGTCAATAGAGAATTCCACGGCCGAATCGCTCGCAGCTGTGGAAGCCCGACCATCAAACGGTTGTACGAGATCGTGTGGAATAAGTACCCTGACTGGATGCTGTACGAGGGCCTTTATCGGGATCCCGATACCTTGGCGCCCAGACTGCAACTCGAAATTGACCAGCACAGGGCGGTGTTGGGTGCGATTGCCAGACGGGATGTCGGCGGTGCTCGGCGAATCATCACGAGCCATATCCAGGTCATGAAAGAGGATCTCATCGAGGTATTTCATCTCTCCGGTCGGGTCATCGAAGAGAAGGAGAAACAGATGGGACTGTGAGTCACGCAGGAAAGCCGCCGTCAGTCAAGAGCCTCCGGGTCAAGAGTATGTCAGAAAGACAGCAAGCCACGATCGTGAGTTCCTGGAACGAATGGGACCCTCTAAAGCACGTCATCGTCGGAAGAGCGCACGGGACGATGATCCAGGCTCCGGAACCAGCCGTTCAACGGGATTGGCCGGAAGATGGTTTCCCGCTCGGCAGTTGCGGCCCCTATCCCCAAGAAATGCAGGATCGAGCCAACGAGCAGCTGGACAACTTCGCCGCGATTCTCGAGAGTCGTGGAATCCGCGTCGACCGGCCCACGCCCGTCGATTTCAGTCAGTCCGTGCGGACTCCGGACTGGGAACAAGACAGCATGTTTGGCTGCGCGCCGGTCCGGGACATTCTGCTCACCCTGGGCAACGAAATCCTGGAAGCCACCATGTCATACCGCAGCCGTTGGTTCGAATTCCTCTGCTACCGGCCGCTACTCGAACGGTATTTCCGAGAAGCCTCGGATTTTCGTTTCGAAGCAGCACCCAAGCCGCGCTTGACGGATCGATCCTACAAGGACCATTGGTGGGACGAGTGGAATGCGATGACGGAGAGCCAGCAGTTCGAGCGCGCGGAGAAGGGGGATTGGATACTCACTGAGCAAGAGCCGTTGTTTGACGCCGCCGACGTGGTCCGCTTCGGGAGGGACCTGATTGTCCAGCAGTCGATGGTCACGAATGATGCCGGGATTGATTGGCTGGGCCGCCACTTCCCCAGGCATCGGGTCCATAAAGTAGGGCGCAGGGAATTGCTGCCTTGGCACTTGGATTCGACCCTTGTCCCGCTTCGCCCTGGCCTTGCGCTGATCAATCCAACCCGTCCGCCTTTGGGGGAGAAGGAACGGGAGTTCTTTAAGAAGAATGACTGGGAACTTGTCGAGGCGCCGAAAGCACTGCTCAAAAGGAAGCAGCCCTACGATTTCTGCAGCTGGTGGCTGAACATGAACACCCTCTCACTCGGTCCGGCTACCGTGTGTGTCGAGGCCAGTGAAATCCCCGTGATCGAGCTCCTTGACAAACGCGGATTCGACGTCGTTCCTGTCCCCTTCTACGATGTGTCGCCCTTTGGAGGTGGACTGCACTGCTGTACGGCAGACGTGTATCGGGTCGGAGCCGTGGAAGACTACTTCCCCAACCAGGTGGACGGATTCTAGGCGGGCATCCATGACCTCGGGCGGTCCAGCCAGGCCGGGCACGGTTCGAGATCTTCAGCCTGCGATCTCGCGCCTCGATCGCTACGTCAAGCTGCACATGCAAGCTGCCAACACCCCGGGCATGGCACTGGCGCTGACCGATCGCCGGGGGCTGCTGCATCTCGCTACCTATGGATACTCCGATGTCGCAGCTCAGACTCCCGTAACGGAATCCACGCTCTTCGAAATCGGCTCGATCAGCAAATCCTTCACCAGCGTGGCATTGATGCAGCTGATGGAAGAGGGCCTGGTGGACCTGCATCAACCGGTAACACGGTACCTGCCCTGGTTCGAGGTGCAGTCACACCATCCGCCGATCACGCTTCACCATCTGCTCAGTCATTCCGCCGGCATCATCCGGGGGATGGAGTTCACCGGGGAAGCCCGCTATGAGGTCTGGGCCCTGCGAGAGACCCAGGCCACCGCGCCGCCGGGAACCTACTATCACTACTCCAATGTCGGCTATAAGACCCTCGGGGTGATCCTGGAGGACGTCCTCGGCAAGCCGTATGGAGACATCCTCCAGGAGCGGATTCTGGACCCCCTGGAGATGACTCAGACTGAGCCCGTGATCACGCATGACACCCGCAAGCGCCTGGCGGTTGGCTACGAAGCGTTCTACGACGATCGGCCAACTCCCCAAGCGCGCCCCCTTGCCCCGGCCACCTGGCTTGAGTTCCGCTGGGGCGATGGAAGCGTCGCCTCCACACCCGCCGACATGGCGGCCTACTTGCGCATGTACCTCAACCGGGGCCGGGGTGCCGGCGGGACCGTTCTGTCCGAGCACGGCCTGGGCTTGATGATGGAGCCGGTCATTGAAGCCGCCGAAGAGGGGCGGGGCGGCCACTACGGATATGGGCTCGACATTGAAGAGCTGGATGGGCACAGGGTGATCGGACACGGCGGTGGGATGGTTGGCTACTACGCCTATATCTTGGCCGACCTGCAGGATGGATTGGGCGCAGTCGTTCTCGCCAATGGCCCGGGCAGCGGGACGGACAAGATCGTGCGGTTCGCCCTTCAACTCCTGCGCGCCGAACTCCACCGTGGAGAGCTGCCACCGATTCCCCAAGTCAATCCATTCGCCGTCGCTCACGCTGAGCAATATGCCGGGTCATACAGATCCGTCCCGGGTCCGTCTTCGACTCCCGCCTCGCAGGCCGATCAGGCGACCGTAGACGGGACCTTTCGCATCGCGGCGGAGGGCGGCAGGCTCTACCTTGGAATCGGAAATCAGCGGTTACCGCTCGAAAGGCGTGAACCCGATGGTTTCCTGGTGGATCACCCCGAACTCGCGCGCTATCTGCTTGGTTTTGGGCGTGACGATGGCGAAGTCGTCGAGGCGTACTGCGGCCCGGACTGGTATGTGAACGAGCGATATGAAGGGCCCCGTGCCTCTGACCATCCCGCGGAATGGGCCGCGTACACGGGCCACTACCGTTCGCACAATCCGTGGAATACGAATTTCCGTGTGGTGCTGCGGAAGGGGGAATTGAAGCTGATCTACCCATCCGGGGAGGAGAAGTCACTGGTGCCGGTCGACGATGGCGAGTTCCGCGTGGGCGAAGAAGAAGCCTGCCCTGAGCGAATTCGATTTGACGTGATCGTCGAGAATCAAGCCCTTCGGGCCAACTTCTCTTGTGGTGAGTACTATCGTGCTTCCAAGTACTAGCCCAGGAACCTGCCACTTCACTCGCGCCCCGCGAGCATGAGGAGCAGCGAACGTCCGGATCATGCTGTCCAGTAGAAAAGGAGAAAGCTGGAAAGATCACCGAAGCACAGATCAATCCGTGCTGGCACGTCCCGAAGTTAAGGAGAGATACGATGATTGAGAAACTTTGGAGAGACAGAATCGTACTGGTTGTTCTGTCGTTAGTAGTCCTTGGTGCATCGGCATGTGGTCCGAGTGAAACAGCGGAAGCCCCCGAAGTTCCCCCGGTTGATGCGGCAGCACCTGGTGAGGCAACCTCAGTGTCCGAAGAGGCTGAACCGGTCGTACTGCGCATCGGCGCGACCACGATATGGGACGCGATGAACCCGGCGACCGGATGGGAAAGCTATGTGATGCGTTATTGGTTCTATGACGGACTGGTAGAGTGGGCTGAGCTTCAGACCTTTGAGCCCGGTCTGGCAGAAAGCTGGACGGTCTCTGACGATGGGTTGGTGTGGGAGTTCAAGATCCGCGAGGGGCTCACCTTCCACGATGGCACCCCCTGCACCGCTGAAGACGTCGCCTGGAGCCTGAACCTTCTTATGGAAGGGATGATCGGGCCGCTGGAGCTCTATGTGGCGGGTTTCGAGGAAGTGGTTGCGCTCGACCCCACCACCGTTCAGATAACCCTCTCGGAACCGACAGCCCTGATGCTCACGGCCCGGCTGCACTACGCCTGGATCCTTCCTCGAAGTGTCTGGGAAGGGATGACCGGTGAGGAAATCCTGGAGTTCGAGGATCCAAGGACGCTCATCGGGACTGGCCCATACAAACTGGTGGAGTACGTGGAAGACGAATATATGATCGTGGAGGCCAACGAGGACTACTATCGTGGCAAGCCGGTGATTGACCGCATCATCATCCAGCAGTACGCCACCGAGGATGCCGCGGTGCAGGCGCTGCTGGCCGGTGAGGTCGACCTGATCAACGAGGTCCCATTCACCGCGGTACTGCCCCTACAGGAAGACGAGAACGTCGAGGTAGTGGTCATGGAATCACTAGATCTCTATGACCTGGTTATCAACTCTCATGTGAATGGCACGCAGCCCGAGAGCCTCAATGACCCGGCGGTGCGTTTGGCCATGGACTATGGCATTGACAAGCAGGAAATCCTGGACGTTGCCTACGCAGGCTACGGTGAGATTGCCGGGAGCATCCTCCCTCCGGCAATGGGTGACTGGGTCAGCCCCAACGTCAAGCCTCTAACCTATGACCCGGATGAGGCGAACCGTATTCTGGACGAGGCAGGTTATCCAGACAGTGATGGAGATGGGATCCGCGAGGATGTCGATGGCAATCCGTTGGAGTACCGTCTCTATTCCGAGGATATCGGCTCATCTGCCCGTGTTCTGGAGATCATCTCCGATGATCTCGCGACCATCGGCATTGCAGCTCCACCGACTCTCGTGGACGGAGATGCCCTGTATGACTTGCTCGACCCGGAATGGGATTTCGACTTGATCTTGTGGCACTGGGGATGGGATCCGGATCCAGACTTCGCGCTGTACTGCTTCACATGTGAGTCCATTGCGAATAACCTCAGCGACTCAGGGTACTGCAACGAGGCCTACGACGCGATCTACCTGGAGCAAGGCGTCACCATGGACGAGGAAGCCCGTCGGGAGTTGATCTGGGAGGCACAGGAGATTCTGTTTGAGGATCGCCCCTACATCACCCTCGCCTATCCGCCAACGATCCAGGCTTATCGCACCGACCGTTTCGTGTTCACTGACCTGGCCGGTGGAGATCTTCTGGGGAAGTGGAATCTGGTAAAGGACCCCCAACCGATTGAGTAGGGGTTGCGATCGATCCATCGGCTCGATACTGCGTGACGTCAATTGCGGGGAATGTTCCCCGCAATTGACGCTACTTTCAGAAGCGGGGTCTGAAGTCATTTGAGGTGTTTGTGGAACAAGGTGGGCGTATATCGCGAAAGGTTCTTTATTCCTTCGCCACCTTGATCGTGGTGATTGCATTCAACTTCTTTCTCTTTCGCATATTGCCCGGTGACCCAGTTAGAGTGATCGTTCGCAGTCCTCGCCTGACGAGGGAGATGCGCGAGAAGCTCATGGTGGAGTTTGGGCTGGACAAGCCTGTCCTTTTCGACATGGAGAGCCTAAAGGAAGGCGACCTGCTGGGAGCTTTCGATACGCAATTCACGGCCTATGTACGCGAATTGCTGCGTGGCAATTTGGGCGTCTCGTTTCGGAGCAGGAGAGATGTGGCAGAGGTGCTGGCGGAACGGGTTTGGCGGACCGTTGTGTTGGTAGCGGCGGCTGAGGCCCTTGCCCTTCTGCTTGGGTTGGCATTTGGATTGATGTCGGCCTGGCGGCGAGGTACTCGCTTGGATACGGCCATTTTGTTGTCGGCATTATTCAGTTGGGCGATGCCCAACTTCTTCTTGGGAATCATATTGCTGATTCTTGCTAGAGGTCTTCTTCCTGTTGGGGGGATGGTTGTTCCCGGCCTTAGACCGGAGGCTGGGTTGGTATATTGGCTGGATGTCGGCAAGCATCTCATTCTGCCCACACTCACCATGACTATAGTCTACACAAGTTCCTATGTGATGATCATGCGGAGTAGTGTTGTGGAAGTGTTGAGCGAGGATTACATCCTCACTGCGAAAGCGAAAGGCATGACCACGGTGCAGATACTTCGCGATCATGCCCTCAAGAATGCGATGCTGCCTATGGTGACCATGGTGGCACTCAACTTGGGATACATTGTCGGCGGCGCGATCCAGGTGGAGACTGTCTTTTCGTGGCCCGGCATCGGTCGACTGATGTACGAAGCCGTGATGTTGAGGGACTATCCCATCTTGCAGGGCACATTTCTCCTCCTGGCGGTCAGCGTAATTCTCGCCAACCTGCTCGCCGATATTTGTTATTCGGTCTTAGACCCACGGGTAAGGACAGATTAGGTTCGAAGATGGAATTGATGAAGGACATCTGGCTGGCTTTCCGTCGCAGGCCTTTGGGACTCATTGGGGCGTTCATGTTCATCTCCATCATCATGGTTGCTGTCTTCGCGCCGTGGCTGGCGCCCTATGATCCTGATGCAAATATTGATGTGAAACCTGAAGAGTTGCTCACAGCGCCAGACGCCGACCACCTGCTGGGAAGGGATGACGCAGGGAAAGACGTTCTCAGCCAGCTCATTTATGGTGCGCGAGTCTCGTTGACGGTTGGATTTGTGGCTTCCTTCATGTCGATATTCATCGGAACGACGGTAGGGTTGGTGGCCGGATATTTCAGCGGACGGATCGGGAATGCGTTGATGCGGCTGGTGGATTTCCTCTTGGTGATCCCACATCTACCACTGATGTTGGTTTTCATCTCGATGTGGGGTCGGGGGCTATGGAAGATCATCCTGGTGATCGGATTGTTAGGGTGGACACCAACTGCCCGCTTGGTGCGATCGCAGGTGCTCTCCATAAAGGAAAGGCAATTCGTGCTTCGCGCCAAGGCCTTCGGCGCCAGCGATTTGCGGACAATCATGATTCACATCTTTCCCCAAGTCCTGCCCATTATCCTGGCAGAGACTGTCTTGACCATCTCGGGTTCCATCATCGCCGAATCCTCTCTTAGCTTCCTGGGGCTTGGAGACCCGACGCTGGTTAGTTGGGGGATGATGCTCAATTTTGCTTTTGAACGAGCAATCAGCCGTATGGCATGGTGGTTCTTGCTTCCACCCGGCTTTGCCATCATCTGGGTAAGTCTCGGCCTAGTCTTGATGGGTAGCACACTGGAAGAAATCGTCAATCCCAGGTTGAAGACGCATCATCTGTTCGATCCTCGCAGAATGCTCGAACTGATAAGAGTCGTACCGCGCAAGCTGGAACATCTCGAAGGTGCGGAGCCAGCTGCATGGCAACGCTAGCGGTGCGGAATCTCTCGGTTAGCTATGTGACCGCGAGCGGTGTCCTATTGAATGCTGCTGAGGATGTCAGTTTTCAAGTAGAGCAGGGGAAGTCCCTGGGGATTGTGGGGGAGAGTGGATGCGGAAAAACAACGGTGATGATGGCGCTTCTCCGACTCCTACCTGAGGCGGGTCGCATCATCCGGGGTGAGGTGATCCTCGAGGGTGAGGAGTTGCTGAAATACAGTGAAGCCGATATGTGTGCTGTTCGATGGGCGCAAATAGCCATGGTGTTTCAGGGAGCGATGAATGCCTTGAACCCTGTGCGCACGATCGAAAGCCAGATCGCAGAAGCATTGCGGATTCATGGTGTTGAAAAGGGTAGAGAACGAGAACGGGCTGGTGAATTGCTCGAATTGGTTGGGATCTCTCCAACGAGAGGGAGACAGTATCCACATCAATACAGCGGCGGGATGCGCCAACGCGCCGTCATCGCCATGGCCCTAGCATGCCAACCGCGAGTGCTGATTGCCGATGAACCGACGACCGCCCTGGACGTGATGATCCAGGCCCAGATCTTGAGACTCCTGGTGCAACTACAGAAAGAACTCAACCTGGCCTTGGTCATCGTAACCCATGATCTCGGGGTTGTAGCTGAGATTTGTGACGACGTGCTGGTGATGTATGCGGGTCGGGTAGCGGAGATTGGAACGAGTGATGCCATCTATAACGGCCCCCAGCATCCCTATACTCGACGTCTGCTCCAGGCATTCCCTGATATTGAGAATCCGCATGCAGAACTGTTATCAATCCCTGGGGTTCCACCCCGATTGGACGATCTGCCGCCTGGGTGCCGATTCGCTCCCCGATGCCACTCCTGCCAGGATCGGTGTCTCCGTGAAACCCCGCTGTTGATCGAACGCAGCCCCGGTCATTCTGTTGCCTGCCATCTGGACTATAGGAAGATCGGTTGATCCATCAACCTATTCTCCAGGTCATATCCCTCAAGAAGCACTTTCCTTGCTCAAGGTCCTTTTCTGACGTCATTCTCCGCAGGCCCCGTAAGGTGGTCCATGCGGTGGATGGAGTGAGTTTCGACTTGCGGCGGGGGGAGATCCTGGCTCTGGTCGGCGAGTCCGGATCGGGAAAGACAACGGTCGGCATGAATGTGCTCGGCTTACAGCGGCCTACAGAGGGAAAGATTCTCTTCGATCAGCATGATGTGACTGCATGGGCGAGCGGCAAGTTGGCGATGGGGGTTAAAGAGGATGTCACCGCGTTGAGGCGTCGTGATCAGGTGCTGGCGTTGCGAAGACGGGCACAAATCATCTTTCAGGACCCCTATGAATCTCTAAATCCCCGCCAGAAGGTCTATGAGACCGTCTCGGAGCCTCTGGATATCCACGGTATCGGTCGCGCAAGAGATGAGAGAACGGCGCTTATACGAAAAGCTCTGGAGGGAAGCGGGCTGGCTCCGGCCGACCACTTCTGGGATCGTTATCCAGAGGGCCTGTCCGGCGGGCAGCGACAACGAGTAGTCATTGCTTCCGCCCTGGTGTTGGAGCCTGAACTGCTGGTGGCGGATGAACCCGTCTCGATGCTGGATGTTTCCATTCGAGCGGAGATCCTCAGCCTGTTGAACGAGCTCAGGGCTAGCCGTGGCATCGCCATACTCTATACCACTCACGACTTGGCGACGGCGGGGATGTTCACAGACCGGATGGCGGTGATGTATCTTGGCCGGATCGTGGAACTGGGCCCCACCGCAGCGGTGCTGACCTCTCCGCGCCACCCCTACACACAGGCGTTGGTTTCGGTGGTACCCGCACCTGATCCCCGCAGACGTCGAGAACAGGTCATCCTGGAAGGGGAAGTCCCCAACCCTATCGACGTGCCAACCGGCTGCCGTTTTCATCCTCGCTGTCCGATTGCGCAGGATGTCTGTTCGCAGATCGATCCTGAATTCGTTCAGGTCGGGGAGGGTCATCAGGCAGCCTGCCTGTTCGCATAGTCCGGCCCAATGCAGATTGACGACCGAAAGGTGCATTCCCCATGGAGTTCGAAGAGATCCTCCGCATCCTGGACGATGTCCCCGACTATAAAGACTTCCTATGCGTCGATGAATTGAACGCAAGCACTCGCCAACTGGCAGCAGACTATCCCGATGTCGTGGAGCTCCTGAACATTGGGACGTCCCGAAGCGGGGAATCCATTGAAGCGATCAAACTCGGTCACGGCCCGAAGACGGCGCTGCTTTTCGGTATGCCCCACCCCAATGAACCGATCGGCAGCATGATGCTTGAGTTCTTCTCGCGACGACTCGCTGAAGATGATGAGCTCTGGGATGGCTTGGGTTACACATGGTATCTGGTGAAGTGCATCGACCCCGATGGCGCACGCCTAAACGAGGGCTGGTTCAAAGGGCCCTTTTCGCTCGAGAACTACGCAAGGAACTACTATCGATCGCCTGCCTATCAACAAGTGGCATGGACCTTTCCGATCGACTACAAGACCTTGCACTTCAATCAGCCGATTCCTGAGACGCGCGCCCTCATGCGACTGATTGAGCAAGTGCGACCGGACTTCATGTACTCGCTGCACAATTCCGAATTCGGAGGCGTGTATTACTACCTGTGGGAGGCTGCACCGCCCCTGTATGATCGATTCCACAAATTGGTTGAGAGTCAGGGCCTGCCGCTCCACAGGGGCGAGCCGGAGCGACCGTACGAAGAGGAGTTCGCCAGCGCGATCTATCGGGATGTATCCATTACGCGGGAGTATGACTATCTCGAGAAGCATACGGACACCGACCCTGCGGAGATCATCGGCGGTGGCACCTTGAGCTTTGAGTATGCTCGAAGGTTCTGTGATCCGTTCACCTTGATATGCGAGATGCCGTACTTCTATCACCCTGCCATCAGCGACACGTCCCCGTCGGATACCCAACGCCGGGAGGCGCGGCTGCAGTCGATTGCCGAGCGCAGAGCATCGGTCGAGTACTTGACTGCACTCTACGAATCAGTAAGGGAGGGGTTGACAGCACCCTCCCTATTTCGGGATGCGATCGAAGAAGACCTGCGGACAACCGAGACCGAACTGGCGGCCGAAGAGGAATGGGTGCGAGCGGATCCCAAAGCCGACGGCATGGCCACGGTTGCCGAGGCGTTCGACAGCTTGACGATCCAGAAGTACTACCGCCAGACGATGCTGGGGATGTTCATCCGGATGATTGAGGCCGAGATCCTGGCCGGTGGCCCACGGCCGGCGCTGCGCGCGGCTCAAGAGCGGGCGCAGGCGGACTTTGATCGCCGCGCGGCTGCATTGGAGGCCGAGATCGACTACACGGTGATCCCAATCCAGAAGTTGGTCCGAGTGCAATTGGGCAGCGGGCTGCTGGCGGCGCATTACGCTGCCAACCTGCGGCAGGGCGCTGCTGACCATGCAGCGAGGCCATAGAGACAATCGGTTTCACCTTCTCAACTCAGGGAGGCACCATCCATGCTCGATATCGTCATCAAGAACGGAATCCTGGTCGATGGTACTGGAACTGCCCCTTACGAGGCCGAGTTGGGGATTGCAGATGGACGGATAGTCCTGGTTGAGAAAGAAATCACACAGGAAGCCGCCAAGACCATCGACGCTGCGGGGTTGCATGTCGCCCCCGGCTTTATCGACCCTCACACTCACTCCGAGCTCGCCCTGCTGGCCAACCCCAAGGCCGAGAGCAAGGTGCGGCAGGGGGTAACGACCGAGATCGTCGGGAACTGTGGGGGATCGCCGGGACCCCTGCTCGGCGCGGCGATGGAAGAGGAAATCGCCCACGCACGGGTGTTCGGGGTGGAGGTCGACTGGACCACCCTGGGTGGATACCTGGAGAGGATCGCACGGCAAGGCTGCGCGCTGAATGTGGCCTCTCTGGTCGGGCACAATACGATCCGTAGCTCGGTGCTCGGATTCGATGATGTGCAGCCCACCCCCGTGCAGCAGGTCGAGATGGAGCAACTGGTCGTGGAAGCCATGCAGCAGGGAGCTTGTGGGCTGTCGACCGGCCTGTTCTACCCGCCCGGGTATTTCGCCCATACGCAGGAGGTCATTGGTCTGGCCAAGGTTGTGGCTGAGCATGGCGGCATCTATGCCTCCCACATCCGCAGCGAGACCGATCACCTGTTCGAGGCCGTGGAAGAAGCCATAGATATCGGGGCCGGGGCAGGGATCAAGGTCCAGATCTCGCACATCAAGCTGGAAGGATATCGGAATTGGGACGGAATTGAGCACCTGGTAGGGCTCTTGGAGGGTGCGGTCTCCAAAAGCGTCAGCCTGCGCTGCGATCAATATCCGTATGTCGCTGGGGCGAGCTGGCTGGCATACATTCTTCCCTATTGGGCGCAGGCCGGAGGCGCGCAAGAGGTCGCACATCGCCTGCGAGATCGTGAAGTGAGGCATCGACTGCGGGCGGATTGGGAGGCGAATCGCTCCCAATGGGAGGAGCGGGGGGGGATGCGCGACTGGAGCGATCTCTTGATTACCTCCTGCCACACCCGTCCGGAGGTGCAAGGCAAGACCGTATCCGATATCGCCCTAGCTGACGGAAAGGACCCATTCGATACGTCCCTGGATCTGATTGTCGTGAGCGAGGGCCAGGTCGAGTGTGTGTGTTTCGGGCAGCTTGAGAGCAACGTGCGAAGACTGATGAAGCATCCCCTCGTAGGGGTTGGGAGTGATGGAGAGTCTCTGGCTCCCTATGGCACCCTGGGTCAGTGCGGGACCCATCCACGCAGTTACGGGACCTTCCCCCGGGTGTTGGGCCGCTACGTTCGTGATGAAAAGGTCTTATCGGTCGAGGAGGCGGTGAAGAAGATGACCTTCGACACCGCCAGGCAATTCAATCTCGCGGATCGGGGCGTGATTGCACTGGGAGTCTGGGCTGATCTTGCTATCTTCAATGCCCAGACGGTCACTGACTTAGCCACCTACACCTCACCACACACATACCCAGAGGGCGTTCCCTTTGTCATCGTCAATGGCGTCACGGTCATCGATCAGGGGGAGCACAGTGGTGCTTTGCCCGGCAAAGTGCTCTAATCGGAGACCTCAATTGAGAACGGCGGCTCGCGGCGGCGCCCTCTAGCCCGCAGCGGGCCCGCTGCGGGCTAGAGCACCTACCCCCGCGCCGGTTGAATGCCGGCGGTCGCGGTGCTACACTGATAGGCTGTACGGAGCTTGGGGCTCGCATGACCCGCCGAACAGAGTTGATCAGCTGGCAAGAAGTCGGAAAGCTCATCGATCACCTTATTCCGCAATTTCAGACCGAATTTGACGCCATGGTGATGATCACCCGTGGGGGCATCGTGCCGGGCGGCATGCTGTGCGAGGCGCTGGACGTGGTGGACGTGCTGACCGCCTCGGTGGATTTCCCCTTTGAGGTGGAGCGGGAGGCTGCCAAACTCTATGCCTGGCCGGCCTTCATCCAGTTCCCGGAGGACAGCCAGCTGCGGGGCCGGCGGGTATTGATCGTGGATGACGTATGGGGATCCGGCCGCACCATTACGGCGGTCAAGAACCGGGTATCGGCGGCCGGGGGCTTTCCCCATACCTGTGTGCTGCATTTCAATCCCTACCGCAGCCTTTTCAGCGAGGCCCGACCCAACTACTATGCAGCGACCACCGATGCCTACATCATCTATCCCTGGGAGGTCGACCGCGGCCCGGACCGGATGCTGCTGAACGAACCCGAATAGTTTGACAAAACTTATGTCGTGTCGGTATAATGGGCCTGCAGTGCGGATTACGGCTGACCCGAGATCGCCGCGGATCGTTGTATAGGAGTGCGCCAAGGGACGGTATTTTCATAGACTCCTTGAGAGCATCCGAGCTTCCCTGGCCTGGTCAGTCCGCAGACGCGCTGATCAGGCCAATCTTATTGCGGGGATGGGGTGGATGAGCGAATCATTTATGGACCTTGAAGCGCTACTCGCGGAATCGGGGCGAGTGGGGGATCCCCGCCGCGGGGACCTGCTGCACGGGACCGTGCTCTCGTCCGATGAGCGCGGTCTCATTATTGATCTGGGGCTGAAGCGCGACGGCGTCGTGCCCCGATCTGATCTGGAGGAGCTGAGTACGGAGGAGGGCCGCCTCGGCCCGGGCGACGAGATCTCCGTGATGGTGGTCGAGCCGCTGGATGGGGACGGGAACCTGGTAGTGTCCGTGGCCCAGGCCCGGGAGAGCTCCGATTGGCTCAAGGCACAGCGGCTCATGGAACGGGACGAGATCCTGGAAGCCGAAGTGGGCGGGTACAACCGGGGCGGGTTGATCGTGCCGTTCGGCCGCCTGCGGGGGTTTGTCCCGGCCTCCCACATCAGCGAGCTGCCGCGCGGGCTGGATGAGGAGTCGCAGGCCAAGCAGCTGGCGGCCATCGTGAACCGCAAGCTGCCCTTCAAGGTGATTGAGGTTGATCCTCGCCGCCGGCGTCTGGTGCTCTCGGAACGGAAAGCCATCCGCCAGTGGCGCCAGGATCAAAAGGCCCGCGTGATCCAGACCCTGAAGGTGGGCGACAACCGCAGCGGGGTGGTGACCAGCCTGCGGGAATTCGGCGCGTTTGTCGATATCGGCGGAGCGGACGGGCTGATACACATTTCGGAATTGTCCTGGGACCGGGTGGATGACCCCTCGGAAGTGCTGCAAGTAGGGCAAGAGGTCGAGACCCTGGTGATCCGCCTGGATCAGGAGGCCAGCCGCATCGGCCTCAGCTTGAAGCGATTGCAGCCCAATCCGTGGGAAGGGGCGGTCGACCAGTTGGTCACAGGCCAGCTGCTGCATGGAACGGTGTCACGGTTGTCCAAGTCAGGCGCCTACATTCGGTTCGATCTCGGGCTGGAAGGCCTGCTGAAGCACCAGGATGGGCAGCCGATCCCAGAACCCGGCGCCGCCATCGACGTGCGGGTAGCGGCCTTCGATCCGGAGCACGAGCGCCTGGATCTGGAAATGCAGGCCACGCCCGCGGTCGAGGGCTAGGACAGGGAAGGGAGGTGAATGTGGCATGACGACGGTCGTA
>Ga0214473_10005184_pt1 | contig 15637 bp, 17 predicted proteins | sample RVTome_7_FD_203509 | JGI IMG/M metagenome (GOLD analysis project Ga0214473, IMG submission 203509) | Soil microbial communities from uranium-contaminated site in the Upper Colorado River Basin, Wyoming, United States - RVT98D197 | ecosystem: Environmental > Terrestrial > Soil > Contaminated >... | reverse complement strand
CATCGACAAAGACCTCGCCCTTCGTCACTTCTATGAGGCGATACAGTTCGGGTCGTTCTTCTTCACTCTCTTTGCTATCGGCAAAATGGACCGGCATGAAGTCGGTGATCTGAAGGATTCCTTTTCGGGTTCTGAATTTCGTCACAAGAATATTGGTATCGGGGATGTATTCAGCCATTGAGTCATATTCATCGCATGGAGAGATCGAGAACCGGCCCCCTTTCCGGTCATCAAGTAACGCCCCAAAAATACTGGGGGAGTCGATATGGGGAAGGCAAAGCCAATCGATCGATCCGCCAAGGCCGACGAGAGCAATGGACTGGAGATTCCCGATAATCCCGTAATCACTTATCTGTCTGTACACCGGGTTTCGTCCTCTCTAAAGGGGCAAGAGATGAAGGCACCGTTACGTTCAATGGCATCTACGGGCTGCTTTTCTTAAAGAGGATATCCCCGTAATAGGCTATTGCCGATTCACCCGTATTGTCGGCATCGGTCATGATCGCGACACCGGAAATCATAGGAGGCTCCCTCTTAAAAACCTGCCTGTAGTCCTCATAGACGTTACGTTCCTCACCTACCCATTGATTCAGTTTCTCATCTCCGCTCTCTACCACGATCATCATGGCCCGATCTGTATAGGGGTTCGGCACCACCAGACCCTTCGAGGCTTTGTTGCCCCAGATGTAGTTGATGGCGGCAAGAGGAGGGTACTGCCCGTAAAGTATCTTTGCCGTCTCAAATTTTATTTTCTCAAAAAAGCTCAGTGAACCGGGATCATATTCAAAGGTGATGTAAATCCGCGCCGGATAGTCATCGCCCTCTTTCCGAAATACGTCCCCTTTTTTCAGGATGTTCTTGACTTTCCACCGCCATTGGAGGATTGGGTATTCTCTTGGATTGACCCTGATCTCACGGGTCAGACCAGAGGCTGAGGAATTTGCCGTTGCTCTAATAACAAGGGTACCGTCTTCGTTAACCAGGCTATAGGTGGTATGGTTTTCGATTTTCTTGAAAAATAAGGGCTTCCAGGCGGGCGGCAATCCCACCAAAAGATCACCAGATGAAAACCTTCCCACTTCTATGACAGACTCCGGCTGAGCAAAACCAGGGAAAGCATAAGCCAAGAAAAGCATGGGCACCCATGCGCTTGTGATCAAAAGGCAAATAAATTTCCCCTTTTTCACGTCATCACTCCGGGGAACTATCCGTTCCAGAAAATTCAAGCCTTACACAACATTCTGGTGTGCGGTTCATTCCCGTTTGATGTGGTTACTCTGAATAGACTGAGGTCTCTGGGTGAAAAGACTGCCACGCGAACCAATAGGAGAAGATGGAAGGAATCCCCTTACCCTGCTCATCACGAACCCCAGCAATTTCCCCATCTGGAGACACCTCGATTTCAACACTTTTCCCGCCAACCTTGTCCCTCAGGATCCCAGGTTTTTTTCTTAAGAAAGAGATTGGGTAAGCCTTGGCTTTGCCACCTAACTCGACGCCAAGGACCATCTCCTTGGCGGACAAATCCGTCCGCACTTTTCCAACGGGAAACCAGATACCTAAAGTTCGATAATAGCCCTCATACGGATCTGCGGAATAATCCCTCTGATAACCCGTATCTGTGGAGAGCACCAGCGTCTGGGGGTTCTCTTTTCTCCATGCCTTCCAGGAAGTTCGCTTTGAGGTGAGCTTGTTGAGCCTTTTCCTGACCAAAGGACCTGCAATAGCCATTTCCATCAACTGGGACCAGAGGCTTTCGGTCTGGTGGTCGTAAAGAAGAACGTTACTCTTGTACAGGCGCCCAGAAATACCAAAAGTGTAAACCGTGTCATCCACTCTGCGGGAGTAGACCACTCCCGTCTGAGTGAGAGGTCAGAAAGTCACCACGATCGGCAATCCGTCGATGGTGTCATTGACCGCTTCGTGCCAGTTAAGGATCTTGATGGGATACGCCTTAGCCTGGTTCCCCATTCTTACTCCGATGACCTGATCATCGCCCCTGAGAATATCGGCTTTTTCGGGCTGGATAAATTTGGGCTTCAGCAGGGCAGGGATCCCATCTTTGGGAGGGCCTCCTGAGAGGATCTCCTCTTTGGGTACAATCGCATTGTCCAAAGTGAAGGCTGTAAGTATCGTCGCGGCCATCATGGACAACCCGAATATCAAGAGTCGTCTCATGCCCTCCTCCTTTCGATCACCCTACCAAGGCTCCCCCGCAAGACGATCCAGCCCCGGCGGCGCAGCCAAAGCAGTGCTCTCCGGTAACGATCCTGCGCTTCCGCAGTTCAGCAGGTCTGAAGGCATGAATTTGATCAGGAGCACCATGGTTCACTGGAAGCCCCAAAGCCAGATTGAAATCACAATCATAGAGGGTGCCATCCCAGCCCACGCTGATCTGATGGCGACACATCAATCCCTCCATGGTTCTTGAGTTGAAGCCTTCCCGAAGGAGTTGAAGATAGCCTTCTTCCTGGTTGCGCCGGACAAGTTCCCTCTGGAAACGACCGAGGGCCATGTTGGTGATGGTAAGGAGACGGGTAAAAGTGATCCCAAATCGGTTTCCAAGTTCACGCCGATAGTCCTCCTCAAGGGAAACCTGTGACGGGGGCAGGAACGCCCCTCCGGGATTATACACAAGGTTCAACGGCAAAGAGGATTTGACGCCATAACCAAGAGCATTCAGCCGCCTGATCACTGCAATGCTTTTCTCGTAAACCCCTTTGCCCCGCTGAGCAGAGACGTTCTCTTCCAGGTAACACGGCATGGAAGCCACGAGATGAGCCTCGTGTTCACGAAAAAACTCCGGCAATCCCTCCATCCCTGGCTCAAGAAGGACGGTCAGGTTGGTTCGCACCTGGACGGTGCAACCCTTCCGTCGGAGATCTGTCACAAAACGTCGGAAATGGGGGTTAAGTTCCGGAGCCCCTCCGGTCAGGTCGACAAGCCGACAACGAGAGATCTTGACCGCTTCCAAAACCAACTCCATCACGGGCCATCCCATCATCTCCGTTCGTAAAGGCGAGGCCTCCAGGTGGCAATGAATACATTGTTGATTGCAACGCAGGCCAAGGTTCACTTGAAGAGTACCGATCTTTTGACTGTGCAATCCGTCACCACACATTCCGGCGATCTTTCTTTCGAACTCGTTCAAACTCATCACCTTTTTCCTCCTTGCTCGTTACTCTTATGTCATTTTATTTCAGGCGGCTAATGAAATTTTAAACACTTATACGTCTTTGCAAAGCGAGATAATCTTTATCCAACGACGGTCTTTAATCCCTCAATTGATTTTATCACAACGTACTTTCCTTCATAGCCTATCATGCCCTCGTTCTTGAATTTGCTGAGAGTTGTTGTAACCGTCTCTCTTGTTGATGCAATCAGGTCAGCAAAATCCTGATGGGTGAGCTTGATCTTCAACAAGTATCCATCCTTGTGTGGAATTCCAAAATCATCAAGCAGGTTAAGAAAGGTCTTGGCCAGCCTTTGCTCAACGGTGCTGAAGAGGAGGTCGAGAAGCTTATTTTCTAATTTCCACCTCCTGAGCCCCATCATTTTCGTCAATTTAACAGAAAGTCCTGGTACCATCTGTACCAGCCGATCAAAATCCTCCTTTCTCATGGTACAAATGAGTCCGTCCTCGATCACTTCGGCAGCCTCATCTCTTTCCTGCGGCTCAACCACCACCATTTCCCCAAATATGGAACCTCCCTTGATAATATCCAGTATGATCTCCTTCCCTTGAGGAGTGAGCTTTGTTATCTTTACTGTGCCTTTTTTCAATATATAGAAGTTTCTATCTCCTGCACCCTGCAAGTATAAAATCTCCCCCTTCTTAACCTCCCGCATACTGGAATACGTATCAATCATCTTATACTCTTCTTCCCTGAGATGGCTGAACATATCCAGGTTCTTGAGATACCAGACTTTTGTCCTTTGCTGCATCATTTTGTCCGATTCACCTTTTCATCGGTAGCAGTGCATTCTTCACTTTCGTTGTCTTCCCAGTTTTCGTCTTTATTAAAAATATCAACCATTTTCTGATTAATGATGTAAGCGACCTTACATCACTGACGCTTTTTCGCACCTCCCCTTTACCGTGGGGGCGACCATAGAACGATTAATGAAGCACTGTACCTTGTCCACAATAAGAAGAAGTCACATTCCGGCTGGACTTGTAATTTAAGATTAATTAGTATTTTTGATATCATTGGATTTCCAATTGTAATCAAGATATTCTATGTTCAGTTTCTCTTTCTTCAGAAATTCCTGATCCTCTGAGCGCAAATAAGGTAGAATGAACTTAATCGCCCCTCCGGCAAGCTCATCAAAGTGCTTTTTGTCAAACTTAAATACCTGTGAGAGATAGATTGTTCTTTTCTCCCGATCGATGCGGACCCCTTTTTGCTGGTCTGCGAGAAACTGCCTCCCCTGTTCCTCCATCTGCTTGAAAAGCGTTGAACCTCGATAAGGTTCTTGAGCCAGGTTGACGCAGCTCACCGATGCGCAATTGATGGCAAAGTGGATTCTCAGATCTTTAAACGTGTGAAGGAGGATGTCATTTTCAATCTGGGCAAGAGAATATTCCTTCCCGCCTACAGTGACCACCTTCCTGTCCCAGGGAAGTCCGAGCCAATTTATTCTTCTGCTTCGGATGCTGTCAACCGGGTAGTGATCGAGGATAGTTTTGATGGCTCCTATGTTGTAGACATTGATCCAGAAGGCCATTTTATCTTCACGGGTGTCAAGGGTTCCCGGATCAATAGAAGCCAACTCTCTGAGCAGCGCACTGTAGTCGGAGTCCTGTTTCCTTGCCTCCGCAGCCAGCGCTGAATAATCAACCGCGGTAAATCGAGTTCCCTCGATTGAAACGTCGGTTTTCAAGTGTCGATTCAGTATCGATTCGTAGTTTCTGTAACCGAAACTGGCAGCTTGAACGCTGTTAAGGGTTAGTAAAATTAATCCTATCGAGAAACAAAGCAGATCTCTATAGCCCAGTATTCTGTGCATATACCGTTTCCTGCCAACGTAATATCATCGATAGGTCCGCAGGAGGCGATCAACTCTGTAATGATCCAGCCCCAAGAGGACTAAATTGTCACAGACCCACCACACCAAGCTCTCTTCTTGCTTCAGTCATATCTATGCTCCTGTCATTTATGAAAGGACCACGATCTCTTCTTGCTTCGCCCTTTCCAGCCGCCACCACGCTTCAAGGACACAAGCCACCGACCACGCCTGGGCTGGGCAGCCCCGCGGCAAATGAGGGGGTGCACCGTCAAAAATTTCACTTATGGTGCCTAACCCGGCGTTGAAAAGGTGCTGACGCATCAGTTCGAGTCGCGCCTGCGCTTTCGCCGAATCTCCATGCACTCTGAATTCGGCAAGAACATAGTGCCCAAGCAACCATGTCCAGACCGGCCCCTGGTGATAAGCACTATCCCGTTCCCAAACCCCTCCACAGTAGTAGGGATGGTAGTCCCTATGGAAAGGTGCAAGGGAGCGCAAGCCGAAGGAGGTCAGCAGACAGCGGTTGCAAAGGGTAACGACCCTTTTTTTTGTTTCACCATCGAGGGGGCTGTAAGGTAGACTCACGGCCAGGATTTGATTTGGACGCACGGAGTTGTCTTCGCCATCGGAACCGTCTATGACATCGAACAGTCCTCCAGTGTCTTTATCCATGAATCGTTGGAATCCCTTTCTAATATTCACTGCAAGTTCATCATAACTCCTGTGAGGTAAGCCAAGTTGCTCGGCGAACATTGCCATCACCTTGTGGGCATTAAACCATAGGGCGTTTACTTCCACGGGCTTTCCGATGCGAGGTGTAACGACCCGGTCACCCACCTTGGCATCCATCCACGTCAGCTGAACCCCTGGCTCGCCTGCGAAGAGGAGGTGATCCTGTGGGTCCATATGAATCCTGTAGCGGGTTCCTCTCCGATACCATTCCATGATCTCCTGCAATACAGGAAAGGCCTTCTTGAGTGCGGTTTGATCGCTCGTCACCTCTGCATAAGCTCGCCATGCTTCAACATACCAGAGGGCTGCGTCTACGGTGTTGTATTCAGGCCCTTGGCCATCGCCGGGAAAAAAATTCGGCACCATGCCCCGATCGACAAAGCGTGCGAAGGTTTCAAGGATATGCCGCGCCGTATCATAGCGTCCTGTAGCCAGTGTAAGCCCGGGGAGGGCGATCATCATATCCCGGCCCCAGTCACCGAACCACGGGTACCCGGCGACCACGGATTCGCCTTCAGGAAAATCAGGAAGCGGACGACTAATGATGAAACTGTCGGCAGCCAGAAGAAGCTGTCTCACCCAATCCGGCGCATGAACCATCTCAGGCACACGGGTTTCAGCCTGCATTAGAACGTCAGCGTCGTGGGCATGGAAACGGTCTATTGCCTCTTCCAAATGACCGGACGTTTCTTCAGATAGACTGAAGACCAGTCCTGACCACTCGCCTGGTCCCAGCTCTAACTTTGCATGTCCGATACACAGGTGATTGTCCCAGTCAGGAAGGCCGCGTTCGCGCTCCATCGGTAGGTCAAAGTTTTCGACCCAATAGTGCTGCTTTTCAATAACCCCGCCTTGTGGCTTAACACTCAGCGTGAGGCCACTGGAGTGGATGACACGAAGAGTACTGTCCTCAACTTCTATGATCGGATTAAATCCTCCAGCCTGCATCTCTCTGTGATGGTCCCGGCCGTTTACAAGCACCCTCACATTGAACTTCAGGCCTCGGGTAAGCCCAAGAGGGTCAGGTTCCAACCTGTAAGCCAGATAGGTCGTGTTGGCGCCGGGTTCCATCCAGACGCGACCTTCGAAACGGATATCACCTATCGCGTATCGCCAGACTGGCATGCGGCCATCCAGACAAAAAGACTCGATCTGAACATTCCCCTCGGGATCAACAACTCCCCCCTGCCAGCGATTGGTGAAGAGAGGGCACTCCTGATCTCCCGACAGGAGGATTGCATCGGCCTTGGCAACCAAGAGCATGCGTTCGAGGGGCGGATGGGCAGGCACAATCATGAGGCCATGGTATCTGCGAGTCAAACTGCCTGCAATCGTTCCGCCCGCATACCCACCGAGGCCGTTTGTCAACCACCATTCGCGGCTTTCTGCCTGGGAGAGCTGCCCGCAAATATCCCTCCCGAATTTGATGAAGTTGGGTAACCTAATGTTCATGTCCTCTTGTATCTTTCTTTCAAAAGGTTGGCGACAAGGGCCGTCCATCCCGTCTGGTGTGATGCCCCAAGCCCCTGACCGGTTTCGCCATGGAAGTATTCGTGAAAAAGTAATAGGTCTTTCCAGTGGAGGTCCCTCTGAAACGGGCTATCTTTTGGAAAGACGGGGCGCAGCCCCTGATCATCCCGCCGGAAAATGCTGATCAACTGCTCTGAGATAAGATCTGCTGCCTCTTCAAATGTGAACTGTTCATTGCCGAGAGACGGTGCAGGCACCGTGAACCTTTCAGTGAGGTAGCGATGGAGCTTCTCAAGAGCCCGGACAAACATAAAATTCAGAGGAAACCAGACCGGACCCCGCCAGTTGGAATTGCCGCCGAAGAGCCCCGACTCCGACTCCCCCGGTTCATAGGCAATCATTGTAGAGCCAATCCCCGGCACATCTTCCAAGTCTCGCTTCCAGGCATGGATTTTACTCAAGGCGCGGACACCATGGGGTGAGAGAAACTCCTCTGAGTTAAGCACCCGCTGCATCATGTAAGGGAGGTTAGAAACTAATGTCAGGGAGAAAAGGTGTTCACCTCTGATATTCACTGTATGCGGACACGTGCAGATAATATTGCCGTCGTACATACCTCCGGCGTGACTTTCCAAAAAGGCGGCATAGCGGGGGAGTTTCTCGAATTTCTCGGGACCCACGATCTCGACGCCAAAGATCGGGATGAGACCCACCCAGGAGAAGACAGGCAGGGGAAACACGCCATAAGGGGAATCCATCGCGTCTTTGAAGAAACGATCCTTGGGATCCCACAGGGAAACCCCCGTTTCTGTGTAGCCGGATGCCGCGTTGGCTATGGCGAAGAACTGTTCGTGAAACTGGATAGCCATGTCCTCGTATCCGGGGTCCTCCTGGGCCAGCTCGATGGCCAAGACCGTGAGGTTCAGGGCAAACATAGCCATCCAGCCGCTGGCATCGGCCTGTTTCAGGCTGTAGCCACGAGGAAGAGGCCTGGAGCGGTCGTAGACCGAGATGTTGTCCAGTCCCATAAAACCGCCTTCAAAGACCCCCCGACCGTCAGGGTCCTTGCGGTTGAGCCACCAGCCGTAGTTTAAGACGAGTTTGTTAAATACGCGGCGGAGGAAACCGAGGTCCTCCGTTCCCCGCTGCTTCCGTTCAGCTCGAAAACACTCCAGGGCAGCCCAGGCCTGAACGGGCGGGTTCACATCATCAAAGGCCCATTCATAGGCAGGGATTTGGCCATTGGGATGAAGGTAGCGGTTCGTAAGCAGAAGCTCAATCTGTTCCTTGGCGAAATCGACATCGATCAGGGCCATGGCGACACAGTGGAAGGCCAGGTCCCACGCGGCAAACCACGGGTACTCCCACGTGTCTGGCATGAGGATGATATCGGCTGATTTGAGTTGTTGCCATTTGTGGTTTCGGCCCCCTTTACGATTCTGCGGAGGGGGAACTCTGTCACCCTCCAGCCAGCGACTCACGTCATAATGAAAGAACTGCTTGCTCCAGATAAGGCCGGAAAGAGCCTGGCGGAAGATTTGCCCATCTTCAGCCGTTGCACCGGGAAGAGCATCTCGATAGAACTCATCTGCTTCCGATCGCCGGGTTTCCAGCACTGTGTCAAACCCCTTGAAGGGTTCCCGGGGGGTAGGGAAGACGAGTCCCTTGTAGTGTTCTTTCTCACTGTGGGCATTCAATACAAGGTCGACGTGTGTTGACGAACGTGGAGGGACGTCAACCCTATACCAGGCGGCAAACTTGGTGCCTGTCTTTTCAGGATTAACGGCCCTTCCCTCGCCTTGCACGACGAACCGGTGGAAGGCGTCCTTTACATAGGGCGTCGGATTCGGGACTCCCCAGAGGCGCTCAAAGTTGGTCTCATTCTCGGTGAAGAGCAATTGGGCAGGGTTAGCCCCGTGAAGATGGTAAACGCCAAGCTCGGGGTGTGTTGCCCAGACCGACCATGCCGCGCTGGTTGGCTCCGCAACGAACAGCTTGGGCCTTTCGGTTTCTTCTCCCCACGACCAGGTGTTTCGGAACCAGAGGGTGGGTAGGAGGTGAAGGGTTGAGGGTTCAGGACCGCGATTATGGGCAATGATCCGTAGCAGGATCGTCTCCGGGTCAGACTTGGCGTAGACCATCTCGACATCCCAATATCGGCTCTCCTCGAAAACCCCTGTATCCAGAAGGCTAAATGGAGGGTCGCAGCGAGCGCGCCTTTGGTTCTCCTCGACCAGAACAGTGTAGGGGTATTCCTTTTGAGGATATTTGTAGAGATAACCAAGGTGGCTGTGACTGGGTGTGGCGTAGAGGTAAAAGTAATACTCTTTGACGTCCTCACCATGGTTGCCCTGGTTCCCGGTCAGTCCGAAGGCTCGCTCTTTCAGGATCGGGTCACGACCGTTCCAGAGAGAGAGGCTGAGGCAGAGGCGTTGTTTCTCGTCGCAGATTCCCCCCAGCCCATCCTCACTCCACCGATATGCGCGGGACCGGGCCTGATCGTGGTCGAAATACTCCCAGGCCGTTCCACCCGGGCTGTAGTCCTCTCTGACCGTTCCCCAAGCCCGTTCTGCCAGATAAGGCCCCCATAGCCTCCAGTTTACTATGCCTTTCTTCTGCGAATCGATACGTTTTTGTTCGGCGTTCAAGGGTTGCTCCTTCTACCCAAGAAGTGTTTCCAAGAAAATTCCTTCGCTCCTTTTAATCTTTCCCCATATCCAATTCATCCTCCGGTCTGAAAGCCTGGATACAGCGTCATGCCGCCGTCCACAAAGATCGAAGCCCCGTTGACGTAGTCGGATTCGTCCGAGGCAAGCCAAACGGCTACCTTGCCTATGTCAGCAGGCTCTCCCACTCTGCCGTAAGGAATCAGTTTGAGCAGCTTGTTTTCCGCCTCAGAAGTGGACCAGGCATCTCGGTTGATAGGAGTCTTGATGGCACCGGGACAAATGCTGTTGACCCGAATGCGGTGGGGGGCAAGCTCCTGGGCCATCGACTTCATGAGCATCATCACCCCGCCTTTCGAGGCAGCATAATTGGCATGACCAGCCCAGGGTATGACTTCGTGGACCGAGGAGATACAAATGATTTTCCCAGCGGCAGAAGAGACCTTTGATACAACCCCACGGCGGAGAAACTCCCTGGCGGCCTCTCTCGCACACAAGAACTGGCCGGTGAGGTTTATGGAAAGTACTATATTCCAATCCGAGAGGGTCATCTCGTGAAAAGAAGCGTCTCTCTGGACACCTGCATTGTTGACCAGAATATCGACAGACCCATAGGTCTTAAACATCTCTTGAAACATAGTCTGTACCTGAGACTCATCACTTACATCGGCCCGAATGGCAACTGCCTCTCCCCCAGTCGACCGGATCTCTTCTACAGCCTTCTGTCCGGCTTCCGGATGGCCCGAGTAGTTTACCACTACCGAAGCCCCGGCTCCTGCAAGTGCCTTTGCCACGGCTTTACCGATACCCGAACTTGCCCCTGTGATCAAGGCTTTTTGTCCATAAAGAAGCTGGTCTTCCATGGTCCTTTCCTTATCTTTTGCTCCGATCTTTTGAAAGCCTCACTCCCATTTTGCGCTCCTGGGCTTTCGCCCTTGATCCTCACGAAATATTTCGAAGCCATATCCCTCGCTCCTGCCTCATCTTTGGCCTGATGGTAACCGAGCATGTGTTCGACCCGAGTTTCAGCATCTTCCTCCGGCATCGTTCCCCCACACAACTGGCACTTTATCCTTCCCTGATTCTCTCCCATGAGGGCACCCTCTTGTCCACGTCAATTCCTATGCAACTCTAATCAATTTCCAACACCTAAACCATCTGTGACAAAGCCAATCTCCTTTTGGGAAGATGATGGCAGGAGCCGTGAAAGTTATTTATCTTCCGTTGGGAATTTCGCATCAACCCATTCGTTCCAGCCACCCTTCAGAGCATAGACCTTGGCATAGCCTTTCTTCATCAATTGAAGTGCCATACTGGCACTGGTCGCCTCATCAGGTCAAGCACAGTAAAAGATCAGAGTTTTGTCCTGTGGATACTTGTCAATCCATGAACCTATATTTCTTGGATCTTCTCTGACTGCTCCTTTGATTTTCAGTTTGCTGCCATCCCAGTCTCTACCGAGCCGTACATCAACGATGATCACATCAGCATTGCCGAGCATCCTCTTGACCTCTTCCTTGGTTATCTTAGGAACTTCCTGAGCCATTGCCATTGAAACGAGAATCATGATGACACCTAAACACAAGGTTATTGCCGCAGTTATTGCTAATTTCCCTTTCAACTTGATTTCCTCCTCCCCTACCAAAGATACCGTTCTCCAAAACCTGAGCGGTTCACTTGGTAAATTCGATTGGTTGTGGGCAGGCATTTCCTCCAGCATTATAGTCATATACCATCTGGGCGCCGTAGTCGGCTCCCAGTGACATAATCACCAATAGCACGACAAATATCAGGAGGAAGGCTGGCCTCCCTTTCTTTGGAAATGGTCTTGAAATCGAAGCCCAGATGGCCAAAAGAATGGTCAGTCCGAGTGTTGAAAGCATGAACTTCTTATGGGGATTCAAGAGATGCTCCCGGACCGAGTGTGAAACCATCACCCCCTCTTCACCATAAAGTCCAGTTCCCACGGCAGCGGCTGCCGAAATCGTCCCAAGGATCAGAAGCAAAAAAGCTGTTCTTCCCAGTATATCGCTTCCTAAAGCCAACGCAAACCCTTAAAAGAGTGCAGCACCTATCAAAAATGCGATAGGAAAATGAACCACCAATGGGTGGACGTTTTGAAGGTGCTGCACTCCCGGCAGAAAGCTCTCTATCATAATCTTACTTAATCGATTCTATGGTCAAGAACTGACTTCCGCCACTGACATATGTTTTCCCAGTAATGGTGACTTTTTTGGCCATCTTGTCGATGACTGCTTTGGGCAGGGGTGCCTTGTCCTTGGTGGGCAGCAAAACGTAGACTTTGTTTGTGCCGTCCTCAAGGAGTCCTGCCGGAATGCCTTTTTGGACACATTCAATCGCGCACTGACGATGGCTCTCCCCTTTGGCTCCCATCAGGGCAAAGCAATAGGTATCGATGATCTCACCAGTGACTGTGGCCGTTTCAGCCGCGTAAACTTGAATAGACCCACCCAAGACCAACAGAGAACTAACCAACACGCCGAGTATCATGATCTTTTTCATTGTATTCTCCTTTCTTCGTTTTTAAGATCAACCTAAATGATTACATCCCTGCCCGGCAGTAACTGCAAACACCCGCTCTCTTCTACTGATTCATCACCTCCTCCCCTACCGTTGTACCCCTACTTCCCCAGGACGTTAGACTTCTTAGCCCTACAATCAAACGGATCCCGGGAGTTCTCTCTCTAAAAGGGGTTGATCGAGGTTAAGAACCGACCTCCTGGTTTAAATTCCAGTTGTAGGGTTGATACCTGATTCGAACCCGATCCCTGTTCTGTTTTAAGAAATCCTTTCTGTCTCCTTCGTCGAGAAAGGCGAGGAGCGTATCAATCAGTCCTTGTCGACTTCCGCCAAGATCGGACCTATACCATTTGAAGATCATTGAAATGGAAACAGCCTTCTCCCCGGGCATGATCTTCACTCGGGGGCTATTGATGAAGCTTGCGGCAGCCAGTTGAAGCTGAAAATCGATCTCTTGAGCTTCATAGAACCCGATAGGAGGGCATGACTGGGCACCACAGACCAATGCGAAGTGGATCCTTGGATCCATAGGCGATATAGCAAATGCCAAACGGGGATCTCCCTTTCCAAATGGCTTGAAGAGACGGTAGGGGGGGCTTCTGTTACCGCGCAGGATTCCGTGTTCAATCTCATTCAAAGAGAAACGATAACCGCCGATCTCATAGGCAATCCGATCAAAAAACCGGGGGTAATCCCTCACAGACGACTCTAGGCCCAGTTCGATGACTCCGTGGATTACGGCCGTATTATAAATATTGATCCAGAATGCAAGCCTATGTTCCCGGTTCGCAAGAGACCTGAGATCAAACTCATGTAAAGCATTTGTGATGTCTTTATATCGTTCAAAGGCATCTGAACCCCGGATGGCTCTGTACTGAACAAGACCTCTCTCCACATTGATAAACTTCGCCTTCAGGTCAGCCATTGCGACAGTTAGAGCAATATCGATTGGTTGTTCTGCTACAATTTTAGATGGCCCGCTTTTGTTGAGGATAATAAGTGACGAGTATTTCATGTGATCTTTCTCAAGATTACTTCTTTTCTCGTTGCATTCGGGTACTCACCCAACTCCAGACGCTGCTTTCTCGGGCGCCCGGACCATCGACATTTGACTTCTACTATTCTTTCGTCTATTAGTCGTTAAGAAAATGAAAATCTTACACCAAATTTCTATTTTGCCCATTTGAGAAATGGATCTCCGATGCATTAGCGGACGTGGAAAAGCAATCCCTATCCGGCAATAGTCCTTAATCCATTAAGTGATTTTATTACGACATATTTGCCTTCAAACTCTATTAGGCCCTCGTTCTTCAGTTTATTGATTGTCGCAGTCACAGTCTCCCTCGTAGATGCGGTCAGAGCAGCATAATCCTTATGCGTCAGTTTGATCTTTAGCAAATACTTATCGCCGCTGCGAGGTATTCCAAAATCGTCAAGCAGGTTAAGGAGGGTCTTGACAAGGCGCTGCTCCACCGTGCTGAAAAGCAAGTCGATCAGTTTGTTCTCTACCTTGAATCTTCTGAACCCCATGAATCTGGTCACCTGTATTGAAATTCTTGGCACTTTTTGAATGAGGTGACAAAAATCCTCTTTCTTCATTATGCATATCAATCCGTCTTCAACAACCTCCGCAGACTCATTGCTCTCTTCAGATTCCACAAATGGCATCTCTCCAAAGATGGACCCTTCCTTGAAAATATCTAGGATTATTTCTCTTCCCTGAGGGGTTAGTCTGGTTATCTTCACAACTCTTTTCTTCAAGGTATAGATTTGTTTATCGCCCGAACCTTGCAGGTACAGGGTTTCGCCTTTCTTTATCCCCCGCATGATAGAATACTGATCTATCATTCGTACTTCTTCGTCGTTCAGATTACTGAAGGCGGCAATATTCTTAAGGTACCAGAGTTTTGTTCTGTCCTGTGCCATGTCACGTAACTCCGTCCGGGTGTCAAGGATTATCCGCTAAAAAGAGCGGAGGTATTCTAAGAATATTATAATCATTTCCCCACATATTTATGTAATGGTCCTTACATTTCTCTAAAAAAGATTTGTCTGCCAAGACTTTGCTCTTTCTATCACGCAAAAAGGGAGCCAGATTGCTCCACTCAGAAACAGTCTGGCTCCCTTAGTCATGGGCATCCCTCATCTTTGAATCAGAGGGGCTGCCCCAGACCCGCGGCTTTGAGCGTGGCCTCATCTGGCCCGCGACCGGCGCAGCAACCGGCGAGTTTTCCGTCGATTACCACGGCGGGAATCGAACGGATGCCCAGGCTTTTTGCCCGGCCTGCAACGTCAGGGTTCTTCATATCTAAGATGCTGACCTCGCAGGATGGACAAGCCATTCGATTTATGAGGGCAATCGTTTCCTGGCACGCTGCACATCCCGCACTGAAGACTTCGATCTTTCGCGTTTTCATGTTATCACCTCCTTTCTGATCTGATTTGTTTCCCCCCATGGTTTTTTTGCTTTTCTAAGATTTTCCCTTACGGCTCACTTTTTGAGCGATCACCTTGGTAGCTATTTTTTTCCCGTCCTTTGTCTCGTATTCTGTTTTCGCAATGGCCCCATTGAGGGACGGAAGCAAGGCCATCTTTCCATCCAGGGTGAGGACAGTGTCCCTGGTAATCTGGAGTTCGATCTTGACAGGCTTATTCGCCACCAGATATTCAAGTGTAAGCGTCCCTTCACATAACCCAGGTTTTCCACTTACCGGGCCGCAGGCAGTTAGATTCGTCGAAACTACTTTCCCGTCGATTGATTCGACTGCGCCCGCGGCGATGAAGCTCCCCAGAACAGATATCCCTACCATTGTCACCATCAAAAGACCCCTTTTCCAATTCATGATCCCTTCTCCTTTCTTTATAGGGTACTACTCAAACCGTCCATCCTTCATATGAAGCACCCGATCAGCAATTACAACGAGCGATTCCGCATGGGTGACGACAATGACCGTCCGTTCCAAGGCAATCTCCCGCAGCAGTTGGTAAATCATCCCTGCGGTCTTGGAATCAAGATTCCCGGTCGGTTCGTCGGCCAAAATCAAACGTGGATTATTTGCCAGAGCCCGGGCAATTGCAACCCTTTGCATCTCCCCCCCTGAAAGTTCAGAGGGCCGGTGGGAAAGCCGGTCCCCCAAACCCATTTTCACAAGCAATGCCTTTGCCTGCTCGGTTCTCTCCTGAATCGGACGATGGGCAAACTCCATGGGAAGCATGAC
>Ga0214473_10005183_pt1 | contig 15639 bp, 12 predicted proteins | sample RVTome_7_FD_203509 | JGI IMG/M metagenome (GOLD analysis project Ga0214473, IMG submission 203509) | Soil microbial communities from uranium-contaminated site in the Upper Colorado River Basin, Wyoming, United States - RVT98D197 | ecosystem: Environmental > Terrestrial > Soil > Contaminated >... | reverse complement strand
GCGACCGCGCGGCCTTGTCCGAACAGGCGCGCCAGGGGCTCAACATCTTCCGCGGGAAAGGGAATTGCTCGGCCTGCCACGTCGGCCCCACGTTCACCGACGAGCGCTTCCACAACACGGGCGTGGCCTGGCGCGACGGGCAGTGGCTTGATCCCGGGCGTTTTGCGGTCAGCGCCGGGGAAGCCGACAGAGGAGCGTTCAAGACGCCAACATTGCGTGAAATCGCTCAGACTGCCCCTTACATGCACGACGGCAGCCTTGCCAGCCTCGCCGACGTTGTCGAATTCTATGACCGCGGCGGCAATCCCAATCCTCATATTGATCCCGAGGTTCGCCCCTTGCGCCTTTCAGACGACGAAAAGAAGGCACTGGCCGTGTTTCTCGTCGAAGCCCTCAGCGGAAGCCTGCGCGAAGGGCAACTCCGTTAGGCGTCAAATTGGACTACAAGTCCCGGTTCAGGGGTCCTCGCAGGGGGGATAACCTTCCTGCGTGACGGCCGAAGCCTTAGATTGACTCTCCTGGGAGGCCGATGGTAGTCTCTCGAAGACCTCTCAACCGTTTTCGGGGGCTTCTGGGAGCAATTGAGGGTTCTCAGCTTTCTGGGCGGGCTGCAAGTACAGCCCGCACCCGAGGCAGTTCGGGTTCGAATTCAAAATATGGGAAGTCTTCCAACTTTTGCATCCATGGAATGGTCGGGCTGGACGACGCTGCGCCATGCATTGGCGAACCGCCGGCAGCGTAGCGCGATCGAACCGTTTCATTTCGGGGTGGAATCGGGCCTCGTCCCGTCCCGGTCGGACTTTGAGGCCACGGCTGCGTCCTGGCAGGGCCGAATTGACGTAACCGATCAGCGCATCTGGCTGAACGGCCTCCCGGAGGCGTTTCGGGGCTTCCGTATTCTGCAGCTCAGCGATATTCATCACAGCCGGTTTTTCCCCCTGGATCGTGTGGCGCGGCTGGTTGAGCTTTCGAACCGGCTGCAGCCGGACCTGGTGGCCTTGACCGGCGACTTCGTCACCTATTCGCGGTCATCGATTGAGCCATTGGCGGAGATGCTGGGGGCGCTAGAGGCGCGCGCGGGCGTCGTAGCCGTTTTGGGCAACCACGACTTTCGCGTGGGCGCGGCAACCATAGAGCGAGCGCTGCGCCGGCGGGGCATCGAGGTCCTGCGGAACCGGCATATCTTGCTGCGCAGGGGCGGTGAGACATTGCCGGTAGCCGGAGTGGACGATTACCGGTATGGCGCTGACCCGGAGCTGGCGCTGCGTGGTATTCCCGATGGTTTGCCGACGATGCTTTTGGCACACAATCCGCGTCTGCTTGAACGGCTGGCTTGGCACGGCGTGAGCCTGGTGCTGTCTGGGCACACCCACGGGGGCCAGGTCAATCTGCCACTATTGGGGACGATCTACGGCCGGTCGCCCGAGCGGCTGAGATTCAAGATGGGCTGGGACCGGCTGGGCGAGACGCAAATCTACGTGAGCCGTGGGATTGGCACTATCGTGCTGCCCTGGCGGCTGCGATGCCCAGCGGAGATGCCCTGGCTGGAGCTACTGCCACACCACGATCAGGAGCCCCGATTTGAGGCGCTGTTCCAGCCAGCGATTTTTCAGGCTGGCCGCTCCCGTCCGGCGCTCAGAGCCACGACTCACTGACCGCGTGGCGGTTGCTCCCCCGCCGATTCAGGGCGGGTGCAAGCCCTACGCCTGCGAACCCACGCCGGACGGAATTCACTCCCAGTATACAGGCTGCACAGATGGCAAGGTCTGCGAGGACCGGATGTCGGCGGTGCGACGAACTGGCGGGAGGTGAAAGTGTGAAAGACCAAGAGGCGCTGGTGGCTGCTGCGCGCGCGGCGCGGGAGCATTCGCATGCCCCGCATTCCAGGTTTCGCGTGGGCGCTGCGGTGCGCGCTGCATCGGGGCGCATCTTCGGGGGATGCAATATCGAGAGCGCTTCCTACGGCCTGGGTGTCTGCGCCGAACGCGTGGCCGTGCTAAAGGCGGTTTCCGAGGGTGAGCGGGATCTGGAAGCGATTGCCGTCGTCACGGATGCCGAGGTGCCCACGCCCCCGTGCGGGGCTTGCCGCCAAATCCTTTGGGAGTTCTGCGGGGATGCCGAATTGGTCTTGGCAACTGTGAAAGGCCAAGTCGAGCACTATCGTCTTTCGGCGTTGTTCCCCAAGCCGTTCGATTCCTCCCGCCGCTAACCGCTTATGACCGGGCAGGTTGGAGAAAGAGCGGCAGTAGGAGCGAGCCGCCGGGACGTCAGGCTTTGGTGCGTTCGAGTGACCGTTGCCGCTGAAGCCGAATGGCCAAACTGCGCAGCGTTTCGGGTATGTTTCGATTGAGTGCGAGCGCCTTCAGGTCTGGCCCGGTAGCGTTGGGCAGAAAGTGGAGGCTGATGTCCAGCGGGGTCTTGGGATTGTTCATGAGGTTGCGCACGATGATTGGGTTGGAAACGAGGACGCGGCTCCGGGCGATCAGGCGCAGCACGTCTTCGGAGAGATTAGCCATCGCCGAATAATTCTCCACCTCCCGTTCGGACAGCCTCGGCGATTGCAGCACCGCCCGCTGCACCACCTTGCAGGGATCGCGAATCAGCGCCAGGCGCTCCTCGCGGTTGCCCTTGAGGGCCAGTTGCACGCGCTCGACCACCCGCATCCTGGACAGACGCTGCAGCAAAGTGATGCGCTTTTCCGGGTTCGGCTCGGCGCTGGCGGCCGCCTCGGCAAACGCCGATTCCGGCGCCGTGTTTTTTTCCAGGAGCTCCCGCAATTCCTCGCGCTGTTCGGAGGTAAGAGTCGCGGAATGTGACAGGGCGCTGGCCAGATCTGGACGAGAACTCAAGCGGCCCAGGTCAGCCAGCAGTTCCTGTACGCCAGAAAATGACAAGCGCCGGGCGGCCGCCGGCAGCAACTGAGGCGGGCAGCGCCAGTGCTTGGCGAGAGCCAAAGCGATCTCTGGTTTTTCGATGAGGTGTTGGCCGCAGTGACGGAATAGCGCGGCTGCCGGCGCATCGCCTTCCAAAGCGGAGGCCAGGGCGGCCAGGGGCTGGGAGAGCAGGGCACTGCCGGCGCGCTCCCGCACAAGCTCGTCCCCGTCTTCGGCCAGCACCGCCAGCAGTTCTGCCCGTTCGGAGGCGATGAGGCCGGCGCTGCCGGCGCAGACAGCGAGCTTTCGTTCTCGACTCCCCCGCCCGGAAACAATCTCCTCATACAGCTCCGAGCTAATTGGGTCCTCCCGCGTCGGTGTTGGGGTCCCGGCGCCCGAGGGTGATCTTGCCTGGTTGCCCCAACGGACCGATCGGCGTCAGCGTTTGACCGTTGAGTTCCAGGCGGATGGCCCCGGCGTCCTGTACCTCTACGGTCAAGGCTTTTTCCGCGCTGAAATAGCGGCTTTCGCCGGCCAGAATAGTGCCGGCAAAGATTTGCTGGCCGTCGGAAGTGACGGTCAGAAAAGTCTCCTTTTCCGCGTCAATCTTCAATTGCAGCTCGTGGGCTGGGCCCGGCAGGGGGCCATTGGCCCGCACCCGCGGCCATCCCGGCCAAGGGCTAGCGGCTGGCGGGGAGGCAGCCGAAGGCGCGGCCAAGGTCACCGGCGGGGCCCAGGCCATCGGCGGAACCGGCGGTGGCGCCGGGGCCGCAGGAAGCGCGCTGGCCGCGGCGTTCAACTCCGCGCGCCGCGCGGAAAGCCACCGCCAACCGGACCAGCCGGCGCCGGCCAGCGCCAACACCGCTGCCACCGCCAACGCAATCCATGGAGCTCTTCGCGCGGCGGAGGGTTGCGGCGGCGGCTCTGAGGGGACGGCGGTGGCGCCGGGCAGGCGTATGGCCAGGGCGTACTCGGCCAGCAGGCTCTCTTCGTCCAGGCCCAGGAAGCGGGCCACGGCGCGAACAAACCCGCGGTTGAAAACGCCGCCGGGAAGGCGGTCCCAGGCTTCTTTTTCCAGTGCATCGAGGAAGCGCGTGCTGATGCGTGTGGCTCCGGCGATTTCTTCGAGCGACACCCCGCGCATCTCCCGCTCGCGCCTCAGATGTTCGCCAAATCCGGCCTTGGTCATGGGGGTGCGGCCGCCCGAGCTGCACCGCCATACTAGGCGGGGCTCCGAGGAAGTGTCAATCCGCAGGGGCGGATGGCGCCTGCGGTACGGGGGCAGACTAGTGCGAAACACGGCAGCGAATGGGTCGTTGCACGGGTTGCGAAACGATGCCTATAATTCTGATGCGGTTGGCCGTCGAAAGCAGGCGGTTGCTCATCAAACCGAGTCCAGGCACAGTGTGGCCGAGACCAAGAACTTCACGGGCACGGAGCGCCGACGCAACCCCATGATAGGTGTCAACCCGCGGGGAGCCGAAGAAGTCGCCGTATTCCACGAATTGGGCAAGGCCCTCACCTCTTCCTTGCAGCTTGATCAAGTGCTGCGCACCATCATGGAAAAGCTGGACGAGTTCCTGCAGCCTGATACTTGGTCGCTGCTGCTGATGGACGAGGCCAAGCAGGAACTCTATTTTGAGCTGGCTATAGGCAAGAACGCCCAAGCGCTCAAAGACATGCGTATCAAAGTCGGACAGGGCATCGCCGGGTGGGTGGCCCAGAGCCAGCAGGCGGTAATTGTCGCCGACGTCAGCCGGGACACGCGCTTCTTCGCGCAGATGGATGAGAGGACCAAGACCGAGACGCGCTCGATTGTGGCCGTCCCGGTCCGTTTCCGCGACAACTGCCTGGGTGTGATCGAGCTGATCAATTGCGTGGGCGTCGAGGGATTCAACGAACGCGACCTGGCGCTGCTGGAGGCGCTGGCGGATTTCGCGGCCATCGCGCTGGAAAATGCGCGGCACGTGCAGAAGATCCGTGAGCTGACCATCACGGACGACTGCACGAGTCTATACAACGCGCGCCACATGAACTTTATTCTGGAGACGGAAGTTTACCGTTCGCAGCGGGACGGCTATGAATGTTCGCTGGTATTTCTGGATCTGGACCATTTCAAGACGGTCAACGATACCCATGGCCATCTGCTGGGTTCTACGCTGCTGGCGGAGATCGGCCAGGTGCTGCGCGCCAATTGCAGGACCATGGATTTTGCTTTCCGATACGGGGGCGACGAGTTCGTCATTCTGCTGCCGCAGACTTCCAAGGAGAATGCCTGCGGGGTGGCCCGGCGCCTGCACAAGCTGATTCGCGAAAGGCTGTGGCTTACCGCCGAAGGCGCCGGCGTGCGCATCACCAGCAGCGCGGGCGTGGCCTCGTATCCCGGGGACGCCAAGACCAAGGCGGAGTTATTGCATTTGGCCGATGAGGCCATGTATATGGTTAAGAATACGACCCGTGACAGTGTCGCGGCGGCGAACCAGGGTGTCCTGCCTGTGGTCGGGAATGCCTGAACCTGCCGCGGCGGCCTCGCTCCGTGGCCATTCTTCCGTGTCCTGCTGCTGTCCTCGGCTTGCTTCGCTTGGTACGGCGTGCTAGTCTCGACCCGCCCAAGACGCGTTGGAGTGGGGTCGAGCAGAACCGAGCGGGGTCGCGCGGGCGGTCGCCAACGAGGCGTGCATGTCAAATGAAGCGCTGGGAATGATCGAAACCAAAGGCTTGGTGGGCTCGATCGAAGCCGCCGACGCAATGGTGAAGGCGGCCAATGTAATTCTGATTGGCAAAGAGTACATCGGAGCGGGATACGTCACGGTGATGGTGCGCGGGGACGTTGGGGCGGTGAAGGCTGCGACCGACGCCGGAGCGGCTGCGGCGCGCCGCGTGGGTGAATTGGTTGCCGTGCACGTCATCCCGCGGCCGCACGAGCACGTCGAGAAAATTCTGCCGGGTAGCGGCCAGCCGCCGGCCGCGAAGCGATAGGGCGAAATCGCCCCTCGGCCTGCGACGCCGGTTACCGTCCGTCGCGGCAAACCCGGCCAAGGGCGGTCGCGACAGGCGCCGCCGGCGGCCCGCACGGGTTGACTCCTTTGGATCTGCGCGACCGCGACCTCATCTCTGTCCAGCAAGCCCGTGACTTGGTGGCCCGCGCCGCCAGCGCACAGCGAGAGTTCGCCGCTTTTTCCCAGGACCAGGTGGACGCTGTGGTTGAGGCCTGCGCGTCGGCGGCCGCCGATGCCGCCGAGGATTTGGCGCGACGGGCGGTGGAGGAGACCGGCTTCGGAAACGTCGCCGACAAGACCACCAAGAACCGTCTGGCGTCGGTGCAGGTGGCCCGGGCGATTCGCGGGCTGCGCACCGTGGGCATCCTGCGCGAAGATCGTGAGAAGGCCATCCTGGAAGTGGCCTCACCGGTGGGCGTGGTAGCTGCCGTCATTCCCTCTACCAACCCCACCTCCACCGCCATCTACAAGACGCTCATTTCGCTGAAAGCACAGAACGCCATCGTGCTCAGTCCGCACCCGTCGGCCAGTCGTTCGATTTGTGAGACGGCCTCGGTGCTGGCTCGCGCCGCAGTCTCCGCGGGAGCTCCCGAAGGCCTCATCGGGTGCATGCAGCAGACCACGGTAGCCGGAACTCGGGAGTTGATGAGCCACCGGCAGACCGGCGTGATTCTGGCCACCGGAGGCACGGGGTTGGTGCGCGCTGCGTACGGATCGGGTAAGCCGGCCTATGGCGTCGGCCCCGGGAATGTTCCGGCGTATATCGAGCACTCGGCCGACGTGCGCAAGGCCGTCGCAGACATCTTCGCCGGAAAAACGTTTGATTACGGAACTATCTGTTCTTCCGAGCAGGCCATGGTGGTGGAAGATTCGTTGCGCGACGCGGCGCTCGAAGAATGCCGCCGGCAGGACGCCTATTTTCTTTCCGAGCCCGAGGCCGAAAAGATCGGCGCGCTAGTTTTTCTACCCGGCACGCACGCGCCCAATACCAGCATCGTGGGACGTCCGGCGACCGTCATCGCCGAACGGGCCGGAATCAGCGTGCCGCCGAATACGCGCGTACTGATGGCGCGGCTTCAGCCCCAGCAGGTGGGACGCGAATTCCCTCTCTCGGCGGAAAAACTTTCGCCCATTCTGGCCTTCTACTCCGTCGCCGGTCTCGACGCCGGAATCGAGCTCTGCCGGCGACTGCTGGAATTCGGCGGGATGGGCCACACTTGCGCAATTCACTCGCGCGATGACGCGGCCATACGCCGCTTCGGCCAGGCCGTACCGGCGTTTCGCGTGTGCGTGAACACTTCAGCGGTGCACGGTTCGATCGGATATTCCACCAATCTGTTTCCGGCCATGACCCTGGGTTGCGGTGCTCCGGGCGGAAACATCACTTCCGATAACATCGGTCCGCAGCACTTGATGAACGTGAAGCGGATTGCGTGGGAGTCCCGGCCGGTCGAGCATCGCACGGTGCCGGCCGAGCAGCGCTTGGCGGGCCTGGCGCAGTCCCAGGCGGCTGAATCGTCCGCGAGCGCGGCAGCCACGGAGCTCGCGCCGGTCTCCCGACCTGTTGCCACTCACCCATCGTGCACCGGCGACCCCGCGGCGGCGGGGACCTCTGCCGGGCCAGCCAAGCTCCCGCCGGTCTCGGAGATTGCGGCGGAGATTGCCGGGCGCGTGTTCGCCGCTGCCGCCGGAGCCCAGGCAGGGCCCCCGGCATGTTCTTCGGTGTCGGCGGCCAGGGATTCAGCATCCCCGGTTTCGTGGGCCCCGCCGCCGGCGTCTCCAGATAAGCCGGCCCTGGCAGTCTCGCCGTTTGTCAGCGAGAGCGATGTGCGACTGGCTATGGCACGTCGCGAGAAGATCCTGATCGGTCCTCGCACGATTGTGACGCCTTCGGCGCGCGATCTGGGAAGGGACCACGAAATCTTCGTCGAGACCGAAGGCTCCTGAGGCGGTTGTTTCCGCGCGAACCCGCTCCTATACTGGACTTCCGGCCTGGGAGGCTGTCGCTTCATGCGCACCACCGAAGCGGCGCGTTATGCGCGCTGGTCTGTGACGGTCGCGGCCATGCTGGCCGTCATGGTGGCCGGCGTGTATGCTTCGCGCGCCTGGCAGGCCCGCCAGGCGGACAAGGCGGCTCCACCCCCGGTGCCGCCCGCTGTCCAGCAGCGCTCCGCAGAATTTTCCTTCTCCAAGGTGGATGGTAACCACACGCAATTCATTGTCCGCGCCTCCCGTGCGACGGAATTTAAGGAGGGCGGTCGCAATTTGCTGGAGGATGTTTGGATCACCGCGTTCGGCAGAGGCGGCGAGCGGTCTGACCATCTGCGCACGCGGGCGTGCGAGTATTTCGCTCAAGGCGGCACCATCACCTGCCCGGAAGAGGTGCTGATTGACCTGCAGAGCACCGACCAGGCGGGTCCGCATTCCGGCCAGGGCGCGGTAGCCGCTCCCGCTTCGCGCCCCGTGCATATCGTGACCAGCCGTCTTACCTTCAATCATCAAACCGGGGTGGCCACCAGCGCCGAACCCGTGCAATTCCGCTTTGCCCAGGGCGAAGGCCGGGCCATTGGCCTGCGTTACGATGCCCAGCGCGGAGAATTGCATCTGCTGCGCCAGGTCGAACTGGAGCTTCGTTCGCCTGCAGCGGGCGAGCCGGCGTCGGCCGCGCCTTCCGCCCGCGAGCCAATGATGATCTCCAGCCAGGAATTGATCTATCGGCGAGAGGAGCGGGTGCTCCATCTGTATGGGGCGGCCAATATGCGCCAGGGCCGGCAGGAACTCCAGGGCGGTCAAATTACGGTGGAGTTGGACGCGGAGATGCGCGCTCATCGCCTGGTGGCCCGGGATCATCCGGAACTGCACAATCCACACGACAGTGCGGACGTCTCGCTCTGGGCCGATGAACTGGCGGCCCCGTTAGGGCGCGGCGGCCAGCCGCAGCGAGTGATTGCCACCGGCCACGTGGTTTTCAAGGCACGCCGGGCGGACGGCCAGGACCAACTGGCGGCCGCTTGGTCGGACCTCGAGCTCATCCCAGACACCCAGCAGCCGCGCCACCTCACGGCGACCGGGAACGTCGTCGTGCAGTCGAGCTTTTCCGACGGGTCCAGCCGGCGTCTGCAGACTCCGGCGCTGGAGGTTTATTTCGTTTCTGGCGACCGGGGTGAATCTCGCATCGGGCGTGTCACCGCACTGCCGGCCACCGTCGAGTGGCAAAACTCCGTTCGAGGCTCCGCCAGGGAACAAGCGGAGAGCATGCGCCTGACGGGCCAGCATCTCGACGGCGCTTTCAGCAACGCGGGCGAGTTGCGTGAGCTCCGGGGTACCGGCGGCGTTGAGGTGCGGAGGTGGATGGGCAGCGGCCCGCCGATGATCAGCACCTCGCGCGAGCTGCTAGCTCACATGGGACCAGATGGGGTTTGGTCGAGCGTGAACCAGAGCGGTGACGTGCGGCTGAAGAATGCTACAGGTGACGCCCAGGGCGACCGCGCGCACTTCGAGCGCGCCAGCGACAGCGTGGCCCTGGCGGGATCGGTCATACTCTCCGATGCGTCATCGCGGACCCGGGCCCATTCCGCGACCTTTCGGCAGGGCGCCAACGAGCTTCGGGCGGACGGCAATGTGGCCACCAGTGAGATCTCGCCGGCCGCCGGCGACGCCCCGTCTGAGCCGGCACATGTCTCCTCCGACCGCCTGGTGGTGGATACGGCCAGCGGGCGCGCCGTCTATTCCGGCAAAGCGCGGCTGTGGCAGGGCGATTCCGTGATTCAGGCCGACACCATTGATCTTGATCGCGCCAGGCATACTCTGATAGCCACGGGAAATGTGCGCGCGGTATTTCCCCAGGCGCGCCAAACTCCGCCCACTGGGGCCGGGGCTGGCCCTGGGCCGGCACAGCGCCGGTTCTGGCGGGCCGAAGCCGGCCGCATGATCTATGAAGAGGGCGAGCGCCGCGCAAGGTTGGAAAGGGGCGCCCGGGCCCGCTCTGAAGAAGGTTCGATGCGGGCGGATCGGATGGACCTATTCTTCGCCCCGCGTCCCAATTCTTCCGGACCCGCTTCCGGAGGGCCCGGCTCGACATCCGGCAATCCCGGCCCCCGCGCGGGCCTGGGCACGGCGTTCGCGGGGCAGGAACTGGAGCGGGCGGCTGGTTTTGGAGCGGTCCGAGTGGAAAGCGGCGACCGGACCGGCACCGCGGATCGCGCGGACTACGGGGCCGCAGAGGGAAAGTTCGTTTTGTCCGGCGGCCGCCCGACGCTTATGGATCGTTTTGGAAACGCCACCACCGGCCGTCAATTGACCTTCTTTTTAGCGGATGATAGGATTGTGATTGATTCGGAGGAAGGTTCGCGCACGCTGACGCTGCACCGGGTCGAGAAATGACGGGTTATGCTCAAGCTTCAGGGCGCTGGCCTCAGCAAGTCGTACCGAGGGCGAAAGGTTGTTGATGAACTGGGGCTGGAAATCGGCCAAGGCGAAGTCGTCGGCCTTCTCGGACCCAACGGCGCCGGAAAGACAACGACCTTTTACATCCTGGTTGGCCTGGCCTGTCCGGACTCGGGGCGCGTCCTTCTAAACGGGGACGATATCACCGACCTCCCCATGTACCTGCGAGCCCGCAGCGGCATCAGCTACCTTCCCCAAGAGCCTTCGGTGTTCCGCCAGTTGACGGTCGAGGAAAACCTCATGGCGGTTCTGGAGACTTTGCCGGTCCCGCCCGAGCGGCGGCGCCGACGCACGGAGGAGTTGCTGGCGCAGATGGGGCTGGAAACAGTGCGGTGCAACCGGGCCTACACGCTTTCCGGCGGCGAGCGACGCCGGCTGGAAATCGCGCGTTCCCTGGTGCTTGAGCCGGCCTTCATGCTCCTGGACGAGCCCTTCTCCGGCATCGACCCTCTCACCGTCGTGGATATCCAAAAGATTATCGCCGGGCTAAGCCGCGCCGGGATTGGTGTGCTGGTCACTGACCACCAGGTCCGCGAGACCCTGGCGGTCACCGACCGCGCCTATATCCTGCAGCAAGGCCGCATCTTTCGCGCGGGCACCCCGGCCGACCTCAGCGAGGATTCCGAAGTGCGGCGAGTTTACCTCGGCCAGCATTTTCGATTGAACTGACACCCATGAGTTGGCTCCAGCCCAAACTCCACCTTAAAGTCGCGCAGAAGCAGATCCTTACCCCGGGTCTGGTGCAGATGGTGAGCGTCCTGGCGCTCAACCGCCTGGAACTGCGCGAAATGATCACTCAGGAGATGGTGGCCAACCCGGTCCTGGAGGAGTTTACCGAGGACGGCGTCACCAGCGAGGACTACAGCGAAGAGGCCTTTGTCCGCGAGGAAACTGAAAAAGTGCCGGAGACCGAGCCGGCCAATCCCTTCGACGAATTCGACGTGGCTTCGTTTTTTAACCAGTACCTGGACAGCGGCAGCGGGGAGGCGCGCGGCGAACGGGAAGTCATCGAGCGGCCTTCCTTCGAAACCTTTATTTCCTCGCCCCAGGGACTGAGCGACCACCTTTCCTGGCAGTTGAGCCTTACCGTGTGCAACGAAACAGTCGGGGCCATCGCCGACGTAATCATCGGCAATCTGGACGAAAACGGCTATCTCACAGCTTCTCTCGAAGAGATCGCCAAGAACGGCAACTATTCCCCCGAGGACGTCGAAGAGGCCCTGGCGGTGGTGCAGGAGTTCGATCCTTTGGGCGTGGCCTCGCGCAACCTGCGCGAATGCTTGCTCCTGCAACTGCGCTCCCTGGACCCGCAAAATGCTCTGGCCCGCGAGATCGTCTCCGAGTGTCTGCCCAAGCGCCCGCTGGCGGCCACCGATGAAGAGCTGGCCAGCCCGGACAATCCGCTGGCCCGGCTGTTGCAAGGCAATCAACTCAAGGAGATTGCGCGCGCGCTGAACCGCCCGGTGGAACTGGTCAAGCGCGCCATGGACGTCATCCGCGGTCTGGACCCTCGCCCGGGCCTGCGCTACAACAAAACGCAGCCGCGCCTGGTCGAGCCCGACGTCTACTTCCGCAAAATGGACGACGGCTGGCAGGTGTTCATGAACGACGACGACGTGCCCCAGTTGCGCCTCAGCCCCATCTATCGCCGCTTGCTGGCCCGCGATGCCGCGGACCGCGAGGTCCGCAATTACGTCAAGGAGCGGTTTACGGCGGCGCTGCAATTGATGAAGAGCATCGAACAGCGCAAGCACACCATCCTGCGCGTCTGCCAGGTGATCATCCGCCGCCAGCCCGATTTTCTCGAGCACGGCGCCGATCAGCTCAAGCCCATGATGATCAAAGAAGTGGCCGAAGAGGTTGGGGTGCATCCTTCCACGGTGAGCCGCGCCGTCTCCAGCAAGTACGCGCACACCCCGCAGGGCGTAATCGAACTGCGCTCGTTTTTTAGCGAGTCCGTGAACGGGCCCGAGGGTGCGGGCATGTCCCTGCCCACCCTCAAGCGCCTGGTGAAGAAGATGATCGAGGAAGAGGACGGCGCCCATCCGCTCACCGACGATCACATCGCCAAAAGGCTGGCTGACGGCGGCATCCGGGTGACGCGGCGCACCGTGGCCAAGTACCGCGAAGACCTGCGTATCCCCAGCACTCACCAGCGTCGGATCAAGGCGTAGGCGGCCTTGGCCGTGAAGCGACGCGCGGCTCCAGACAGCCGGCAATTGGTCATCCTCACCGGCCTCAGCGGTTCCGGCAAGAGCACCGTCCTCAAAACCTTCGAAGACCTCGGTTACTATTGCGTGGACAACCTGCCGGTGCAGCTCATCCCCGTATTCAGCGAGCTCCACCTTTACGGCGGCGCGGATATCAACCGTGCCGCTCTCCTGGTGGACGCGCGCGAGGGCGAGCAGTTGAGGCGCCTGCCCGCGATCTACCGGCAGATTCACCGCGACGTCGCGGCCACGCTGGTGTTCATCGAGGCCTCTGACGAAGCCCTCCTGCGGCGCTTCAGCGAAACTCGCCGGCCTCACCCCCTGGGCCATGACCGCCCGATACGCGAAGGTCTGCGGCGCGAGCGCGAACTCATGGCCCCGATTCGCAAGTTGGCCGACGTGGTCATAGACACCACTCGCTTCAATGTTCACGAACTCCGCCAGTTCGTTGTCCGCCGCTTCCAGAGCCGCACCCGGCGCCCGCTGATGGTTTCGGTGGTGAGTTTCGGCTACCGATACGGCGTTCCTGTGGATGCCGACCTGGTATTCGACGTGCGCTTTTTGCCCAATCCGCATTTCGTGCCGCGCCTGCGCAGGTATTCCGGTAAGGATCCCAAGGTGGCGCGCTATATCCGGTCGTTCCCGCAGACAAATCAATTCCTGCGGCGCACGGAAAGTCTGCTGGCCTACTTGATCCCCCACTACATACGGGAGGGTAAGAGCTACCTGACCATCGCGCTGGGTTGTACGGGCGGCCGGCACCGCTCGGTGATGATGGCCGATTCCGTCCGCCGCGCGCTGGCTTCGCGCGGCTATACTGTGAAGACCGTGCATCGCGACCTGGACCGGGAAATGACGGCTTGACATTCCCGCGCCGGGTTCGTAGCTTGGCCGTTTTCGAACGAAACCGAGGGAGCGAGTGCGTTTCCGCGATACCTTGCAAGAAGTATGGCGCCTGCTGCGGTACGTAAGCCCGTATCGCGGACGGCTGGCCGCCGGAATAGCTGCGCTGGCGCTGGTGGGCCTGGCCGAAGGCCTGGTGGCGCTGATGATCACGCCCCTCTTTGACCGCATCCTGAATCCCAGTAACCCGGATCCGCGCCTCCCGCTGCTGACTTTGCCGTTCAGCGGCCGAACTATTTTTCTGAACTCCCTGATGCCCGGCGGCTTGCAATACGTCTGGGCGGTGTATGCCGCGGCGCTGGTAATTCTTTTTACCGGCAAGGCCCTGGCGGAGTTTTACGGCGTGCTGCAGGTTCAATCGGTGGGCCTGTACGCCGTCACCGATCTGCGCAACGAGATTTACGAGAAACTGGTGCGCCAGCCCGCCAGCTTCTTTCAGCGGCAACCGCTGGGGCGCCTGATGTCGGCGGTCATGAACGACGTCGAACGCGTTCGCAACACCCTGTCTGAGTCCGTGGCCGTCCTTTGCCGCCAGGCGCTGACGTTCTTTTTTCTGGTCGTGGTATTGCTGATCACCGATTGGAAGATGGCCCTGGCTTCGATGATTTTGGTGCCGGCGGTAGTCTGGCCGGTGGGCAAGCTGGGGCGCAGGATTCGCCGCTCGGTCGAATCGGGTCAGTCGCGCGTGGGCGAGCTGACGCAGATTTTGCAGGAAACCTTCAGCGGCAATCGCGTGGTGAAGGCCTTCGGCATGGAGAGCTTTGAGATCCGGCGGTTCCGCGACGCGGCGCGGCGCCTGTTGCGCGACAACTTGCGGGCGGTGCGCTTTGCCGTTCTCACCTCGCCCTTGATGGACGTGCTGACCGCCGTGGTCGTGGTTCTGGTGCTCCTGTATGCCCGCGGGCAGATCCAGTCGGGCGGGATGACGTTGGGCGCCTTCGGGACCTTCGCCTATGCGCTCTTCCGGGCCTACGAGCCGGTGAAGTCCATCGGCGGCGTCTATCAGCAATTCGAGCAGGCGCATGGCGCTACCATGCAGGTATTCGATTTTCTCAAGTTGGAGGAGGAAGTTTCAGAGCGTCCCGGCGCGCGGACGCTGGCGCCGTTTTCGCGCCAGGTGGAATTCGACGGCGCCGGCTTTTGGTACGATCCGGCGTCACCCGTCCTCCGAGGCCTGAATCTGCGCGTGAGAGCCGGCGAGGTGGTGGCCATCGTGGGACCCAGCGGGGCGGGGAAGACCACGCTGGTGAATCTGTTGCCCCGCTTCCACGACGTCACCTCCGGCGCCGTGCGCATCGACGGGGTGGACGTGCGTGAGGCCACGCTTCGCTCGTTGCGCGAACAGATGGCCATCGTCACGCAGGAGACGGTGCTGTTCAATGACACCGTGTGGAACAATATCTGCTACGGCCGGCCGGATCTGCCGGAGGATCGCGTGTTCGCCGCGGCCCAGGCGGCTTTGGCCCATGACTTCATCCTGGCCCTGCCCAAGGGATACCAGACCGAGCTGGGTGATCGCGGAGAGCGGTTAAGCGGCGGCGAGCGACAACGGCTGGCGATTGCCCGCGCCCTGCTGAAGGATTCGCCCATCCTGATCCTCGATGAAGCCACATCGGAACTGGACTCCGAATCCGAGCTTTTGGTACAAAGGGCGCTGGCCAACCTCCTCTCCGGTCGCACCGCTTTCGTGATCGCCCACCGGCTCTCGACCATCCGCCGGGCCGATAAGATCGTAGTGCTCGAAGGCGGCGTAATCTCCGAGGCCGGCACGCACCAGGATTTGCTGGCTCGCGGCGGCACTTACGCGCGCCTCTACCAGTTGCAATTCGCCGGCGCGCATGTGGCGCGCTCGGCCACCGGTCCCGGGCCGTCATGAAAGCCGCCGCGGCCCGACAGAGTGTAAAGTCCATGACCGGCTACGCCGAGGCGCGCCGGGAGAGCGACGCCTGGCTGGTGCGCGTAGGACTGCGCAGTGTGAATCATCGGTTTCTGGATTTGCGCGTGCGCCTGCCCGAGGGCCTGGAAAGTTTCGAGCCGCCGATCCGGCAATTGTTGAGAGATCGCCTGCGCCGAGGCCACGTCGAGATGACCCTGCACGTCGAGCCTGCGCGCGGCGCGACCGTGCAGGTCAACCGGGAAATCGCCGCGGCGTATTTGCGCGTGGTCGAAGAGCTGCGGCGCGAATTCAACCTGACGCAGGAGCCGGAC
>Ga0214473_10005182_pt1 | contig 15642 bp, 18 predicted proteins | sample RVTome_7_FD_203509 | JGI IMG/M metagenome (GOLD analysis project Ga0214473, IMG submission 203509) | Soil microbial communities from uranium-contaminated site in the Upper Colorado River Basin, Wyoming, United States - RVT98D197 | ecosystem: Environmental > Terrestrial > Soil > Contaminated >... | reverse complement strand
TCATGGACGCGCGGAAGTCAGATCTTGAGCAGAAGGCCCTTCGATTGTCAGCGACCCAGCGAGCGCGGTTGGCCCGTGTTCTTCTGGAGAGCCTCGATGACGAGACTGAGGAGGACGTTGCGGCCGCGTGGGCCGCGGAGGCCAAGCGGCGATCTGAAGAACTTCGAAGTGGGCGCGTGAAGGGACGGACATCGGCTCAGGTGCACGCTCGGGCTCGTTCCGCACTCTCGGCCCTCAGGTGATGGAGGTTATCTACCATCCGAAGGCCGACGATGAGGTGCTCGATTCAGCCAGGTTCTACGAACGGCGGAGCAGGGGCCTTGGATGGCGATTCCTAAGAGCAGTACAAGAAGCGGAAGCGCGGATTGTGCGCTCGCCTCACGCGTTTCCCTTCCTCGACGACCCCATATGGTGTGTCGTTCGACGACGCGAGCACGGTGTTCGGGGATCCGCTTGCCACCACGGTGGCGGACCCCGGTCGTTCCGTGGGCGAAGAGCGCCTTCTCACGACCGGACTTTCGAAGCAGCAGCGGGTCTTGATCGTTTGGCACACGGAACGGGACGACACCATCCGTCTCATCGGCGCACGCGAGGCAACGCCTCGTGAACGGAGGACATATGAGTCACGTGAGTAAGTCGGTATCGGAAGGCGAGATGCGACCCGAGTATGACATCCGCGGTGGCGTTCGCGGCAAGTACTACGAGAGGTACCGTGCCGGAACCAACGTGGTGCTGCTGGAGCGAGACGTGGCAGCGGTGTTTCGCGACTCGGAGTCAGTCAATCGGGCGCTCCGTCTGCTGGTCAACGTAGCGCAAGCAAGCGCGCCACCTGATCAGGGTCCTGGCCTAACAGGGCGCTCCACCCGACCGCGGCCACGAACCGGCTCAGGTAAAACGAAGCGTGCGTCTGGCCGCGGCGGGTGAGCGCCACGACGCTAGACGGACTCATTCATGCCCAGCGCAAACAGGTAGGAAGACAGGTAGGAAGTTCTAACGGCGTGCCAGCTGTATCGTGAGCGACATCGGTCACGGCATCGGTTCCGAGCAGGCGGCAGGAGTCGAGGAGGGTGGGTGGAGCGTGGCCCGCGCGAGGGCGCGGGGAGCGTCGTGCGCGGAAAGAGCTTGGGCGCCACCCCGTTGCGAGGACCGCTAGGACGAGGGGGCAGCGTGCGTCGCGCCTGGGCGCACGGGTGACGGCCGCGACCCGGTGGGGTCACACGTCGGGTGGAAAATCCTGTGCGAAGAGCACGCCGTCGGCGTCAGCGCGGCAGAGGGTCGGCGTGGCGGCGGGACTGCCGCGCGGCGGTGGGAAGAGGCCGGGGCGTGTGCGACGCAGGTGCGCCAAGTGTGCAAGGATGCGGTCGACGACAAGTAGAGCCGCAGGCGCTTGGGGATGGTGAGAACCACCTGGCGATGCGGGACTGGGAGGAGGACCTCTTCGACTATGTGGGCGGCGGTGAGTGCGGCGCGACGGGCGGCGCAGGAGGGGCAGAGCCCGCGGCGGCGGCAGGAGAAAGCGAGCAGGCGCTCGGTTCCGCAGGCGTCACAGCGCAGGCGTGCGAAGCGAGATACAGCGGCTCGTGATCGCGGCCCAGCTGCTGCACGCCTGATGGCGGGCGGCAGCATTTCGCAGTGATCGAGCCACCTTTACGGCTCGGTCTTCACCAAGCGGAACTCGCCTTTCGAGGCGTTGCGGTACAGATTGATCTGCCCGATGTGGCGGGCACGGCCGTCAACATCGCGCACCCCCAGATCCTCTTGCGGTGTGAGACAGAGGACACCGATCTTGCCGAAGACGAGATTATGGTGAACGCGGTAAGCCGCCTCGCCGGTCTGCTCCAACGGGTATGTCTCTGAGAGCAACGGGTGGATCGATCGCTTGCAGACCAGCCGGTTCGCCTCCCACGCCTCGCGGTAATTCGCGAAATGCGAACCGATGATGCGCTTCTTGTTCATCCACAGATAGCGGTTGTCGTACTCGTGCATGTAACCACTGGTTGATGCGCAGGTGACGATCTTGCCGCCGGGCCGGGCGACGAACACGCTTGCGGCAAAGGTCTCGCGGCCTGGGTGCTCGTAGACGACGTCCGGATCTTCACCACCGGTGAGTTCGCGGATCTTCTTTCCGAAGCGGCGGATCTCGCCGACGTTCTGCGTTCCGTCCGGATTCCAGAAGCGATAGCCTTCCGCCTTCCGATCGATGACCCATCGGGCCCCCACCGTGCGGCAGAGCTTCGCGCGCTCTTCCGAAGAGACGACGCAGATCGGGAACGCGCCGGCGTTGAGCACGTACTGCAGAGCGAAGCCGCCGAGGCCGCCGACCGCTCCCCAGATCAGGACGATGTCTCCTTGCTTGATCTGGACGGCGTTGGGACTTACCAGCATGCGGTAGGCGGTTGAATTGACCAGCGGCATGGAGGCCGCCTCTGGCCAGGTGAGGTGCGGCGGCTTCGGCATCAGCTGATTGGCGCGCACCAGCGCGATCTCGGCGAGGCCGCCGAAGTTCGTCTCGAAGCCCCAGATGCGTTGATCCGGATCGAGCATGGAATCGTTGTGGCCCTCCGGCGATTGCATATCGACGTAGTTGCAGTGAATGGTCACCTCGTCGCCGGGCTTGAAGAGCGTGACGCCCGGACCGGTCTGCAGAATCACGCCGGCACCGTCGCTGCCGATGATGTGGTACGGCAGGTCGTGCCGCTTGTCCCACGGGCTGCGCTTCGCGTGGCGCTCGAGAAACTGGAACGTGGGCAACGGCTCGAAGATGGAGGTCCACACCGTGTTGAAGTTGATGCAGGAAGCCATCACGGCCACCAACGCTTCGTTGGGTCCCACCTCTGGAATCGGAACATCGTCGACGTGCAGGCTCTTGCGCGGATCCTTATCTGCCGAATTCAGTCCCTCGAACATCCTCACTTCGTCTTTGTGAGTCGTGACCGCCCGCATCGTCTTCGGCAGCGGCAGGCTCGTGAAGTCCTCCGGGCGAGCGTTCCCGGAGAGGATGGCGTCGCGCACGGCTCTCATCTCGTTGGACATTCGGAAGTCCTCCTCGTTCGGCTGAGCGAATCGATCTCTGTCCGGATCAGTGACCCCAGGCCACCGGCGCGCCCTGTCTGCAGAGGGTCAAAGGGTCAAGGGGTGCCCGTCATTATACCGATGACGCGTGCGCTGGCCAGCTGGTCCGGTTCGTCGCGCCATCTCACTGGAGCGCGGCGGGTCTGGTGTGGGCGGCGGCAACCGCTTTGCGGCCGACGAGGAGGTCCGCTCGGTGGTCTACCCGCCACTGACTCGGTGGGGAGGTTCGCCGATATCCAGGTGCCGAGTCCGCCGACGAGCGCGTACGCATTCGTTAATCCGAGCGTCTGAAGTTCCAGCACCGCACGGGCGCTCGTTCCCTCAGAGGGTGTGCCGGTCTGGCTTGGTCAGCAGTTTGCGGGTTATCAGGCGTTGGCTGCTCCTTCTTGACGGGATCATCGGCGGTTGTCTTGAGCACGGCGCCCCCTCGTTCCTCACCGACTCGACCAATCCTCCTCGATTGGTCCTCGGCCGGCTAGGCGCGGCGCGACAGGGCATCGAGTGTCAACGCCGCGAGCTGATCGGGGAATTCCTCCTGGATGAAGAGTTTACCCCGTGGAATCGTCTCGAAACCGGCCACGTTCGGGAACTGCGAGGTGATGACGCGCGCCCTGGCTTCGGGGAAGGTCGGATCGGCGGCGCCCCAGACAAAGCTGACGGGCATCGTCAGTTTGCCGTGGAGCTGCGCGAAACGGTCCAGACGCGCGAACTTCATCTGCGCGAGGAATTCGACCAGGGACGCAACGCGGCCGGGCGCAGCCAGCAGCGGCGCGATGAAGAATTCGGTGAAGTCGGCATCGATCAGATCGAGATTCGTGAAGCAGCCGCCGAATCCCATCGCCGAGCGCCGCATCGAGCGCGAGGCAAGCACCTGCCGGAAGACGAAGCCGGCGCCGGGCAGCGTCGACAGAATCTGATAGAGCGGGATCCACGGCGGCCGATGGCCGGGAATCTCGGTGTTCGTCAGCACCAGGTGCGTGACCCTCTCAGGCTCGAGGATCGCCAGCTCGCGCGCGATCCAGCCTCCCGTGTCGTTGCCCATCAGCGCGTACGACGATACCTCCAAGGTGCGCAGCGCACGCTGCAGGACCGCGCCCTGGCCCTCGGAGGAGTGGTCGGCCGCGACGGGCGATGTCGTGTCGCCGAGACCCACCAGATCCAGCGCGTAGCAGGTGAAGTGCCGCGCCAAGACCGGCACGATCTTGCGCCAGGTGAGCCCGGAGAGCGGGAACCCGTGCAGCAGCACCAGGGCCGGACCGCTACCCGTCTTGCGATAACAGACCCGCGCCTGGCCGGCCTCTACGAATTGCTTGGGGTTGAACTCCGCCACCACTTCGAGCTGTGCCATGGGGGCCTCCACGGTGACAATCGGTCCTTCCTAGGGTGCCCGAGGCATACCACAAGCAAAGGCCCAGGACAGCTGAAGACGTGCGGCGGGATTGACGCTTCCCGCGTCTCCGCTCACAAGCGCAGAGTCGGACCGACCGTGCGCAGGAGATCTCGCGAACGACCTATCAACGTCATCCCCACGGCAGCGCGAACAGCGCGCCCTGGAGGATCGGGGTCACAGAGGCAGTCTGACTCGAGGTGAGGTAGAGACCGTGGCCACCTCCCGCTCCCCGACGATGCGCTCGTGCGTGTTCTTCTGACCAGAAGAATACCGACTTCCGTGAGTAGTCTGGTGCTCATATACTCACCTCATTTGGCGTTAAGCGCGGTGAAGCACTCGTGGAGCCCAATCGCGATGCGCGTAGCGTGGTCCTCATACCTCGAGTGGCGACGGTGATCATCCTCGTGCGCGAGAAGTCGAAGAAGTCGCTCCTGCGCGCGCGGCGGGGAGTGAGACGACGGGTGCGCGGTCGACAGGGACGCGCGGGGCTTCCCCGCCGGGCGCCGCTCAGCCCTGATCATTCATGCGTTCTCGGCGCTAACAGCAGAGACGTGAATAATCCGGGTTAGCCCGCGTAGTCGTAGGCGCCGCCGCGCTCGAGCGCCTTCTTGTACGCCGGGCGCGCGTGGATGCGGTCGAGGAAGGCGCGCAGCCGCGGCCTGGTCTTGGTCACGTCGCCGCGCACCGCAGCGGCCTCGAGCGGGAAGCTCATCTGGATGTCGGCGGCGGTGAGCGCTTCGCCCGCGAACCAGGTGCTCTTGCCGAGCTCGCTCTCGATGAAGTCGAAATGCCGGACGATGTTGGGGCCGATGAACGCGGTCATCGCGGTGTCAGCGATGCGCCGTGCGATCGGTCTGACGAAGAACGGCATCGGCGCTTCCTTGATGCGATCGAAGACGAGCTTCAGCAGCAGCGGAGGCATCACCGAGCCCTCGGCGTAGTGCAGCCAGTACGTGTAGCGCAGCCGCTCGGGCGTGCCGGCCGGCGGGATGAGGCGCCCGCCGCCGTAGCGCTCGACGAGGTATTCGACGATCGCACCGGATTCGGCCACCACGGCGCCGCCGTTGCTGATGACGGGAGACTTGCCGAGGGGATGCACGGCGCTGAGCGAGGCGGGCGCGAGCATCGTCGCTTTGTCGCGCTCGTAGCGCTTCACCTCGTAGTCGACGCCGAGCTCTTCGAGAAGCCACAGCACGCGCTGCGAGCGCGAGTTGTTGAGATGGTGGACGGTGATCATGGTAGAGCCCTCCCACTCGCTTTGTACGCGATGCGCTCGGATGACACCACCCGGCTCGCGTTCAAGAGACGTTGGCGCAAAACACACTCCGCCGCATCCATGCTGCCGCGGAGCGCGTCGGCGATCTGCCAAAGTCGCGCTCGGTCGTCGACGGTGGCGCCGTTGCTCTTCGTGGCATTCCCGTTCTTCTTGGACTTCACCATCAGGATCCTGGCTCCTCTCACTCCGCCTTGAAGTAACGTCGCTTCGGGTCCTGCGGGCCCGTCCCGACCTCGCGGGCGATCACCCCTTGCGCACGGTCTCCAGAACCTGCTGCGGATGCGCGCCGGCGTCGGCGACCCGCGCCCAGTGCTTCTTCACCTTTCCGTCGGGTCCGATCCACACCGTCGAGCGGATGACCCCCACGGTTTTCTTCCCGTACATCATCTTCTCGCCGTAAGCGCCGTACCGCTGCATCGTCTTGCGGTCGGGATCGGAGAGGAGCGGAAAGGGCAACTTGTACCTGGCGCGGAACTTCTCGTGTGACGCCGCGCCGTCGGCCGAGACGCCGAGCACCACGACGTTGCTGCGGGTCAGATCCTTCCAGGCGTCGCGGAAGCCGCACGCTTCCTTCATGCACCCGGGCGTGTCGTCCTTGGGGTAGAAATAGAGGCTCTTCAGGAAATCGAGTGGGGGGGCTCGACGCGTGGCGCAAATAGTTGCACAATGGAAAGATGCCAAAGCGCAAGCGTGTCAGCGATCGTGGGGCCGACCGCGCAGGCGCGACGCTCGAGGGCAGTGCGCGTGAGCTGGTCACTCATCTCGACCGCACGATGCGTCGGCTGTTTCTGACCGGGGAGGAGCCTTGGCCCGCAGAGAGCTTCAGCCGTTCAGAGATCGCAGTAGTTGACACCCTCGGGGCAGAGGGCTCTATGGCTATGGGTGAGCTTGCCGGGCGCGTTCGGCTGCCACTCAGCACGGCTACCCGAGTTGTCGATCGGCTCGTCGGTAGGGAGATGGTTCAGCGGGAGCGCCCGGAGGACAACCGCCGTATGGTGCGGGTAGCGCTCGCGCCAGCCGGCCATGCGTTCTACCAGGCTGCGCTGAGGAGTCGGATCGCCGGGGCGCAGCGCATGTTGCAGCGCTTGACCGAAGGCGAGCGGCGCGAGCTGGTCCGACTCTTCCGCAAGATCGCAGACTCCATCGTTGAAGAGGCGAAAGGATGACATCGACCGCGCCGCGCACCCTGTTGATCTGCCGCCTCATGCCGCTCGGGTGTGCGGTGCTCCTCGCTGGCTGTGTGCTGGTTGGACCCGACTACGTCTCCCCGACGCCGTCCGACCTCCGCGTGCCATCATCGTGGCAGGGAAGTGCGCCATCGACCGAGGCCGGCCTGGAAATCGCGGACTGGTGGCAGCACCTGGGCGACGCGATGTTGACCCGGCTCATCGCTCAGGCCATGCAGGCCAGCCCTGACGTGCAGTCGGCGCGCGCCAAGCTCCGCAAGGCGCGTGCTCAGCGCCGTCTGGCGGGCGCCAACCTGTGGTCTACCGCCAGTGCCTCCGCGTCCGCCCAACATCGCAAAACCAGCAAGGAGTCGGGCACCGGCGACTCACGGGACCTGTACGACGCCGGCTTCGACGCTTCGTGGGAGCCGGACATCGTCGGCGGTCAACGCCGCGCACTCGAGGCGGCGCGCGCCGAGCTGGAAGCTTCGTCGGCGCGTGTCCACGAGGCTCAAGTGACGTTGGCGGCCGAAGTGGCGCGCAATTACGTCGAGGTGCGATCGTTTCAAGGACGGATCGCGATCGCCCGGGCAAATCTCGCCAGCCAATCGGAGACACTCGCGCTCACCGAGTGGCGTGTGCAGGCCGGGTTGACCAGCTCGCTCGATGCGGAGCAGGCGCGCACCAATGTCGAGCAGACGCGGGCGGCGATTCCTCCCCTGGAAACCTCCTTGGCCGGGGCGGAGCATCGGCTGGCGATTCTCCTCGGTCTGCCGCCCGGTGCGCTACAGGACGATCTCGTGGCCCCGGCGCCGATCCCGCAGATCCCCGATCCGTTGACCATCGGAATTCCGGCAGACATCTTGCGCCAACGACCGGATGTGGCCGCCGCTGAGCGCGCGCTGGCAGCGGCAACTGCGCGCATCGGCGAGGCGACGGCGGCACGGTATCCGAGCCTTACGCTTTCCGGATCGATCGGCCTCGAAGCGTTGACGATCGGTGCGCTCACCAATGGCAGTTCCCTCGCGGCCGGAGTCGCGGGCAGCTTGGCACAGACGATCTTCGACGCCGGCCGAATCAGCGCGCAGATCGAGATCCAGAACGCCATTCAGCAACAGGCGCTGGCTGCCTATCAGGCGACGGTGCTGAGTGCGCTCGAAGACGTCGAGAACGCGCTCGTCTCGCTCGCCAACAGCCAGGCGCGCGCTGCCGCCCTGGGCCGCGCCGTTGAGTCGGCGCGTAATGCCACGCTCCTCGCCCGCCATCGCTACAGCGCGGGAATCACCGACTTCCAGACCGTACTCGACACCGAGCGGACCATTCTGACAATCGAGGAAAGTCTCAACGAGACTCAGGCCGACCACACCGTCGCCGTCATCCAGCTGTACAAAGCGCTGGGCGGTGGCTGGTCCGTAGCTGAAGAGGTCAGCCGGATCGACGGGTACGACGAATCATTATGAGCAACATGAGCAACCCATCTCCGCTGCCGGACCCGGCAGTTACTGCGATTCTCGAAACGAACCGCACGGGTGCCGGCTTCCGCTTGCACCGGCGATGGATCGCCGTCGCGGCCGTGATCCTTCTGGCCGTGGTCGGCTCCTGGTTCCTGCGTTCGGGTAACCACGCGCAAGCGCCGCGCTACGAGACCGAAACCGTGTCGCGCGGCGATCTCGTGGTGACCGTTTCGGCTACCGGCACCCTGCAGCCCACCAATCAGGTCGATGTCGGCAGCGAGCTCTCGGGTCTCATCGAAGCCGTGTTCGTAGACGACAACGACCGGGTGACGAAGGGGCAGGTCCTGGCTCGCCTCGACGTCTCGAAACTCACGGACCAGAGCACCAAGTCGAAGGCGGCACTGGCGTCCGCGGAGGCGAAGGTTCTGCAGACCACCGCGACCACCAAGGAGGCACGTGCCAACCTCGAGCGCCTGCGCGCCGTGTCACGGATGTCCGGCGGCAAGGTGCCTTCGAAGGCGGAAATGGCGACTGCCGAGGCGACGCTGGCGCGGGCGACTGCAGACGTTGCCGCCGCGCGCGCTGCGGTCTCCGAGGCCCGCGCCTCGCTGAGCTCCGACGAAACCAACCTGTCGAAGGCGTCGATTCGGTCGCCGATCGAGGGGGTGGTCCTGGCGCGGAAGATCGAGCCGGGCCAGACCGTCGCAGCGTCCCTCCAAGCCCCAGTGCTGTTCACGCTGGCGGAGGACCTGTCGCAGATGGAGCTACAGGTCGCCGTGGACGAAGCCGACGTCGGCCAGGTGGAAGAGGGGCAGTCCGCCACGTTCAGCGTCGATGCTTACCCGACGCGGAGGTATCCCGCTCGCATCAGCCGTGTCGGATTCGGTTCGCAGACGACCGACGGCGTGGTCTCGTACAAGACGATACTCACCGTCAACAACGATGACGTCAGCCTGCGACCAGGCATGACCGCCACCGCAGAAATCACCACCGCAACGCGGGAGCACGTGCTTCTGGCGCCCAATGGGGCGCTGCGCTTCACGCCAACGGCGGACGACGAGACCAGCCCGCGATCCGGCGGCGGCATCGTCGGCAGGCTGCTTCCGCGCCCGCCGGTTGCAGCCCAAGCGAAGAAACCCGCCGCCTCTGTCGCCAAGAGCAACGTGCAGCGGGTGTGGATCTTGCGCGACGGCGAGCCGGTCGCGGTGGACGTCACCGTGGGCGTCACCGACGGGCGCTTCACCGAGATCGTTGGCGGAGGGGTGGAACCCGGCATGCAAGTCATCACCGATGTTCCGATCTCTTCCAAATGACCGCTGTTGGACTCAGCGCCGCCGCCGCCCCGTTGATCCAACTGACTGGGATCACCAAGACCTACGGCCGCGGTGAGGCGGCGATCCAGGCACTCCGCGGCGTGGACCTGCGTATCGATGAAGGCGAGTTCGTCGCCATTATGGGCCCCAGCGGCTCGGGCAAGTCGACGGTGATGAACATCCTTGGTTGTCTGGATGTGCCGACCTCGGGTGTGTACCTGTTCCGCGGCGTGCATGTGGAAGCTCTGTCGCGCAATCAGCGCGCCTTGCTGCGCCGGCACTATATCGGTTTCGTGTTCCAGGGCTTCAATCTGCTGGCGCGCACATCAGCCCTCGAGAACGTCGAGCTGCCGCTGCTCTATCGCGGCGAAGCGGCGGGCGCACGCCATGCAGGCGCTCGTGTCGCACTGGAATCCGTCGGCCTGCGGGGATGGGAGGGGCACACCGCCGCGGAGCTCTCCGGCGGCCAGCAGCAGCGGGTAGCGATCGCGCGCGCCATCGTCACCGAGCCGCGTCTCCTCCTCGCTGACGAGCCCACCGGAAATCTCGATACCCAGTGCGGTCGCGAGATTATGGAGCTGCTGACGGCGCTCAATCGCGACCAGGGCATTACCGTCGTGATGGTGACCCACGCCCCCGACATGGCTGCGTTCGCCAGCCGCGTAGTGCACTTCGTCGACGGTTGCATCGAAGGTGCCGAGAACAACCGGGAGGCCCGGTGATGGTCTGGAGTACCATCGTACTGGCGGTGAGAGCGATCCGGCGTAACCTGATGCGCTCCTTTCTTACCATCCTGGGCATCGTGATCGGCGTGTCCGCCGTAGTCAGCATGGTGACGCTCGGCAATGGAGCCACCCGCGCAGTATCGGATCAGATATCCAGCCTGGGCAGCAACCTCTTGATGGTCCATCCCGGCCAGCGACTCGGTCCCGGGCGAGATACAGCTGGCGCACCGCAATTCAAGGTCGCGGACGCGACGGCCATCGAGACTCAGATCAGTGGACTGAAGGCCGTCGCGCCGAGCGTGAGCAGCAGCGTGACCGTCGTGCACATGGCGGAGAACTGGTCCACCAGCGTCACCGGCACCAGCGAGGCCTACTTCCTGATCGGCAACTGGAAGCTCGCCGCCGGCCGAATCTTCAACGAGGCTGAGGAGAAGGCCGGCAAGGCGGTGTGCGTGATCGGTGACACGGTGCGGCGGCAGCTGTTCGGCAGGCAGAACCCCGTCGGCAGCAAGTTGCGCATCAAGCAGTTTTCCTGCGCGATCATCGGGCTACTCCAAGCGAAGGGTCAGTCTTCGATGGGGATGGACCAAGACAACACGGTAATCATGCCGCTGCCTACGGTGCAACGCAGGCTGACCGGCAACCAGGACGTCGGCATTCTGCTGGTCTCGCTGAAGGACGGAGTCCCGAGCGATACGGTCAAGAAGCAGATCGAGCTGCTGATGCGCGAGCGCCGCAGGATTGCGGACTACGAGGACGACAACTTCAACGTGCTCGACACTAGGCAGATCGCGCAGACCCTTTCCGGCGCGACCCGCATCATGACGATGCTGTTGGGAGCGGTGGCGGCCGTGAGCTTGCTGGTCGGCGGAATCGGCATCATGAACATCATGCTCGTATCGGTGACCGAGCGCACGCGGGAGATCGGCATCCGACTTGCCATCGGGGCGCTTGAACGGGAAGTGCTGCTGCAGTTTCTGGTCGAGGCGGTGGTGCTGTCCGCGTTCGGTGGTGTCGTGGGCATCGGGCTGGCGACGCTGGCATCGGTCGGTCTCGCCCGCGTGATCCAAGTCCCCTACCTCTTCAACCCGCAGATCAATGTGCTCGCCTTCCTGTTCTCGGCAGCAATCGGCGTGATCTTCGGTTACTTTCCGGCGCGCCGCGCGGCGCAGCTCGATCCGATCGAGGCGTTGCGACACGAGTAGTGCGTCCAGTTTCGGTCCTCTTGATCTAGGGCGTTGCCCTGGGCTCTCGAATCACTGCCCCTTCGAGCCTGTGAGAAGATCGCCTTGCCACTGAGGCACGGAGCCGCAGAGAAAGAATTCTTCAATACAATCAACCTCGGTGCCTCCGTGCCTCTGTGGCGAGTTTGATTTCTTCACACGCTCTTCGGGGCGCCCGACAGCCAGGCTGGTCTCTTCGTGGAATCCCCGAGATTCGGCTGCACAGCCGTACCGATGAGGGACGATCATCCGAGAACGACGCGCACGTGATGTGTCGCGCCGTCGTCCGCCAAGAGCGGGATCAGGCTCTGACCGCCCGAGAGGACCTTGGCCTCGCCCTCGTGTCGCCCGAGCAGCGAAACGGCCTCCTCGAGCGTCCCGGGGCCGGCGTACTCGAAGGGGGGTGGCTTCATCTCGTTGCGCGGATATACGCGCCCAGCGCGGCGATGTCGAGCGCGGGGCGTGACAGAGCCCAGAGCGCGATCAAGCGCGGGGCGTGATGCGGGACGGCCTTCCTTCGGCGGGCCCGAGGGCAACCGGCGACCGCATGTCCCGAGGGTGGTCGCGTACGGGTAGCCGAGTATACGGAGCCTCGCCGCGGTTCTTGTACGGCTCGGAGAAGGGCGCCTATACTTCGGCGCCCATGCGAATGGCGGCGCTCGAATATCCTCTTGCGAGCGGGAGCAACGGCGGCCGGTGGCAGGTCGCCGAGTCGCCGGCGGGCCACAGCGTGTGCCGCGTCGACGCCCGAGATTGCTCGACCGGGCACGTGAGGCATTGCGTCTGCGTCACTACAGCCGCCGCACCGAGCGCGCGTACGTCGCCTGGATGCGGCGCTACATCCTGTTTCACGACAAGCGGCACCCCACCGAGATGGGAGGCGAGGAGGTAACCCAGTTTCTCTCGTCGCTCGCCGTCGATCGTAAGGTCAGCGCGTCGACGCAGAACCAGGCGCTTGCGGCCCTCTTGTTTCTCTACGCTGAGGTCTTGGGTGTTCGGCTACCGTGGCTCGACCAAGTCGTGCGTGCGTCGCGGCCGCGGCGGCTCCCGGTCGTGCTGTCACGAGTGGAAATTCGCGCCGTCCTCGAGAGGCTCGACGGCATACCCCAGCTCATGGCGTTCCTGCTGTACGGTGCCGGCCTTCGCCTCCTCGAATGTGCCCGCTTGCGCGTGAAGGACATCGACTTTGCCGCGCATCAGATCGTCGTCCGAAGCGGCAAGGGCGACAGGGACCGCGTCACGCTCCTGCCGGTGGCCGCCTGCGTTCCCCTGGAGCGCCACCTCGAGCGCGTTCGCCGGCTTCATCTGCGGGATCTCACCGCAGGGGCGGGTTGGGTGGAACTCCCCGATGCCCTGGCGCGGAAGTACCCGAACGCGGGCCGCGAGTGGCCGTGGCAGTGGGTCTTCCCTGCGACACGGTTCTACACCGATACGGTGACGGAGCAGCGGCGGCGCCATCATCTCCACGAGACGGTTTTGCAGCGCGCTGTGCACCGCGCCGTCCGCGAGGCCGGCATCACCAAGCCAGCCTCCTGCCACACGTTCCGGCACTCCTTCGCTACGCACCTGCTCGAGGACGGCTACGACATCCGGACGGTGCAGGAGCTCCTCGGACACCAGGACGTCAGCACCACCATGATCTACACGCACGTGCTCCATCGCGGTCCCGGCGCCGTTCGCTCCCCCGCCGATAGGCTGCTCATTGCCGCGGATGAGCCTCGGCCGTCCCCCCTGGCGGGGTTGCTGCCGTGCTACACTGCGCACGCTCGCAGTCTAACACCAAGGCGGAGCGGGGAGCCTCCATGATGCAAGGGGTGAGATCGTTGTATTTCCGAGCTGCGGCGCGCTGTCGTCACACCGTGCTACCCTGCGAGCCCGGTCGGCGTCCGTGGGATTATACGGAACTGTCCAAGTCTTGTTCGGCTTCCCGAGCTGACTGAGGTAGACTGCTAATGTGACCCATGAGCGCAGCCTGGCCATCATCCGCGAGCGCGTGCGACGCGGGGATTACGTCATTTCGTTCATACACACCGAGAAGCTCCGTGAACGGAAAATCATTGCCGAGGATGTTGAAGAGGCAATCCTCGATGGGGCGATCATCGAAGACTATCCAGATGACCCAAGAGGACCGAGCTGTCTTATTCTCGGCCGGTCAGGTGGCCGGCCCCTTCATGTCGTGTGCGGTCGGCTCGATGAGCAGCGAATCTTGATCATTACGGCGTACGAGCCGGACCCCGGCGAATGGGAGTCTGACTGGCGAACGCGGAGGAGGTAAAGTCGTGATGGCGGAGAGTTGTTACTTTTGCCGGGGTACTGTTGAGCAGCGGAACGTTGACGTCGACTTCCGCTGGGGCAAGAAGTTGAAAATGATCCGAAGCGTGCCGGCCGGCGTCTGCCGCCAATGCGGTGAGCGGTATTTCGATGCGGGCGTGTACAAGGCAATGGAGCAGCTTGCTCGGTCGCGGCGCAAACCGGCGACCCGGGTAGCCGTCGACGTGTTCGAGTTCCGAGCGGCGATGGGGGAGCGGTAGGCCGAACAAGCCGTTCGAGCTGCCGGCGGGCATACCGCGGCGTTCTTCCATGGTGCGTTCGTTGGCCCGCCGCAGCTCAACGGCAAGGCGTTAGGTGGTCGGATGTGGGAGTTCCTGTTCAAGATCGGCATCACGATCGCGATCGTCGCTCCGGCGGCCGGAGCGCTCCACTGGATCTGGACCCGCCAAATCGACCCGACTGCGACCGTTGGCCGGATCTTCCGCGGCGCAGCCGAGCCAGATTGGGTAGCGACTCGCGACCCCATGAAGCTTTACCAAGACGGCGTCTCGGTCGCGGAAGTTGCGGGTGGCATATCGGAAGAGGGCACCCGGATCGTGTTCAGACAACTTGCCAATGCTGCCTCACTGGACACCAGCAAGCTCGTCGAGTGGAGGCGTCTCAGGCTCCGCGTGCTTCGAATAGGTTCGATCGTCGGTCAGAGCGTCACGGTCGGACCGGGAGGCAGTCAAGTGCTGAACAACGTTCGCGGGGATGTCGACTGCCAGATCGTCGACTAGAGGCGCAGGAGACGGGAGGCTCTCCCATGGATCAGTACGAGCAGGCCGACAGGTAGGAAGTTCTGATATGGAACGACCTGTCAACTCTAGGTTCCTTCTCCTTCTTCTTCCTGCTGTTCGTCCATGACCGGGTCGGTGTAGCAGACCGGACAGCGGTCGAGGCGGCGTGCGCGACGGTTGATCACTCTGATATTCGCGGATCGAGCCCTGAGGCCCGCCGTCATGGTCGTGATCCGTCGGGAGCTGCCTCGGACTAACATCGCGGGTCCGGCCTAAAGGCCTGTCGCATAGAACTTACGAGGATTCTCCGTTCCGTGTGCCCCGTCGACCGCCGCCCGCTCTGCTGCACCAGATTACACTCTTGATCCGGACGAGTACATCAGACACCAACGGACCTTACACCCTTCCCGCTCCGGGTTCACGCGGCCCAACGACCCGGCTGAGCGGCCGGCGTCGAGCCGGGCCGCTCCAGCCGGTGGTTATCCGTCCCCTCAAGCCGATCGGCGGTATGGCCGAACAGCTACCAAGTCGTCGTCCGCGACCGGTCGCACATCCCGGACATTCACGGTGATCAACGCCTCGGTTCTCCCCGATGCCTTCACGAACTCCACCTCCAGGCCGTCCGGCTCGTACAGCTGTACCACGGCACCCAGGTCTCCTCGGCGAAGGCCGCGCGCGGGCAACTCCTTCTCAAGCACAACGACATCGAGAACGCGATATCTCATCTCCCGCCTCCTGGGTACGCCGTCACGAACCGGGGGAAGTCTTCGTTTGCAAGCACGACCCACACGCTGACAACCTCTGCCGCGCGTCGTTGATGCACATAGCCAGCACTAACGGCCTATTCGCCGGTCTGGCCTGGGCGGCGGCACTTCGTGGGGGTGCGGGTGGCGGAGGTCAACGCCGTCAAGCGTTTGCTGCGCGCCACCGGCCTGGGTCATCTCAGCAAGAGCCTGGGAACGGAGACTGCCTG
>Ga0214473_10005181_pt1 | contig 15646 bp, 15 predicted proteins | sample RVTome_7_FD_203509 | JGI IMG/M metagenome (GOLD analysis project Ga0214473, IMG submission 203509) | Soil microbial communities from uranium-contaminated site in the Upper Colorado River Basin, Wyoming, United States - RVT98D197 | ecosystem: Environmental > Terrestrial > Soil > Contaminated >... | reverse complement strand
AGCCGACGCTGAAGGTGTGCCCGGTGGGGACCAATCCCTCGATCGGCGGGCTGGTGCGCGGATCGGTAAACATGTGGCAGTTGCTGCATTGCAGGCCGGCGTCCGCATGCGTGCCGTGCGTGAAAGAAGAACCGGTCTCCTTGTGGCAGTTGCCGCACAGGGCGCTGACCGACTCCGCCTTGGGTTTCTGGGCGTGCGGGTCGTGGCAGGATTGGCACTGGATTCCGACCTCTCCGTGCTTGCTGGCCCGCCACTCGTCGGTGGTGGTCTTGTGGCAGGTGGCGCACAGCTCGGCGTCGGCCGTGATCGGCATCGGCTGCTCGGGATGCCCGGATTGAAACGGACCGTGGCAGGATTCGCAGGTCACACCCTCGAACTCGTAGGTGCTGGAGGTGGGGTCGTAGCCGGTGGTGTGGCACTGCAGGCAGTTGAACTGGCTGCCGATCTGCTCCCAGTTCTGCTGGAAGATCGGGGAGGAGAATGCCCGGGCGTGGCGGGTGTTCTGCCACAAGGCATGAACCTCCTCGTGACAGGCGCCACACACCTCTGGGCCGGTATAGCCCATGGTCTGCCCGGCCGGGACCAGCGCGGAGGAGGCGGCCGCCGGCTGCGCTAGGCCATAGGCGGCGCCTAGGGCAAGGCTGACGGCGAACACTCCTGCGAAAGTCAGCCAGCTGCTCGCTCTCTTGTTCTTCGGGCTGCGGATCACTCGCCGATTCTCCTTCCTTGCCGGAGCATGCCCCATGCCGTAGGCATCACACCCCATGCCATCGTGGGTGTTTCCGCCCAGGAGCATGCTACCGGCACCGGTGCTGCGCAGGCAGTACCTTGAATCATTCCAAGCCGGTGAGATTCGTCCTAGAGGCTGCGCAGGCCGCCGCAGCCTGGAGCTCTCACGCCGTCATCCCGGTGGCCTAAGCAGGGCTTAATCTGCCGGTGCGATGATACAATCCGGCAGCCCGGGAGAAGAACGCATGACGCAGATCGGCAGCACAAGCCGTACAGGCATCCGCGCCAAGTTCGTGGTAGGGGGCCTGCTGATTGTGGCGGCCGTCGTGTACCTGATCGTTTCCGCCACTCAGGCTGCGGCCCAATACTACCTTACCATCGATGAAATGCTCTCCAAGGCCGGAGCCCTCCAAGGGCGTACCTTGAAGCTCTCCGGCGCGGTCGAGGGAGAGTCCATTGCCTACGACTCCCAGACGCTCACCTTGAGCTTCACCATTGCCAACGTGCCGGCCGATCTGGCAGCGATCGAGCAGGCCGGCGGACTGGCCAAGGCGTTGCACGAGGCGGTCAGCAATCCAAGCGCTACCCGGCTGCAGGTGGTCTACGTGGGGCCGAAGCCGGATCTGCTGCGGCACGAGGCCCAGGCCATCGTCACCGGCAAGATGGGCGAGGACGGTGTGTTCTATGCCGACGAGCTGCTGCTGAAGTGCCCCACCCGCTACGAGGAGGAGGTCCCACTGCAAGCCGTAGAGGGATGACCCCCTGCGGGTGGGGTGTACGGAGTGTTCCGCAACCGATTTACTGCCGACGGCCGATCGCCGTCGGCGCTGCGTAGAGGACCGGGAGGCGCCGCATGATTGAAGAGGCCGGCTATCTGGCGCTGGTGATCGCACTGGGTGCGTCGCTCTTTGGCGCCGCGGCCGCCGCCTACGGCGCCCGCAGGGGCCGCCCGGAGTGGGTGGAGAGCGGACGCCGGGCCATGCTGCTGGTGTGGCCGCTGATCAGCCTGTCAGCCCTGGCCATCATCGTGCTGCTGGTCAGCGGCCGCTACGACATCGAGTACGTGGCCCACGTGACCAGCCAGGCCATGCCCCCCTACCTCAAGATCACCGCCCTGTGGGGCGGACAGGCCGGATCGCTGGTCTTCTGGTCCTGGCTCATGGCGGCCTTCGCCAGCGCCGCTGCGCTGCGCCGCTGGGATCGGGATGCCGAGTTGCTGCCCTGGGTGATCGTGATCGCCCTGGGAACGTTGGCCTTCTTCCTGTGCCTGATCATCTTCGTGGAGAACCCGTTCGCCCGGCTGTGGCTGACGGCGGATGGCGGGCAGGTCACCGCGCTATTTCGTCCGGAGGGGGCCAGTGCCCTGCATCCCAGCGACGGCCAGGGGCTCAACCCGCTGCTTCGCCACCCCGGCATGATCATCCACCCGCCCATGCTGTATCTGGGCTTTGTCTCCTTTGTGATCCCCTACGCCTTTGCCATGGCGGCTCTGATTGCCGGCCGCAGCGACGATCGCTGGATCAAGATCACCCGCCGATGGACGCTGGTCGCCTGGCTATTCCTGTCGCTGGGGCTGCTGCTGGGCGGTCGCTGGGCCTATGACGTCCTGGGCTGGGGCGGCTACTGGGGCTGGGACCCGGTGGAGATCGCGGCCTTCATGCCCTGGCTCACCGGGACGGCTTTCCTGCACTCGGTGATGGTGCAGGAGAAGAAGGGCATGCTCAAGCACTGGAACATGCTGCTGATCATCCTGACCTATGCCCTGGTGATCTTCGGCACCTTCCTCACCCGCTCCGGCGTGCTCTCCTCGGTGCATGCCTTCGCCCAGTCGGCCATCGGGCCGCTGTTCTTCGCCTTCATCGGGCTGACCTCCATCGCCTCGCTGCGCATGCTGCAGCTGCGCTGGGGGACGCTGAGCGGCGAGAACCAGCTCAACTCGATGTTCTCGCGCGAGGCCCTCTTCCTGCTGAACAACTTCCTTTTCATCATCATCTTGATCGTGTGCTTCTTGGGAGTGATCTTCCCCCTGATCTCCGAGCTGTTCACCGGGCAAACCGTGACGGTGGGGCCGGAGTGGTACGAGCGCATCACCGGGCCGCTGTGGGCCGGGCTGCTGCTCTTGATGGGGGTGGCGCCACTCTCGGCCTATGGGGCCTCCTCCTGGCGCAGCCTGGGCCGGCAGATCTGGTGGCCGGCGCTGCTCTCCAGCCTCATCCCGCTGGGCCTGCTGCTATCCGGCCTGCGACGCCCGGCGGCGTTGCTCGGATACTGGCTGGCCGGGCTGGTGGCCCTGGTCACCCTGTATGAGTTCTGGCGCGGCGCGGCGGCCCGACACACCCGCCACGGGGAGAGCCTGCCGCTGGCGCTGTGGCGGCTGGCCGGCCGCAGCCGGCAGCGCTATGGGGGCTATGTGATCCACCTGGGTGTCGTGCTGATGGCTATCGGCATCCTGGGCATCGAGATGTTCCAGCGCGAGACCCAGGGCACCCTGGCCCGGGGCGAGCAGCTCACCCTGGGGCGCTACGTCCTGGTCTACGACGGCCTCACCCAATTCAGCACCCCGGATGGGCGCGACATCTCCCGGGCCGAAGTGTCGGTCTTCCGGGATGGCCGCCCCGTCGGACGGCTCTTCCCGCGGCAGGATTTCTACGTTTCCCAGAATCAGCCCATGACCATCCCCGGCGTGCGCTCCAGCCTGGAGGATGACTTCTACGTGCTGCTGGTCAGTTGGGAGCCGATCGCCCAGCAAGGGGCCACTTTCAAGATCTACGAGAACCCGCTGGTGAACTTCGTGTGGATGGGGGGCGGGGTGTTCATCCTGGGGACGCTGGTGGCCGCCTGGCCGGAGCAAGAGCCGGAGCGTCGCCGCCGTACTACGCCCTCCCGGGCTTCGTTGGTGAGGGCCTAGCGTGGGCCTGCACACAGGCCCAAAGCTCGCCGGCGCGGCCCTGGCCGCGCTGCTCCTGGTGCTGAGCGCCTCCGCTCGGGCTCAGCAGGAGCAGCCCAGCGATGACGAGGTGAATGCCATCGCCAAGGGGCTGTACTGCCCGGTGTGCGAAAACGTCCCGCTGGACGTGTGTCCGACGCTGGCCTGCAAGCAGTGGCGTGAGACCATTCGCGAGAAACTGGCGTTGGGATGGACGCAGGCTCAGATCGAGGACTACTTCGTGGCCCAATACGGGGACCGGGTGCTGGCCTCGCCACCTCCCGGCGGGCTCAATTGGTTGGTGTACGTGCTTCCACCGCTGGCCTTCGTGGCCGGGGCATTCATCCTCGCCCAGGCCGTGCGCAGCTGGCGGCCCAAGCCGGCTGAAGTGGCGCAGCCATCTGCCGAGAGCGATCCCTACCGGCAGCGTCTGGAGGAGGAGTTGAGCCGGCGGGCCTGAGGCCTCGGGAAGGGCGAAGGCCCGGGGTATGATGCCGGCCCCACCGGAACCATTGAGACCGAACAGCGTGGATTCGAGCAACCGCGAGCTTACCGGGGGAATCGCCGAGCCCCTGCCGCAGGCGGCCAGACGCCGCGGCTGGGGAGGCTACGCGGTATGGGCCGGCCTGTTGGGGTTGCTGGCCCTGGTGGCCCTCGGCCTGGCCCGCACCCAGCAGGGGCCAGTCGGCGTGGGGCAGCGGGCGCCGGATTTCCAGCTCACCACCTTCGAGGGGGAAAGCATCGACACCCGCGAGCTGCAGGGGCAGGTGATCCTGGTCAACTTCTGGGCCTCCTGGTGCAAGCCATGCGAGCAGGAGGCGCGTGAGTTGGAGCAAGCCTACCAGCTCTACAAGGATCGGGGCGTCGTGTTCCTGGGTGTGGACTACGTGGATATCGAGCGGGAGGCCCTGGCTTACCTGGAGCGCTTCCAGATCACCTACCCGAACGGCCCCGACCTGCGCACCCGCATTTCCCAGTCCTTCCGCACCCGCGGCGTGCCGGAGACCTATGTGATCGCCGCGGACGGCCGGATCGACAGCGTCAAGATCGGGCCCTATGGCTCGCTGGCGGAGATCGAGACCGCCATCGAGACCGCACTGGCTGGAGACTGAACCGGATGGACCTGGGTTCGATCCTGATCGGGCTGGCGGTTCTGATTCTGGTCGGTTCGTTTGTGCTGCGGCCGGTGCTGCAGCCCGCGCCGTCGGGCCCGCCGTCCGGGAGCCGCCGTCTGTCGGAGCTGCAGGCGGAGCGCGACCGCATCCTGGACTTGCTGAGCGACATGGACCTGGACAGCACCATGGGCAAGCTGTTGCCGGAGGACTACCGGGTTCAGCGGGAGGCCCTGGCCATGCGGGGAGCGGCGGTCCTGCGCCAGATCGATGAGTCCGGAGGGTCGGCCCAGGAGCCTTCCCGATCGGACGCCTCGGTCGACCCGGAGGCCGAACTGGAGGCGGCGGTGCGCCGACTGCGCAGCCGGCGGCCGGACGGCAAGGCCCGAGCCCAGTTCTGCGGTCGATGTGGGGCGGGCCTACAGGCCGACGACCGGTTTTGCGCCAACTGCGGGGAGCCGGTGCCGGCTGCCGAGACCAGCCGATGAATGAGACGCCCCACAAGGGCGTCTCGATGCGTTTGCCGGGTGGGGCGCCGCAGCTGGTGTTGGTTGGCCTGCTGCTGGCCGGCTGCTCCCTGGCGGGCGACGTGACACCCCCGGCCGCGTTGGCCACAGCCCAGATGTCCCAGCCGCTGGTTGCCGCAACCCAGCCTCCCGCCCAGCCTGCCCGCCTGAGCCCGCCCAGCGGCCCGGCCGATCTGGAGGCGGGCCGGGCCATCTACGCCGAGAAGTGCGCCGGCTGCCATGGGACGGCCGGCCTGGGTGACGGAGAGTTGGCCGCCAACCTACAGTTCCCGCCGGCTCCGTTGGGTCAGGCGGATTTCGCCCACCAGGCCGCTCCCAGCCAGTGGTACACCGCTGTGACCGTCGGCAATCTGGAGCGGTTCATGCCTCCGTTCGCCAGCCTGAGCGACGGTGAACGCTGGGCAGTGGCCGGCTACGCGCTTTTGCTGAATGTCACCGCCGACCAACTCGAGCAGGGTGAGGCGCTGTACGAAGCCGAGTGCGCGGCCTGCCACGGCCCGGACGGCCCCGGGGCCAACCTGAGCGTCGGACGCCTGCTGGTGGATCGTTCGGCCGAAGAGCTGTATCAAACCATCACCGAGGGGGCGGGCGCAGGCATGCCCGGCTTTGCCGAGAGCCTGAGCGAGGAACAGCGCTGGGCCTTGGCCGCTTTCCTGCAGCGGCGGGATTTGACCGCCGGGACGAGCCAGCCGGAGCCGGTTCTAGCCGGCCAGCCGCAGGTGGGCGCAGTCCGCGGCACCATTCGCAACGGCACTTCCGGCGAGGGGGTGCCCGCCGGGCTGGAGGTCGGACTGCACGGTATCGACGGGGAGCAGGAAGTGCTCACCCAGACGACCCTGGCCGATGGCGACGGGAACTTCTCCTTCGAGGGGTTGGAAATGGCACCCGGCCGGCTCTACTACGCCAGCCTCGAATATCAGGGCATTCCCTTCCAGTCCGAGATGGGTCATCTGCTCGCCGATCAGGAGTGGCTCGAGCTTCCACTCACGATCTATGAGCCCTCGGCGGAGAAGCAGGCCCTGCGTATCGAGCGGTTGCATCTGCTGATCGACTTCCCGGCCGAGGGGACGGCTCGGGTGCTGGAGTTGTGGGCTCTCACCAATCCCACCGATCGGGTCATCGCCGACCCGCAGGGGGTGCTGCACATCAGCCTGCCCGCCGGCGCAACCAATGTGCAGTTTGAGGAGCTGACTCCCGGCGGACGCTTCCTGCAGGACCCCACGGGCTACCTCGACACTGCCCCGGTCCCGCCCGGGACCGGCGCCGGTGACCTGGCCTTCGGCTTCGACCTGCTGTACGAGAACCGGCTGGACTATCAACAGATGATCGACCACCCGGTGGAAGCGGTGGTGATCCTGGTGGTCCCCGGAGGGCCCGGTCTGAGCGGCGCCGGAATGCAGGACATGGGCCTGCTGGACATGGGGGGAGTCTCCATGCAGGCTTATTCTATGGAAGGGCTGGCCCCTGGCGAGACCCTGGCCTTCCGCATATCGGGCAGTACCGGGGGAGGCGGGGCCACCGGTGGATTGGGCCTGCTGATCGGGGGTGGGACCCTGGGCGCGGCGCTGGTCCTGGCCGGCCTGGGGTGGTATCGGGGGAGCCGCTCGCCCGGCGAGCCGGAGCCGCGGCCTGCGATCCAACGGCCGGCCAACCGGGCGGGGCTGCTGCAGGCCATCGCCCAATTGGACGATGAGTATGAGGGCGGCCAGCTCGACGAGACAGAGTACCGGACACGCCGGGAAGCGCTCAAGCGGCAGGCGCTGGAGGCCGCGGGCGATGATCCCGAGTGAGTCCCGCCCACAGCGGCCCATGATTGAGGTCCGTAAGCTGGTCAAGACCTTCGGCGGGAAGCCGGTGCTGCGCGGGCTGGATTTCAGCGTGCCGGAGGGGGATTTCGTGGCCGTGGTCGGACCCAATGGAGCCGGCAAGACCACCCTGCTGCGCATCCTGGCCTCCTTGGCCCGCCCCACCCTGGGCGAGGTGCGCCTGGCCGGCCGGCGGCTGCCGGCCGAGGCCGGCGCGGTGCGGCGAATTCTGGGGGTGGTCTCGCATCAGCCGCTGCTGTACGGGGACCTGACCGCCCAGGAGAACCTGGCCTTCTACGGGAAGCTGTACGCCGTTTCGGATCTGGAGGCGCGGGTGGAGCGGGCCCTGGAGACGGTGGGCCTGCGGCCGCGCCGCCGCGACCTGGTGCGCACCTTCTCGCGCGGCATGCAGCAGCGACTGTCCATCGGGCGGGCGATCCTGCACGAACCGTTGGTGATGCTGCTGGATGAGCCCCACACCGGCCTGGACCCGGAGGCGGCCGCCATGCTGGACCGGGTCTTGGCCGAGGTCACCGGAGAGGGGCGAACGGTGGTGATGACCTCCCACGATCTGCAGCGGGCCGCCTCCCTGGCGAACCGGGTGGATGTGCTGGCGGGGGGCGTGATGGCCGCTTCCGTGCGCCGGGGGGAGCTGGATCCGGAAGAACTGCCGGCGCTCTATCGGAGTGTGACCGGTGCCTGAGGCGCTGGCAACACCGGGCCGCGTGGTTGCCCGTGGTGGCAGCTCAGCGGCCGGCTACCTGCGGGCCATCGCTGCCATTGTGCGCAAGGACCTGGCGGCCGAACTGCGCAGCCGCGAGCTGCTGGGGGCGATGTTGGTCTTCTCGTTGCTGCTGATCCTGATCTTCAACTTCGCCCTGGAGCTGGACGCCCGGACCCGCCAGACGGTGACGGCCGGCGTGCTATGGTCCACTTTTGCCTTCGCCGGGACCCTGGGGCTGAACCGCTCCATGGCACTGGAGGTCGACCGCGGCTGCCTGGACGGGCTGCTGCTCGCCCCGGTGGATCGCTCGGCCCTGTTCTTCGGTAAGGCCCTGGGCAACCTGGTCTTCATGCTATTGGTGGCGGCGATCATCCTGCCGACCTATAGCGCCCTGTACAACGTCAATCTGTTCCTGCCCGGGCTGATGGGTGTGGTGGTGCTCGGTTCGATCGGCTACGTGGTGGTGGGCACCCTCTTGTCATCCATGGCGGTTCAGGCCCGCACCCGGGACATCCTGCTCCCGCTGCTGCTCTTCCCGGTGGTGCTGCCGGTGGTGATCGCGGCGGTGAAGGCCACCAGTGGACTGCTTCAGGCGGCGCCTCCGGAGGAAATCCGGGGCTGGATCAATCTGCTGATCGCTTATGATGTGATCTTCACCGCGGTGGCGTTCATGACATTCGACTATATCGTGGAGGAATGACCCTCCGGAGGTGGTTGCATGGATCCCATGCCCCGAGCGCTCAAGACCCTAAACTGGCTGACGGCCGCCCTCTTCCTGGCGGCGCTCTACATGGTCTTCCTGTACGCTCCGCGTGAAGCGGTGATGGGCGACGTGCAGCGGGTGTTTTACTTTCACGTCTCGGCCGGCTGGGTGGGCGCGGTGGCCTTTCTGGTCACGGCCATCTCCGGCGCGGTCTTCCTGGCCCGGCGCGACCCGAAGTGGGACCGGCTGGCGGTGGCCTCGGTGGAGATCGGCATGGTGTTCGCCTTCATCAACATCGTCAGCGGGGCGATCTGGGCCCGGCCGGTGTGGAACACCTGGTGGACCTGGGATCCGCGCCTGGTCACGGCCACCATTATGGAGTTGATCTACCTGGCCTACCTCATGCTGCGCCAGGGGATTGAAGACCCCGACCGCCGTGCCCGCTTCGGCTCGGTCTACGGTATCGTGGCTTTCATCAGCGTGCCGATCACCTTTCTGTCGATCCGGTTCTTTCGCACCATCCATCCGGTGGTCATCGGAAGCGGTGATCCGACCGCCGAGGGGACCTTCGACATGACCGCCCGGATGCTGCAGGCGTTCCTGTTCAGCTTGCTGACCTTCACCTTCATCTACGTGACGCTGCTGTGGCATCGCGTGCGGCTGGCGCGCATGACCGAACACGTGGAACAGCGCCGGATGCAGCTCACCTCGATCTAGGAGCGAGCCACCATGTTCTTTCAAGAAGCGCCTGCGGAAACCTTCAACTACATGGTCTTGGGTTTTGCCGTGATCCTAGGAACGATGGGGCTGCACGTGGTGAGCCTGCTGGTTCGCTTCCGCAACCTGCGCCGGGACCTGGAGGTCCTGGACGAGGTTCCGGCCGGCTAGGCCGGATCGGCGAGCCGAATGCGCACCAGCCGGTAGTCGGCGGCGAGCTGCTGCAGCTCATCGTCGGGGATTGAGCGCGGATTGATTCCGGCCAGACGGGCGGCGAAGCCGCTGGCGATCAACACCTGGCGCAGCAGGTGCAGGTGCTGCTCACAGCCTGAAACATCCTCCGCCCGTCCGGTCCGGCGACCACTCGGAAGCCAGACCTCGACCTCCGGGTTGGCTAGTAGGTTGCGATACCAGTCGCTGCCGGGGCCGAAGCCGGCGGTGCAGTAGATGTCCCCCTGGATCGGCGCGTAGTTCACCGGGGTCTGGCGCCGCAGCCCGCTCCGGCGGCCCGTGTGGCCGAGCACCATGATGCGCCCGCCCACCGCCGGCCAGGCGTTGATCCAGCGGCCCAAACCAAGCCGCCACATCAGCAGCATGAACCGGTTGAAACGCTTGAAGGCTTGCCGCCAGCGATCGCTGGCGGTCAGCAGTGGGCGAGGCACGGGCTTTCCGGCAGGGGCACGGCCCGACCGGCAGGGAACGGGTGTCGCATGGTCTGGGCTTCGATCAGACGGCGCCCCGGCGCCTTAGCCGGCCAGCAGCGCCTCCAGGGCGGCCTTAGAGCTGGCCTCGATCTCGGCGTGCAAGCTGTTCCCGTGCGAGTCCATGGTCACCACAGCCGGGAAATCCTCGACCTCCAGCACCCACAGGGCCTCCGGCACACCGAAGTCCAGCTTGTGGACCCCCAGTACCCGTTTGACCGACTGGGCGATCAGGGTGGCCGCGCCGCCGATGGCGTGCAGATACACCCCCGGCACGTCCTGGCAGGCGGCCAGGGTCTTGGGGCCCATGCCGCCCTTGCCGATCACCGCCTTGAGGTTGAAGTGCTGCATCACGTCGCCCTGATAGGGCTCCTCGCGGATGCTGGTGGTCGGGCCGGCCGCCACAAACCGGTACTCTCCGGTCTCCAGGCCGGCCACCACCGGTCCGCAGTGATAGATCGCCCCGCCGTCAAGCAGCGGCTTGATCGCCTGATAAACCGCCTGGTCATCGCCCTGCGGCTCGCGGGTACCCTTGACGAAGGTCTCCACCATCCACTTGTGGGCCGTGTCCCGGCCGGTGAGCATGACGCCCGAAAGCGAGACCGGATCGCCCACCTTCAGCTTGCGGATGGCCTGGTCCGGGATGGGAATGCTGAGCTTCTGCATCTGCCGCTCTCCTACTGGTAGACCAGATGCTCGGGGCCGGCGATCATGCGCCGGCGGCGGTGGGCCCAGCACATGTAGGACACCGAGACGAAGTAGCTGGCCGGCAGCCGGTGCATGCTCTGGATCTTGACCCCCAGCACCGTGGTCTCGCCGCCGAATCCCATGGGCCCGATTCCCAACTGATTGGCCTCGCTGGTGAGGCGGCCCTCCAGTTCGGCCAATTGGGGGTCGGGGTGGGGGTCGTCCATCTTGCGAAAGAGCGCCTCCTTGGAGCCGTAATAGGACGAGCCGCGATCGCCTCCGATGGCCACGCCCAGCACGCCGGGAGCGCAGCCCTTGCCCTGGGCCTTGTACACCGCATCCAGCACGACTTTGCGCACGCCTCCCAGATCCCGTCCCGCCCCCAGGGCAGCGTTGGGCAGGGAATACTGCGCCCCCACGTTTTCACAACCGCCGCCCTTGAGCAGCAAATCCACTACCAGATCGTCGCCCTCGACCTCCTCGAAGTGCACGGTCGGAAAGGCCTCGTCGCCCAGGTTGTTCCCGCTGTTCTTTCCGGAGAGCGAATCCACCGCGTTGGGGCGCAGGTAGGCCAGGCGGGTGGCTTCCGCCACCGCCGTCCGGATCTGCTGGCGCAGCTTGCGGGTGCTCCAGCCCTCCGGGTGCTTGACGTAGAAGATGGGCGTGCCGGTGTCCTGGCAGATGGGGGTCCCGTTCTGGCGGGCCATGGCGACGTTCTGGAGGATGGTGTCCATGGCGCCTCGGGCGGCCGACCCCTGGGCCTCCCGCGCTCGGGCCTCAACCAGGCTGGCTTCCACATCCGGCGGCAGGTCGGTGGCTGCCAGCCGGACGAGCTCCAGAAAGTCCTGCGTAAAGTCTCGCATGAGCACCTCCGGGCCCGGTCGGGCCCTGGCCAGGATGGCTCTATTCTTTGGCCGACGAGTGGGTGGGGGGTAGTGATGAATAGCCCCTTCCGGCGGGGTCGGGTGTCGCCGGAGGCGGGGGTAGTTCAGGAGGCCGGCTGGGCTATACTCGCTGGGGTAGTTGGACGACGGATTCGAGGCTGCTGGGAGGGTTACTGTGGACGAAATCCCGCCCGTCGGCGGACTGCTGGACTTTCGCGGCAAGGTGGTGCTGGTGACCGGCGCCGGCCGCGGCATCGGCCCCGGAATCGCCCTGCGCTTCGCCGAGGCGGGGGCCGGGGTCGTGGTCAACTATCGGGAGAGCCGCCAGGGCGCTGAAGCGGTGGTCGCTCAGATCGAGGCGGCCGCCGGGGAGGCCCTGGCCCAGCGAGCCGACGTCACGAGAGCCAAGGATGTGGCCGGCCTGTTCAAGCGCTGTGGGGAGGCCTTTGGCAAATTGGACGTGCTCATCAACAACGCCGGGATCTACCCGGCGGCCGGGCTGCTGGAGATGAGCGAGCAAGACTGGGACGCGGTGGTGGACGCCAACCTGAAGAGCGTATTCCTGTGCACGCAAGCGGCTGCCCGGCTGATGGTCGAGCGGGGCATTCAGGGAGCCATCGTGAACATCGCCTCCATCGAGGCCGAGAGCCCGGAGCCGGATCACAGCCACTACGACGCGGCCAAGGCCGGCGTGTTGATGCATACCCGCTCGGCGGCCTTCCAGCTGGCGCCGCACGGCATTCGGGTCAACGCGGTGTCGCCGGGGCTGATCTGGCAGCCGGGGATCGAAGAGTCCTGGCCGGAGGGGGTGGCCCGCTGGCAGGCGGCCGCCCCGCTGCAGCGCATGGGCCTGCCGCAGGACGTCGCCGACGCCTGCCTGTTCCTGGCCTCCCCGGCGGCCCGCTGGATCACCGGTGTCAACCTGTTCGTCGACGGCGGCTTGCTGGTGAGGCCGGGCTTTTGAGGCGCGGGCGGGAGTTGCGCCCCAGCCCGATTGGAAGCCAATCCGCGCCCGCCTTCGCGTGCCCGCACGCCAACCCAAGGCGACCGGTGAGATCGTGCCGAAAGGCCAACTCATGCCCGCATTGACCGCCGAACGGATTATCGAGCTGCTTGGTCTGGAGCCGCTGCTCGAGGAGGGCGGCCTGTTCCGGCAGACCTACCGCTCAGCCGATGAGATCCAGGCGGCTGCACTGCCGCCGCGCTACAACGCATCCCGCAGCATGGCGACCGCCATCTACTACCTGCTCACTGACGATCCAGATTCCTTCTCCGCGCTGCACCGGCTGAAGACCGACGAGGTGTACCACTTCTACCTGGGCGATCCGGTCGAGATGCTGCTGCTGCACCCGGAAGGGGCGGGGGAGCGGGTGGTCCTGGGGCAGAACCTTGCGGCCGGGCAGCGGGTCCAATTCATGGTCCCGGCCGGGGCGTGGCAGGGATCGCGGCTGGTCACGGGGGGCAGTTACGCGCTGCTGGGAACCACGATGGCGCCGGGGTACGAGCAGGACGACTTCGAACTGGGAGGCCGGGAGGCGCTGTTGAGGGACCAGCCGGACCAGGCGGAGCTCATCCGGGGCCTAACTCGCTGAGTCGCGCCCCGATCTGCTCGGCATAGATCGGCACGCCCATCGCCTCGAACTCCGAACGCGCCTCTTCCAGCACGGCCCGGGCTGGAAGGCCGGCCTTCCCCGCTGCCCCTGCGATCATCGCCTCGGCCCATTCCATGAGCGTATGCGCTCGATACCAGCGCATGTCGCACTGGGCTGCAACCTCGGCGGCCTGCTCGAACGCGCTGGCCGCATCGTCGAAGCGCGATTCTTGCAGGGCGATCTCTGCCTCAGCCAGGGCGAGGAAATGCCGATCGGAGAGATAGCCGCCTGTCTGGGCGACCGCCTGAGCCTGTTCCAGGCGTTCCCGAGCCATCTTGAGGTCACCCTTCCTTGACAGCACCCGCGCCAGGTAGCTGAGCGGCCACACCTCGAAGCCGTAGCTCAGCTCGAGGGACCGCAACAGACCAGCCTCCGCTGCTTCCAGTCCCTCCCCCGATTCGAGAGCCAGCTCGGTGAGGTAGAGGGATGTGACCCACACGACGTTGCCGTCGTTGACCGCCGAGGCGGCCGCATGGATCCGCCTCAGTGCCTCGGCCGCTGCCTGCCGCTGACCCAAGTATCGGGCGTGCCCGGCTAGATATCCCTCGGCCATGCGCCGGCCGGCGCCGGGGGCACCAATATCATCGCCCAGATGAATCACCTCAGACAGGTGATCTCCAGCTTGTGCCAGATCCCCGCACATCATCCTGTACCAGACAACATTCGCCCCGTAGAACACCTGCATCGCCAGGTTGCCGGTCTCGCGTGCGGTCTCCAGGGCCCGCCCAATCTGTTGATGGGTGCGATCGAACCGGCCCAGCCCCAGGCCATAGACCAGGCTGACGTTGTTCCGCGCCCGGCCCTCCTGATCGAGCATCCGGTTCGCCTGCGCCAGCTCGGCGGCGCGCTCCAGTTGGGCTATCGTTTCCTCCAGCGGCAAGTCGGAGAAGGTGCCGTAGCTGATGTGCGCTTCCACCTGCACGCGGGTCGCGCCGGTCTGTTCGGCCATCCGCAGCGCCGTCCTGACCGTCTCGGTGCCCTGCTGCCGCTCTCCATTGAAGAACAGCGCTCGGGCGGTCTCGTGATAGAGGTCGGCCAGCCCGGCGCTATCGGGCGCGACTGCGACCGCCTGCATGCCCTCTCGGGCGAGTTCCAAACCACGTTTCGGATCCCCCCCTTCCCAGGCCGCGCGTGCAGAGAGGGCATATAGCCCAGCCACCTCGTCCAAGTCCTCCTGCTCTCGCGCCAGCTCGATCCCGCGCCGCCAGGCCTCGATCGCTTCCTGGAACCGCCCCAACCGGGACAGCACCACCCCCAGGCGCTCCAGGAGCTCAATCGATTGTTGCGGGTCCTCCACCAGATCGAGTGCCGAGCGCAGGTGGCCCTCGGCCTCGAGGTTGGCATACGCGTCCGCCGCCCTCTCACCCGCCTTCACGTAGTACTCCAACGAGAGCGGATCATCGCCGGCTTCCTCGTAATGGCGGGCAATCGCTTCATAGGATAGGGGATGAACCTTGCGGACCGCGTCAGCCGCCCGGCGATGGAGCCGGCGCCGGCGCAAGGTGCGCACTCCTTCGGCTACGGTGGTGGGGATCAAAGCGTGCACGAAGGAGAAGCGCACCTCGCCGCCATTGATCTCCTCAATCAGCTGCGCCCGCTGAGCGGATTCGAGCGCGTCGATCAGCGCCTCCTCCTCCAGCTCGCAGGCCACGGCCAGGGTCTCGTACTCGAATTCCCGGCCCAGGACCGCTGCCAGGCGGAGCACCTCCTGGGTCGTCTCAGGCAGTGCCGTCACCCGCGACTGGATGGCCATGCGCACGCTCTGTGGGATGGACAGCTCGCCCATCTCGGGGCGGTGCCAGTGGCCGCCTTCGAATTGGATCTTGCCCGTTTCGACCAGCGCCTTACACACTTCTTCGATGAAGAAGGGATTGCCTTCCGTTTCTCGAAAGATCCCGTCCAGGAACCCGGGGGTGATCTCCTCTTCAAAGATGGCGAAGAGCAGTCCCCGGGTTTCCTCCCGAGTGAACCGGCCCAGCTTGAGCCGCGTCGCCAGCCGGTTCCGATCGAGATCGAGCAGCGCTTCGTGCAGTGGCCGGGCCTCATCGAGCTCAACCTCTCGGTAGGTGGCCGAGAGCAGCAGCCGCTGGCGCCGAGTCCGCCGGGCCAGGTGGCGCAGCAGCGCCAACGACCCGCTGTCGGCCCAGTGGGCGTCGTCCAGTGCGAGCAAGACCGGGGCGATCTCGCTCAGCGAGGAAAAGAACGCAACCACGCTCTCGAACTGTCGCTGCTGCTCGGCCTCGGGCGTCAGGGTCGGGTTGGGTGGCGTGTCCGGGTAGTAGGGATGCAACTCCGGAACCAGAGCCAGCAGGTCGGCGAGGATGACCTGCGGCAGGTCCAATCCGGCCTGCGCAGCGCGCTGCAGCCCTCTGCGGATCGCCTCGCCGAATGGCGCATAGGGAGCGCTGCCCCCTTCATAGGCCTCGCCGAACAAGGCCACGCCGCCGGATACCTCCACATGGGTGGCCAGCTCGCGCAG
>Ga0214473_10005180_pt1 | contig 15647 bp, 12 predicted proteins | sample RVTome_7_FD_203509 | JGI IMG/M metagenome (GOLD analysis project Ga0214473, IMG submission 203509) | Soil microbial communities from uranium-contaminated site in the Upper Colorado River Basin, Wyoming, United States - RVT98D197 | ecosystem: Environmental > Terrestrial > Soil > Contaminated >... | reverse complement strand
CAGCAATCGCAGTCACACGGGGGCGTGTAACAGCGGATAAAAAGAACGACCGCACTATACTCTCCGCTGGCAGACGCCCTCGTCTGCCAGCAATCGCAGTCACACGGGGGCGTGTGACTGCGGATAAAAAGAACGACCGCACAATACCCTCCGCTGGCAGACGCCCTCGTCTGCCAGCACCGACAGTCACACGAGGGCGTGTGACTGCGGACTTACTACCGCAGGGTGAGGACACCCTGCGGCACACCACAGGCGCACAACAAGTTGACGCCTACGCGAAATGTCTGATAGCACTATTGTTAGAACAAGTCCTCCTGACCGATCATTTCCAAAAAGGCTTCGACGCGGATGCGGAATTGACCGACCGGCACCGTGACATCAAATTCCAGGAATAAGGTCGGAATGCCGTTGTCGTTCAGGTACTTTTTCAATACCGGAATATCGCATTCGTGAGGGTCGCAGAATTTTTGCTGGATCAAGATCGCACCCTGGACATTGAAATCTTTTGCTAATCTTAAAATATGGGGGAAGCGGGTACGAGTTTCCCAGTCTTTGGTCGGGCAGGCAGGGCGTTTCACGTAACGATCCGCAATGGCGGCTAAGCGGTCTTTTTCGGGGATCGTCTCATTCCAGAAATAGCGTGTGCCGGTGCAGTGGTCGTCAATAACGATGGTCGCACCTACTGACTCAGCCATACCGATAAAGGAGATGTCATCGTTCTCGCTGCCCACAATCATCAACCGAGCGCCGGTCTCGCGCTCCGGTTGACGGTCGGGAAGCTTCGCGAGCACTTTTTCCAGTTCTGCACTATGCTCATCTTTGTCCACCCACATCGAAGAGGTGGTCATATACATTGCCTCCAAACCGGTCATCAGAGGCGGATCCAGCTTGCGGTATTCGTACACCTCGTGCATCAATCGCCGGTTGCGGTTCAGGGTTTCGATCCCTCGATCCAGGTCTTCGGTCGTGATTTCCCGCTCGATCACGGACTCCAACGCTCTCTTGTACTTCATCAATTCCCCGGTCAGATAGGGCTTAGCGGATGGGGTTTGCACTTTGTTTGGCATGTACAGGTAGAAGTTGAACGGCACGGGCACATGCATCTTCCAACTAGTGAATGACTGGCGAAGATGCAGACAGGATTGCGATAGGGTAATTCCATCTAAATAACTATAGCGACCTTTTAATCCCTGCGCCAAGACGTCTCGGCAGAACGGGCAGAACATGCCGAAAATATGGGGTTCGGTCACGTCCTGGGGTTCATGGCTGCCTAAGACGCGCACGGGCAGGATGTCCGCTGCCACGAGCAACTCTTCAGGAACGTAGCTGCAGAAACAGCCGATGACTTTGCCGTTGGTGCGATTTTTCCAGTCTTTAGCGTAAGAATGACGATTTTGATACCAGTTCTGGAATTGGGAAAACATTCTGTCGACCTCTTGGTATTATTATCTTGGTGGAGATCCTTCGCTTCGCTCAGGATGACGACTCTGTTTGGTGTCGGGTTATGCGAGGCTAACCCGACCTACAAGACCACCCCCTTTGTTCGCCCCTACTGCCGTAGGGGGGAAGGGTTACGCAGGACAAAGCCGACCTACCAAGGCGTGTTCCCGACGGGTCGGGAACAGCCCCTACGCGGGACCAGGCACGGGCAAGATGCCCGTGCGACAACCCCCCTCTTTTTCTCCCCTGCAATAGCAGGGGGGATATTACAGCAGCTTTTCATAAAGAACGATGTCGATGCCCCAATAGTGCTTCCGAAAATAGCCGCACTTCCGGTAGCCCAGCTTTTCATAGAGCCGGATAGCGTCCGTCATTTCGGGATGGGTATCGAACCAGACTTTGACGGCTTTGACTTTCCTGGCGAATTGTTCGACGTGTTCGACCAAAGCCGTACCGACGCCGGACTTGCGGTAGTCCTTGTCAACGACCATGTGCACCATGTGCACGGTGCCATACCGGAGTTCGGCGCCAGTCACGCCGATTACCTTCTTGTCATGGCAAGCCACGAAATAGGGGTCGTCGTGGATCCATTGGGCGATGGTGCGAATCGAAGCCTGCCGGGCTCGAGTCAGTTCCGGTCCCAGAAGATGCGCCATCTCCGCCCAGACTTCCTTGTACAGTCGGGCGATTTTCCGGACGTGTTTCGGGCGAGCCGGACTGATCTTGAATGTGAGTTCCGGCATTACGGTCCTGCCGACGACGAATCGGTTGACTCGCCCAATGGTCTGGTGACTATGTCGAACCTGATGGAATCCAGATACGTTATCACCGGAGTCACGAATCGGACACGGTAGGCATTCGCTTGATAGGGCAACAGCACCACAGAATACCTGACCGTGGAATCCGCGGTCCCGATCTCGATCGGAGTCGACGTCGACTGAGTTCCGCCATTCTGCCACGACAAAGACGTCAATTGCCAGGGCGTAGAGTCCTGATTGGCGATGGTGGCGGAAAATCCGGTTCCGAGAGTGGGACCTGACCACAGGATGATGGCATGGCGGTTGTCATTGTCCAGGTGCGCGATGCGTTGATTCCAATGGACATTCATCGATGCCCAATGCACGGAGCCGGATTCCTCAACCTTCACCCGGTAGAAGCCTTCCCCGATTTCGTGACCCGTCGTATCCTGGAATGCCCAGATGACATCGCCATGTCCTTCCGACCGCCATAACGCTTTGTTCCGCCAATTCAGCACTTCCGCAACCCGGAATATCCCGGGACCGAGCCGCCACAACACAACTTGAGGCGTCTCATATGCATTGAAATCCCACGGGACTGTGATAGGTGGCACGGACTCATCCGCCTGGTCATTTGCCATAGAGCAGCTTATAACAACGAGAATCAGAATAATCCAAGGCAGATGCCGATTCTTAGCCATTCACATTGCGGATGATTTGTCAGAAGACGGACAAAGCGATAATACCGATGGAGTCGGAGGACATATCCGGACTAAGGGCGAATAACAATCCGTTGGACCTGAGATTCGCGGTTCGTATCGATCTTGAGAAAGTACACTCCGGGAGCAAACATCCTATCGCGCCAGGAGACCGAAGCGATTCCGGTGGAAGTCGGTGCAATGCTCATCGAGGTGACTTTCTGCCCAAGTACATTGAATAGCGTCACTCGGAACGGTGCAGATACTCCAGCGGGCAGGTTGAACGATACTCCGCTGGAAGCGGGATTAGGGTACAGAGTCAAACCACAGTGGGACACGTTCCAGAATGGTTGGGGAGATTGCTCTGCGACCGCCGACGAAGTGTCCACGAAAGCACTGCCGGTGTTCAGGGAATCGTGGCGAAATTGGGACCAGAGGGCGCATTCCGGATCGTAATTGCCGGAAAAGTCCCAGAGGCTGATGGTGGAATAGCAAGCCGCAGCCACCAATTCAGGCTCGCCGTCATTGTCGAAATCCCCGACCGCAGGCGACGGTGAGTATGTTCCGCTGTATCCGCCATCGCTCAGGAAGAGCGGAAAACCCAGAGCCATTTCGCCGTTGATATCGTAGGCTACCACGTGGTCGATGACCTTTACCACGATTTCGGGCGTGTCATCGTCATCGATGTCGCCGATGATAGGCGACGAATTGATGTTGCCGGCGGGCGACAAGTTCATAACGACGGGCCAACCGGGGAAATCAGATCCATTGCCTCGGAATACGAAGACCTCATTTTGATATATGGGAGTGGCTTGCAGTCCTCCGACGACTATCTCCTGAGCTCCGTCGCCGTCCAGGTCACCCAAGGACGGACTGGATAAGCGGTTATAGGATGCAGCTCGGGGCCATCCCGGCTCCAGCTGACCGTTCGCGTTCAGGACGTACAGGGGATCCAGGGAACCCTCACTCTGGTTCCAGGCTCCGGCGACAATCTCCGGTTCGCCGTCACCGTCCACGTCCCCTATTGCTGGAGGGGCTTTGACCGAGCCTGCAGTCTGGAAAGGGAATCCGGGCAGGACATTTCCCTCCCGATCCCACGCATGTATCTCTCCGGTGGGCGAACCGGCAGCCAAATAAGTCCCTGCCACGATCTCGGGAATATCATCGCCATTCAGGTCCGCAATGGCAGCGGCAGTGAAGTTCTGTGACGCATTTCGGGGCCAGCCGGGATACAACGATCCGTCGTGGTGATATACTCTCATTGATTGTTCGGAGGCTACGACAATCTCCAGGTCACCGTCGCCATCCAGGTCAAGAAGCGCAGGCGATTCGTAGAAGGCGGCTGTTATTGGAAAACCGGGCATTTCGTTCCCGTTGGCTTCCAGCACATGCAGTCCTGCCCACGATGCCGCGACGATTTCGGCGAGACCATCGTTATCCACATCGCCCACGGCTGGAGTTCCAGGAATGGCTCCTGCGATGTACAGTGGCCAACCTGGAAGGGAATTCCCGCGCGGGTCATAGATGCGCACGTAGCCGCTCCAATAGGGATTCGGCGGCAGACCATAGGTGGCGAGCACGATATCCTGCTCTCCATTCCCGTCCACGTCTGCGATAGTGACGGAAGCAAGAATAGCAGTATTGCACTCCACCGTCCAATCGTCGGTCCGGTCGATCGACCGCCTGATGGATCGGTCGGGACTGGCTATCAATGCTGGATCCCTGAGGAAATCGGGAGTCGAGGCGATCCACGATACCGGCAAGCCAGGAGCCGCGAATGTCATCATTACAACGACGGTAATAATCCCGGCGATGGAAATTCTGGATATGGTGTCCATGAGAGGGCAACTTTTCCCGACTGATAGTCGTTCAGGAAATCTTGGATTCCGAGTGCCTTCCCTAAGGCAAGGATTGACTGACGGTGCAATAATTGACCGTGACTGAATCCAACAGATCCTCGGAGAAGACCTTCAGATATCGGAAGTTATTGGGATAAGCGACGGGATACGGCAATTGACCTACCCAGCCAATCCATTGCACGAACGCTAAGTCATCGAAGTAAGCATATCCTGTGCCGCTGTCTGGCGCGAACAGGTTGCATCGAATATTGATGTAAGTTCCGTTATTGGGAGGGTTCATGTGTTCCCATTTAAATGTCCAGTCCGCGTTTCCGGATATCGGGGTGCTGACCGTGTCCCGACGGACGTTATTTCCGGAGGTTCTTCCGTCATACCACATGGTCACCATGGCAGCTCTCTCAGCATTGATGGTCTTAATCCACCCCATCATAGTGTAGTCGTAATTCACATTGGACGGGCAACGGTCTTCCAGCTCCGTGATCACGTTGCCAGGGACGCTGTAAGAGCGCGACAGACCTAAGGCACGCGCACCGGAATGGATGTTCGTGGTTTCGTACCATTCGGTGGAGGAATTCAGATTCCAGATCGTTGATCCTTCGTCCTCGAATCCGCCGACCCATAGAAGGTCTCGACCCAACGCCACCGAGCATGGAACCGCGACACTGTTGTGGGTTACCGACAGGATCGTTGCAGGGGAAGCACCGTCGTCAAACAGCAACAGAGGCTGCGAGATGTACACGCCAGTGGCTTCTTGACGCATGGCAATGGTGGCGGAACGGTCATGCCAGGTTTCCTGTACCTGGGCGGTGTCAAAGACGACTATTCCTACGGCAGGGTTGCTGTCGTTGGGCACGATAATGGTGTTAAGCTCTCTGGAATAATCCATCAAGCGTTCCAGTATGCTCGTTCCCAACGTTCCGGTTGCTGGAACCGGGACGTAGTCGTCGATGTAGATAGGATGCAACGATACTTCGGTGATGACGTCTGCGGAGTCGAATGCCGTCTTGACCAGCACGGAAGGATACGTTTCCCAGTAATACTGGTCAAAAGCAAAATTGCCCAGGGAATGAGCAATCAGCTTGCCATTGTATACTTCGAATCCCTGGAGCACGTGAGGGTGACTGTTGATGACCATGTCCGCGCCCAGATCGATGGCGTACTGCCGGAGTTCTTGCTCCTGGTCGGTCGGCTCGGTTCGGAAAATCGGCTCGTGCCCGTTGTAATTGTCCCATCCGAGATCGCCCTCGATCATGTCATCGACATCAGGTCCAGTAGTATATTCTTCACCGCTGTGCAGGAAAACAAAGACTCGGTCTGCGGTCTCGCGAGCGTATGGAATAGTGGCATCAAGGCTGGCATAATCAAGCATCGCCAAGCCGCCCTTGGACATTCCGGCTTCCAGGAAGGGTAGTTCGCCATCCGCCCGACCGGTGCGGTTGCACAGTCCGATCAGGGCGATGCGAATGCCGTTTCGAGTAATATAGGCGGGCTGACGAGCAAGGATGCAGTCCATGCCGGCTCCGGTGTGCAGGATTCCCTGTTGATCGAGGACGTCCATGGTCTCGATCATCCCAGGATCCATGTAGTCCCAGACATGATTGTTAGCCAGGGAGACCATTTCGAATCCGGCGTAGGTCAAGGCACTGGCGTTCTCGGGACTGCTACGGAACACTATCTGCTTGGTCGGATGGGGTGTTCCGTCGTCCGTCAAAGGACTTTCCAGATTACACACGGATACGTTGACTGACTCCAACAAATCGCGCACTTCGTGGAAAATGTAGTCTGCGCCATAGGTCTCGATGATTCCGCCCGGATCCTCGTAACGCCTCGCCATCATCACATCGCCTGTGAAGGACATGGTCACGGCACCGTTGACGTTGGGAGACGAGACAGGGATCCTGACTACTTCGGCTCCGACCAATCCCAGCGAATCCGTGGCAGTCAAAGCCACCGTGATGTTTGGAAATCGGGGGAAAGTGTGATTGGGACGCAGCTCAGTGGAAGTGGAACCATCACCAAAATCCCACAGCAGTCCCATCAGATCGCCGTCGGGATCAGTGACTCGACCGATGAAGCTGAGGTTGACTTCGGGACCGGACCCCACGAAATATGGTCCGGACAAGGAGACGGGATTTTGAATCGCAATGATATGCACTCGAGGGGGTTGGGGGATATTGGCACTGACATCAAGGATTTCGTCGAAGTAGGTGTTGCCATGACTGGAGCCTGCGTCATTGTCGTTCACAAAGATAAGTCGCGTGATGGTGGGCAGGTCGCCGTACACTGCCTGCCAGTCGCTTCCTACGGCGAACAAATAGGGAGTCCACACCGAGTCGTCCAGCGTGGCATGGTAGGTCTCGTTGTATTGGGACAGATTCAGGATTTGCAATCCTCGAACCACGTAGAACAGCACTCGGGTGGAATCGCCGACTCCGAAGCCCTGGATTTCGCCGCGTCGGTGCGATCTCATCGCCACCTGCCACACGGTCTGCGCCGTCGTGGCATAGGTCGTATCCAGCCGGAGCTCCTTCCAAGTGTTTCCGTACAAGTACAGGGAATATTGGGTATTACCATACGAGTAGTTGCTGGAGATCAGCCACGAATTCGGCTGCTGATCTTCGTTGCTGTAGGAGTACAGCACAGCGCTTCCGGATTCGAAATCTTCAATCACGACTCCGGGGTACGGAGGATTGAACAGGGGTGCCGGATTGACGATTGCCACAGGTTCCAGGCGGTAGAAGCACACCCCGAAGCGGCTGACGACTCCTTGGTCGCGATACATCATCCCGTCCACTTCGGCGATGAGGCGTGCCTCATCGAGCACGACGTTCGGGCTTTCGCCGCGATATATCCGATACACATATCGATTTCCGGTTGGCGCGGTCATGAGATTCCAACGGAGGACCACGTCATCGTTCTCGACCGTAATCGTCATCAGTCCCCCTGAGCCTCCGGCACCAAGGGCTTGCTCGGGCATTCCACGATAGGAATCGGTGACATCGCTCGCAATCAAGGCGACGTAGAATCCGAATCCCGTCGCCGCACACATCCAGGCACGCAGATTCATGATCGCTTCCCTATAATAAGATGTACCATGCAACAGCACTCCGGCGAAACCGAGCTCTTGACCGCTCAGTCACGCCCATTCCGGTGCAGATCAGCCTTCGGATGCAGACGTCTCCGCGCCATCGTATAAGGTACGAGAAAATATTGACAATTTCAACAGTTATTCTTCATGTGGTGATGATTTTGCCTTGTGCCGCACTTGCCGAAAATCCGGGGGCAATCAGTCAAGGTTCCTCGAAGACTATGTCTAAAATAAGCGCACCAGAAGCCGATTTTCACAAAATTACTTTCCATACGAACTAATTTCGCCTATAAGATAACAAAAAATCGAAAAGAAAGCAAATAAAAAGTGGCAAAAAAATATTTTCTGGGGTATATTATTGCAGCCGAGTTGAATGCCCATCTCGGAACACATGAAAGCAAATCCTGGCGGGAACTCTGGATGGGGGATGGGGGTGAAAAGGATGGATCGCGTGCTGTCACCTGGTAGGGGCACAACATGTTGTGCCCCTACACGGTAGCAAGCTACCGCACTCCAAAAGCCTCGAAAGGAGAACATGACGATTCGTTACGTGCTTTGTCAGATTCGGTATTTTCTGTTGTGCCTCGGAATTATGGCATGGTGGTCAAACGCCACAATGGCACAGAGGAACAGTCCCACCGTGTCTCTTCCGCCTGAGCTGGATACCGTGCTGCGAGATTCCAGCAGTTGGTGGATGCAGAATTCGTGGCATTTCAACGTGTATGGACTCCCGTTGTCACGGGTGTATCAGGACTTCAATCTGATTACGGACAGCCTGGAAAAGCACCTGGAGCATGTGACTCGACGATTGAATGTCCGCAACGTCGGATTGATCTCGTGGTACGGGTTTCCGGACAGCATCCCTTCCGGAAAGGGCACTGCCAAAGCCTATCCGGAATTCGGAATTGTGGCGTCGGTATATAACGACAGTTTGCGCAACTTTGCGACAATCGAGGTGACACAGGTGATCTTGGGCAGATCGTGGGGAACGCCTCGGTCACGCTTCATGAGCGACGGGATGGCTGCCGCAATGGAAGGCTGGGTGGGCTTCGGAAAGAACCGGCAACGAATTCAAGAGGTCGTATGGACTCTTTATGCGCGAGGCGAGATACCCCCGATTCACGACCTGATCAAGAATTTCGACAATTATGACGCAATCGAATCGGCATCAGTGGCGGCATCTTTTCTAGAGTACCTGCTGGATAAATATGGCGTCGCGCCGCTAAGAGCGATCTACATATTAGCCAAGGGGGATGATTTTCCGGCAACGTTTGAGAAAGTGTACGGTAGAAAACTGTCAGCTGTGGAGCAAGACTGGGTGTGGAACATCAAGTGAAGGCTGCTATTGTGGGGTGGGCTCTTGAGTCTCGGGTAGTTCTTCGGGGGTCCGTAATGTATCGGGAACTATATTCGTGGTATCGGCAGCCACTCGCGGTTCCACCCAAATCTGATCTGGCACCACCCAGGCATCTCGATATCCTTTCCGATAAGCATCCTGCCTGATTTTGTCCGCCTCATTCCGTTCCGAAAAATCACCCAACCGCACTTTGTAATTGGGGGGATCGTACGACAGATAGACTCTGGCGTCGAACTCGCCGCGGGCTTCTTCTTCCACCATTCGGGCGGACTGCTCGTCAGCTCCCGCGAAAATCTGGACGCGAAAACCGCTGGTTTGCCTGGATCCGCTTGGTGAAGCCGGCGACTCAGTGGCGGTTGCCGCGGTGTCGCTGAAACCGGAGAAGTTGATTTCGTCGTCATTCAGGCTCAGAGGATCAAAGTCCTCGTTCTGGGGAATCGTTGAGGGCTCTTCGATGGGCTGCGGGCGCTCAGGAGGCGCTTCTGCCGGCTGTTTGGGTCCACCCAGGGGACGAGCACAGCCGATCAGAAGACAAAGGCTGAATATGAGGAGAAGAACGTGGGTCATGGAAGTTATCCTGGATTTTTCGCGGACCGAGTACTGCGCCCTCCCTTCCGGCATTTTCAATATACGCAGATTAGCTGATGATGTCAATAGGAAAAATCCGCGAGTGGGGGGGATCGCGGTTAAGAATAGACGTCAGGATCGCGGGGATCCTGACCTGCTCAAATCAACCCCCCTTATATTCCCTCTTCAATTGAATGGGGGAAGGAGACTCCACCTCCCTTTTGTTCCACCTACTTCGCAGGAAGAGATGTCAGGATCGCGGGGATCCTGACCTGCTCACTTTCTAAACGTGTGCCGCCACCTGCGGAGAGGTGGCAGCACAGCTATTCTGGATTCCCGTTCTTGCGGCGAGGAGTAAATGGAACGGCGGTCAGGTGAGGACACCTGACCACACACAATATCACTTGTCCGTCCTCTTCAAACCAACAGCATCTTCAGTGGTTTCAATTCCCTTCGGAGAGGATCCAGTGCGTATCCCAGCGATTCCAGGGTCACGACACCCATCAACGCGCTGTCGCCGGGCTCGCCGATAATCACCTTTGAGGGACCGCGTTTGTCCTTGTAAAAGAACACGCCGTCGGCAATGTCACGATCAATCTGCTCCCCGTTGGCAAGCAGAAACGTCTCTTTGCCATGAGGTCTTATGTGCAACTTAGTGATGATTGTCCTTGGGATCACCGAGTATAGCGCACCGGAATCCACTAAGAGCTTGACTTGTTCCCGGACCTTGGTTTTTCCGGGGTGCGCGACTTCAACGAGCATGTAAATCATTGGTCGACAGGAAAATCTACGTTAGAAAGGCGTTCGCTGTCGAGTGCGGAGACTCGACAGTACGTTGCCACACCTGGGGCATTCCCCGAGGCTACTCTATGGCACCTCCCAAGCATTGAGACCCCCCTTATGTTACCCCCTGCAATAGCAGGGGGGAAAATTCATCGAATGACGACGAATTTGCCGGTCTCGACGTCGCCGTCGTGACCGGGGGTCTTGTCCTCGACGCTGAAGAGATAGATTCCTGCCACAATCTGTTGCCGATTGCGGTTATTCAAATCCCAACTCTCGGAATATTCGCTGACCCAGCCTGTGTTGCGGTCGCCTTCGATATTGTGCGGTACGATGGCGACCAGATCGCCCGCCAGGGTAAAGACACGAATCAGGCATTGGCGTGGCAAATTCACGAATTCCAGGCGGCGGTCGGTTTGAGGGAAGAAGTCCGGCGTGCCGTCATCCTGATTTTCCCAGCGGAGTCCGTTGGCGTAGGATCGGCGGTAATCCTCGTAGGCTCGATAAGGATTGGGAACCGCTCGAACCGGCAGATTGGGATCGCCGGAAGGGGCGATATACACCGAATTAGCGGTTTGGGCGGTCGCAAGAGGTTCGGTGGCAGTGCGGGCATCGCCGAAATCGTACGCTACCACGCTGTACCATCTTGGGAATAAGGGCGACGTGTTGTGGAACACGTATTCGTAGGTGGAATCGTCGACCTGGATTGAGGAAAAGCCGGTGTTGTTCCCGTACGGGAATCGGTGATACACAATTTCCTCGATGGTGGTGTCAGGCGGGGCAAATCCTTCGCCGGTTCCCGGTGGTCTCGGATCGGGGAACGACACCAGGGAATCGGTTTCGCTCATGTAGGCATAATCGACCCGGTCGTAGTCGGCGACCAGGGAAAACTGCCCTTCGAAATTGGCATTTCCGACGTAGATGCGATATCCTTCGAAGTCCTGGACTCGCGAGAACGGATCCTGGTAATCGGGATCTTCGCTGGGGCTGGTGGACCACCGTATCACGATTTCGTTCTCACGGACTTCGTATCCCAAGCCGCCGATGTTCTGGGTGTTAGGATAAGGGTGTTCCAGTGCCGGAATCGGTGGCGGCGGCGGACCGGTGAAGTCCGGAATGCCGTCGCCCAGGTCAAGTAGTCCATTGCGGGTCATCCAGCCCATGTCCCATCGGCCGTAATCGCGAACAATCAGAGGAATTTCGCTGCCGATCAGGTACATGCTGTCCGCGATGATCTCGTCCTCCGGCGATTCCAATTGACCGTTGTTCTCAGATCCGTCGGCGTCAGGTCCGGTGTACCAGCCCATGGGCATTTCCCAGGAAGTGCCCTGGAAATAAGTCACGAAAGCGCTGTCGGTGCCGGGTTCCAATTGGGTGTAGATGCGGTCGTTACCGACGTCCTCGCCGTACCATCCGTCTCCGTCGCTGTCCACCATGGGATTGTCGTACACTCGGGCTGCCCAGGCGGCGTTGTACCGCAAGTCGGCGAAGCTGAACTTGGTGGGATCGATTTCCTCGTTCGAGATTTGGGGGTTATTGAAATCGTGGAAGTTTTCTGCCGCCACGTATGCCACGGTCATGTTGAATTTCTCGCCCGGGTTCAGCCGGTAGATGCGGCGTCCCGCTTCATCGATGTGGTCGAAAATGCCCAGCGGACCCCAGGATAGCAGATAGCGGGTATCGTATCCGTTAGCAAGATCGTTGGGTTCGCTGGCATTCGGTTCCAGCCAGGCTTGCTGCTCGATTAGGTTGCCGTTATCGTCGAAGAAATCCTGAGGATGGCTGTCGATGTACGCCGGATCATCCACATATACTTGATCGTAATCGAATTCCCGGTTGGACATCACCTGGTACTTTCGAGCGTCTCCCATCGGGGTTCCGTACTCAACCATCCACTCATAGCCGGCGCTATCGGAATAGGTGTCCCAGCAAGGTCCGAAGTCCAGATCGGCACTGGCGTTGGAAATCCACCAATTGAACGAGGTCTTTAATCTGGGGTTCGGAGCCCGCACTACCCGAACTCCGGTGACATCGGGACTGGTGAAGTCGGACCCGGAGTTGACATCATAGGGTCTGCCGTCGTTATCCGCGATCCAGGCGATGTTGATCAGTATGGAGTCCTGCGTTCCGTCAGGTCTCTGGAAGTAATAGAAACGTTGAAATCCGCAGATGTCGTCCTCATACCAATGAGGCTCTTCCCCTTCCCATCCCACGTCGGCATCGACATACAAAGCGACGTACACGTTCTTCAAGTAATTGGATGCGATGTTCTCGATTTGATAGTCGATCAAGATGAAGTCGCGGGCGAAGTTTTGGGACCAGGCATAGGACGTGCAGGTGATTTTGATGCCTAATGGGAAGTGATTTCCGTCCACCGGATCATCCTGGATCCAGAATGGGTCTCGCAGGGTGTCGGAATAGACGGCGATGAAGTCCTGTTCGGAAACGGCGTTGGTGTCGCTGACCAGGACGCCCAGTCGGTTGTAGAAATTGGGGCGGGTGCTGCGTTCGATGATTCCGCTGCTTTCCCCTTCACCGGGGTAGAATTCATTGACTCGGGGACGCGCCCAGCCGTCGGTGCCGGTGGAAACGCGGGGATATTCATAACCGGCTTCCTGCACCAACGCGCCTATCCACAGCGATCCCTGGTAGAGGTATTGCACATTGGATCCGCCGGGGAATTCGCATTGCGACGCCCAGGTTCCTGGATATTCGGGGTCTTCCATGGTGGTTTCGTTTCCCCAGATGGCGTAGTTACCGAAGAAGCCCCAGTTGGTCATATTCATCCAGATGTTCCCGCGGCGATGGACGCGATTCTGAGTGTTCGGATTTGCCACAGCAATTTGGGGTGGCTCTGGGCGCAAGGGTCCTCTGCCGGGTCCTTCAGTACCGATGGCTTGATGCCAGGTCAAAATTGTTAATGCCAAAGAGACGAGAAAATGGATCACGAAACGAAAACGCCGGAGAGACAAGGCAGGAAGGCTCATGGAAATCTCGCAGTATGGAAGATGCAACGGACGGTCAGAGATGTGCGTCAGCCGCTCAGGCTGGTCGGTCCTCAGGATAAGATTGAATCCAGACGACGGAGATTACAATTGTCCGACACTAAATATAACGATGCTGGAACTGAGAGTCAAGCGATTTCCTGAAGGAGCGCACCTTATCTCTTGTGCGGTCACGATAGGAAAGCAGATCTTCCTGCCCTTGGTAGGATGCTGGATAATTACTATAGCAGGTGCAATGTGACTGCCGCGAAAAAACGTGATCTTCGCTTGACAATCACCAAAAATCTAATTATCTTAATTCAAGGTGCAAAATTCATACCTGATTGCACCTGAGTAGGAGAGACGACATCCCTATCAGTCCGACAAGACACCCTTAACTCAGGCGGAAATGCCTGGCTTTCGATTTCGGCAATGTCAGAGATTGCGATAGATCCTGCAGTAGCGGCTAAGCTCGTCCCGATCCGCATGGTCTTGATGGATGTGGACGGAGTCATGACGGACGGGGCAATCATCTGGGATGATCATGGGGTGCAATCCAAAATATTTGATGTCAAGGACGGTTTCGGGATTCACTGGATTCGGAAATTGGGGATCAAGACCGGAATCATCACCGGCTTGACAAGCGGGGTAGTGGGACACCGGGCAAAAGAACTAAAAGTGGATGAGTTGCATCAAGGGCTGATTCACAAGCTGCCGGTGTACCAGGGGATCAAGGCGAAATACAATTTCTCGGACGCACAGGTTGCGTACATCGGCGATGATCTCCTGGATTTGCCAATACTGAAACTGGCGGGTTTCTCAGCGGCGCCGAAAGATGCTCATCCGGAAGTGCTGGCATTGGTGGATTTCGTCAGTCAATATGGCGGTGGAAAAGGTGCGGTACGAGAGGTAATTGACCTAATCATCAAGGCACAAGGGAAATGGGAAACGTTTCTGTCAGACATTCTGAATTGGAACCAGCCGTGATGCAGATCATTGCAGACGGACGCCGAGTGCTGGAGATGGAATCTCGGGCGGTGTCGGTCTTGACCGATCGGCTGAATGCGTCGTTTCAAAAAGCGGTGGAGATTCTGGCGTCGTGCATGGGAAGCGTGATCGTTACTGGCATGGGGAAGTCGGGATTGATCGGTCGGAAGATTGCCGCGACGTTGTCTTCCACTGGGACGCCGGCAAGCTTCCTGCATCCGGCGGAAGGGTTGCACGGCGATGTCGGGATGGTCAGCAAACGCGATGTGGTGGTCGCGCTCTCGAAATCAGGTCGCACCGAGGAAATCATAGGGCTTCTACCGTTTTTCAAGCTGTTGAACGTGCCGGTGATTGGGTTATTGGGCACGATTCCGTCCCCGTTGGCGGAAAGGTGTGATGTAGTATTGGATGTGTCGGTGGCGGAGGAGGCGTGTCCGTTCGATCTGGCGCCGACGGCAAGTTCGACGGCGGCATTAGCGATGGGGGATGCGTTGGCGGTGGCGTTGTTGAAATTCAAGGGCTTCACTGCGGAGGATTTTGCCACCATCCATCCTGGGGGGATTTTGGGGCGGAGGCTGCTGCTCAAGGTTTCGGACATCATGCACCGGGGAAAGGAAATCCCCACTGTGAGGGACGAAACGCCACTCAAAGATGTGATACTGGAGATGACGTCCAAGCGTTTGGGCGCCACCTGTGTGGTGGACGGCAATGGCAAGCTGACCGGCATAATCACGGATGGGGACTTGCGGAGGTTGTTGGAGAAAGGCATGGACCCGGGGAAGGTTGTGGCAAAGGATTTTGCCACACGATCACCCAAGACTCTGAACGCAGATGCATTAGCTACCAGCGGTATCCACATGATGGAGACATACAAGATCACGCAATTGGTGATCGTAGACAAGGATCGCCGACCAGAGGGGATCGTGCATTTGCATGATCTGCTGCAGGCGGGGATAGCATAGCCAAACACTAAATTCGAAATCCGAAATCCTAAACAAATTCAAATTACCAAAACTCGAATTTCAAAACAAATGACAACATCTTGTCGCCACAATGGTTATGAAAGCCTAATTTCAAAAGCGTGCAGAAAAAACAAGAAGTTGATGGATTGTAGTACAGAGGAAATTAGGGGTTTAGGGTTAAGAGG
>Ga0214473_10005179_pt1 | contig 15647 bp, 31 predicted proteins | sample RVTome_7_FD_203509 | JGI IMG/M metagenome (GOLD analysis project Ga0214473, IMG submission 203509) | Soil microbial communities from uranium-contaminated site in the Upper Colorado River Basin, Wyoming, United States - RVT98D197 | ecosystem: Environmental > Terrestrial > Soil > Contaminated >... | reverse complement strand
AGGTCCGGAATGCGATCAAGATTGGCAAAATCGTTAAGGTGAACGTCAACACCGAACTCCGGATTGCCTACCGGAAAACACTGGAGGAAACTCTCAAATCTTCGGATGAAGTGGCGATCTACAAGATCATGCCTCCCGTGATCGCGGCCGTTCAAAAAATCATCGAGGCCAAAATCACCCTCTTCGGCTCCGCCGGCAAAACTTCCTGAAAAACAAAAAAGCAGCGAATTTGGGTTCGCTGCTTGGTAGTCGTTCCCGACAAGATTACCGGTTGAGATAGTCGGTGTAGTCTTTCTGCACGGTGAAGCCGAAGTGCTTCGCTAGCCGCTGGGCGCGCCGGAACATTCTTTGGCTTTTCCGGAAGACCCATTTCCAGTTGAGGCTGTCTTTCAGCAGCTTCTTGGCGTCCTTCTCCGCCTTTTTCCTCTCTGGCGATTTCTCCTCGAGATCGATGGACTCGTTCATTCCGGCGAGAAACCCCTTGGCGCAGGCACGTTGGTAGCGGCGGAAAATGTCGAGCGGCTCGGCCATCGCCATCAGCCTTCCGTCGACCCCCGCTTGCGTCGCATTGCGGCCGAAGTATCGGATGAACCGTCGCCGCAAGAACCAGTTCTGGATGGAAATGGCGATCGAAGCCAAAACCATCCCCAACAGCAGATAGAAAAGGGTCCTGTAATCCATTTCGTCTCTCCTCCAACTCAGATTTGTCCTATTATACTACCCTACTATGGGATTTCAATCTTTCCTCTGCTAAAATAATTCCAAAAGAAGGGAGGCGAGATGCTGACTTGCGAACTGCGTGTGAATGATCGGGTGGTCGGGATCCTGACCGCGCACCGGACAAACCGGAGGGATGAGAAGGGTCGCTACTCCTACGGTTGTGTCATTCGCACTCCAGAGGGAGTCACCCGAAACGCGATTGTCTGGCACGACCCTAGCGACGGGATTTGGGCGCTGGTCCGGTCGGCGATCGAGGATCTCCGCCCGGAGAAGTGGTTTCCGGGTCCGGACAGGAAGGAGAACTAGATGGCCAGGCCGGGTCGAGCCCAGTTCGGGATCGGTCACGTCTGCAGTCTGCCGGGGTTCGGGATGAGTCCCGACGATCTTTGCCCGCAGTGCGAGTGCGAGCGGCTGGTGGAGCTCGGGGTTCCCCGCGAGATCGCCTGGCGCGCCGGCCGGATTCGGCAGTTGATCGATTCGGGCATTGTTTCTCCCAAGACTATGGAAGGGCTTTGGGAGGATTTTCGGGCGCTGGAACGGGAATACGGAAGTAAGATTCCGTCCTAGTAGTGAGCGTAGTCGAATCTAGATCGTTTCAAGGGCTGAACTCATCGTTCGGCCCTTCTTTTTTATTTTGCTCCCCGTTGTAGAATTACGTTATAGAGAGAGGAGGGGAGGATGGCGAAAGGGAAAAAGGCGTACCGATCGAGAGAGGAACTGCGTTTGGTTCTGAAGAAATATCGAGAGAGTGCTAAGCGGCTGCGGAAGTTCTCCGGGTTTACGCCGCTGAATGGGGTGGAGCGGATGGCTCTGGATTGTTTTGAGGCTCTTGGAGAGGCTCTCTATTCTCTTCGATAGCCTCTTTTTCTTCATCGGGATAAACCGCTCCGCCCTCGTCTTCCCAGCGGTGCGTATCTTCTTCGGGATGATTGGGGGGCTCGATCGGCTCGTCCATCCTAAAATAAACCTACCACAAGCTACCGTTTCTGTCCTTTATTTTATTTTCCCCTCTGTTAGAATAATTCCAAAGAAAGGAGGCGTCCATGCCGAAATTTGGACGCAGTTGGGTGATGCTTCGGGCAGGGGTGACTCGCCGCCGGCGAGAGCGCCTCGTGAAACGGTGGCCGCACTCGGAAAAGGAAGAGATGGAGATGTCGGTTGAGGTGTCCGCGGCGCTACGGGCGCTCCGGCCCGGAACCTACCGGCCGTTCAGACTTCATCGGTTGCTGGACCAGTTTCCTAATTTCATGGTTACTCGTGGGGGTCATGAAATGGTCGAAAAGGGCCTGGCGGAGTGGACGCCAAATTCCCGCCTCAAGATTCTGCCGAAGGAGAAGAGGTAATGTACCAGAACTGGGCGGAGATGGGTGGCGGTTCGGGTATGAGCGCCGCCGAAGAGCACGCTCTCTACGAAGGCGCCTTTGAGGCCGTGAAGCAGCTGCCGCCGCGGGTGTACTCTCCGGATGGGGTTGCTCGCCGGGTGCCGCAATTCCCCCGGTACACCGTGATGGCGGCGATTTGGAGAATGATCGACAAGGGTCTGGCGAAAATGACGCTGGCGTCCCGCGTCCGGATTCTGCCGCCGAAGGAGGAGTCGAATGGTTGATTCGCAGGGACGGGAACGGAGATGGCTTAATAGGATTATGTGGGAATCTGGTCGTACTCTGTTCTGCACTCCGGCGGAGGTGTTTGGAAAGGGCATTAACCCTTTCTATCCGCAATCCGATGAACCTCCCGCTCGAGTGGGCAAAATCCACGTAGGGATGGTGAAGGAACTTCTGCAGAAGTCGTGGTGCGCCGAAACGGCCACGAGAGGCAAGTGGTCGTCGGAAGTGCCGAGCCTGAACCAGTGCAAGGTTTCCGCCCTGGTCGTTCAGGAATTGCTGGGCGGTGAACTCCTCCGGTGCGATATGACCAGCGGCGACAGCCATTACTGGAATCGGTTGCCGGACGGGTCGGAGGTTGATCTGACCACCGACCAGTTCAGGCACATCGATGGCAAACCGCTGCGGGAGACCGTGATCGTGATGGATCGGTCGTACGTCTTGAGCTATCCTGACACGATGCGCCGATATGCCATTCTCCTGCAGCGGGTGGCGTATGCTCTCTGGGAATAGCCGGAACGATCTTGACCGTTTTAGGACCGAAACCCCCGTTTCGGTCCTTTTTTTGCGCCGGTTGGAAAAAATAAAAAACTCGTCAGGGGGATTGACGAGTTTTGGTTTCCGAACCGACGATCAGCCCAACGCGTACAGGATGGGACCGACGATGAAGAGGGCCCCAGCGGCGATGAAGACCAGGCTGCCGCACCCGAGCGCGATGTGTCCGGGCTCGAAGCCGAGGTCTCGGATGTCGCGGTAGGTGTACTGCACGCCCAAGATACCCCCGGCGAGCGCCGCCAGACCGAGCACGAGCGCTTTGGCGTCGAGCAGATTCACGAACGTTAGGAAGTCAGACATGTTATCCTCCGACAACGCTAAGACGTTCGGCAGCTAGCGACCCGGAATCCGAATGTACCATTGGACACCAGTCATCGGAACCAGTCCAAATGTGCCGGCGATGAGGAACAGGCCCTCAGCGATAACGACCACCCCGCTGATTCGTAAAAATGTCGGGATCCAGCGGTATGATCCCTGCGCCACATCGTTCGGCACGATCAAGGCCATCCAGATGCCGCCGAGTATTGCCAGCAGACCTAAAAGGAGCGATCCTCCATCAAACATAGTTGCCTCCTAAAGAAACTAGGAGCTGCGGCGGATTGACTCTGTAGAACTGCGGGTGTTATCCCTTCTCCAAACGAATAGCCTAATTATAACACACTATGGGACAATAATAAAGTGAATCGTCTGGATTGGAACTCATTTTTTACGCCGTTTGGAAACCGCTACCCCTCTCCTAAACCGTATCCTATAGCAGTTGATTTTCTGGAATAGCTAGGGTATAATTGAACCATCTCTGACACAGGCAAAGGAGGCTAAGATGTCAGTTGCCGATAGAGCCATCGAGGTGGGCGAATTCCAGATGAGATTCATCCTCATCGCCCTTCCGTTCATCGCCTTGGCCGTCTACGGTTTTGAGCGCTTCATCGCGGCGGGAGCTTCGCCCGGGGACGAGGTAATCCTCTTTGTCGCGTTCCTGTGGCCGATGATTCTCGCGGCGCTCGTGCCCACCATCGCCGTTTTTGCCCTCGTTGAACATCTTCGAGAGCGGCGGAAGCGAGGGAAGAGCGCGTGACGTACCTGGGACCAGATTCTTTACGGATCTGGTCCTTTTTTGTTCTTTACCCTTGAAACATTAAAATGCCGTGTTAATCTTATAGCAACTCGGAAAGGAGAAAGAGGCCATGGCATCGGATAGCGCCGTTCGTTTGAAGGAGAGCTGGGCGGCAATGCCGGCGGAGTTCTTTGAGCCGCTGACTTTTGGGGAGCTTGAGAAATACGATCGGTTCATTTGCCTCCCATCACCGGGGGACAACCACGGTCACGGTGGGTTCAGGGGGACGGAGTACGTCTTCGTCAAGACCGAGCAGATCGTCACCGAAGCGGCCCCCGGTCTTCCCTACGGCATTCCCCACGGGGGAGCTAGAAACTTCTTTCGGGGAGTCCCCAGCGATTTTCCTCACTCGATGTTTGTAATCAGGATTCTTTAGATCATTTCGCCACATCCCGAGAGGAGAGAAGGATGAAAAGATCAAACCTCACGCTGGTCTTATTGGTTGCTCTGATCGTTGTTGCCGTGGCGATAATTGTCATCGCCAGTGGTCCCCGAAGTGAGATCGTGAGCAGGTCGGTAACCATTCCGGGAGAGAGTGTCAGGTTGGATTGGCATTCGGTCAATCCTCCCCGACCGGGACTAACATGCTGGGCCGCTGAGATTTCCGAGTCTTTTGGATACCTCGGCTACGGCTATTCCTACATCTACTGCGAGCCCTCTTCTTAACAAGAGGGCTTTTTCTTTTTTCGTTACTAAAAAACCCAACGGGTTAGCGTTGGGTTTGGGAGGCGAACAGAGCTTGGCGCACCGGTTCGGAGTCCACCCGGAACAGCTTCAGTGCGCCCTTGTACGGAATCGGTTCGGAGAACGGTCGCTGGTCTTCTAGAATCCAGGCGTAGGCGGTCTCGAGCGGAAATTGGCCGGTATCCAAGTGCCGGTCGCCCTCTTCTTTCCAGGTTTTCCGCGTGAATCGGAGGATGTCAGCCAGCTTGACACTGCCGATGATGGCTCCTCGCGGAACCGTTTCCATCGGGAATCTCCACATCGCCACTCGATCAAACGTCATGCCGGCGTGGATCAGAAGCCGACCGCGGTACTTGGTCGCCCAGGTCCGGATCTCAATATCCTTGAGACCGAGGACGATCAAATTAGCCCAGGGTTGCCGGACCGACAAGGCCAACAAGCCGTTATTCGGCCATTCGCCGAATCTAGGTTCGCGGAGCGAGCCGTCCATCTTCTCTCCTTTCGATCAAGACTGGTTCTAGGTTAGCACGGGGCGGGGGAAAATCAACGGTCTCCGATTTGTGGTAAAACTAGATTGAAATGGGAAAACGTAGTGGAATCGCCTTTATCTTTATTCTCATCATCGCCGCCTTGGCGATCGGAACGGTTGCGTACGTCGGAACGAACCCCGATTTGGTCAACACTATTACCCAGAAAATCAAGGATATTATCACCCCCGGAGCCCCGATCGGGAATCTCACCCCCGCCCGCGATCTCACCGGAACTTGGGTTTCCTCTCTTAAGGGTAAAGGAATGGAGTTATACGGCAGTTTTCCTCTCGGCGGTGCCGGGACGGCTGTGGTGTATCAAAACAGCGATGTCACGTTGAAAATCACTTCGGTTTCCGGAAACACGGCCAGCGGTACTATTACCTACACCAATCTGTGCACTTGGGGTTCGACGACGGTTACTGGTTACGGTGCCATTTCTACTCCGAAAACTTGTGTGAACGTGGGAGCGACGCCGATCAGCATCAGGGTCAGCGGGAGCCGACTTGATTTCGGCACGGTCAGCGCTGGCGGCGCGACGGTGACAATGCAGGGGAACTTCACTACCGATCTGATCTCGGGAACGATGACGATGACCTCCGCCTACGGAGTTATTAAGGGCGAATTCCATTTAATTCGGAAAAAGTAACTGGAGAAAATCAACGTCGGTTGGACCGTTAACTGATTAGAGCGTTGAGGATGAGGAGTTTTATGAGGACAAGAAGAAAGAAAGCGAACAGCCAGCCGGTGGTGTAGAGAACCAGATCGGCGGCTTCTTTTTTCTTGCCGTCGAAGAAGAGCTGGTAGGGGTGGTAAAAGACCAGCAACCCGCAGACCAGGACCGAAACGCTGAGAAGAATCAGCATCAACGTCGGACCGAGAACGTTTCCCATTTGACCGAAGAGGATGTTTCCACTCCAGAGAACCGACCCGACTAAAGTGCAGTAGGCCGCCACTCCCAACGCCTGCAGGAATCCTAGCTTTGGGATGGATATTTTCGGTTTTTTTCCAAACAAATTTCCAAACATTTTATACGCTATTGTGTCCGTCGAAGTGCTCGTCGTCGGCCTCCGCCGCCGCCTTGGTGGCGTGAACGACGCCGTCCCGGTGGTTGGGCGGGGAGTAAACGGTGTAGAGCTTGAGGGGTTTATCTTGGGAGGTGTTGATGATGTTGTGGCGAGTACCGGCGGGGACAACGACGACGCTGGTCGGTCCGATCTCGTGCTCCTCCCCTTCCAGGACCGTCTTTCCGGTGCCCTCTTCAATCCGGAAGAACTGGTCGACGCTCTCGTGAACCTCCTCGCCGATGTCCTCGCTCGGTTTGAGGGTCATCACGACGAGCTGGCTGTGGGGGGCGGTGTAGAGGACCCTCCGAAAGTTCTCGTTCCCTAGAGTTTCCTTTTCAATATCGGTGACGTATCCGGGCATCTGTTCGGTCAAATTATAGCGAATTTGTGGGAGTGCTATCATTCAAATAATGTTGAAAATCAATCTCAAGTTTATGAAGAAGAGCAAGCCGTTGGCCAAGCGGTTGAAGGCCTGGGCCGGCAAACGTCCCCTTTGGTTGAAGTTCGTGGTGGCGGTCGTCTTGCTCTCTACTCTTACTTCCCTGCTCGCCGTCGGTCTCTACGACCGCTACTACGGCAGCAGTCCCTGGAGCAACAAGATGCGGTTTGTGAAAGAGGCGCTGGCGGTTTGCAATCAAGCCCAGACTCTCGCCGCCACCGTGGTTGATTTCGGCGACTGGCCGTTGGCAAAGGATTACGGCTTGAAGGGGGAGTCGTTGGACAATATCTCCGGTTATCTGGACGGCGCCGGGGCTTTGGGATCCGGGGACGTTCCCACCACCGGCGAAGCTGCGGTCGCGGTCTCCTGGCTCAAGCAGAAATACCCCGATTATTTCACCTCCAAATCCCGTTGCGAAGAGATGTCAACGGAATATCAGGAGAAGTACGCCTACTAACGTAGGCTAGCTTTTCCTACGGAAAAGGACGCGTATTAAAAATACGCTGACTTTTCTCAAACTCGCTCTCAATCGGAGAGCTTTTTTCTTGACCCAGCGAAATTTGGGATTAAACTTTAGCTAGTTAAAAGAAGGAGGAGGAGATGACGCTGAAACGGACGGCCGATGTTCTGACCGCGATCCGGCTCTTGGGCGCAATGGTCGTTCCCGTGATCGGTTGGATCAAGGGACCGGCCGCAATCGCCGGTGCCGGCGGTTGGCTTCTGCTCTTACTCTGGCTGACCGACCTCTTCGACGGCCGATTGGCGCGCCGGAGCGGCCACGCCGGTGAGGGCTTTTTCGGGAGAAACGACGGCTGGGTGGATCTGGCGCTGGGAGTGGCGAGCTTCACTCTGCTGGCGATCACCGGTTTTGTGAACCCCTGGATGTACTGGGGCGTGGTGGTCGCCATCGCCGTCCTGCTCCGAGTGGACTTCCTGGTCTTCCAGGGCCTAATCACTTTCGCTTGGGCCGTCCTCTACTTCGCGGTCGCTGTCGGCCAGGATCCGGCCTACTTGGCGGGGATTGCGCTGTTGGGAGGGATGCACGCGCTTTTCTCTCGGGAGCGGTTCGTGGTCCTCTGGAACAATTTCTGGGGACACGTTTTTAAGCGTTAGAATTCGAACGGGCTGTGCCTTTTGTCGCACAGCTCTTTTTTGTGTCCATAAAAAAGCGGCGAGATTTTCATCTCAACCGCTTGAGGTTCGACCCGCGTTACTCCTTCCTTTCGGCGAGAATCCGCGGCTTCCATCCCAGAGTGTGCGGTTCCGCCCTTTCAATGTTGGCGATGAGTGAGCCGCAGTTTCGGCACCAATCGAGTGTTCCCACGAGGTACGGAAGGTCCAGCAACTTGATGAGCTCGTGGCGGCCGGCCGCACAATTGGCAAGAACCTCGTCCAGAGCGGGCGGTTGGCCGGCGCTCATTTGGATTCCCCGTTGCGGTCCTTCGTGATCCGGTGGAGGACCCATCCCAGAGCAATGAGGATCAGAATCGGAATACCAATGCGCAAACCGATCCCGACGCAGACGGCGGCGACTTCGCAGGCAGTATCCATCTCGCCTCCTCAATCCGGTTAGTAGTATCGCCACAGGTTGGCGAAGAACTCCCAGGCCAGGTAGAACGGTCCGCCCAGTCCCATCAGGAAAGACATCTTCCGCCCGTACTTCCGGGTGAAGTACTGCCGGTCGCGTTCGCTGTAGGTGCGAACGGTCGCGTCCAGGATGTAGCCGGAAACCAGATAGAGGGCGCCGATGAGGAAGATCACCCCGGTGTGGGGAAAGATCCGGTTCAGCCCCAAGAGCACCGTTCCGCCGGACAACAGGGTTCCGAGCCAGATTAACACGCGCATGAACCGGGTGGACATGCTCTCCTCCTCTTTCGGTTTTCTGGCTCAAGTTTACACCCGTCCGGTCTAGTTCGCAAAAAAACCCATCGGGTTAGGATGGGTTTAGGGTTCACCGGCTTCGGCCGAGCTTACCCATTGCTACTAGTCGAGAGTAGTTTACTGGGTAGCCGCCGAGGCAAGCCTGGTAAACGACGTTGCTCACGTCATGCTTCGGCGGCCAGGCACCCCACCGGAGCTTTATTCCGGCCTGGTCTCTCATCAGCGGGAACAACAGGACGCCGTGGGCTTCAGGACAGAGATCCACGATCGTTCCTGGGTTCTCTTTGAGGAACTTCTGGGCCTCGACGTACAACCGTGCCCGGGCCCGATTCTGCCAGTACCGGACGTTGTACCATTCCGCCGGAAACCGCAGATTAGGATGCATCCGCCGCCGCTCATCCGCATCCTTTCCTACCGGATATTGAGTGTAAATCAGATAGGCGCCACGGGTGAAGTCGAGGATCTCATCGATCAGAATCTCGGTCGGAGGACACTCCCTGGTCACTCGTCCTTTCAGGTCGGTGGCGATGCCGTCCAGCGGGCGGAAGTGCCCGACATTGGGACAGCCGCGAGGGTGCTTGGGGTAGGGGTTTCCGCAGGCTTCCTGCACCCACCGCCGGAAGATCAATCGGTTCGGATCGATTCGGAGAATCATCGGCCCACCTTTTCGGGAACGTACAGGCGCCGGGCGATCCAGGAGCCGGCCCGGGTGTGCGGTTTCCGACGCAGATCGGCGACCAGAACCTCTCGAATGATGTACTTCCTCTTGGTCAGCTTCTGAAAGGCGAGAACCGATTCCCAATCCCGAAAGCAGTGGAATCCGGCCCGGTACTTTCGACCGGCGGCGCCCTCTCGGACCCAGTGGGCTTTCGCTTCCACCCAGGTTCCGATGGGGACGAGTCCCGTCCCGGCGTGGGCGCGAAACAGAAACCGCAGTTGCCCCCGCCGGTCCACCCGAAAAGCTTTCCAAGCGCGGATGCTTCCGTTGGACATTATCTTCCTCCTCTCGTAAGTTTTCCCAAAAATAATAGCACGGAAATCCATTTGATGCTATAGGGTTTCGGTGGTATCATTTACAGAGAGTTCCCTCTGGGCAGAGGGAGGCACTCAAAACCATAGCCGATGGTGAAAAACCTAGGCAATTGAGGAGAGTGACGCGTGAGTGGAAATCTGATGGGTCAAGATGTCCGTGCTCGAATGGCCGCGATTCTGTTGACTCGCGCCCAGAACCGGTTGGTGGTCCGCGTCGGGGTCGATTTCGTGTCGGGAGAGTTCCCGCACATCGGTCTGCGCCGCCGGATCTCGATCTATCTGCTGACCTTCTGCAAAACCGAAGGACAGGAGGGGTTCTTCGAAGTCCGCTACGTGAGCGACGACGATCCCGCTGGATGGTACCAGGCCGATTTCCATCTGAAACCCCTGTACACCATCGGGCCGTTGACTCCGGAACTGTACAACGATCCTCATCCTGATCTGACGACGGTTCAGAGCCTGCTTGCGCTTTGGGAGATGGTCTTCCCGCCGTTCGTCTCGGCCGCTGAGGAAATGATCGGCGTCAAGGACCAAAAGGGGAGCTTCTCAAACCGGCCGATTATGAGTCCGCGGACGATGATGCACCTCACCCGCCTCTATGGCCGGCTGGAGCAGTTTTCGAAGTTGGGGGGTTCCCCTGATGTTTGGGTGGCGGAAACGTTTCTCAAACGCCTGGGACCTTACCTTGCCGCCAGTGTCAAAGTTTGGGCGGATTGGAATCGGCAGTTTGGGATCGAGTGATATCGGATAGTACCTTTCAGCTCGCTGCTGCCCCAGCGAGCTTTCTTTTTTTGCAAAAAGAAAACCCTCTATTTCCTAGAGGGTTTTGATCGTTTCGGCCGGGGAATCGCATTCAGCTCTTTCGCGGCGTGTTCCTCGAATTCTTCCACCAGCTGCTTGATCCGTTGCTTGACCTTCTTCCCGAAGCTCTTATCTTCACCGTAGGCAAAGATCTGCCCCCAGGTGAACTGGCCCCAGAACTTGCGGTCGAGGATGTCCTCGATCGCTTCGCCCGAATCCAGATTGACGATCTGGAAATCTGGATCGGATCGATTTCCTCTCCCGCGGCGGAAACGGAAGTGGGAGCCGCTGGTGGCGTCGGCCCAGACCGAGACTCTCCCGTTCTTCCTCGTCACAAAGATGCGGCACAGTCCGGGACCTGTTCCAACTCCTGGACTCACGTAGAGGGTCTGGTTTTCGCCCAGAAAGAACTTGACCTTTTGGACGAGGTGCTTTCGCTTGGCCTTTCCTCGCTTCTTCATTTCCGACCCCTCTTCTTCAGTTCCTCGATGTGGTCTAGCGCATCGGCGAACCAGCGATCCAGTCGGTCGTAGTCCCGGCGGGGGACCCACCAGATGCCGAGATGGCCGAGGATCTTCTGGCCTTTCTTTTGGAATCGGCGCTGAAATTTCCGGGCGGCGGCCAGGCTGAACTTAGCCATATTTCTCCCTGTTTTCGACAACGTTGATCTGTCGGTCCAGCTCATCCAGGTAGGGCTTCGAAGAGAGGGTTACCAGGAAGAGCAGGAGATCGACGGCGAGGTTCAGGGAGGCCAGGGCCAGCCGGATCTCTCGATTCTCGACGCGCACCAGCTCTCTGTTGGCGGCCCGCGATAGGTCTTCGATCGCGCTTTTGACGCCATCGATCTGCGCCTTGATCAAACGGGGATCGGTGCCGGGAGCCATCGCCTCTCCTTTCTAAATGAGTTTTCGAGAAAATGATAGCACGGGATTAAACCGCTTCCTATGGTTGTCCGAAAAACAAAAAGCAGTGGGAGATAAACTCGCCACTGCTGGATCGAACTCGAAATTCCTACTACGTATCAATCACCCGGAGTTGAGACTACATGGTGGTAACCGCAGCATCCACACACTGCCATTCCATCAAAGTAGAGGGGGTCATCGATGCGGCCCAGCCTCGTCCGTCCGCACTTCTTGCACGTCTGTTCCTGGACCTTAAACATCCGAATCATCGGCCGGCCGCAGTGCCATTCGGTGAGGTAGATCGCGAGCAGGCCGAAAAGGCGGGGAGCCGGAACGAGCTTCGGTTCCCCGATGTTCTTCCACTCCGGGTCGTGGTTGAGACAGAACCCGTGTGGACACGGCTTGTGCTGGCTATGGTCCATAGCCGCACTCCTTTTGTCCCTACCTCGTTCCGAGGCCGAGGGACATCTCTTTGACCGTCCGTTTGCGGGGACGTCACCTCCCATTTTACTATCGGATATACGAAGTGTCAATTAAAATTGTAAACTCAGGTGAGATGAAGTACCGATTTCTTCCCCTTTTCTTATCTCTGCTTCTGCTCATTCTTCTAGTCAAACCAGTTCTGGCGCAGGAGAGCTGGGTGATTGAGAGCTTCGATTCCGCCATTTCCATTCCCCAAAACGGCAAGGTGCAGGTGATGGAAACGGTCACGGTGGATTTTGGCCTGACATCCAAGCACGGGATTTTCCGGAGCATTCCGACCGAAGGAGTTCGGTTTGACCTGAAGAGCGTGAAACAGGACGGGGCGAAAGCGATCACCGACGTTTCTTCTTCCGGTGGAACAACCACGATCCGCATCGGCGACCCGGACCGGACAATTTTGGGGAAGCACGTTTATGAGATCTCCTACGAGATCGGGAAAGTAATCACCCGCTTCGATGACCACGACGAGTTTTATTGGAACGTCACCGGCAGCGATTGGGAGGTATCGATCCGAAGCGCCACCGCCACGGTATCGTTGGAAGGAGGGGCGATCGAGCGGGTGGTCTGTTTCACCGGTTACCTGGGGTCGCAAGAGGGGAACTGCACCGCCGAAGTTTTGGCCGGTCAAGGCAAATTCGCCACCACTCAGGCGCTCTCCGTTGGCGAGGGTTTCACCATTACCAACTCTCTCCCCAAAGACCTGGTGGCGGAACCGTTCTATCTCGACGACTTTATTAGGCCCTACTGGCTGATCCTCGGCTCGTTGGCGGCGGCGGCGTACGTGATTCGCCGCTGGTTGAAGCACGGTCGGGACATGTGGTACCGCAATCACGTCATCCTCAATCCTGATGCGGCGGCTGAAACCAAACCGCTCTTTGCTCAGCAGACCGTGGTGGCGGAGTTTGACCCTCCTGATAAACTGCGGCCGGGAGAGGTGGGAACGCTCGTCGACGAGCGGGTCGATCTGACCGACATCTCGGCGACGATCGTCGATCTCGCGGTGCGGGGTTACCTCAAAATCATCGAAGAAAAAACCGGGCGAAAGGCGAAGTATTATTTTGAGCAGAAGAAGGATTTTCTGGATGATTCGAAGCTGGCGGAATGGGAGAAGGAAATTCTTCGGGGAATTTTCGGCAACGACGGCCAGAGCACCGGGAGGGTGGCGCTGACCGATCTGCAGGAGAAGTTCTATACCAGACTGGCCAGAATCAAAGAAGAGCTCTATTCCCATCTCACCGAAGCGAAATACTTCCCTCAACCGCCGAACGAAGTTCTGACGAAATATTTGGTGAGAGGCGGAATTTTGGGGGCGGTGGCGGGAGTGTTGTTCTACCTTTTTGGCGGGATGGGGTTGTGGTGGGTACCGATTCCGCTGGCGGTGCTGGCCGGACTGACGATGATGGCGGCGCCGCTAATGCCGCGAAAAACCGCTCAAGGCACCGAGGCGGTGCGGCGGGCGAGCGGGTTCAAGCTCTTCATCTCGACCGGGCAGAAATACCAGCAGCAGTTCAACGAGCGGATCAACTATTTTGATAGTTTTCTCCCCTATGCGATGGTTTTTGGGGTAGTGGATAAATGGGTCGGCGCTTTCAAATCCCTCGGGATCGTTCCTCCCCAACCGGTTTGGTACGTCGGCCCCGGGCCGTTCAACATCGGCGGCTTCTCCTCTTCGGTGAATGCGATGACCAGTTCCCTCGCTGCCACTCTGCCCTCCCAACCGGCTTCCAAAGGCGGTAGCGGGTTCGGCGGCGGCGGATTTTCGGGAGGAGGATTCGGTGGAGGGGGAGGCGGGAGCTGGTAGGTTAGGCCGCTTGAGCGGCGGTTTCGGGGGCGGGGAGAGCGAGTTTCTCGATCGTTTCGGAGGTGAGATAGTCGCGCATGTCTTCCACGGTCTCGCTCTGCCGCTCGTCAACTTCATCTTTAAGCATTCCGCGCAGATAGACCGTATTTTCCTGCTTCCCCACTCCTCTTAACGGTTCCTCGACCGAATAAAACCGGGTGAGAACTCCGGGCTTCTCCAATCTGAGAATTTTTCCCTGATCTGGTTCTTTGGAAAATTCCAGCCTGACATCAACCTCGGTTTCGGCGATGTACTTATCGATTTGGGCCACCCCACCGTCTTCGAGCCGAACCCCCCATTTTTGGGCGGGCTCAGTTTCTTTCGGTTCTAGATCCTCGACTTTTTCCCCGGCACGCTCCTCCGCCCCGCGGGCGATCATCTTTTCCGCCCATGCCTCATCACCGGTTTTTCCGGCTTTGAACTCTTGGGCTTCTTTTTCGATGTCGGGAGCAACCATTGCTTCAACCATATTAACTTATTATACCGCCAATCTGTCAATCTTGCTATTCTTAAATCAATGGCCAGTCCCGAGGGAGTTTCCTCCAAGTTTGATCTCCTCACGATCGGCGATTGCACGGTCGATATCTTCACTTTTCCGGAGAGAGCGGATGTCCACTGCCAACTGCACGGGGGTGAGAAGTGCGAGCTGTGCCTCTCGGCCGCCGACAAAGTTTCCAGCAAGGGTTTTGATCTTACCTTCGGCGGCAACGCCGCGAATGTGGCGGTGGGGGCATCCCGCCTGGGCCTGCGCACTGGCATCTATACCCACGTTGGCCGGGATCTGTTCGGGGGAGAGACTCTGGAGAATTTCAAGAAGGAGAAGGTCGATACCTCCCTGGTGGAGATGGATGAGGAACAGGCGACCAACGTCAATATCATCATTTCCAGCGGCGGAGAGCGGACCATCCTTACCGCCCACCAACCCCGTCATTATCTGGTCCCTTCCGTTTACGCCCCTTGGGTTTATTTTTCCTCGCTCGCGCCGGGGCACGATTACTTCCACGCCCCCTTCGTGCGCTACGTCCACGAGAATCGGATAAAACTCGCTTTCAACCCCGGTTCTTACCAAATAAAAGAAGGATTAGCGGCGTATGGTCAGCTCCTGAAGATCACCGAAGTGCTGATCCTCAACCGAGAGGAAGCCGGACGGCTGTTGGGATTGGATCACGCTCTCAAAACCGAAAAAGAACTCCTCTCCCGCTTGCGGGACCTGGGACCGCGAATTGTGGTGGTGACGGATGGGCCGCAGGGCGCCTACGCCTTTGACGGTTACGAGTTTATCTTTCAGACCGCCACTGGGGTGAAAGCGAAAGAGAGAACCGGAGCGGGGGACGCTTTCTCCTGTGGAGTGGTGACCGCGCTGGCGATGGGCCGACCGCTCAAAGAAGCACTGAAGTGGGGAACTCTCAACGCCGAATCGGTGACACAGGCGGTCGGAGCGCAAGCCGGATTACTAAGCCGCAAAGAATTGGAATCCCTCGTTAAGAAACTCAAGTAACAAAAGTAACCCAAGTAACATGAACTAGATCATGGAAGAACTCGCGAAACTGTTAGGAACGACAAAAGAAAAGCTCGAGTCCCTCTCCGATGAAATGGGGGAATTTACGGGAAAGAAAGAGGTTCCCGACCAGCTTTTGGCAAAGATCAAAGAAGAATGGACTCAATCGCTCACCGAGCTCGGGTTGAACGGTAGTTCTTCGCGGAAGGAAGTTCTCGCGGCGCTGGCAAAGCGGGTGGAGCTGCTGGAAGAAGAAGCCAAAAAGGTCCTCGGCGAACCGCAGATGCAGGACCACGCCTACATCCAGAAGCTCTTCGCCCGGGCGGAAGCGATCGCAAAGCCGAAGAAAGGGTTCTTCCTGAAAGAGGAGAAGGCGAAAGAACTTTTTCGCCGGAATCCGCCCCAGAACATCCTCGCCCAGTTGAAATACTCCAGTGCGGAAGAGCTTTTGGCAAAGGAGGATCTCTTTGAAGTCTTCTCGGCGCTCCGTTTTCTGGAGG
>Ga0214473_10005178_pt1 | contig 15649 bp, 11 predicted proteins | sample RVTome_7_FD_203509 | JGI IMG/M metagenome (GOLD analysis project Ga0214473, IMG submission 203509) | Soil microbial communities from uranium-contaminated site in the Upper Colorado River Basin, Wyoming, United States - RVT98D197 | ecosystem: Environmental > Terrestrial > Soil > Contaminated >... | reverse complement strand
GGGCGGCCTCAGATCCGGGAAGGCCAGGGCGACGCGGGTGTGCATGTTGTCCAGGTTGTTCAGGGCTTCCGGCAGGCTGCTGCCGATGATATCGAGCAGCTCGCCATGCCCCGAACGCTTGGCGTATCCGGTGAAATACTCGCCGAGTTCATTGAGCATCTCATCCATCGGCGTTCCGGTGATTTCCGCGGCGGCCGCAACCAGACCCTGGGTTACCTCTTCGGGATACTGCTCCATGGTCAGGAAGCGGTCGATGCCGGGGGCCGCCCGCTCTTTGACGGTTTGCCAGACCGAGTGGCCGTAGCGTTCGGTGAGCAGTCCCTCGATTGCCAGATTGACCATGCCGTACATTGAACTCTCCTAATGCCGCCGTTTGGTTACCACCTTCTAACGCATCATCAGAACGACGATGAACATGATCAGCACGCTGACCCCAATGGCAACGAGGACGATCACGGCCGCCTGTCGGGATTGCACCATGCCGTAGACCGACCGATAGGGGTCGCCCTCGTGTTCGCCGAGCGGCAGCCGCGGCCGGCTGCCCACCTTGCGCTTGAATCGGACCCGGCCATCGTCGAGCTTCTCCAGCAGAACCCAGCCGAATCTCGCCTCTTCCTCCAGGAGCCTGGCAAACACCTCCGGCTTGCGGAACGCTGCGGTGCCGGATCGCACGATCTTGAACTCCCAATCCTCGGAGAGGTCGTGATCCGAATAGTGTGTCAATTCCTCCTCCTCCTGCAGCAGTTGCAGCCTGGCCTGGTTGGCCGCAGCTGCCGCGATCGCTGCACCTGAAGTGTGGACGTACATTGGACCCAGACTCAGCCGGCGCTCAATGAAACAGCTGTCCGGTCGCCTCCAGGTATGCCGCGACGACCACGATGTCCTTCCTTCGCCGCTCGCTGGCTCGGGGTAGTAGAGCTGCCCCTAGTCTGGCTGACCTTGCGAGGAACTGAATCGGCTCTATTGGGCTAGTGGCGCAGCGGCCGACGGAAGACCGGGAGGCGGTGTCGGCGACCGTCGACACCGGGACCACCTGGGTGAAGGTAGTGCATCCGATCTTGCCGGAGTCGGCGGGAACGATGCCCTGCTGGGCGTTCTGGACGAGCGGCTCCTTGACCAGGGCGTCTTCCAAGTTGTACTCGGTCGGCCCGTCTTCGAGCCTGATGCCCCCCACCCCGACGAATTGCGGACATTCCAAGCCGATGTTGATATCGATCCGCTCAACCAGGCGTGCGAGGGCCAAGTCCATGACCACCACCGCGGTGAGCAGGGCCAGGGAGCCAGCGAGCGGCGCCAGTAGGGGAGGAGGAAGTGGGGGAGGTGGCAGTAGTGGATCATCGCACCTTGTGGCGCGAATGCATGGTTGAACCTCGCGGACGCCGATACCCCGATCCGCGGGAGGCCCACAACGTCCCACGGGCCGCACTTCGGTTTCCAGGAAGCCCGGCACGAGACTGCTCCGCCGCAACCGCGGCGGTCATCGAGCGTACTGCGGTTGATGGCTACCCGCATAGTGGGGGGCTTGGGTAGGCATTGCCCGCCGAATTCGAGATTGCATCTGCCGACAGAGACTGAGCCGCCCAAGTCCACCGCTGTCCACCAAATCGGCAATACTCCAGACTCCTATCGCTGCGATCCGCAGGCGCGACTCACGGAGCGGGAGCAGAAGTTGCAGCTGGCCGCTGCGGCCGGGAGGCAGGATTCGGGCTCATGAAGCGATCGGAAGGCGGCTCGAGAGTCACATAATCTCCAGGGCCTTTGTCTCAATTCGTGATGGGCAATTCGCCGGTCACAGGCTCGCAGCCGTCATGCGGCAGTCGGTTGGAGCAGCGTCCAGTTTTCGAGTTAGCATCCGAAGCGGACACTCGAGATGCGGCGGAGACTGACGCGGTCCGGGGGCCTCCACCATGAACTCGTGGTGGTGGCCTTCGCGTGATGCCGGTGCCGCCTTCAATAGCGAAGCCTCTTCGTGATCTTCGCTTCGGAATCCTCCCACGCGGCATCGCGCTCATAGGAAGCGGCGATGTGCTCTAGCACTCCCCCCACATAGGGATACTCGAAGTGCAAATGCTCGGCCCATCTGCGGTATTTCGCGGCGAGCTCACGCTCCTGTTCGCCTCCTTCGCCCCGCGAGTGAACGCCGCGAGAATTGTAAACTCCGATTTGGAAACCCCTGCCGATTTCTGGGGATGCAATCCCTTCCATCGCCTCACATACCGCTTCGCAAGGCCATATGCCGTTCTCGCCCTCGGGTGCCTTGGCAAGGAGTTGACCGATACAGTGATCCCCTATATCGGCGCGAGCATGCTCCAGGCACAGACGCCGAACCTCGGAGAGCCACGCAACAAGTGCCGCCGCGACGATCCGCCCGTTTTCGTCCGTGCCGGGAATCCGTCTAATCTGGTCGATAAGGCGATGGGCCGCAAACGCTACAGCGGCCCGCTGCTCTGGATCCTCGATCCCCCATTCCGGCGGATCATCCCCTTCGTCACTGCGTTTGAAGGCGAGCGCAACTGCCTGGACGAACAGCGCCGGCGATTGCGCGATCTGGGTTTCGAGACTCGGAATCCCGTGTTTGCTATCATCAAGGGCGCCAATGAAAAGGAACTCGAGCTGGGCCATTTCATTACGGGTGACGCCCGCGCGGCCATCAAGCGAATTCAGCGCCTCGGAAATGTAGTAGGGGTCTAGTTTGAGATGGCCCGCTGGTTCCGCGTTGACAGTGGCGACATCGTGCAGTATCCGCTTGAGGCGGGACGTCTCGATAGTCTCGAAATCCATGTGGACGGCGTGAAAAGCCGCTCGCGGCCGCCTTGCCTCCAGAAGACTGTCGATCATTTCGGTAAGTTCGGCAGGCGAGTGGCGGCCCCAGGACGGGAACACATCCTTCCAATACCCAACGCGGATATTCTCGCCATAACCGCCCAGAAGCTGCCAGGTGGATGCCTGGAACGGCGCGCATACAAATAGCCGCTTGCGCTCTTCGTCAGGCAGCGCTTCGGCAGCAACCATCAACACCTCGACGCGCGCATCATCCTTGATCGCCAGAAGGAACCCTTGAAGGCACCGCTCGGCCTTGCTCCGGAGGCCTCCGTCAAGGGAAAGGCAACGTTGGATCAAATCCACCCGTGGCTCAACGCCTCCAACGCTCGACGCCGCATAGTGGCCGACGGTGCCCGGGGCGCCGCTCCTGGCGAGCAATTGCCTCACCCCCTCGAAGCCGCGCTCGGCCCATATCTCCTTCATCGCGTCGCGGCGCAGTCTGTCGACCCGCTCCTCGCGCTTCCGATGGTCGAAATCTTCGTCTTCGATTTCGTCAGCCGATTCCTGCACCCATTGTTCAGCGAACAGCCAGCCATGACAGATCACCGGGTCTTGAGGCCGCAAGATGTCGTAGGCTTCGCGGGCACGATCGAGCGTCGCCTCTCTCAGGTCACGGCGTCGTCCGCGGCGGGTAAAGGCGAACCGCCGGATGCGCTCTCGCAGCGCGGCCTTGCCAATTTCGTCGGCATTCCGGGACCACTCATCAATCAGATCCCAAACCTTGGTCTGCTCTTCCTCGGGCATCCCCTGGAGACACTCGACGAGATCGCCAAGGGTCCTTTCATTGTGGGGCGGCCATGCAATCAACAGGTCCAGGGCCTTTCGGGTGAATTCGTACATCTCCTTGGGAGTGACGACTTGCCCCGCTCCGGAGGCGTCGCTGCGCCACCGAGGCCTGTAGCTCTGGTGACCGAACCGGGGGCCCGGCTTGATCTGCTCGATGCAAACCTCCCAGCCCGCATCCGGGAAATGCTTGGTGAGCCTCTCCAGAGCCTTAACCCTCTGCTCCAACGAGGCTGCCGTCTGCGGCATCCATGACCTAAAGATGGCCTGAAGGCTCGCATCGGGTTTGTTCATCCAGTTGTCGTCGATCTTCCTCCGGGAGAGTTGAGCCAGGACAGCCGACACGCGCGGGAGGTTTTCCGGTTTCCAGGCAAGGCACTCCAGCGCCCAGAGGAGGCCCGTACGCGAGGGCGATGCCCAGAACGAACCTCTGTCGACCGGCTTCAGGAGGCCGAAGACAACCGGCGCGTCGCTTCGCAGGTCCCCTTCGAGGATGTTCAGGAATTCACCAGGTGCTGCTTCTGCGTAGCGCGGCAGGTTCTGGTCTTGGGAGAGCAACTTGTCAACCGTCAGAGGTGTTATGAGTTTGCGGATCAGAACCGCGACGCGGCCTTCGACATCTGTGCCGAGCCGACTCTGGAACAGGTTGTTGCCGTGGACCGACAGGATGACAAGTGTCTCGCAGATGCCCTCACGCAATGCGCCGGAGTGATCGCGGGTCTTGCCGTATAGAGCCGCTGCCCACCTATTCTCTTCCGGCAATTGGAGCGCAGGGTCGGTCTCTGAGAGTACATATTCGGCGGCGATGAAGAATCGGTCGAGCTCCGCCGGCGTGACCATCCTCGCAATCGCAAACAGGGAGTCGACCTTCGAGGCGACACCCCGGTAACGTCCTGCAGACCACACCGGGCTATCATCAAGCTGCAGCAACCGCGCAACGTCGTCTTCGATTGCCTCATACTTTCGATCCGCCACTCGGGAGATGATCACGCCATCCGCCTCCGGCTCGGCGTGCCAGGCACCGATCAGAGCCATCGGAACGAGAGTCTTTGCCGTGTCGTCACCACTTGCCCATGTCGGTGCCCTGATTGCGGCATTCTGCGAGAGGCGGCGACGCAGGATAGTTGGTGAGCGCCCCGACTCCCTTGCAAGCTGGTTTACGCGCTCCTTCTCGATTCCCATGGCGGTGAGCGCCTTCTCGAAGGCGTCGTGGCCGAGCAGGTCGAGCGTAATGTCGGCTTCCGTGTCGACAGCGTTGCGAGGACGGTAAACGATGCAATGAAGCCGGCGATGGGCGTCGGCGAGTTCGCGCTCCGCGTCTTCGGAATGGACGATCGGGATGAAAGGCACGGAGGACGCAAGGAGCGCCCTTAGTGTCGCCGGAGATGTGAAGACGGCAGCGAGGTCTTTGAATTGGCAGAGTTCTTCGTCATCGAACAGACAGGCGAGAAAGGCGAGGGCCTCGTCCCGCGAGTCGGCCGCGACGACGAAGGGCCGATCGCTCGGTCTCTCAAGCCACGCCTTCAACGTAGCCCGGTACGCGGCAATAGAGGGTGCGAAGACTTCGGGCGTCAGACAGGGCTCGCTGGCGTTCGCCCAGCGGCGCCATGCCTGCTCCAATGTCTCATATCCGCTGACCGGCAGGGCGAGCTGCTCGGCAAGCCAGATCTGCGCCGGCACCGACTGCTCCAGCCACTGCTCGAGATCGCTTGCATCGAAGGCCCTGACGCCCTTCCAGTGGCCGGCCTCGCCCTTCCGCTTCTCCCAGGCGGTCTTGTCGGGCCAGTTGCGAGGGGTCACGAAGGCGAAGGTGCTGTTGGCCCGCTCGCCGGGGCCTACTGATTTCAGCCGTGCGTTGTAGTCGCGCTCTGCTTTGGCTCCCGGCCTCTGATCGGTGCCGAACTCCCAATAGGAGTCGCCCTCGGCGATCCAGGGCGTGGCAGCCCCCGCTTCCACGAAACCATCAGCACCCTTGCGCTGCGCGTTGTCGTAGCCGGGAAAGTCGACCTTGCGGAGGTCGTTGCCGGTCGAGTGCACGAGCTTACGCAGAAGGACGGGAAGGTGGGCGCGCGCTTCGATGTCTCTGTTCGCCCAGTCCTCGATCTGTCGGGCTTTGATCGTCAGGAAACTCGGGACAAACGCGCGAACTTCAACCTCCCTTTCACCTGCGCTACGCTCATGCTGGTCGTAGGCGGCCTGCATGTCGAGCAACGCCTTCCGGTCAGCGCCGAACGCTTTTTGCAGCCTAACCGCCATTTCGGGGGACAAAGCGGTCTTCCCATTGAGGAAGTTCGACAGAGCCGGCCTGCTGACACCAAGTCGTTTCGCTGCGTCCGTCACTGACATGCTTTCAGGGATGACATCCTCCCGGACTAAGGTGCCGGGATGTGAGGGTCGATTGAGCGAAGTCACCATTAGCTGCCCGATCCGAACATCGCATCCGGTGTGTAATGTGTTACGTTACATTATACACCTATGCCCGGCGGCGACAAAGGCACGCCCGAGTAGGGGACGTGTCCCAGGATTGCCGATTGAAGGAAAAGGAGTAGGCTCACCCTGGTAACCGCCAAGTCACTGAAGGTGAGCCCTACGATTCCCGTCGTCGAGACGACAGTCAGACTGAGCATACCGGCGGAAGGCCGGTCGCTGGAAGCGCTGGAAGGGCACTGTCTTTGCCAATCCAACTAAAACCCACCCTGGCGAAAAGCGAACATCGAAAATGGGCCCACCTGAGCCAGTGCTCCGCTACGATGGGACGACCCCATCGGAGGTGGAGGCGAGGAGATGAACAGGGTGGAGGACATCGAATCTATCAGGCAGGTACACTGCCATGAGTTCCTTTACCCGGCCGGAAGGCGTCACCGTCTACGGCGGAAGGATTACGTAAGTGCCGCTCCTTATGCAATCGGGGTTCGTCCAGAGGGTCGGCTGGAACTCCCGGTTCAGCTCTCGCAGAGTATCTTCTGTGGTCCCGTAAATGCCCGCGATCCCAATCAGGGTTTCGCCCTGGTGGACATGGTGTGACCTGCCGGACGGCCTGGTCCAGTTTGGTGCGGGAACGTCAAAGCAGACGTCGATTGGCGTGGCGGTGGCAGTTGCTGAGGGCGTCACCGTCGGCATGGGCACTGGAGTAAGCGTGGCCGTCGCGGTTGGGGCAGGTGCGGGCGAAGGCGCCAGCAGACCGAGGATCGCTGGTCCTGCCACGGCGACTCCGGCAGCCAACAGTGCAGCCAGGGCCGTGATCATGGACCCAACCACAGTCGCTCGCGCCCGTTTATCACTCCACAGGCTGGAGAAGGTAAGCCGAGCTGCTGGAGGGCTCATCACTCCGAAGGATCCACCCATGTGGAATAAAAAGCCCCTCATCGAAGAGGGGCCAGTACCGGCCGGAGCGTCGGGTAAGTGCTACACAACAGCCAGTGTTGCACTTGGCGTTTCTTCATCTCTGGTCACGCTCGAGACGGTCCTTTCCCGTTCGCGCGCGTTGAAGTGCACTATATTACCCTGATTCGGGGGGGTTGTGAAGAGCTAGACTGCTCCCGCGGCGCCCGTGCCCGTGCAGAAGACGCTTGCATGGGCTGCTGCGCCGCAATCGTCACCCAACTCGACTTGCAGCTCGGCGCTTCCCATCGCTCGGTGCCACAGGATTGTGCGGTCTCGGTAAGTGATTGGAGGCTGATCCGCCGTGTCCCGGACGTCCTAGGAGTTGAGCCCGACGATGTCGCACAGGGGGCTGGCCTCATCCGAGATCTCAGATTCGTGGCGTCCCTCGGCAAATACGACGGCCCAGGTACATGACGCCATCCACGTGGGACCACCGACAGGCCGCAATCCGCCTCGATCAGGACACCTTAGCCTGTATGGCCCTCGATCTCGACTGAGACACGCAAGAGCTTGTCCTTTAGCATCTTTATGGTCCGGGGCTCAAGATTCGCGGTCAACTTCAGAGCTTGCCACTCCGCGATTGCATCATAGATGCAGTGCCTTAGGTAGTTGGCCACTCCTTCACTGGCTCGCAATTGGGTCCAATGTGGATGGGCTTTGTTGACTACCACGACCACTTGTGAGTCCTTCCCCGAATCTGGAATCACATAGGGATCGTTGGGCGACATATCGCCCGCGATATAGACTTTGACCACAAGGGGCTTGTTCTTCACCAACTCAATGCTCGCCTTGAAGGTCTCCTCCCGGGTCTTGGTGACGTTCTGGATCAAAGTGTGAGCGGCTTTTTCGACGACTTCCTGTGGAGGGATTACAGTGATCTTGATTGCATCAACGAGCTCTGGCGAAGCCAGCTCGGTTTGCAGCTCCTCGACGGCCACCTGGACCTCGACCTCCGAAGGGCCACGCTCATCAACCTTGCCCTTCCGGTATGTCTTGGCAACATCCCGGTAGTCCCCGCAGTGTTTCAGAAGCTTCTTCTCAACATCCTCTTCTTCGTTGTCGAGCCAAAGGATGTCATCCTTTGTGTGACTCACGTCAAATTGGTCAAGGTGAATCTCACCGACAAGCCTCTGGTTGACGAGGTCATTCGAGCCCTGCATCTGTCCGTACAGAGATGCTGGTCTCCACGAGTCCGGCCATCCGCGCACGACTCTTCCGCAATGGATGATCGAGAAACCGGCGTCGGCTCGGCTTCCCTTGGCAAGAATCCCCACCCAGCCGAGAACCGGCTTCTTACCCACGGCGAACTTGAATGCCTTGCGATACTCAGATCCGTCCTTCGACACGAGCATCGCAGGTTCTTGCCATGCCAGGGCGGAGTCTTGCCATTCCAGCACAAGAACGCCGTTCCGAAAGTCCTCTCTATACATCGATCGGAGGAAGTCACGGATCTTTCCCAGGGTGCGGCCATGGAATCGCCTGTTGTGCTTCGTGATCTCTATCACAGTGTAGTGATCGGACTTGGGCCTGTCGGCCTTTGACTTGTAAGGCAAAGCCCCCTGGCCAGAGCTCACTTTCTGGACGTCGACTTTGACGAGATGCTCCACTGTCTCACCCAGACGCTTCGTGCGGACTGTCCAGGTATTTCCTAGCCAACAAGCCGCCGTCTTCAGCCCCATCCCATACTTGGATCGACCTGAAGTATCTGGGGGTCGCATGGCCACATGCATGGCGCGCGATAGCTCCTGCAGGGACATGCCCATCGCATTGTCCGTGACACGCAAGAAACCCCCTTCCTGCTCCCGGTCGTACACGATAGATACCACCAGCCCCGGCGTCTCCTCAGCCTCATAGGCCTTTTCTAGCTCCGCACGATGATCGAAGAATGATTGAGTCGAGTTGTCGACCAACTCGGCAATTGCATGCCACGGGGAGTAGGCCAGCCTTCGATATGAGGAAATCACGTCAAGACCAACCTTCAAGGGAATGCTGTCTGTCATCGCTTGGTCCTCCTCGCGACCCGTGCGCTCTGAATTAGCTCCAACACCCCGTCACTTCGACGCACAAGCTCGTACGATTCTGATGTGGGCAGCGGATTAGATCCGATAGGACTGAGCCAAACTCGATCAGCCGAATCAACACGCTCCCAGAAGGATATGCCCCCCTGGTACTCCACCGGAACCCTGTCTTTGGTAGGGATGCTGAGTGGCGCAGGCGATTCGATCATGAGGAACCCTGGAAGCATTGGATCGAACGCGCAGCGGGACTGTTCCGACGGGGGCGGCGATGGGATAAATCCATTCACTCGAAACAACCTGCGATTCAGCTGGGAGCGAAAGATCTCCACGATGGCAAGTTCAGCGTCATATTGCCTCAGGGGCGCCATCCAGCTCGGCTCGGCTGCATTGAGCACGACAAGAACCCTTGGCGGTCTTCCCTTCACAAGATCGTGGATAGTACTCGGTTCAAGCTGGGGACAGCGGTGAGCGAGGATATCCGCTTCTGCTGGTCCGAGCGTACAGCGTGAGAGGGTTCTGACCTGAGGAATTACGTGACCGTCCAAGGAATGATGGCTCATTTCCACTTCAACAAGCCACCATTCTCGACACTGCTTCTCGACGAGTGCCATGTCAGCGATTGCTGAATCATCGTCGCTAAAGAGCAGGATCTTGAAAGGGACCAGAAAGTGGTTAGGGAAGAGATGTGGCGAGTTCTGAAGCACAATGGTCTCGAACTCGGCCTCATATAGGGATGCAGGATAGATTTGCTCAAACCACTCACCGTTAACCAGAATCCTGGCCATTACTGGGACCTGTGCGATGCGTGCCGCCACTCGACTGCGGCAACGCCAAGGAGATTGTCGGATTCCGCAACGAGTCGCCGCTCCTCGACATCCGTGGCGTAGATCGTGAAGACAGTGGATGCTCGCTTCCCCGGAGCGGGCCGAAGGACCCTGCCGAGGCGCTGGATCCTCTGCCTCCGACTGGCGGTCGCACTCGCAATGATCGCAGTGGAGGTTTCCGGCACATTCAGACCTTCATCCAAGGCGCGACATGTGACGAGAACATCAAAGAGCCCCCGCCTAAAGAGCTGTAGGTTATTCCTACGGATTGCCGGGCCAATACCAGTGTGATAGACGCCCACATTGTGGTTCCTCTGTCCGAGGAGCTTCGCGATTGAATTCGAGTCCGATACACGCTCGTGAAATACCAGGGTGCGACCTGTGCTGCTCTCCTCGGCCAGTTTGGCCGCGACAGGCACTCTCATCGCTGCGGTCGAAGATATGGACGCCCGAATCTGGAGCAGCCGCTTGAGGTTTTCATCCGTTCGATTTCCTCGTGAGACGTAGTGTGCCTCTCGCGCGATCCTTCGAGTGATCTGATCGTATCGATGCGACTCGTCCGGAAGTAAGTCGATCCGCACGTTTACCAGGTCGAATGGCGCGATTACCCCATCTGCCAGAGCAGAGCGGTAGTCATATTCATACACAATAGGCCCAAGAGCCGGTTCTATCACTTCCTGAAATGCGTTGTCGTACTCCCTGACGGGAGTCGCCGATAGGCCCAGAGTAGCGGCATGTGTTCCTTCGAGAGCACGGCTATTCACGCGGCTTCCGGCACGGTGGCATTCATCGACCACCAACATGGTCGGAGCGCGCCCAACCATCTCCCCAATGATCTCCCTGGCAGTGTTGATGACAAGTATGCTTAGACGTCTTCCCATCTCCCCCTTCTCCTCGCCAGAAAAGAGAGCGATATCCGAGGCGGGGACCCCTGCGTCTTCCTGCAGTGATACGAACCATTGATCCATTAGGGCCGTCGTGGGAACGACCACGACTGTTCGACCATCAGGAACTCTCCCGGCATACTCATTGATGCACAAGAGTGCGAAGTACGTCTTTCCCGCACCCGTGACCACGCTGATGGTCCCACGCATCTGTGGGCGCCAAGCATTCAAGGCTTGTATCTGCCATTCCCTGGGGGGTTGGGTCAATACTGGTCGGATCATTACTGCGGATTTAAGCGGTGTCAGAGCTTGACATGAGGAGAGGGAGGAAACGACCCCTTGATCCTTCGACGTATTCTGCCAGAGGCTCGATCGCAACCCACCTTCTGCCGAGCCGTTCCGCGGCGGCCCCGGTGGTGTTACTGCCCGCAAAAGGATCTAGGACGATGTCTCCAGGCACGGTGAGGAGCTTGATGAAGAACTCAGCGACATCAAGGGGCATCCTGGCAGGATGCGGTTTGAGGCCTCGGCTCCGACAGTACTTCAGATAGTCTGTGTTGGATGAGGTATTGGAACTGGAGATGACATTGGACGGGATAGCTCCCTTGTTGTCCTTTAGAAATGATCTGGGGCCTATCCTGTGTTCGGAAGGGCGCGGACCAGAGTTGTAGCGTCCCCTGGCCAGTAGTTGTTTCATCGACTTGCTATATTCAGTCAGAACGCGCCTGTTGTTAGCTTTCGGACGATCCGAGGGAGACAGCCACCAGATGTGTGTGAATGCATCTTTCACACGAATACGTTCGACCGTCACCCACTGAGCGGGAGTAGGCAGCTTGGCATTGTTGTACCAGACGAATTGCTGGCAGAGATTGAGTTGCCCCTCATCCTGGAATGATAGCAACGCTCGCAGGGCGAGCGTTGACATCACCGGTCGCCCCGGCTCCCATGAGTTCCCCATTTCGATGACGATCGATCCGTCGGGGCGAAGGACGGACCGGAAGACCGGGGCAAAGGACTTGAGCCAATCGACGTATTCCTGGCCTCTTTGGTTTCCGTATTCCTTTTTGCGATTGAGCGGAAACGGGGGGGAGGTTAGGATGAGGCTCGCTTTCCTTCGTCCGCGAAATCCGGGCTCCTTGCTGAGGATCTCCTCAGCGAAGCCCCGATATGAGACCCCAAGTTGAGTTCTGAACGCTTCTTGTGAGGGGCCGCTCATCGTGGATCCATTTCGGTTCAATACTCCAGAAAGTTACAGAACTCTCTACATTGATTCTAGGATCTGTGGCGATGTGGTGCAAGGTCCGCCGCAAAGCGTGTCTTCGCCTGGAAGATACTCTGGCACGTAATCCTCTTCTCAAAGCGCACACCCGTGTTTCGCGAGACACGCTTTGTCGGGTTGGCACGTTGAGCAGCCATCGTACACCGGGATCGGTTCGCTTCCATACCCAAGTCAGTTGCAGAGCTTCAAGGCGATCCGGAGAAACCCTGAGGCATAGTCCTCGTATCGGCATTGCACAGGGGCAATGCGGAAACTCGAACGTAAGTAGCTGGCGGGGCTTCTATCGCGAGGCGGCAACAGCATTGCCGCACTCACGTTGGCCTTGTAGAGCTCTATTGCATGCTGACTCGTGTGGGCAATTGCATTCCTGACGAAGATGCACTCCTGCAGGAGCGACTTCTGCCCGCTCTCGAGGTTTGAGAAGGGCAGGCCCCTGGAGAGATACATGCGCGCCCGCTCCTCTGTCCGATCATAAGGAAGCCATGTGAGGAACGCACGGCCGCCGTGAGCGACCTCTCGGGCGACAGCCTCGGAGGGGATCGAGACCTTGCTTCGGACGCCCGGAAGCGTAGATGTCAGGCGACCCATAATGAGCCCAAAGAACAACTCCTCGAGCAACGCTTCGAACGAAGTCACGCAGCTCAGCAGTAGAGCTCCATAGACCTGTTCTATGTCCCTCCGGGCGATTCTCCCGCCGTCGTGCAAGTCCTCGATCCTCAGACGTGTTCGCTCCAAACGCCGTAGCTTCGATCCATAGGCCGTAGCGAGCTCGCGCGCTGGCTTGGGCATGGCTTGGCACCTAGATAGCTTGGCGGAAGAGCGAGTAGCGCGCTTGTCTGGTACTTACGTTGTTGTCACGACTTGCGAGGGCAAGCGCGACCTCCTCAGCGATCTTGCCCGTTCGGATTCGTTTGTCTAGGGCGGCAAGCTTGTCGGCCATTCTGGGAGGTAGCTTGGCCGGCGATCTTCTTCCGAGCGAAGAGGTGACACCAAAAAGCAGATCGTAGAAGCGAGTAAACAAGGGATGAAACAGAAGTCTAGTGTTGAAAACGGAACTGGCGAGGCGGTCGCCATATACCTTGTCGATCGAGTCCATCGTCACGCGGAATCGTCGCTCCACCTCACCTTGACGTGGTAACTCCTCGTCATATCTCGCGTATGCTTTGTCAAGCGTAGGCTGACTCATTCCTATGGTTCCTGACAGTATCATGAGCACGAGATCGCTCGTCAACTCAACCTCCGCCATACGAGCGATGTTGAGTTCAGACAGAATGCCCCATTCGCGCCATCGATGCAACTGCTCGGACGCGAGCTGATACATTGATGTCTTGAACACGCCGAAGAACCGGGCATTCCTCAGCTCTTGACCATTCAACTTGATGCCGGTTGAGTTCATCCGTGCGAAGATCTGGAGGACCAGCCTGTCGTCAGTCCCGGACGGGAGTATATGGGTGCTGAACTGGTAATCAAGGAGACTCCGCTTCAGCTCTGCGGGAAGCTGGGCAAACTCCCGATTGGCTATTTCAGAGTTGTGAGCCGGTCGGACGACGAAGTGATCTCTGGCCGGGAGATAGTCAGAAAGGCACGTGGGGTCGATGAAGGATAGTAAGGTCCGTATGCGCTGTTGACCATCAACGACCTCTCGCCTTGGCTCAAGCGTGCGCAAATCCGTGCGTTCACGAAGGAAGATGATCGGGACTGGGAGGCCCCTAGCGACAGTGTCGACGAAGTAAGACTTGGCATTGGGGGGCCAGACAGGCCGCCTCTGGAAATTGGGGCTTAGCTCGAGAGTGCCTGCCCTCTGCCATGAGAGGTAATCACTGACCTTGTAGACGGTTTTGGTGATATCAAAGTGCTCCATGCGGCTGGCTCCATACCGGATTGCGTCGCGTGCTGGTCGGGCGAATGTCCCACGAGCTTAGGTTCATACAACCGCTCGATCGACAAGCCGCCCTCCCGCTCTGCATTGGTTGCGGCATCAAGCGCCATTGACGTCTGCCGCACTGCCCTCAAGCCATCGCGGGACTCTCGCAAGAGCCGTCGAAGTGTTGTTCGGTTCACACGCAGAAAGCTAAACCCATGAGTGACATGAAGACCAACAGTGGTCCCGTGCCCACTTCCCTCAACCCACACAGACGATGGGAAGACCAGCTGTCGAGGGCTGGTGGGGGAGGGCGACCCTCGAGGAGCAGCTCGGTCGAGACATGCGTCTCTTCGCCCGGTTAGCTCACGCCAGCCATCGTCAAGTTCCTCCCCGGACAAAGCAATCCAGGCCCGCCGCCGCGTTTGCGGCTTCGGCCTGGATCGGGTCTCCCTGCTCGCATTCGTGACCCCCTCATCTCACACGGCTAGTCTATACCGCTACCTGAGGTTGTCAACACTCCGTATACCCACACGAATAGCACTTCCGGCACCCCTCCTCCGCCACCACCGCCGCCGCGCCGCAGTCGGGGCACAGGTCGCCGATGCGCATCGGGAGCTGGGATTTGGGCACGGCGGGCTCGAGCTCGACGCCCTCGGTCTCGGCCAGGTAGTTGGCCAGGGTCTGCGCCACCCCATCCGGCAGCGAGAGCACCCGCTCGGCGCCGAAGCCGGTCGGGCGGCCGCCGCCAATGCCGGCCATCTGGCGCACCACCTCCTCCAACCGATCCCGCGGGATCACCGGCGAGGCGATCCGGAGAATGTAAGAGATCAGCCGACCAATGGCCTCCGACACCGCGGCGGTCTCGGAGCCGGCCTTGGCGGTGTTCACGAACACTTCGAAGGGCTGATCTCCGCCGTTCTCGTTGACGGTCACAAAGGCCTTGCCCACCGGCGTGGTCAGGCTGTAGGTGGCCCCCTTCAGCCGCTTGGGGCGCGGTTTCTTGCCCTCCGACCACATCTCGACCTGGTCGCCCGCCGGCGCGGCCTCGGCTGCCTGCTTCTTCTCGGCGGTGGCCTTCGTCTCCAGCACCACCTTCTGCCGCGAACCGGTCACGTACACGGTCAGACCCTTGCAGTCCAGGTCCCAGGCCAGCATATAAGCCTGAGCTACGTCCTCGACAGTGGCGTCCTCGTGGAAGTTGCAGGTCTTGCTCAGGCTGTTGTCCACAAAGGCCTGCATCGCCGCCTGCATGCGCACGTGCTCCTCGGCGGTGATGTCTTGCGACACCACAAACGTGTGCGCCACGTGCTCGGGCACCTTGTCGATGTCCTGACAGGTGCCGTGCTCCAGCACCTCTTCGATCACCTGCGCCCGGGTCGGTTCGTCCAACCCGCCCTCGATCAACGCCTGTTCGAACAGCGGGCTGGCGTAGCTGAGCTGCAGGTTCTGGCCCTGGTCGTCCACGTTGCGGACGTAGGCCAGCGCAAACACCGGCTCGCACCCGTATCCCTCGCAGCCGGCGACGGTGGCAATGGTGCCGGTGGGGGCAATGGTCGTCTGGGCGGCGTTGCGGATGCCGTGGGCCTTGATCCCCTCCACGATCTCGCCCCAATCCAACTCCGGCCGGCCGAAATGGCGGTGGTACGGCTCGATCGGCACCGGCGGCTCCCAGCGCAGGTTCTCGGGATCGTAGAGGCTGCCGCCGATCGCCTCGAACGGCCCGCGTTCCTCCGCCAGCGCGATGCTGGTCTTCATGGAATGGAAGCGCACGAACTCCATCACCTGGGCGG
>Ga0214473_10005177_pt1 | contig 15650 bp, 17 predicted proteins | sample RVTome_7_FD_203509 | JGI IMG/M metagenome (GOLD analysis project Ga0214473, IMG submission 203509) | Soil microbial communities from uranium-contaminated site in the Upper Colorado River Basin, Wyoming, United States - RVT98D197 | ecosystem: Environmental > Terrestrial > Soil > Contaminated >... | reverse complement strand
ATCAGCGCGACCTTGCGGAGCGCGGAAGGCGGGCGAGGCGCCGGGAGGGCGCAGGCGAGATCGCCGTAGCCCCAGCGGGCGAATCCCTCCCTCTCCGCCACATTATTACCACCCGGACTTTCAAACCGTGAAAGGACGGAAAGTTAGAGGAGGAACGCTGATGAGAATCGCCTTGCTGATCGCAGCCCTGCTGATGTTCACCCTTTCCATTGCCTCCTGCAAGAGGAAGGAGCCGCCGCCTCCCCCGATGCCGATGCCCGGTCAGGGGATGCCCGGCCAGCCCGGTGCCATGCCCCCGATGGGCGGGGGCCCGGAAAAGAAGGTTATCGTGCCCGACTCCGTCAAGGGGATGTGGAAAGCCGTCAAGATCGAGTTGGAGTACAAGGAAAAGAAGTCCAAGAAGCAGTTTACGGTGTCCCTGAACTCGGAGTTCAAGGTTCCCGACACCGACCTTGTCATCAAGACCGGCGAGTTCCTGCCTCACTTCTCGATGGCAGCCGACTCGATCACCTCCAGCTCCAACAACCTGGAGAACCCGGCTGCCCAGATCGAGGTCTTTCAGAACCAGAAGGAGATCTTCCATGGATGGGTCTTTGCGAAGTACCCGACGGTCCATCCGTTTCAGCACGATAAGTACGGAGTGACGCTGGTCGAGGGGGTAAAGAAGTAAGGTCTTACGGTACGCGGGGGACGCGTCTCACCACCGCTAGCATCTGCTCGTGGATCCGTCCGTTGGAGGCGAGGAGATCGGGCTGATGGATGTCGTAGAGCGACCCGTCGAGGCGGGTCGCCACGCCTCCGGCCTCCGTAAGGATCAGAAGACCCGCCGCCGTGTCCCATGGCTTCAGCTTCAGTTCCCAGAACCCGTCGAACCTTCCGCAGGCGAGGTAACAGATGTCCAGCGCCGCCGACCCGTCGCGGCGGATCGCCTGCCCCGTGAAAACGAACTCACGGAAATAGTCCAGGTTGTTCTCGGTGGCCGTTTTCACGTCGTAGGCAAACCCGGTCGCCAGCAGCGACTGGCGCAGGCTTTCCGTGGCGGAAACGAAGATGCGCTCGCCGTTGCGGAAAGCCCCTCCCCCGGGTATCGCCGTGAACAGCTCCGAAAGAAGGGGGTCGAACACCGCTCCCGCCAGCGGCTCTCCGTTCCTCTCCACCGCGATCGAGACGCAGAAGCAGGGGTAGTTGTGCGCGTAGTTGGTCGTCCCGTCGAGGGGGTCGACGATCCACCGGTAGGACGACGAGGACAGGATCTCCGCGCTTTCCTCCGAGAGGATCCCGTGGTCGGGAAAGGAGGACCGGATCCTTTTCATGATGTACGCCTCGGACTGGCGGTCCACCTCGGTCACCAGGTTGATCTCCCCCTTATAGTGGATCGACTGTTCGCGCCCGTAGTTCCGGCGCAGGATCTCACCCGCACCCTTCGCCACATCCGCGGCGAATCGGACGAGCTCGCTGTTCTCCATCACGCCTCCCCTCGGACTTCGCTTGCATCCTGCCTCCGGCATTATAGTATGGTGGGGAATCCGGCGGGAGGCATGGAAGATGAAACGTGGGTTTGCGGTACTCCTCTTGTCCATGGTTGTCCTGCTCGGGGCGTGTGCGACGACGAAGAAGGAGGCACGCCCCTGGCAGCCCGGCGAAACCATCCTCTGCCCTCATTGCGGGCGCAGCTTCCCGATTCCCGAAAAGCTCGGCCAGTAGGAAACCGCGCGCGCTTTCAAGGACGATGCGGCGGGCCGGCGCTACTTCAGCGCCTTCCCCTCCGCCGTCGCCGAAAAGGTTCCGTGCTTGACCCCCCTCGTACCGATGAGCCGGTTGGCGATCCTTTTCAGGACGGAGGCCTTCCCGCGGAGGACGAGGATCTCCATGCAATGGTGGGCGTCCAGATGGACATGGAGGGCGGAAACGATCTCCCGGAAATGCTCGTGCTGGAGGTCGGTGAGCCGGTTGTCGAGGTCGCGCGTGTCGTGGTCGTAAACGAGAGTGACCGTTCCAACCGCCTCCTCTTCCCCGAGTTCCCATCGTTCCCGCACGAGACTTTCCCGGATCAGGTCCCGGATCGCCTCGGAGCGGTTCGCGTACCCTTTCCGCCCGATCAATCGGTCGAAATCGTCAAGAAGTTTCTTGTCCAGGGAGATGCCGAACCGGGTGAGCCCAGCCATGGGGGTTACCCTCCGTCGAGGCGAATCTATTCGTGATCGGGTTCGTGCCGGTGGAAGGAAAAATGCCCGTGCAGGTGGCGATGGCTTTCCGAGCCGTGGTAGTGCCGGTGCTCGTGGATCAGATTCGTCCTCAGGAGCAGGTCGGTATCAGCGAGAATCTTGGAGGACGGCCCGACTTTTTCCACCCGGTGGGCCTCCGAGAGGAGCACCACCCGCATCTCCAAATCGTCCACGAGGGAGAGGTCGTGGGAGGCGATCACGACGGTCTTTCCCGCCTCGCTCAGCGAAAGGATCAGCTCGACCAGGAACGCCTGGGTCTTGGGGTCCAGGCCGTTCGTGGGCTCGTCCAGGAGCAGCACTTCCGGATTCATCGTCAAGACGGACCCGATCGCCACCCTCTTCTTCTCTCCCCCCGAGAGCATGTAAGTGGGCCGGTCCTTGAGCCCCTCGATGCCCATCATCCGCAATACCTCATGGGCCCTGTCGATCGCCTCCTCTTCCGTCATGTCCATCTGGAGAGGGCCGTACAGGAGCTCGTCGAGGACCGTCGGACAGAAAAGCTGCACGTCGGAGTCCTGGAACACGTACCCTATCCGCTCGCGGAAGAAACGAAGAAACCCCGCCTCCCTGAGCGACGCCTCGGTCACTTCCCGCTTCCGGAAGCGGAAGCTCCCCTCCGACGGAAAGATGAGCCCGTCGAGGATCTGGAGGAGGGTGGACTTGCCGCTGCCGTTCGCGCCGATGACGGCGACCCGCTCCCCCTCCCCGATCGACAGGGTGATCCCGGACAGGGCCGGGATCTTCCCGAAATACCGGTATCGGATGTTATCCAGTTCGATCAAAGGCCCCATGCTCACCATGCCAGAAAAACCGCCCCCGCCCCAAGGATTGTCGCCGCGACGCCCCAGTCCCGGGCCTCCAGCGGGCGAAAAGCCCGAAGCCTGACGTCGCTCGCAAACCCGCGGGAGAGCATTGCCTTGAAGATCCCCACGCAACGGGCCTGGCTCTTACGGTAGAGGAACACCAGCCGTTCCGCAACCCACCTCCGCGCCTCCCTGTCCGGGAGCGGCCCGAGCAACCGGCTCTTCTTTGCGAGATGCATGTCTTCGACGGTCCTGGTGAAAAGGAAGAGGTACTTGTAGGAGAGGGTGAAAATCACGACGAAGGTGTCCGGCACCCGGAATACGCGGAGCGCCTTCACGACGTCGGTGAAGGGCGTCGTATAGAGCAGAAGGAACGAGAGCGCCACGGAGTTCGCCACCCGCAGGAAGAGAAGGGCAATCCCATGGACCCCTTCACGGGTCACGCCGATGACCTCGGGGACGTGGTAGATCCACCATTGGTACGGGCGCGCAAGGCGGAACACCGGGAACAGGATCTCTCCGCCGGAGAAGAGGTTGAACAGGGAGGGGAACGGAACCAGAACGCCGAAGAGGAGACCCAGGGCGAGGATCCTCTTGTAGATCGCAAAGATCTCCAGACGAGAGAGAGCGAACAGGAACATCACGAACAACGCGACTCCGGCCTGCGGGGCGATCGCCTGCTTCAGGCTGACCACGACGAGGAGGAACGCCAGAAGCGATACCTTGACCCGTGCGTCGACTTGCTGGAGCAGTCCGTTTCGGCTCGAGGACTCCCAGTGGGCGTACCCGGTCTGGACGACGCGCGAGAAGCGGTGGATGCCCTTCTCAAGGAAAGGCATCCGCACCCTCCTCCGCGAGGCCCCCGGGGGAGGGGAACCCGGTACCGGATCGCGGAGGAAGGCCGGAAGATCCGTCATTTCACCGTTCCAGCCCTAAAAGAAGGTAGAGAGCGTTACGATGGCGCGATACTTTTCGAGGCCCTCGGCTCCCTGCTGCGTATCCTGTTCGTTCAGGTTCTTCCAGACCGGGAACTTCACCAGCACCCCCAGATTGGCGTTCTGCAACGACGGGAAGGAGAAGCGCGCGCCCGGGGAGAAGTAGAGGATCTTCCCGCCGGTGCCGGACGATCACCGTGGCCATGAACGCCGGAGTGAAGCCGTAGCTCGCGTTCAGATTGAAGAAGGTGAACGAGGACTTGTTGTTCGGCTCCGCGAAGGAGAATTTCTTCCAGGCCACCTGCTCGGCCCGCACCCCGAGCACGAATCCGCCCTCGGGAAGGGTCAGGGGGGAGTTCGTCTCCACGGGGCTCCCCGGGCCGAACGCAAGCGAGACGCCGCCGTGGTGCGCCCATGCCCCGACGGGCGCGAGGAGCGAGGCAAGCAGGACCGAAACCAGAACGCGCTTCATCCCGACCTCCTTGGAATATGCATTATTTTCCGGGTTCCCCGGACGCCTTGCGCCGGGAAGCCCAAAGGGAGTAAAGCCCGAACAGCCCGAAGGCGATGCTGATCCCGATCACGGCCTTTGTGTACGTTGCGACCAGCGGTTTGCTGAAACCCTCCAACCCCAGGGCCCGATCGACCTTGATCTCCGTGGAAACGCCGTGAAATCCGTGGGACGATTCCCCCCAGACCTGGAGCTTCCACGTGCCCGGCCGGTCGGGGATGAAGCCGACGAAGCCGTTCTTGTCGGTCCGGCCGGTCTGATGCGGTTCCTTGTCCCCGGGGCCGAACAATTCGTATTGGGAGTAGGCCGCCGGATCCTTCTCCGAATAGAAGGCGCGGACGGCCATGCCGGCCTGCTTCACCTCGTAATGGATCGAGTGGGCGTAGGCGCAGCAAGGCAAAGCGATCGCGGCGAATATCCAAAGGACCAGGAGGGATGCGGCGACCCGGCTCATTTCGTCACCTCGAAGGTCAACGTCGTGGTCACGGAGATCGTGTCCGCGTCCGGGTCCCCGATCAGAGGCTCCTTCTGCTCCACAGTGATGAGCTGCCGCCCTCTCTTGAGGGGAACCTTCGCAATTCCTTCCTTGTCCGTGGCGGCCAACTTTTCGTGGTCTCCCATGACGTCGACGCCGCCCAGCGGTTTCCCTCCGTACAGGACCTTCACCGGGAGGGCCTCCCCCGCGCGGAGGCCGAACGGGTTCTTCTGTGGGATGAGGTCGAGCCGCATTCCTTCCACAGGCCGGCCGGCGGCGTCGCCCCAGGCGACCACGGACTTGGAATAGTGATACGACCGCACCGATTCGACCACCCGGGAGGCTTTCCGCTTGGGCAGGTTCTTCCATCCGTAGATCGTCTTCGACCAGTAGCCGCTGTCGAGGTCCGCCACGATCACCGAGGCCGGACCGGCGGGCTTTATAACCAGGGCTTTCGCCTGGACCTCTTTCCGGAATTCCACCGGTTTTCCCGCCGCGTCGTAGACGGTCACCTTCTTGACGTTCGCCGGGTCATACTCCATCCGCTGGTCGCCGTGGCCGTACACGATGGCGTAGCCCTCTCCCTTCTTCTCGATCCAGTAATCGTGGGCGGAGGCGACCGATGCCGCCAGCAGCGCCGCCAGGCAAAGGAAAACCGATACGGACGCTTTTACGAACTCTCCCATGTTCACCTCCGTCTTATGGAAAAAGGCCAGGACCAATACCGTCACGCCCGCCTCGAGGGCTCCGACCGTGGTCAGGTGCGGCAACACCACGGCCGGAAGGGCAACTTTCAATGGAAAGGGAAAGTACACTGCTCCCCCCTGCGCGCCGGTATAAATGAGGGGCTGAATCCCAAGCTCGATGGCGGTCAGGAGCGCGCCCAGATTGATGGCCAGGTAGGAGGCCACCGCGCCAGCGGTCAACCGCAGCGCCAGGGGCGGAGTCGGCGATCCCCCCGGGCGATCCGACGGGGTTTTCCTGAAGATCGCCCCACCCCGGACGATTCCCGTGTAGATTCCCCACCCCGCCAAACCTCCGACGACGGCGATGTTGAAGCAGTTCGCCGCGATGACCGTGATGCCGCCATCCCCGAACACCAGCCCCTGGATGACGAGGGAGACGGAAACCGCGATCACCGCCGCCCACGGCCCCAGCAGGATCCCCACCACCGCCGCACCGCTGATGTGCCCCGTGGTTCCACCGGGGATCGGGAACATGAACATCATTACAAGCAAGCTGAACACGGTCCCCATCGCGAGGTAGGGGACCTGCGAGGTCTTCACGGTCCGATTCACTCTCCGGGACGCGTAGCCCCAGATCGGCACCATCGCGGCCCAAAAGGACCCGTACGTAGCGGGTCCGAGGTATCCATCCGGGATGTGCATGAAAACCCGCCTCCGGAACGCCGATCCCTCTCAGGGTTCGGTCGTAACATGATTATTATAATCATGCTACTGTCTGCGATCCACAGGTGGCATGGATATTTTTACCGTGTCGCCATGGTATGCTTTAAAAAATTCTCACCTTCCGAAAGCCAGGAGAATGACCTCGGCGCTGCGACTCCGGGACTCCAACGCGAAACGCCCTCTTTCGCTGAACTACGGCCGGACAACGGTGACGTTCCCGAACCGGTCGTTCCGGGCCTTCGACGTCCTTTCCGCGCGCCCTCCCCTGCTGCCTCCCTCCTGGGAAGCGCTCCTCCAGCAGCGGATCGCGCGGCCGATCGGCAGCCTCCCCCTGCGGCAGATCCTCAAGCCCGGGGAAACCGTCGCCGTTGCGATCTCGGACGTGACCCGCTACAGCGCCACGGAAAAGTTCCTCACCCCGCTCCTGAGCGAGACGGACGCGGCGGGGATTCCCCGGAAGAGGGTCACCCTCTTCGTCGCGCGGGGGACGCACCGTGCGCTCTCGGTGGAGGAGCTCCGGGCGGTGGTCGGTCCCGAAATTTCCTCCGGGGTGCACGTGGAGCAGTCGGACCCGGACGGAGAAACGAACCTTGTGGGGACCACGTCGTGCGGAACGCCGGTTCTGTTATCCCGTTCGCTGTTGGAGCGCGACCGGATCATTCTGACCGGCACGATCTCCTTCCACTACTTCGCCGGCTTCGGCGGCGGGAGAAAAACCTTGGTCCCCGGCTGCGCGGGGCGCAAGACCGCGGAAGCCACTCACTTTCGCATCTTCCGCACCGATGGCCCGGGGAAGCACCCCCTCGCGCGCCCCGGGATCCTTGCCGGGAACCCCGTGCACCAGGACATCCTCGAGGCCGTTTCCATGGCCCCCCCGTCGTTCCTCGTCAACACGCTTCTCACCCCGGAGAAAAATCTGTTCGACGCCGTTGCCGGCCACTGGCAGAAAGCGCACGAGGAGGGGTGCGCGCGGTACGCCAAGTTCTACCGGGTGCGCATCCCGCGGAAGTACCCGCTCGTCATCGCCTCGGCGGGAGGATTCCCGAAGGACATCAACTTCATCCAGTCGCACAAGGCGATGGACCAGGCCTTCGCCGCCCTCGAGGGGGAGGGTGCGTTGATCCTCCTTGCGGAGTGCCCGGAGGGATTCGGAAGCCCGCAGTTCTTCCCGTGGTTCCGGTTCCCGGACCCGGAGGAAATGGAGAGGGAGCTTCGCGGGAATTACCAGATCTACGGCCAGACCGCGCACGCCGCATTCGTCAAGGCGAACGCCTGCCGTGTGATCCTGATCTCCTCCCTGCGCCCGGAGGACGTTGAGCGGATGGGGATGACCCCCGCGGCTTCCCTCGATGAGGCCGTCGAGAAGGCGCGCCGCCACCTGGGCGAGCTCCCTCCGCCGCTCGTCATCCCCGACGCGGGGTACGTTCTCCCGGATCCGCCGGCGTGATCCGGACGCCCGGAAGCCGGGATCAGGCGTACCAGTCGGACCTCGTCAGCGGCAGTCCGCTGGCCCCCCGGTCGGGCTTGACCAGGAGCGCCTGATAGACGTTGTTCCGGCCCGTCCGAAACTTGTGGGCCGCTCCGGCCATGTACAGCCGCCACAGGCGATAGGCCATCTCACCGGCGGCGCGGCAAGCCTCCTCGCGTCGAGCCTCCAAGCGCCGAACCCAGTGCCGCAGCGTGAGGACATAGTGCTCCCGCAGGCTCTCCACGTCCCTCACCTCGAACCCGTTCGCCTCCGCGGCGCGCAGCGTTACGCCGAGCGGGATCAGCTCCCCGTCCGGAAAGACGTAGTAGTCGGCAAAGGACGGCCCGGGAACCGGGGGAACGGAGGGATTGCAGGCGATGCCGTGGTTCAGGAAAACGCCGCCCGGGCGGAGCAGGCCGAAGGCCCGTCCGAAATACTCCGCAAGGCGGGACTCCCCCACGTGCTCGAACATCCCCACGCTGACCAGCTTGTCGAAGGCTCCCGGCCCCTCGACGTCGCGGTAGTCGCGGACCTCGACGCGGCACCGGTCCGCCGCGCCCGCCTGCCGGATCCTCTCATTTGCCAGCTCCGCCTGGGGGCGGCTCAAGGTGATGCCCGTCGCCTCCACGCCGTGGCGGAGCGCGGCGTGGAGGACCAGCCCCCCCCAGCCGCAGCCGATGTCCAGCAGGCGCTCGCCGCGCCGCAGCCGCATCTTGCGGCAGATGTAATCGAGCTTCCGCTTCTGGGCGGTGTCCAGGTCCTCATCGGGCGACGCGAAATAGGCACAGGAGTAGACCATCCGGTCATCCAGCCACAGGGAAAAGAAGGCGTTGGACACGTCGTAGTGGTAAGTGACCGCCAGCCGGTCCCGTGATTTCGAATGGCGGAGGCCACGCAGCCTCTCCGACGGGCGAACGGCTCGCTTGCCTTCCGGTGGGTGCAGGGTGAGCAGCTGCCGTGCCAACCGGAGGCGATCGCCCATCCCCGGATGAAGGTGAACCAGGTGGTCCGCCAGGGCGAAGGCGCTCCCGATGTCCCCCTCGATGTCGAAGTCATCGTACAGGTAGGCTTCACCCAGGGAGAGTTCGCTGGGCGACCGGAACAACGCGCGCAAAGCGCCGGGGTGCTTCAGGACCAGCGTGAACCGCCTGGGCTCCCCCGGCTCTTCCTCCAGGGCGCTGCCGTCCCACAGCCGGACGGCGAAATCGCGCGGATGGAGGTCTCCCAGCAGGTCCTGGAGGAAAGACAGGCATTTTTGCGAGATGCGATCGGGAGTTTTTACCAGCAGCTCTACCAAGGGCGCCTCCTTTCCCGCCTTCCGGAAAGGGACATTGCGTAACACCATGGTTTGACGGAATCGCTGCCGAATGGTTGCCGAACCCGTACATGCCCCGGAGAAGCCGATGTAGTTATAATACCCCAACTCCCATGGATGGATCGCGGTAAAAAATAACCGCACGCTTCCCCGGGGAGGAGTACCGGTAGCCCGATCCAGCCGGCCCGCAAAGCGCTTGCGTCAGGAAGACGCGGCCGCGACCTTCTCCCTCTTCTTGCGCGCCCCCTTGCGCGCGGCCATCTCCCGCTCCTCGGAGGCCACCCAACGGTTGATGGCGGAAAGATAAGCTTTTACCGCCGCCTCGATGATGTCGGTCGAGCTCGCCCCTCCCGCGAAGATCGTCCCGTTGGTCCGGATGCGGACGGTCGCTTCCCCGATGGCGTCCTCTCCGGAAGTGATCGCGTTCAGGCCGAAGTTGATCAGCGTGAACTTGTGCCCGACGATCCGCTCGATGCACTTGTATGCCGCGTCGATCGGCCCGTTCCCCGTGGAGGCCTCCTCGACCACCTCGTTGCCGCGCCGGACCCGGAGGGCGGCCATCGGCGTCGCCTTCGTGCCCGACAGGATCTGGATATGCTCCAGACGGTAGGTCTCCGGGACCTTGAACAGCTCCTCCTGCACGAGGATCTCCAGGTCCTCGACCTGCACCTCCTTCTTCTTGTCCGCAAGCTCGAGGAACTTCGTGTATACCGCGTCCAGCTGGGCGTCGGTCAGGACGTGGCCGAAGGAAGCGATGTGGTGCTTGAGCGCCGCGCGCCCCGAGCGCGCCGTCAGCGTGAACGTGTGGGCGGAGACCCCGACGTCCTCGGGCCGGATGATCTCGTAGGTGGAGCGATCCTTGAGGATACCGTCCTGGTGGATTCCGGAGGAGTGCGCGAAGGCGTTCGTCCCCACGATGGCCTTGTTCCTTTGGATGGGCAGCCCCATGAGGGCGGAGACCATCTTGCTGGTCTTCGCGATCTCCCGGACGTTCACGTCCGTGTAAAGGTTCCCGAAGACCTCCTTCCGGGTCCGGATCGCCATGACGACCTCTTCCAACGCGGCGTTGCCTGCCCGCTCGCCGATCCCGTTCACCGTCACTTCCGCCTGCCGCGCCCCCGCCAGGATCCCCGCCAGCGTGTTCGCCGTGGCCATGCCGAGGTCGTTGTGGCAGTGCATGGAGAGGACCGCCTTGTCCAGCGCGGGCACCTTCTCCTTCAGGCGGCGGATGCGGTCGCCCATTTCCTGCGGCGTCGCGTACCCTACCGTGTCCGGAACGTTGATCGTCGTGGCCCCCGCCTTTACGATGGCCTCCACGCTCCGGCAGAGAAACTCGAAATCGGTCCGCGCCGCGTCTTCGGTGGAGAATTCCACGTCCGGGCACAGCGACCGGGCGTACTTGACCGTGTCCACGCACCACTGCTGGATCTTGTCCCGGTCGGAGCGGAACTTCTTCTGGATGTGGATGTCGGAAGTGCCGAGAAACGTGTGGATCCTCGGGCGCCTGGCGACCTTCACCGCTTCCCAAAGGGTGTCGATGTCCTTCCGCACCGCCCGCGCCAGCCCCGTGATGACGGGACCCTTGACGGCCCGGGCAACCTCGCGAACGGCGTCGAAGTCTCCAGGCGAAGACGCCGGGAATCCCGCCTCGATGATGTCCACCTTCAAGGCCGCAAGCTGCTTCGCAATCTCCACCTTCTGTTCCTTGGCAAGCTTCGCACCGGGGACCTGCTCCCCGTCCCGCAACGTCGTGTCGAAAATGAATACTTTCTCCGCCATTCTCCCTGTCCTCCTGTTTTTATTTACGCCCAGTAAAAAGGCCGCCGGGAGCGGGATTCCCGGCGGCCCAAACGAAAAAGCCGCGGGAACCTTGCCGGTTCCCGCGGCCTGCAATGAGCGATCAGCCTATGGCGTCAGGCGCTCACACGGCGGCGGGCCGGCCCCCCCAGTAGGGCCAGTAGGGAGAGACCGCCAAGCCGCAAACCGTTCCGTGAGAGCATCGTCGTCACCATAGGTTCGTTCAGGTTACGGATGGAGGCAGCCGTTTGTCAAGCGCGATCTTTGCGGAGGAAAATTTCCTTCGGCGAGGCAATCCCGCCGGAGACCAGGATCCGCACGGCCTGCTCGACGGTCAAGTCCAGTCGCTGCGCCTTCTCCTCGGGGATGAAGAGCACCTCACCGAGGTAGAGGTTGTTCGTCGGCACGAACACGACGGCAAGCCTCTTTCCGTCCTTCTCCACCGTCTCGGTGCGGAAGCCGAGGGCGTGGCTGTTCTCCTTCGGGTACTCCACCAGCAGCACCTCCTTGAAGGAGCGCGTGCTGTCCGGCGAGAAGGCATTGGTGAGCTGCTTGATGGTGGCGTAGATCGTCCGGTACCCCGGGATCCGGTTGATCAGGTTGTCCAGTGCGTCGAGGACCCGCTTCCCGACGACGTTCCGGGCGAAGAGACCCACCAGCAGGATGATCGCCAACCCCGCCAGGATCCCCGTCCCCGGGATGTGCGCGCTCCCCGGGATCGCTACCCCCAGGATCCCGTCGATGACCGGAGAGAAGAGGGCGTCCATCTTCTCGAAGAACCAGATCAGGATGGCGACGGAGAGCACGAGGGGGCCGATGACGAAGATCCCCGTGAGGAAACTCTTTTTCAGGTCGATGCGCACGGATGTATTCTATCCTAAGTACCCGTCGGGTCGGCGGCGGCTTTTTCGGCGCCGAAGCCAAAAACCGCGGAGGTCGTAAGCCCATGGATCACGTGGTCGTGATGGCGGGCGGATCGGGAACCCGGTTCTGGCCGGAGAGCCGCATGCGCCGCTCCAAGCAGTTTCTCAACCTCACGGGGCGTGGCCCGATGATCCGGGAGACGATCCGGCGGCTGTTCCCCCTCCTGCGGAAGGAGAACGTCTGGGTGGTGGCCGGCGAAAAGGACGCACCGCATCTCTCCCCCCGCGCCCTTGGCATCCCCGCGCGGAACATCCTGCTCGAGCCGGAAGGGAGGAACACCGCCCCGGCCGTGGCGCTGGCGGTCGCCCAAATCGTCCGCCGCGATCCCGAAGCGGTGATCGCAGCCGCCCCCGCGGACCACGCCATCGCCGACGAGCGCGCCTTTCGTTCCGTGCTCGAGACGGGGTTGCGCGTCGCCGGGCGGACGGGGCGGTTCGTCACCCTGGGGATCTCTCCCACACACCCGGCCACCGGCTACGGGTACATTGAGCGCGGGAAACCGTTCGCGGACCGCGCCGCAACCGTCTATAACGTCCGGCGGTTCACCGAGAAGCCGGCGCTTGCCGCGGCGCGCCGGTTCGTGAAATCCGGCCGGTTCTCCTGGAACAGCGGCATCTTCCTCTTCCGGGCGGACACCTTCCGGGATTGCCTGTCCCGGTTCCTCCCGGAGGTCCACGCGGCGATGGAAGCGGCCTTCCGGTCGTTCGGAAAGAAGGAGTTCCCCGGAAAGCTGCGAGCGGCCTACCGGGCCATCCCGACCATCAGCGTCGACTACGGAATTCTGGAGAGGGAGAAAGGGACCCTCGTCATCCCGGCGGATTTCGGCTGGAGCGATCTCGGGACCTGGCGGTCGCTTCACGAGTTTCTGGGGACGCCGGGGGAGAACGTGATCTTCGGAAACGTCATCCTGTCGGACTGCCGCAACAGCCTCGTCCGGTCGGACCGCGGCCTCGTCGCCGCGGTGGGGATGGAGGACGTGGTCGTGGTCCGCAGCGGGGATGCCGTCCTGATTTGCCCAAAGAGCCGTTCGGAAGAGGTGAAATGGATCGCGGAGGAGGTTCGCAGGAAAATCCCCGCGCTCGCATGAAGGGAGAGGCTATTCGAAGACGTCGCCGAAGATCGTGACGATCTTTTGGACCTTGAGCTCGCAGGTTCCCTTCGGGATGGTTACCGTAACCGTATCGCCGACGGACCGGTTGAGGAGCGCACGGCCGATGGGGGCGGCAACGGAGACGAAATTCTTTTTCCCGTCGGCGACTTCGGGGATCACCAGGGTGTAGCAAATCGTCTCGCTCGTGTCGAGGTTCTCCACCGTCACTTCGCTCCCCAGGCCCGCGCGGTCCCGGGAGATGCTCGACACGTCGATCCGGGAGAGGTCCGCCAGGCGCTTCTGGATCTGGCCCAGCCGCGCCTGCAGGGTGGACTGACGCTCTTTGGCGGCATGGTACTCGGCGTTCTCCGAAAGGTCGCCGTGGGCCATCGCGGCGTTGATCTCCTTCGGCAGCTTGACCCGCAACTCGGTCTCGAGCCGCCGCGCTTCCTCTTCCAGCCTTTCTCTTGCTTCCCGAAGAAAATCCAACGCCCCCAAAGACCTCCTACTGCTCCATCGTGAATTCCTGCAGGTCGAACCAGAAGCCGTTCTGTCCAATGGAATCGACCTCGGCCTTCAGGATCCTGGCGTGCAGGTCCTCTTCCTTGGCCAGCGAGAGGAACATCTCCTTGGCGTCTTTCGACGTGGCGTTCCTGGCCAGGGTGAGGTACAAATGGTTCGCCGCGATCTCCTTGTCGATGGCCATTCCCAGGATCTGGATCTCGTCCGCCCGGGCCAGCTTCCCCAGGTCGATCTTCTCCAGCTTGGCGCTCTCCGGGAGCACCGCAGCGACCGCCTCGGCCCCTTCGGCGGGAGAGATCACCCAGGACTTCCCCTGGAGGTAGGAGGAGAGGTGAGCCTCGAGCTTGTTCATATGGCCCACTTCGTCCGATGCGAGGTTGATGAGGACGTTCTTCGCCTTGACGTCCTTGATGGCCTTGGCCAGCTGGAGGTACATGGTGATGGCTTCCTTCTCCTTGTCGATCGCACGGTGGAGCACGATGACGATTTCCGGCACCTGCATGTGCACGGTCCCCCTTATCGGTGAAGTGGCTTCCTCATGCAATCCGTGTCAATGGAACACCAGCTTCCCGCCGTAATGGCCCTCCACCACGCACGACGCCACGCAGCCCGCGAGAAGACCCGCGCGGAGCCAGCCAAGTCCCGACAGGGGCAGCCGGGCGGTCTCCGGAACGAGGATGCGCAGCAGCACGGCGGCAAGCGAGAGCCCGATCAGGACAAATCCGGTGACGATCTTTATCCGGAATACCGAGGTCATGTATCCCTTGTACCGGACCTTCCAGTCGATGTAGCCGGTGATCATGGTTACCGGCGTGGCGGCCAAGCCGAAAGCGGTCATCAGGTACGTCCCGCTCTCGAATAGGGTCTCCCCCGTGCCCAGGTAAAGGACGAAGGATGCGAAAGCCACCGGGAAGAGTGCCTGAGGGAAGTGGACGAAAATGGGATGAAGATAAAGACCCTCCGGCAGCTTCACCCGAAACCTCCTGCAACCATTTGGTGAGACAGAAACCCGGCTTCAGTCCTCCAGCAGGCGGAAGAACTCCTTGGGAGCGTCGCACACGGGGCAGATGTCCGGCGGCTCCTCGCCTTCGTGGATATACCCGCAGATGACGCATTCCCACCGCTTCGTCACAGGGGAAAATTGTACCAGACCGCAGCCCGCAGCAGCAGAAAATGTTCGGCTGGATGGAAACTATGATACTGTTTTATCTCCAACACTCGCTCGACGCGGAAGCCATTCGCAGCACCTTTTATGCTGGACGCGTCGACGGACCCCTGGATCTCGTGGGACAGGAAGTGGGTATGGTACCGCCGAATGATCGGTTCCAACTCAGAGTCCTGAACAGCATCACCGACCCCCTGGTCATCTACGACCGAGGCTACCGGATCGTGATGGTCAACCAGGCCCTGATGACCATCTATCAGCGCAATCCCGAACAATTGATCGGCGGGCATTGTTACAAGGTGTTTCATGGCCGCAGCAGCCCTTGCGAGGAATGCCATGTCCGGGAGGTCTTCCGTACCGGGGAACTGCAGGTCCGCGAAAAAATCATTCGCCTGCCGGACGGGCAACTCCGGCATTTCGAGATCCGCGCCTACCCGGTGAAGGATGCCGATGGGACCATCGTCCAGGCGATCGAGCACGGCCGTGACATCTCCGAACGGAAGAGTCTCGAAAACCAGGTAAAGACGTCGGAAGAGCGGTATCAGACCATCGTGGAGATCGCCCGGGAAGGGATCTTCATCGCCGACGGCGAAGCCAGGGTGACCTTCGCCAACAAGCGGCTGGCCGGAATGTTGGGGTACGGTCTCGAAGAGATCATGGGCCGGTCGCTGTTCGATCTCATGGACGAAAGTTCGAAAGGAGCGGCGAAAGAACAGCTGGACCGCCGCCGCAAAGGTTTGGAGGACGTCTACGAACTGAGCTTCAGGAGCAGGGATGGAACGTATCTCGTCGGTCTGGTTTCGGCCGCGCCGCTCATGGTCAATGACATCTTCCTGGGTTCCGTGGGCATCGTCACGGACATCACCCACATGAAACAGGTCGAGTCGGAACTCCGCTCGGCCAAGGAATTCAGCGAAAAGATCATCAATAATATCACCGACAATCTGGTCGTCGTCGACCCCGTGACGCACCATATCGTGCAAGCCAACACCTCCTTCCTCCATCGGGTCG
>Ga0214473_10005176_pt1 | contig 15652 bp, 12 predicted proteins | sample RVTome_7_FD_203509 | JGI IMG/M metagenome (GOLD analysis project Ga0214473, IMG submission 203509) | Soil microbial communities from uranium-contaminated site in the Upper Colorado River Basin, Wyoming, United States - RVT98D197 | ecosystem: Environmental > Terrestrial > Soil > Contaminated >... | reverse complement strand
TTCTTGCAACACTTCGCAGCTATTGTCTTCTCTGAACCCTTCACCTGACACAATCTGGCCCCACAACACCCAACCACACCGCTTGCCTCGGAGGGTCATCTCGTTGATTCTCCAAGCAGGGATGGGACCCGGGGGAAGGGACGGCATCTGAGTCCCTTCCCCCACCACCTTTGTAGAAAATTCCTCCGGCGCTCCACGGACAAATGTCACTGTAGCACCGATTGTCGTTGCCTCACTTTCCCGCTCGGCTTCTTGCTCAAATTCCTCTGGCGAACGGTAGCCCAGAGCGGAGTGCAGCCGCTTCTGGTTGTAATATCGTTCGATGAACTCCTCGATGTGATCGCGCAGATGCTCTAGATTTTCGTATTCATTCGCGTAGATTTCCTCTCGCTTCAGCGTCTTGATGAAGCTTTCGCAACTGGCATTGTCGTACGGGTTCGCGGGCCGGCTCATGCTGGAAACCATTTCGTGCTTTTTCAGGATGGCCACGTATTCTGCCGAAGCGTACTGTATACCCCGATCCGAATGATGAACCAGGCCAGCAAGCGGCTTTCGGGCCTCCACGGCCATTTCCAGAGCCTCGGTGGCTAGGCGGCTCGCCAGGGTTCGGTCCAGCTTCCAGCCCACGACCTTGCGTGAGAAAGCATCCAGAATCACCGCCAGGTATACGAACTCTTCCTTCAGCCGAATGTAAGTGATATCGGCGATCCAGAGCTGGTCAATCCCGGTCAGCTTCATCCGGCGAGCCAAGTTGAGGTAGATCTCCAAGCCATGGCTCGAATCCGTGGTCGTAACGAACTGCTTGGGCTGCACGGCCAGCAAGTGATCTTCTCGCATGATGCGCGCCACTCGTTTGTGGTTGACCAGCATCCCTCGGCGTCTTAACTCCGCCGTCACCCGCCGGTAGCCATAGCGCCGGCGATGTTCCAGGGCAACCTGCTGGATCGCCGACCGCACTTCCATGCTCTCCTCCAGCGGTACCCGCTCTTTCAGTGACCGATAGAAACCGGCACGGCTGACCCTTGCCAGCTGACACATTCGCTCGATACTCAGGCTGCCTTGCATCGGCATCACTTCCCGGATCTGGTCGTAGACGCCGTCTCGCCAGAGTCCCTGCCGCTCTGGCGTCGAGCCTCGACTTTTTGCAAGGCACCTTTGAAAAAATCCAGCTCCATCGCCTTCTCAGCCAGCACGCGCTTCAGTTCCCGAATCTCTTTCCGAAGCTCTCGTACAGGGGACTTGGCCGTTGCCCCATCCTCGCCTGGCGCTAAATTCCGCCAGTGGTACAGCACCGTCCGATCGACTCCCAACTCCTTGGCCAGCGCCGAGACATTCTCGCAGCTTCTCATTCGCTCCAGGGCCATCTGCCGGAACGCCTTCGGGTACTTATTGACTCGCCTCGTGGTCATTCGCAGGTCCTTTCCCTGCGAAGTGTAGCAACCGAAACTGTCTCAGTTTGTGGGGTCAGTCCATTGATTCTGACTTCGACCGCGTTCCGCTTAACCTCTTGATTGCAGCCGAGTAGCCGGCGACAGGTGGCGCTAGCGCACATTTCGAGTGCCGTGGATTGGCTCCGGCCGTACAAGACGCATGAAGCACACGACTTGCCGAAATGAAAACCAAGGCACTAAGCCGAGCGTATGTGGTCAAGTACGGTCCCGATCATTCGGCTGAGTGCTTTGGTACCGTAGGGCTTCTGCAGGACTAAGGCGCCCTCATTCAACATGGAATTGAGATGCACCGCTTCACTCGTGTAACCGGTGGCAAAGATCACCCCCAAACCAGGCCGAATCGCCGACATCTGCGAGTAAGCAGCCGGCCCGGTTAACCCGGGCATGACCACGTCCAGGACCACCAGATCAATCCGATCGCGGTTGTTCTTGAACACTTGGACGGCTTCGGTGCCGCTAGCCGCCAGAATGACGCGATAGCCGAGCGCTTCCAGCATCTCCTGGGCCGATTGCCGAAGGCCGTCGTGGTCTTCGGCAAGCAAGATGGTTTCGGTACCCTTGCGGGTCGGTTCGTCATGCTTGGTTTCCAATTGATCCGGCACACCACTATCGGCCGGGAGATAAATATGGAAGCTTGTACTACGCTGGGGTTCACTATGTACGTCGATGAATCCTCCGTGTTGCTTTACGATGCCATATACGGTCGCCAAGCCGAGCCCTGTGCCCTTGCCCACCTCCTTGGTCGTGAAAAACGGCTCGAAGACGCGTTCCATTGTCACAGCGTCCATTCCAATTCCTGTATCGGACACGGAGAGCAAAACATAGCTCCCAGGCTTCGCGTAGGCATGCGTACGGCAATACGTCTCCTCAATCCCCACATTTTTCATTTCGATGACCAGTCGCCCGCCGCCAGGCATCGCATCTCGCGCATTCAGACAAAGGTTCATAAGGACCTGTTCCATCTGCGCCGGATCCGCCATCGTGACGCAGAGATTCGGGGCCGGAAAGACACACACCTCGATGTGTTCACCGATGAGTTTCCACAAGAGAGTAGTGGATTCCTCGACCAGGCCATTCAGATCGATCTTCCTGGGCTGCAAAACCTGCCGGCGCGCAAACGCCAACAGCTGTGCCGTCAATTTCCCTGCCCGCCGTGCCTGGTCACAAATATTCTGGAATCGCTCATGGAATCGGCTGCCCGGCTGAGCCTCTTCACAGCCCATTTCCGCCCAGCCCAGGATGGCCCCGATCACATTGTTAAAGTCATGCGCGATGCCGCCCGCGAGCCTTCCAATGGCCTCGAATTTTCGCAGTTGCTCGATTTGCCCTTCCAAACGCTTGCGCTCGCGGCGTTCATTCGCTTCACGGAGCTCGCGCTGCACAGCCGGAACCAACCGCTTCAGGTTTGTCTTAATGAGATAGTCCTGAGCGCCTGTCTTCAGCGCAGCGACAGCGGTCTCCTCGCCGATCGTCCCTGACACAAATATGAACGGTAAGTTCGATTCCTTTGCCCTGAGCAGATTTAAGGCGTCAAGCCCGGAAAAATGCGGCATGGAATAGTCGGAAATAACAAGGTCCCAATCCTTCTTCTCCAAGGCGGAGTCAAGGGCATCAGGAGTATCCACTCGCTCGAATGAGACATCGTAACCACCACGCTGCAATTCGTCGACCAGAAGAGCGGCGTCGTCCTCGGAGTCTTCGAGAATCAATAGTCGGAGAGAAGTATCCATTTAGAATCGCCTCGCAGGTGCCAGTTGGTTGAGGACGAGCCAATACAAGCCAAGTTGCCGTGCAGCTTCCATAAACTGGCCGAAGTCTACCGGTTTTTGGACGAAGCTATTCGCGCCAAGATCGTAGCTACGAATGATGTCTCTCTCCTCGTTGCTGGAAGTGAGAACAACAACGGGCAGCCGCCGCGTGCGCTCATCGGCGCGAACACGCCGCAGGACTTCTAATCCGTCGACCTTGGGTAGTTTCAGGTCGAGGAGGACAACCTCGGGCATGAGTTTCCGATCGCGTTCTGCGAAGGAGCCTGTCGCAAACAGATACTCCAACGCCTCCTCACCGTCGCGTGCAATGACAATCTCATTGAGAGTCTTGCTCTCTTCGAATGCGGCCAGCGTGAGGTCGGCGTCGTCGGGATTGTCCTCGACTAGAAGTATGATGCGGCTGCGAATCATGATGTACCTCCGAGGCGTCCAGGAGAAATCGTAAGGTAGAAGGTTGCACCCTGGCCGACAGTGCTCTCCGCCCAGATCTGGCCTCCATGCCTGTCCACAATACGATGGACCGTCGCGAGCCCGATGCCCGTGCCGGGGAACTCCGCGCTCCCGTGTAGCCTTTGGAATGGGGCAAAAAGCTTGTCGGCGTGTCCCATGCTGAACCCAGCGCCGTTGTCACGCACAAAGTACACGGTTCCGCCACTGCGCTGTTCGGCCCCAAACTCGATCTTGGCGGCGGCAACTTTCGAAGTGAATTTCCAGGCGTTCCCCAGCAGGTTTTCGAGCGCGACCTTGATCAGCTGGCCGTCGGCGTCGAGAATGAGGTCGTCCTGAACGCGGCACTCTACTTTGCGATCCGGCTCATTCGTAGAAAGGTCCGTAAGGACTGCATGTCCGATCCTGGAAACATCTATCCGGGTCCGACTCAGCTCGGCGCGCCCGATCCGCGACAATTGCAGCAGATCGTCGATTAGTTCCCCCATTCGTTGTGCCGCAGCACGGACCCGTACGAGATGGCTCCTTCCTTTTGCATCCAATTTCTCCGAATAATCTCGCAGGAGGATTTGGCTGAAGCCGTCGATGCCGCGAAGCGGAGCCCGCAAGTCGTGGGAAACCGAGTAGCTGAATGCCTCGAGCTCTTTGTTCTTGCGTTCCAGTTCGTCCACAAGGGCGGCGCGGGTTTCCGCTAGCTCGCGTGCGGCACGCGCTTCGGCGGTCTCCATTTCTTTGCGGAGCAGCTCCTCGCGAATATGGCGATTCTCGTCCTCAAATTGCTTGCGTCGCATCTGCGCGCGAACTCGGGCCTTGAGCACCTCGAACTCGCTCGATTTCGAGATGTAATCGTCGGCACCTGCACTGAGGCCTTGGATCATGGCGCTCCGGTCTTCCAGCGCCGTCAGCATGATCAGCGGCACCTCCCTTACGATCTGCGCCGATTTGATCCGGCGGCAGGTCTCCTCACCGCCCAGACCCGGCATCAGCAGGTCGAGCAGGATGCAGTCCACGGACTGGACGGCGAGCAATTCGATGGCTTCCTCGCCCGAGCGGGCCAGGATGACGTCATACTCTTCGCCCCGCAGCGCATATGCAAGTTCCTGCAAGTAGGTCGGACTGTCATCGACGGCCAGGATGGTCTTGGGACCGAGCAAACTGACCGCTTCCTCGCCGAGTTTCCGTGAGCCAGCCCCACGGAGAACGGCGGCGAGCCTCGCGAGGATGAGGGCGACCCCTTCCTCTTTCCACACGAAGGCGTCGGCACCGGCATCGAGTGCCCGGAGCTCCGAATTCCTGTCCTCCGAGGCCGTCAGCAGGAGGCAAGGAATGCCGCGAAGCGCCGCATCCAAGCGCACTCTTCGGATCACGATCGCCCCATCAATGCCCGGGAGTATTCCGTCTACAACGATGGCGTCCGGACGCTGGTCCGCCGCCTTGTAGAGGCCCTCCTCGCCGCTGACGGCGGTCAAAGTCACGTAGCCGGCCGAATCCAGGGCGTCCGTAAGCTCGTTCCGGAACGTCGCGCTGTCTTCGATTACGAGGACCCTCTTCCGGTCATCGAGGGAGTCCCGACGAGCGCGGAGGAACTCCCGTGCTCTGGCGACCACGAAGGCAGTCTCGTAGGGCTTGCCAACGTACTCGTCGGCGCCGGTTTGCAGGCCGCGGATGCGGTCCTTCACCTCGGCCTCCGTGGAGAGCATGATGACAGCCGTCGAACGGCTCGATGCACTCTCGCGAATCTCTTTGAGCAGCGCCACACCATCGCCGTCAGGCAAAAGGACATCCAGGATGACAACGTCTACCGGGCCGCGCGACAAAGCCGCCCGAGCTTCCGCCGCCGTCGCGCAAAGAACCGGACGGAGGCCCGCAATCTCGAAAGCTTCCGCCAGATCCATGCGGACGGTCAGGCTGTCGTCAACAATCAGGACGCCCGGCTTCAAGCTTTCCTCCTCGTCTTCGGCCCGCACGCGACCGCCACCAGTGCCGGTGCAATTTCATCGAGTGACAGCACTTGATCAACAGCTCCTATCTGTATCGCTTCCCTAGGCATGCCAAAGACAATCGAAGACGCCTCATCCTGCGCGAACGTAAGCGCCCCAGCCTGCCGGAGCGCCAGGAGGCCGGCGGCACCGTCCTTGCCCATCCCGGTCAAGAGGCAGGCGGCCGTTTCACCGCCGAGCACTTTCGCGAGAGATTCAAAGAGGACATCCACAGAGGGCCGGCAGGAATTCCGCTCTGAATCGGAAGAGAGCCTGAGTCTGCCGTGCTCGACGACCAGGTGAAAACCAGGGGGGGCCATGAGAACACCCGTCTGCCCGAGTCCCGGCAACGGCTCGCCATCCCGCGCGTATCGCACGCGCAGCGCCGACTGGCCGTCCAGCCACTCCGCGAACGCAGCCCCGAAGGGTTCACCGATGTGCATCACGAGAAGGATCGGAATCGGGAAACCAGGGGGCAGCCCGCGGAAAATCTCTACAATCGCACTGGGGCCGCCCGTCGACCCTCCGATTGCGACGATGCTCTTTCCTGGTGCGCCATCAGGCGACGCGAAGGTTGGGCGACCGTTCGGAATTCGTCCGACCGCGCCGAGCCTCCCTCGAACATGCGTGATCACTCGTATCCGGGAGACGAGTTTCACAGATGACACGAGACCGCGTTCCCAAACGTCGTTTGGATCGTGGCCCGCCGGCTTTTCAAATACATCCACGGCGCCAGCAGCGAGTGCGTCATAGGTCTTGTAAAGTTCCCCGCGATTTGTTGAAGCGGAAACGATCAGTATCGGTGTCGGGCAGAAGGCCATGACGTACTCGGTAACCGCAACGCCGCTCATGATCGGCAGCATCATGTCCAGCGTGACCACATCAGGTCGCAAACTTCGGCACAACTCGATTGCCTGCCTGCCATCTTGGGCTTCTCCGGCGACCGCAAGATCGGGATCCGCGCTCAAGACCTCGACCAGATGCTGGCGAGTGGTGAGCGAATCCTCGACTACGAGTACACGTATCTTGGGCATTTTCTATCCAACGAACTCGCGTATCCTCTGCAGCAGGAACCCCTGGTCGAAGTCGCCCTTGACGATGTAGGCACGTGCGCCCACCTGCTCCCCGCGCCGGCGATCTTCTGGCGCGTTTCGTGAGGTCACCAGGATCGACGGAACCGAGCGAAGGGCTGCGTCGGTTTGCGTGTGAGATACGAACTCGAAACCGTCCATGCCGGGCATCTCGACATCCACCAGGAAGAGTCCGTATTGCTTTTGACGCGCCTTCCCGAGGGCTTCCTCGGCGGAGGTCGCGAGATCGACCTCATAGCCTGCCGATTCGAGGATGTTCTGTTCGAGCATCCGCGTCGTGAGCGAATCATCGATGACCAGCACCGGGGGACGTCTTCCGGAAACCGGCTCAAGGCCAGGTGCCGTTCCCACACAGGCTGCTGCAACAAGCCCCTCGGGATTCAAAACGAGCTGGGGATTGCCCTCTGCATCCAGCGAAGCGCCCGCAACAATGGGGTCCGCTTCGCTCAATTCCGGGAGCGACCTCAGCACAATGCTGGTCACACCGAGCAGTCGATCCACGCCGATGGCTGCCATTCCACAGGGACCTTCGACGACAACGACAGACCAGGACCGCGATTTTCGGTCCGCGACCGTTTTGTTTGTGAGCGCTTTCTTCAGCGCCAGGAAGGGAATGGCACTCCCGTCGTAGACGACCGAATCCTTCCCGGCCGAGTGCACAATGTCGCAATCCACAACGCGCAGGGTTTCGCGAACTGCATCGAGTGGTACGGAGGCAACCGTACCGCCAGCATTCATCTCCAGTGCGGTGAGGGACGAAACTGAAACTGGAACACATATCTCCAGGGAAGTCCCCTTACCGGCCTCGCTGCGCACCGTCACTTCGCCTTTCAGCCGCGCCGCTATCTCACGAACGACGTCCAATCCGATCCCCCGCCCCGAAATTTCGTCGACCGAGCCCGTCGTTGTGACTCCGCCTTTTAGGATGATCCGTACCGCTTCTTCCAGCCCAAGCGATGCTGCCTCCGAACTCTGCACCAGGCCTCGGCGAACAGCCGTCCGCCGAATCGCCTCCACGTCAATGCCCCGCCCGTCGTCGCGACAAACGAACGCCACTCGATTTCCGCGTCGTTCGACGCGCAACTCGACACGCCCTTGGGCCGGCTTGCAAGCTACCCTGCGTTCGGGCGGTGACTCGATGCCATGTGCTACAGCGTTTCTAACCACATGCAGCAGAGCGTCCCGAAGCCCTGCGAGCACGCGTGCGTCCAGGCGCATGTCACTGCCGAAAGACTCGAATAGCACCTCTTTTTGAAGAGTTTGGGCGGCGTCACGAACGGATCTCTCAAGCGCCGCAAAGATTGTCGCCGAGGGCAGCAGGCGCAGACGGTTGCTGGCATCGCGGACCTGCGCAAACTCAGCTGCAACTTGATCGATTCCCGCCGGCAGGCGGCGCTCCAGGCGTTCCAGGTGATTATGGAGTTCATCGGCCAGGGTCAGAGTGTTCGCATTGCCATCGGTCCGGCCGGACCCACCGGCTTGGCCCGTCTCCCAATGCGTCACGCTTTCCAACACCCTGCCCGCGAGCAGGCACGCTCGCTTGAGCGTTTCGTATTCCCGCCGGAGCGCGATAAGCTGCACGGAAGCCTCCGCCACGCCACGGAGGAGCGTGTCGACCTCCTCGATTTCCACGCGTACCGTCGCAAAGAAGTCTTCGCTCGCGGGGCGCGGTGTTTCTCTCTTGGTTTCGGCGCTTTCCGACACCAGAGACGCAACCAGAGACGCCATCGTGTCGAGCGAGCGCAGGACTTGGTTGATCTGCCCTTGGAGAATCTCGCCCTGCTCTTCCCGGAAAGGTGCAAACACATCTTCGATGGAGTGAGCCAGGTCAGCGACTTCAGTCTGCCTGACGACACGAGAAGCGCCCTTCAACGTGTGCGCGAGACGCAGGATGCGTCCAACAAGATCTTTGTCGCGGCTGCCTTTCTCGATCTCCAACACACACTGGCTGAGCCCTTCCAGAAGCTCGCGAGCCTCGAGTCGGAAAAACTTGTATGGGTCCTTTGCCACCGCTTATGCGCTCCCGTTTGGCCGGATGAGGCGCGTTAGATCCCGCGACAGCCCGCTTAGTAAGGTTGCGGTTTGAAGGGTCTGGTTTGAACTCGCTTCGGTTTCCTTTGCCGCCTGTGCAACGTTCGAAATCGCCACGTTGACCTGCTCCACGGCTGTAGACTGCTGCTTCGTGCTGAGTTCGATCTCTCTGGCTGCCTGCGTAGTGGTTCCAGCTAAAGTGGTGATCTGCTCTAGGGAGGCCGTGACCTCGACAAATTGCCGAGTCCCAGCCTCCACCGCCTTGGTTCCGCCTTCCGTCGTCATCACGGTCGCGTTGACTGCCGCGCGGATATCCTCGACCAGCGTCCGAATTTCATTCGTGGATCCGCCCACCCGGTCGGCGGCTTGCGGATTTCGTCCGCGACCACCGTAAATCGCTTGCCGGCGTCACCCGCGCCGGCGGCCTCGATAGTCGCGTTGATAGCGAGGATGTTGGTCTGCTCGGCGAGCTCGTTGATGATTTCTAGGATGCCGCCAATCTGTTGTGACTTCTTGCCCAGATCGAGCATGTGCGTCACGATCAGGTCGACTTGCCGCTTGATGCCGGCCACCGACTCGCGAGTCTTCTGCGCGGTCTGATCGCCTGCCTTCGCCGCCTTGGCGGTTTCCTCCGCGATGTGGGCGACTCGCTGGGCGCTCTCGGCGATTTGCCGCGCCGTGGCAAGGAGTTCGCTGATCGTCGTGGTGATCTCGTTCATGGCAGTCGCCGATTCCCTAGCTCCCGTTACTTGCTGGTTCGCCGCTGATTGCAGCTCCGCGGAGGAGCTCTGAACATGTTGAACGGCCACGCCAATCTGCCGAGTCAGGGTCCGCGTCAGGAAAATTGCGATGCAGGCCGCGAGCAGGAAAGCGATGACGGCCAAGGCAATGACGACCGAGATGGCAGATTGGGCGGCATCCGTCGAGGCTTTCTTTGCCTCTTCCATGAGGCGCTCCTCTCTCGATACCAAGGCTTGTACTTGTTGACGGAAAACGTCTCGTTTCGGTACCAACTCATCGCTGAATAGGCGGATCACTGCGCCGATTGGCCCGTCTGTCTTCCGCAGAGATACCGCACCGTCGATGGCAGCTTGGTAGTCTCGTTCAGCGTCCTCGATCTGGCCGAGAATGAGCTTGCTTTCATCGGTCTGGGTTTGTAACTTGAGGTCTCTGAGCACGTCGGTAAACTCCGTGCGTGAGTCCCTCATGCTCTCGAGGAACCTGTCTTCACGCGTAAGGAGAAAACCCCGGGCGGCTCCGGTCCTCCACTCCATCGCGCCATTGAGCTTCTGCGCGTCGATGAGACTCTGGGCGTTCACCGCGATGACGCGGTCCTTGCTCCCGACCGCGCTCTTCAGTGCGTAAATAGCAACGCCGCTCATCGCGATGGTGAGCGCTACGACCGTCGCAAAACCGGCGCCAACCTTCTGCCCGAAACTCCATGCCTTTGTCATGAATAGTCACTCCTTAAGTGAACCGTTCCTGCCGATTCGTCCTCTAATGGCCTGCAGGATGGAGGGGATGCTGACCACGGCGCGGACCACGGCGCCTGCGCGCACAACTTCCGTCACGTGATCCCGCACGCCCTCGCCCTGTTGGGCCGCGTGGATGTCAGACGGCGGGATCCGCAAGAAACTCTCAAATTCAGGGAAGGCGAGCCCCACTGGAGCTTGGGACCCGCATAGCACGAGCCATTGCGGCATGTCTCCGTTCGAGCCGTAACCCAGCAGTGCCGCCAAGCTATAGACTGGGACGAGTTCGCCACGGATGCCCGCCACGCCGAGGAATTCGGGGATCCGGCTCGGGAACGGCACAGTTTTCCGGTTGTTCACCAGGCCGGAAATCTCGACCAGGCGTACGGCATACGCATTCCCGGCGACACGAAGGGCAAGGAGGCTCACGAGTTCCCGTCCTCCCTGAGCCGAAGGTGGAAGCGCAAACGTCTGATCAAACTCCTCCCTCAGTTCTGCGACTCTGCTGGCAATCGCCAGGGAGCCGCTCATGCGCCGCCTCCGCACGCACGCAGTTCCGCGCGACAAAAGTCAGCCAACGCCTCCCGCGTGAATCCACCCCCAAACAGAAGAATTCTTGACGCGTCCTCTCGATCGAGAAGAGCCAGCGCGAGGCGTAGTTCCCGCTTGGCCGTCTGCATTTCAGCGAAGCGCTTGGCGATCAACCCGATGTGCAAATGGGGCATCGCAAACGCCGAATCCAGATACACCGCTGCCTGATCGTGCTCCAATGCGGCATTCCGGTCACCCGCGTGTTCGCGGCCGAGCGCCATCAGGTAATGGGCTCCGGCGTTCAGTTCATCGAGTTGAAGAAGGCGCTGGCAGACTTTTCCTGCTTCCGTCAACTCGCCACTGTTGGTGAGAAGCACCGCAAGAAGCAACTGCGCATCCGGGTCCGAGTTTGATTCCGGTGGAAGCGCACGGAGAATCTCCATCGCTTCATCGAATCTTTCATTTCGCAGCAGCTCAAGCACCAGTGTTCGATCCCAGACCATCGGCGGCGCCGCTGACTGACAATTTGCTGCCTGCGTGGCGGTCTGTCCCGGCGTCCATGCAGGCGGTTTGCTTCTTTCTGCCGCCAGATTCGCGATGCGCTCGGACGCCAGCCGGATGATGTCGAACCACGAATCACCGGTCTCCATCACCGCCGGGGCAGGACTTGGGAACGAACCACGATCGGCTGGCGGCTGCGGAATATCGGCCCAACTCCGCATCTCGCGCTCTTCCCGGCGCTGGTAGTAAAACGTTCCGTGTGTGTGCCGCAGATGAAAGTTGTGAGAGATGCCGCGGAGTGTTTCCGCATGACCCAGGAAGAGAAAACCCCCTGGCGTAAGTGATCGGGTGATGCGTGCGATAACCGATCGAGCAGCTTCCGGCGTGAAATACATCGTCACGTTCCTGCAAAAAACGATGTCGAAAGCATCCTGCCGCCACAACGAGTCGTGTTCCTCAACGAGGTTTCGCTCATCGAATGTGACTTCTGATCTCACAGCGCCGTCCAGGACGAACTCGCGGCCTTCAGCCCGGAAATACTTCGCCTGCACGTCAGGAGGAGTCTCTCGCAGAGACCAGGGGCTGTACTGGCCGCACCGTGCTTTTTCCAGCATCGATACATTCACATCGATGCCTCGGATGGTGATTTCCCAGGATGCGAGAGCCGGCAACCGGTCGTGAATAAGCATGGCGAGGGAATAGGCCTCCTCTCCGGAGGCACATCCCGCCGAGAGAATTCGGAGTTGCCGGCAGTGAGCCCGCGCCTCCATTCGCTCTGGAATGACCGCCTCAGTGAATGCGCGAAAGTGGTCCGCATATCGAAAGAAGTACGTCTCGCAAACGGTGAGCTGCTCGGCCAAAGCCCGCAGTTCCACAGGTTCTCCGGCGGACGCCGCGATGCGCTGGTGATACGAAGAAAACTGGTCACTCCCAGTACGTTCCATTCGCTGCCGCAGGACCTCGGCAAGAAAGTCCAGCTTGCCGTCCTCGAAATGCAGCCCTATACGCTGCGCCACCAGGGATCGAAATTGTTCGATCTCGGCGCTGCCGACCGCCCCTTTCATCGGGATACCTCCCCAACGGCAAGGTCCTGCCACACTTCGTCTGGCAACACCCAGCCCGCCCGAAGCACCATCAGAATCTGAGCGTCGAGTGTGCCGATTGCTTCGATCAAATCGTTCGAGGCTTCCTGGAGGAGCGGCGGAAGCGCTCGGATGCTTGCGCCGTCGAGGTCACGGATCCCGAGGACTGCATCCACGGAGAGAGCCACCTGCCGGTCGCCGAGGCAAAGCGTTACGAATCGCCCGGGGACACCGCCAGGCGCGCCGAGAGCAACCCCTAAGTCGACAACCGGCGTCGGCACGCCTCGCACGATGGACACGCCCAGCACAAACTCTGGCGCACCAGCGATCCGTTCAATGGGAAGTGGCCGCATCGTCTCGATGACGTGCACCAGGGGCAAGGCACACACACGCGTCTGGACTCTGACGATGAGAGTCCGGCTTCCGCTGGGAACAGAATTGTTCATCTCTTTCTTTGCCTCACCACCTCGTTGAACTTGCCCTCATCTACCGTCACGGCATCTCGATCCGCTGCCGCAGATCGCATCCCGCAGGAGCGATCGATTCGGCAGAGCCGACGAGCAAGACCGAAAGCCTGTTCGGCTCATCGTTCAGGAAGCCACAGCGTCTGTCCCAGCGGCAGTTTTACCCACGGCAGGCTGCGTCGTGGACTGCACCCTCAACTGAAAGCGATTTAGGGCTTCGGCAGAAGGGGGAGTGCGCGAAGCGAGCCGAGCCATGATCTAGGAGCCGGGTTTGATCCTCCAGCTTGCTCCTATTGAAAACATGCTACGCTCGCCCCCGCATCCGTTACAACCGAAATGACATTCGATTGGTTGGCTACTTGGAAACACCCACGCAGTCAGTTGCAGCAGAAAGCGAGGGGTCGACCGTGCCAGCGGTGTCGATCAAATGAGGATCGGGGTTAGGTTAACTTCGAAGGAGAGGAGAACAGAAGCGCCCCCCACGGCGGACTGGCCCCACAATCTGAGGCATTTGCTGTTGCTACGCCGCGCAGACGAAGACCTCCAGATATGTTCGCCGTATATTCGCCCTTGGCTGTAGACGATTTTGTAACTGCGAAAGCACCAGACTTCAACAGAATCCAATCAACTTCAACAAGCGGCTACAAATAATTCAACAAGAACCACTTAGAAACAACAAAAATCCATAGATTTCAATAAGCGCTGGAATCTGGTTCGGGACCAGGGGGTCGGAGGTTCAAATCCTCTCGCCCCGACCATTCTTTTCAAGGAGTTACACGCGCTTCTGTTTTCGCCGCCCACAGCACTGTGGGCGATTTTGTAGGCGTACGTTCCTCCCTGTCTTAACTGCGAGGGTCAAAGAGAGATGCACCCATATCGCCGCTTGTCTGCTTTATGACAGGAGTGGCGCTAGCAACCCTCCGACCTTTGCTGCGGCCTCTAAGAGGCCCGCCATGGATGCAGCTCTGTTGATTCCCTCCCACGGCCGCGAAATGAGCTGGCGACTTGGTGTCGGTCTGGCTAGCTGACTCTGAAGAGTATCCACGTCTAAGTGCGCGAAATGCCTCATTAAGTATTTACTGCCTCAATTTCGCCTACAGTGTGAGCTTGCAAATACCGCGCATGCTTGAGAATAGATCATTTAATGGTCTGGGCCATCTGTTTTGAAAACAGATGCGCTAGCGACATCGTCTCTGCAGCCTCTCTGACGTGTCGCCAATGATGTCGCACACAGCGTGAGATGGGATTCGTCTCCGGTGCTGGCCGTGGTGTACGTGAAGCTGCCCACCGCGAAGAACGTGCCCCTTCAAAAAGAAAGCCGATTTCTCCGTGCAACCGCGACAGTGCAACGACGTGCGAGCCGCTTAGCGTAGATCGCTAGCTGTAGAGGGCCGCCTTGTTGGTCAGACAAGTGACGCGAACTCACCTCGACAAGCCTCAAACGAAGGAGTAGCATCTTTGCGTGCGAAGTCAGAGCCTGCTCGCAGCGTCGCTGTCGCTCTTCCTACTCGCGGTGTCTTCTTGGGCCTTCGCCTGTGATCTTTCCTGTTCGCTGCGGCAGTTTCATTCCAATTGCGAAACACAGGGTGTTGCTTCGCCAGGAAATCAGGTAGCGGAGTCTGACTCTTCCGACATGGCGATGGCCCACGATATGGTCATGCCCGGCGAGAACGGCGATCACATAGGCATGACTGAATCTGGCGCTAAGATTCCGATGGTTCATGTCGTTACTACAACGGCCTCTTGCACGCATCGATCGTGCGGCCAAGGTTCGTCTTTGGCGTCGGGTAAATCTGGAACAGATCGCATCCAGAGTCCACAGTCCGTAGCTATCGATGCAGTTCACTTTCCGATTCTTTCTGCCCGCATTCACGGAGTAGAACCTCAAGAAGGATCGCCTCCACTCGGTTCACTCAATCCTCTCTTTTCAAGCCTCAGGATCTAGAACCGCGTTCAATTCGTGTCTAGTAAGGCCCCGAAGGCGCCGTGCTTCGCTCGGCCCAGTTTCTCTTGTGGCATCCAGGCCCCGGGCCTAGATCGGCGTCGACTCATTAGTTGAAAGGCGGAGGAATCCTCCGAGATTTTGTTTCAGGAGGCACGCAAGTGAATAACGAAAGACGAACTTTTATTCAAAGTATTGCGGCACTGAGCGCGGGCCTAGTCGCCAGTGCAAAGGCGTTGGGCATGCAACAGCAAGGGCAGACAATGCCATGCATGCCGGGAATGCGCATGCCCGGATGTCCCGACGAGCAATCCGGAGTCCAGCAAGCTGGTGTCCCACCCGGTATCGCTCTGCCTGTTGTGACGCCTGACGTGCCCGACCTGCCGTTTGAATTAGACAACGGAGTCAAGGTCTTTCATCTTGTGGCGGAGCCTGTGAAGAGGGAGATCTTTCCCGGCCGGATCATTGATCTTTGGGGCTATAACGGCACGGCCCCGGGCCCAACAATTCAAGTGAACCAGGGTGACCGGGTCCGAATCATTGTGGACAACCACCTCCCTGAGGCGACATCAGTGCATTGGCACGGATTCGAGATTCCTATCGAGATGGACGGCGTGCCTGGCATCAGCCAGGACCCGATCGCGCCCGGTGGGCGGTTTGTCTACGAATTCACGCTGCATCAGCAGGGTACGTTCTTCTACCACTCCCACATGGCGATGCAGGAGATGCTCGGCATGATCGGTTTCTTTATCATGCATCCGAAGCAAGCCCACCAGCCGCGCGTGGACAAAGACTTCGGCCTGATCCTACAGGAATACGCCATCCTGCCGAATAACAGCATTCCCAACACGCTCTCGATGGAATTCAACTGGCTGACGATGAACGGCAAGGC
>Ga0214473_10005175_pt1 | contig 15655 bp, 22 predicted proteins | sample RVTome_7_FD_203509 | JGI IMG/M metagenome (GOLD analysis project Ga0214473, IMG submission 203509) | Soil microbial communities from uranium-contaminated site in the Upper Colorado River Basin, Wyoming, United States - RVT98D197 | ecosystem: Environmental > Terrestrial > Soil > Contaminated >... | reverse complement strand
CTTTTTTCTTTTCGCTTGTCTTGGATATTATATCGGTCGAAAGGAAAAGCCCGAAAAGTAGCCATCTACCCCATTCAGAAAGCGGTGACGGGGCTACGAAGCCCCCGATCCGCATGGTATAATGACCTTACTGAACTGTTCTATACCTCCAATCCAGAGCCTCCCCTCAGTTGCAAGCCGGGGGGAGGCGAATCTTGAAAACAAAACGCTATGAATAATCACACAAGAGAGATCGTGCATTCCAGCAAGTCAGTCGAATGGCCGACACCGCAAGATTTATTCGATAGATTAAACGCTATTTACCATTTCCAGCTTGACCCTTGTTCGACAGATGAGAACACGAAATGCGGTAATCACTTCACGATTGCCGATAACGGACTCATGCAGAAATGGCATCCTTTTAAATCCGTGTTTATGAATCCCCCCTACGGCGCGAGGGAAATTCCGAAATGGATACAGAAGGCTTACGAGGAATCATGCGAAGGTTGCGTTGTCGTCTGCCTGATTCCAGCAAGAACGGATACGCGATGGTTTCACGATTACTGCCTGAAATATGGCAAGGTGGAATTTATCAGAGGACGATTAACCTTTATGGGATCTGAAAATCCCGCGCCTTTCCCATCAGCGATTGTAGTATTTGAAAATCAAAAACAAAGGACGGAAATGAAATGAAGAAAATCTTATTTGCCTTAGCGATTTTGTTGATCGCGGTCGGATGTTCGGGAATTCAAAGCCCGGTAGAGCCGGTAAATGACATGCCGATTTCCCGCACCGCTGAATTCTGGGGTGACACGATGCCCGACGGCTGGCACGGCGACGGGACCTTGATGAGCCATGATGACATCTGTTACTATTTCGCGGCTCATTTGACGATGGAGTGGTTTCACGGAGACACCGGGCATCCATACTTCTGTAACCTGTTCAATCTGCTGCGGACTTACATGCTCGATAACTACGCGGTCGCCTATCAGCTTGTGCGGTGGTATGAGCGGAACCTGCACGACATCCCGGACAGCCTGGATATTGTCGCGCCTTGTGAGTGAAACCTTTCTGGGGCATGGACTAAGCCTCCCTTAGCATGGCCGCCGATCCTAAAAGTGGACGGCGGCTCTTTTGTTTTTTGTGATATAATATTCCCATGCAGATCGAAACGAAGGCCTTAGCCGATTTGATCCCCGCTGATTACAACCCGCGTGTGATATCCGACCAAGCCCTTGCCGGACTGGAAGCGTCGATAAAAAGATTCGGGCTTGTCGAGCCGGTTGTCTGGAATCGGCAAACCGGTCGCGTCGTCGGCGGTCATCAGCGGTTGAAGGTTTTGGCGAAGCAGGGGATAACCGAAACGGAAGTCATCGTGGTAGACCTCCCGGAGTCAGAAGAAAAAGCCCTGAATGTGACGCTGAATAACCCGCATATCGCGGGGACTTTCACGCCGGAATTACAGACGATGCTGGACGAAATCAAGATTGAAATCGGGGACTTGGATTTCGGGAATTTGAAGCTGGATGAGCTTTATATTGGTGAAGCCGAATATCCGCAAATGGAAAGCGGCGAGCCAGAATATAGAACCATGACATTCACGGTGAACAACGAGCAATTTGAAATCATAAATCAGGCATTATCGAAGGCCAAAAAAGGAGAAATACCGGATACGGGAAACGAAAATTCAAACGGTAATGCGCTTTATATAATCGCAAGTTATTATCATGGGTGATGCTAAGAAAATATCAGTAAGGGTAATCTCCTCAACAGATGCGAATCGAATCGTAAAAACTAACCATTATAGCGGCAAAATCGTCAATAATAGTAAGCTACATTTCGGAGTATTCTATGATGGGGTTTGTGGCGGGGCAATGCAATTTGGACCATCGCTTGATAAAAGAAAAATCATGGGCTTGGTTGCCGGGACAGGGTTTAATGAATTCCTCGAATTAAATCGCATGGGATTTTCTGATATTCTACCCCGCAATTCCGAATCAAGAGCCATTGCGATTACATGCCGATTAATAAGGCAGCACTATCCGCACATCAAATGGATCATTTTTTAGCAATAGGCGCTAGAATCATAGACGGTTTCCAACTCCGCTATATAAAATTTCTCGATGAATCATACCGAAGCCGCTTGACGGTGCCGGTTTTGGATTATTCGGAGATAGACAAGCATGATGCCCGAATGTATAAGGGCGCGAAACCATGCGTCAGTAATGTAACGGTGGCATGATTCCTTTCCGGGAATTAGAGGCGGTTCGACTCCGACCCTGACGCTCCATAAATCAAATAACATATTCACCCCACGGGACTCGGAGCCGCGAGGTTGCAGAATGCCCGTCTCGCCTCACCGCGTATGGAACTTTGGCTAGTGGCAAAATTCTAACGTTGACGCGCAACGGACGGGTACCCAGGGGCGCCGGAATTCCACTTCATGCCCCGATGTGTTATAATCCTTACTACGGGTGAGATTTTAACTACCGGGTGAGATTAACGTTGTCAGAAAATAATGAAAATAACTCAGAGGTGGACATTAACCTTCGCAACCTGACTACAAAGCAACGGCGCGAAATGATTGTCCATCTACTCCTCGGAAACCCACAGAAAATGACGGGGGAAGCGCTCGCCAAAAAGTTCGGCGTTTCAGGCGCGCAAATATCATCCGATCTCAACAGCGATGAATATGCTGAATTGTGCGCGCCTATAATCAACCGTTATCTCAACGGGAACCTGGCTCCAATGGCGGTCAAGAATATCGCTAAGGAAGTCATGCGCGAAAATGAAGACCCAAAGCGCGGCGTCAACACATCGAAATGGTTATTGCGCTTACTCGTTGCAGGCGGCATGTTAAATGTGGGTGGGAAAGATTCCGATATGGATAGATTTAAAAAGGCTCTTGAAATCCTTGCGGGGAAACATCCGGTTGACTCCGAATCCTGATGCTCCAAAAAGTCACATTCGACCTTGTTGACAATTCCCGTAAGGTTCTCGGATTGAACTGGGACTCTGAATGCCAGCGCGTTATCATGGAGGAGCTTTGCGAGTACGATGAAATCTGCCTGCAGGGTTACAGACAGGTCGGTAAGTCATGGGATTGCGGACTCCTCGGATCAACGTATTCATTCGCGGGCGGTATCCCGATCATTGCGGCACCGACGCTGAATCAAGCCTCACTAATAATCTTTTCGGACATCAGGAAACACGCGGAAAACCTTTTTGACTTCTTCGAGCTTAAATTTAAAAAAGACCCTGACCGCGCGACTTACATCATGTGGTCACACGGCGGCGGCTTACTCGCGCTATCGACCGCTAACATTTCGGAAACGGGCACGAAGAAAAAACCCTCGGAAGGTTGGCACGGAAACTTATTAATCATTGACGAAGCCCATCGTGTACCGCCTGAATTCGCGGGTATCTTTATCCCGATGCTGAAACGCGCAACCATAGAGGGTAACGCCAAGGTGATCCTGCTCGGAGTCGGCGGCCATAAATCATCGGCAATCGAAATGATGAAGCAGCGCGGCTATCATCAGGTTCGGATGCCAGCAAGCCGCGCGTTGGAAATCCAGCCTGAACTCGCGGAATATTTCGACCAAGTACGGCATAATTATTCTGAGTGGGAATGGCGCATGATGTACGAGTGTGAGGAAGTCACCGAGGGATTGCGCGTTATGTTTCCCGTTGTCCCGCCCGGTATCGACACGGAGCGATATCGCAAGATGAACCTCATACCGGAATTTAAATTCGGTATTGACGTCGGCAAAGTGCGGGATGAAACGGTCGTGAAGGTTCTTGAACGATGGGGGGATGTCGTGAATGAGGTAGACGATTTCGCGATTAACGGCGTTGACTACATGATTATCGCTGAAATGGTTTACCAGTTTATAAACAAGTATCCGTGGCAATCGCGAAATATAGCCATTGAGGTTAATGGTCCCGGAGAAGTTCTTCGCGACATCCTGAATCAGTTTCATTATTTCGGGCAGGGCGGGAGTATCCAGAGCATAACGACAACGGCGGACATGAAAAAAGTCGCCTGGAATTCAATGCTTGTCGAGATGCGCGAGGGGCGTTTCGGAGTAGTAAAACCCGATGCGCGTTTGCATTATGAGAAATTGTTGTATAATGTATCTGAAAAGGATGGCAAGATTGAATTTGAACACAGCGATAAATGGATGGCTCTTGTTATGGCTTGGCAGGGCACACAACGGGTAGGAGGATTTTAACTTATGCCGTTACAGTCAACAAACCCTTTCGGAGCCGTCGAGCGAGTCGGCGATGATTCATTCCCCTGGACGCGCGTAACCAGCCGCGCCATTTTTGAATCCGATTCCCTGACCTCACTGAACGATATCCCGGTTGTCGTGCATGGAAGTTTTATCACAGCGGGCAATCGCGACATGGACGATACGGAATTGCCGATCCCGCTTGACGAATTAACGGAAGCGGCGATTGTCGATTCAACGCTTGTCATCAGACAGTTAGGTATCGGAGAGAAGGCGGAAATCCTCACAGGCATAAAGCCCCCGATAGCGCGGGATCGAATCGTTCAGGATACCGGGATGATTACGGATCGCAACGAACCCGTAACCCGCGTATGGACTCTGAACGGTCCTAAATGGGATTGGATTGACTACACGAAATATGGACTTAAAGACGGGCAGGCAGAAATCGCGAAAAGCACAGAGGGAATCAGTAAGAAATTATTTCACGTCTTTATGAACGGTGCTGGAATTTTTTGGAAGCCACAATTTACATACAAACGCTTAGAGGAAATCGAAGAGGAAACCCGCGATATTACCGGACAGACTAAGATTGCAATTATATCGGGTTACGCGGGGGACTTGAATCAACTCAGTTCAGCCGTTCGCGATAAAAAGAAAAGATATCTGAACGTCGGGAAGGATGTCACGATTGCCCTGCAAACCGCAACCGCAGCCGTGGATCAACTCGAAACAAACTTCCGGCGGCTTTATCCGCTCTACCTGAAAGATATCCACATGATCGAATTGGATGATTCGAGTACGGCATCCGGCGTTGCGCGTCGATTGGTTATGCAACCAATGCTTAGTTACATTCAGAACAAGCGCCAGGATATCATCGAAGTCTATCAGGCTCTCGGAGTCGCGGACTTTGAATTCGACAAGATCGTGACCTTGACCACAGAAGAACGGGCAGCGGAATATGCCTTCTTGAAACAACTCCGGGATGATATGGTTATCACGCCTGAAGAATTCAAAATCAGAGCCGCAAAACTGATTTAATTGACATCGTAATAAAGATGTGTTATTTTCAGAATAGAAACTTTTAAAGGGTGAGACAAATGCCGAATGAAGAAATCATAACATTACCGGGTGATCCTGAACCTCAAAAACCTGAAGCATTACTGCCTCCGGCTGAACCAAAACAGCCAGAGCATAGCGGGTTCGATCCTGTCAAGACTGCAAATGTCTTGGCGCGACAGTCAAAAGAATCGGCTATGGATGCGATTAACTTACTCGCGGCGAAGAAGCCGGAATGGTTTATCGATCCTGACGCAAGGCTCGATCCGGCAAAACCTGCCGATAACGGAAAGCCCGCGATTCCGCAGAACCAGGACGTAAACGGACGGCTGGAAGGCGAACTCCAGAGGTTGAAAAAAGACAACTGGACAAAAGACGCAATCATGGAATTTGGACTTGACAGAAGCGACCGCGATTTTATTCGCGGGGAATCTGAAACCGAAATCCGCGATAGTGCCGCGAGACTGGCAGAACGTTATAACGCAATGAGAAAACCGGGTGAGACTCCGAATCTAAATCCGCCCCTACCGGGTGAGACTCCAAAGTTACCGAATGAGCAACCGTCAACTTACGGCAGGCGACCTGAAACGGGATCGAAATTAACTCCCGATGAAGCGCGAGCCGGATTACAGGCGGCAGAAGCAAACGGTGAACTTAATGCATTATTCGGCGGACATTAATCATCCGCTAGACCCTCAATAAATCCACTTCAAAAGAGTGAGACCATCCGGCTAAGAACCGAGACCCCATTAAAATCCTAAGAAAATTTAAGAGGTTACTATTATGGCTTTCTCTTTTGAGAAATATTACATGCCGCTCCTGACAGGCGCGATGCTTGGTAACAGGAACTGGCTCAATAAGCTGAATACAGGTGGGGTTATGGCTGGGAATGCGTCCAAGTCCGGCGCAACTTCCATCAGCTATATCGCGTCTGTTACAGCCGCCGCGGTTGCCGCTGGTACTGTCCCTGCAAACGGAACTACTACGACAACCGTTGACGCGACGTTCGATGATTATGCTGTGACATCAGCCTTTAAGCCGTCGGAAACCTACATGCTGACAAAACCCGGCGTTGTCGAGCAACTTGCGAAGAAGCAAGGGAATGCCCTTATACAACGCGCACAGAATAACGCCATTGCCGCCCTGAAAGCTGGCACCGCACTATCCGGCGCATCTCAGACACTTGCATCCGGCTCCGTGGATTTTGCCGCGACAACTGACGCTGCGGCTCGTGCTGCACTCTCGAAACTTACCAAGGTTATCAGTTTGATGATGGCAACTTTTACGGAATATTCTCCGGAAGACTTTGCAATCGTCATGTCACCAGCGGCACACGGGAATTTTACGGCTATTAAGCTGGTGGATTTCCAAACCCCCCAGTATTTCGCCTCCGAAGGATTATGGCGATTTATGGGGCTTCCCGTCTACACCGTTGCAGGCGCTACAAACTTCGGAGCCGCGACGTATGAATGCGCTTTTGTGACCTGCATCGATTCAATCGTTTTGGCTCGCGAAGAACCATATATGTTTAAAGGCGGCCCGTATCTTGCAGACGACATCTGCACGAAGATCACCGTCTGCGGCCCCCATGCTTACGGCGTTGTAAATTCATTTTTTGGTGAAGTTCTCAACCCGGCTTCCTAAATTTCGGCACAGAGACATCCATATAAAAGCACTGGTTTTTTAACCCGGCAAGCCCGACTAAAGCAAAATCCACCCGTTGCAAGTCGGGCTTGCTTGTGTTATTTTTAGGGTACTATGGTAGCAGCAACTTACACTTACGTCACCGTTATAGATGAACTCCGCAAGGTTATTAACGATAAGCCAGCGGCAACGGCGGATCAATGGATGACCGATGCTCAATACGAGCAGTTCATCTTTAACCGCTTCGAGAGCATAAAAACCACAGCTTACGTTTTTACCCTCATGGCAACCGGAGTCTGGACTTACGGCACGAACGGAAGCAAGCTCTATCTCTACGATATGAGCATGTCGGGGAAGGCTGATTGCGCATACCGCCTGATGTGCGATGGCTCAATCAGGCTGACAGCAGGAACGGATACTACCGCAAGTTATACGGTGTCGGGAACCCCGGTGAATTTCCGGGAATTGATTATCGACATCTGCCAGTACCTGATAACGCATATGGCGCAACGGGCAAGCGTGAACGCGGGTGGCGCGTCCTTCTCCCCGCAGGATGAGCAACGGCTTATCCGTATCATGGAAACATGGCGGGGTGTCGTGGCATTGTGAAGTATAACAAGACGGGAAAGCCGGAAATTATATCAATGCAGCGTTTCGATATCGAGGCTCCTGCATGGCAATTTGGATTGATAGATAAAGATGACGAACTCTTAAAAAGCCCCGACGGAAAAATAGCGGTAATGACAATGGACGAGGCTGTCCGGATGCTCCAGCACTGGATAGAAGAAATTGAACGCCCGATCATTACAGACATTTTTGATAACCTTGGTAAATTCCCCAAATCGAAAACAATCTATATCGTGGCTCCCGGAAAAGCTGGCAAGGATTATTATAAATATATTCCCCATTCTGATTTTACGATCGTGGTCAACAAGGCGATTCGATGCCCGGTACACGCGCATTTATGGCTTGTTGCGGATACGGGCGCGCTCGCTCTTGACTGGTTTAAATGGGGCGTTGAGAATCATCGGGATATTTTATGCCTTGCCCGTGATTACTTTCGGGGAATAGAATCGCCGTATACTTTCGGAATCGATACCCCACCCCAACAGATTTTAAACGAGGACGCGAAAATCTATCCGGGGAAACTAAGGACTGGCGGCACAGTAACCGCAATGGCGATGCAACTTGCTGCGCAAATGAAACCGGATCGTATCGTGCTATGCGGCGTAGACATGATCGGGGATACCTACTTCGATGGTGAAGTGGTTAAGCTGTACACGCAGGAAGGGCGCAATAAGGAATGGCCTGTCATTGGACGGCTGAATGCGCTTGTGAAGGAAATTGAAAGCATGGGGATTAAGGTTCAGACGCTATCCCCGACGGCCTTAAAGGTTAAACGCATCGTGGAATCCGATCTTAAAGTATTTTGCGCGGGAAAAGATATCTTGAAATCGGGATTAAGATTCGACGGCGATATTTATATCGTGGGTTCAGGCCCAAACGGGAAGGCGCACTATAAGGACATACCGAAAGATGCCGTGGTCATGGTTGTCAATAAGGCGATTAACATAGCCGATATCCCAAAGTCACTTTGGATTTGCGAGGATGGCACATTGCCTTTACAGGAATGGTTCACCGATGCAGTAAAGAGAATGAACACGCGGCAGTTCGACCTTGCTGATTTACAGAATCCAAATCTCGCAGTCCCGGTATTCGCGGATTGCGACGCCATGAATGGCTTCCATGCGTCTTATTGTTTCAGTCACGATGGATTCATTGCCGGAGCTGCTTCGCCGGACGGGCGCATAGATGCCGGGAAACTTTACGGCGGCGCAACAATCGCATGTCGGGCTTTACAGATAGCGTTTCAGCTCGGAGCGAAGCGGATATTTCTATGCGGCGTAGACATGGCAGGGGATGAATATTTCGACGGTACAAAGTGTGATCCTAAATATAGCGAGCGCGAGGGGGGGGGAGCGTGGACGATTCGGAAAGCGTTCGATAAGGTTATCAAGTGGGTAGATAAGAATTCCGAGTGCGAGGTTTATTCTCTTTCCAAAACTGCGCTGACTGTCCCCCTTATAAAGCCACTTGAAAAGATTACCATTAAACCGGGAGCCGCGAATCCGACAATCGCATATATGAGCATGTGCGTTGACTGCGAGAAAACAATCCAGATCGCCGCATGGTGCATGGCGCAGGATTATCCGCAGGAATTGAAAACGCTTTACTTGATTCATCAGCCGCCATTCCCGGAGCCGATTCGCCACGATTTGCCGATTAAGATAGTGGAGTTATTTGTCAATCATCCGTGGCCTGAAGGTTGGGCGTTTAAACTTAAAGCGTTTGCCAATACCGCCACGGAAGATGTCATGATCGTATTCGACCAAGACGATTGCTGGATGCCCGATTATACCCGGAAAGCAATTAAGCCCCTGTTGGAAGGGGCGGGGATAGCGTGGAATCACAATATGATTCATGTCGTGAATCAGCCAACCGTCAATGGTGAATTTGTGGATATCCCCTATGAAGATAAATTGCCCGAAAATTGCTACTGGACACCGACGGCCCTTGTGTGGCGCCATCAATCGGCGATAGGAACGCTTGTCGCATGGATGGATAAATTCAAGATCGTTGTCGATGACCTCATGCAGCAATACCCGACAGGATTGGTTTACAATGAAGTCGTTAAAGTCATGGCCGGGCCGATTGATAATTATTTCAAGCGGCTCATCATGAAAAAGTATAATCACTGGCTCGTTGAACATAAAGCAAACGGGCGGTTTTATTTCATTCATAGCGGCAACTCCTCGAAATTCCATAAACGACCTGAATCATGTATAGACCGCTTAACATCGAAAAGAGCATTAGATGCCGACATAACGAAACCTGCAATAAAAGACTGCGCGAAGATAAATCAGGAATCTATTAAACCGGTAATTGAGCCTATCGAAAAGGAACTTCCCACTATCGGCTATCTCTGCATGACCTGTGACCCCATCGACATGATGAATGCGGTCGTGGACTTCATGAATCAAGATTACCCGAACGAGAAGAAGAAATTATACTTGCTTAAACAACGTGACGCGCATGGGGATTTTCCACCGCCGCTTGTGAATAACCTCGGACTCCAAATCATCGAAGTCGATTGTGACGGTTATCCCTGGCCTGAATTGTGGACGTTCAAGGTTATGGAATATCTCAGGGTGTGCGACTGTGATTATACGCTATGGTTTGACGAGGATGACCGCTACCCTCCCGGATACACGCGGGGCTGTTTGAAACCGATACTTGACGGCTTTGGCGAAATAGCATGGTCGTGGGACTGTATCATCGCTGAATACGTTGTCGAGTCCCATCGCTTTGAATTCCGGGAATGCTGGTACAGAAGCCCTGTCGGACAGATGGTTATCAAGACTGACTTACTACGGAAGTATTCAGATCGGTTATGGGGATTCCTTTACAGCGGTACTTTCAAATCACCGAAACGCATCCGGGGTGTTCCTTACGGGGGCGCACAAGATGACCAGTTGAGACAAATGTTACAGCGGGAAAATCCCTCAATCCCGCATCACCGGGCGCAAAGGATATATTTCATTCACGGACAAGCGAACTCCGCGCAACTCAGGGCAGCCGGGAATAGTATCGACTATCGGGGCAAGCGCGGGGAGAATGCCGAAGCTGAAGCCGTTGTCGGACGGTTCAATCAGGACAGATCATAATGTCACATCAGCAAATGCAGGATTATCTTTTGAGGATTAAGTCGCGATACCCGGATCATTTCTGGCGCGTCCGGGTACTAGATTGTGGGAGCCTGGATATTAACGGATCGAACTGTGGGCTGTGGAATCTGGAATCTGGATACACCGGGCTTGATTTAGCGTCGGGGAAAAACGTCAATATAATCATGCCGATGGAAGATGCCGATTGGCCAGATGAACATTTTCATGTCACGATCTCAACGGAATGCTTTGAGCATAATCCGAAATGGCGCGAAGGCTTAAAGAACATGATCCGCATGTTGCGACCCGGCGGACTGTTAATCGTCACTTGTGCGAAAGACCCTCGACACGAACACGGAACCTTGCGATTCGCTACAGAAGCATCGCCATTCACAGCGGGCACGAATTACTACCGGAATCTCACCGAGGCTGATATCCGTTCAGCAATCGACCCGGACGTGTTCGCATTCTTCGAGTTTGAATCTAACGAAGACCCCGGCGATTTGTACTTCCATGCTGTCAAAAAAGGTGTTTCCTGGCATGGCTGTACTTGCGGGGATTCGCCGTACAATCCCGAACAGAAACCATGGGTGAATCAATGACACATCCCGAAATAGAAAAGATCGGCAGATACGACCTTCCGGACGCAGCAACGGCGGGTATCATACTTTCCTATATCGTGACAATCATCGCGCCGGGACCAAACGGACGGGACTTCTGGGATAAAAGCCTCGGTTACATAATAGCCGTAAATGGGGCGGTTAAGGTCCCGATTGCAAAAGATATCTGGATAGTCGCTGATGGCAATGCCGTCAAGTGTCCGTGGTTTAAATCCGGTTGTGAAAACTTTAAGGGCTTTAAGGTTTTCAGCGAGGCGATACATGTCCGATGCGATGAACCGGGCGATTATACCTTCTGGCTGTACCCAAACCATCCCGACCAGGTTGAGGATTTCTGGAAACTTCCCTTTGTGCCCGATCCCGATTTCTTTCGACCGACAGAAACCGTAACGGGTATCGCGATTGATTTCGCTGTCCGGCATGGCGCGCGGGAAATAAACCTTATCGGGGTGGATTGCGATGGCGGGTATTTCTATGATGCGCCGGGAGAGCCAACCGCGCTTTTAAATCCCGTCGCGTTCGCAAAGCTGAATGAGGAAATTAAATACTTTCAGGGACGGGGGATTAAAATCAGATCCATTTCATCGACAAAGTTGGAAATATAATGGCGCTCGTCTGCGAGATTTGCAATGAGGAAATCCCCGGCGATTCCGTAACCGGCGAATGCGAGGGCTATTTTATGATCTGGATTAATGGTGTTTTAACCCGCGTTTGCCATAAATGCGAAACTGAAATGAGGGTGGCGAATGAAACCAAAACCAGCGCTGATAATCTGGCGTGATGCGTGGCGAAATAGCGATAAGGAGGCCTTACCAGAATGCCTCGTAGAGTATGCCTCTAAGGTTTGCATGCGCTACGATACGGGTTACGTGCTTGAAAAGTCCCAGGAGTTCGTTATATTTGCAGACGGGATGATAGAATATACCGACGGATCGGAGCCAACTTATTTTGGAGTCCATCATGTCCCGACGGGAATGGTGAAGAAAATAAAGTACCTGAAATAAATCCCGGTTTTTGCATAATCGGGATTTTCGGTTATAATGTAGGCAGAACTTTATAAGGGTGGAAACCAAAATGATCGAAATTATTCTAAAAGTCCAGAATTCAGAAGACGGTAGGCATCGTCAAATTGTCACCACGTACACGGATAAAATGTTTGTCGATTTCCTCAAGCGAATGCAGGCTGACAAAATCGAACATCGGCCGTATTCCGAAAGCATTATTAAGTCTATGATCGATAAGAATTTTTATCACTTGCTGGATGATTTATTGAAGCATCCCGAGAACATTCTAACCTTGCCTCATCCGATTATCGAAATCCCTTTGGAGGCGCGACTCCTATGATAACCGTGATCCCCTGGATAGTAATTCTCCTCATCGCCTATTTCGGAGCAACCGCTAACCACAAGACGCATCCCGATGTAACGTGGGGATTCTTCTTCGCCGGACAGTTCATAGTCTGGGGCGGCTTATGGCTTATCTGTATGTGGATGAGCCGGGGCGCGCTGAATTTCATGGAAGGATAATGACTGCCAAACTCACAAGCATAATCGCACAATTATGTACGGAAATTACAGCCGGGACATCCGCCGAAACCACTATTGACGGGTTGGGATCGGGGAAAGACCCCGCTTTAAATCCATTCGTGCGCGTATTTATAGAAGGTCCCGCTAACATAGCAGTCGAGATAAATAAGACTTACGACGTTCCCGATGCACAAGTAATCTTCGTTGTCGAGGGGCAGAGCGTTGACAAGGTACGCACGATCCTCACCGATGAACTTCCCGCATTATTCCTTAACGGTGTTTCGGTAGCCCTGAACGCCCTTGACGTTATCAATATGCAGCCGGATACCTTTATCCTGCCTTTTTCAAAAGAGGGCAAGGTATGGTTTATCGGCGTTTTGTATTATAATATCGTTATCAGATACGTCTACACTTAATAGGAGCAGATGATATGACTCGTTACGATTGGAAAACCGGAGTTGGGTGGATTTACGGTACGCATGCAACCCCTCAATCTCTTCGCTTACATCGCGTCCACAATATTGTTAAATCGCCGGAGAAATCTGTCGATAACCCAAACCCGTCCTATGCAGGAGTTTATCAACCTGCTCCGGCGCGTCCAGGCGGTCGATATTTCGATTTTGGATTTTCGACGGAATTGCGCGGCTCCGATACAGCCGATGTGCCGCCTCCGGATAGCGCGCTGTTGCGGGCATGCGCTATGGTTGAAACCGTAAATGGGACTACGCCAAATATCGGATATAAATATAAAGTGGGAGATCCACACATTATGGACGGCAACCCGGACGGCGATGTCGATCCGATAGCGCTTGTTCTCTATCAGGACGGGCTTTACCGCGCGATGACCGATTGCGTAGGCAATGCAGTTTTTACATTCGCCGCCGGTCGTGTCCCCACAATTGATTATAAGTTTCTCGGACTTATCGCGGCTGGCACGAAGGGCTGGCTTACGGGAACGGCTCCGGCATTCCTGAAAGGCGCGAATCCGCGACCGATTGAAAATGCCGGATTGACCTGCACGATCACGCGAACGGGAACCGTAACCGGGACAGTAACCGGCACGACCTCTACAACCGTCCTCATCGACTCCGCAGCAACGTTTATCTCATCAGGTGTTTACGCTGGTGACACTTTGGCGATGACCGTTGGAGGCTACACCGCTACGGTCGTGACGGTTGACTCCAATACTCAGATAACCACGACCGCACTTTCCGGAGCGGCGACTTATGACAGCGGGGAAGCGTACACGATCACGCGCGCGACAACTTACGCGACAACTTCATCCGAGCTTGTCATTCCGTCGATTACATACGATCTCGGAAATATCCTCATGCCCCGCCCCGATATCAACGGCGAGGAAGGATTCTCAAAGCCGATAATTCCCGGACGGACTCCCAAGATTCAGATGGTCATGGAAGTCCCCCAGATTTACGACCTTAACCCGGAATATATATTTATTGAGGGGCAGACGCTTGATATAGCATGGACACATGAAGACGGATACGGGGATCGTCACGAACTCGCGTGTAAATTCTCCGGTGTTATCAACTCGGAGCCGGAAGTCACGGAATCAAACGGCAAACTCATGTACACAATTAACATGGATCAGGCTATCGAAACAACCGATGATCCGTTTGAGCTTTCATGGCAGGGTACGTAATCAATGGCGCGTGTAGTCAAAATAGAATGGGATGCTCCGCTCGAAATCGACTGGGAGCTTGCCACGGATTTACTAAGGCAGTCTATCAAGGGCTATACGCCTATCGCGTCCGGCACATTACGTTCAGCTTTCGATGAGCCGCAAACGATAACCGTCAATGATGCGAAGAATGTAATCACGATCAACGTCGCGCCGCCTTCACCCGCTTGGCCTTATGCGAGAATCCAGGATGAGGGCGGCGATATTCCCCCTTACGAATGTCCGCCGTATCCGTCCTACAAGCCTTCATGGGTCATGGTTGCGGAGATCGGCGGCGTGACACGATTCTTTACGAAGCGCAAGGGCTTCCATTTACCGGGCTTCCAGTACGTTGACAGAGGCATCCAGACATGGCTTGATAGTCCGAACTGGATTAATATTCACTGGCGAGCCGGGAAAGCCGGACAAGGACTCAGGGTAATTCCGGGAGGGATAGTATCGAGTGCCTGATATCGCCCAAATAGCCCGGATTGGAGCCGCCTTACCCACAGCGGAGCGTTTAAAGGATTTGCGGCTCCTGATTCAAAAACATGCCCCCGTCGATTCTGGGGCATTACGCGCGTCGTGGAGCGATCCCAGAACCGTCCAGATGACCCCGGAAGGCAGGATCGAAATTGATAATCCGCTTCCTTACGCCCGGATACAGGATACCGGCGGTGACATACCGCCTTATGAATGTCCGCCCGGTAAGGTCATGCACGCGGTTATTGACGGAAAGGACGTATTCTTTACGAGCCGACGGGGATTCTACCTTCAGGGACAACATTACATCCGCGAAGCTCTTGACGAATGGATGAGCCAACAGGCGGCGAATGTCAAAAAGGTTCTATGGCCGAATGTCGAGGGTGTTATCAAGGCGAGTACCATCGCGGGCGCGACATTACTTCAACAGATGAGAAAACAGGCGGTTCAGGCCGCAATCATAAAAGCGAAAGCGGGTGAAAAATAATGACCAGTAAGAAAAAGCAAAAAGGCGAGACGACCGTTACGCAGATTGCCCGGAAACCATCGGGGCTTTTCGCGGACAGGCTTGTCGGAAAGGACGTCGAATATTCCGGCGTGAAATTCCATTTGGAGCCGCTAAGGGATTCCGTTGTCCGATACATCGAAACCGTAGCTGTTGATAGCCGCGGACGGCGCGATAACGCAAAGCTAAACCGGATGTATGTTC
>Ga0214473_10005174_pt1 | contig 15657 bp, 14 predicted proteins | sample RVTome_7_FD_203509 | JGI IMG/M metagenome (GOLD analysis project Ga0214473, IMG submission 203509) | Soil microbial communities from uranium-contaminated site in the Upper Colorado River Basin, Wyoming, United States - RVT98D197 | ecosystem: Environmental > Terrestrial > Soil > Contaminated >... | reverse complement strand
CGCCCCGCCTTGTCGTCATCGATGAAGAGAATCCGCCCGGTCATCCTGCCTTCCCCGAGGCACCCGGGCTTGGAGCGTCTCACCTGACCACGTACGCGAAGACGGTCGAGCCTTTCCTTCCGCCTGATCCAATCGGCTTGTTCACGGCCATGCCCTCCTTATCTCCCACGTCGGTTGTTTCGCATGTGCCAAATCGCCGGTCGTCGGGGTTTTTATAGGCAATCGGTATGCCATGCGTGCGTCAATCGTAACATTCAATAAAAACGATCTGTTACGTGAATGGAGAGGATCGGAAGGCCGCCGGTGCGTGCAGATCTTGCAGAATATTCTTCGACAGGTCGAGACTTTTATGCATATGGAGCGGCTGTGGTAACACGTTCCCCAATCAGGAGAGGGTCACATGAGGAATGAACTCCACGCGAAGAGCAAATTCTGTAAGATGGGCTAATGAAGCCGCTGACATCCAGGAAGCGGATCGCCTTGCTGTCCCTTGCCGGGGCAGCTGCAGGCTATCTCTTTCTCCACCCCTACACGATGATGGTCTACGACCTCTACGGGCACTCCGGCGCGCCGGACGGGCATCGAAGCTTCCAACGGCTCCTGACGACGATCGTTCTTTCTTTCCACCCCGACATGCTGCTCATGGGAATCCCGTTCGTCCTTCTGGGGGCCGTTTCGGGGATGTTATTGGGGTCTTGGCTGTCGGCCCGGGCGCATCAGATCGAGATGGAAAAAAAGTTTCTGGCGGTTGAGACCGTACGGCAGCTCACGGTCACCTTGGCCCACCACCTGCTCAACGCCGCTGCAGGGGTCAGACTGGCCGCGTCCTGGGCCATCAGGAAGGAACAGGACGAGGAAATCAGGCGGCGGCTCGAGGCCATTCGGGAGGAAGCCCGTCGGATCGAGGCGGTGGTCGCAACGCTGAAAACTCTCGATACCATCGCCACGGAACGTTACATCAAGGGCAGCATAACCATGATGATCGACATCCGCAAGGAGCTCATGGAGAGGCTTGAGCGGAGCGAATCGGAGCAACGCCCCGACAGGCCCCCGCCGCCATTCCGACGCGGATCTTCCTAGTCCCTGAACTTCCTGTGGCAGGTGGCGCAAACCTCCAGGATCCGCCCGTAGGTGATGCCTGCCTTGGGCAGATCGCCGGCCTTTAGGGTCGCCTGGAGGCCCTTCGCCCTTTTCTCCATTTCGACGTACAATCCGTGGAACTCCTTCGCCTTCGCCAGGTTCTTATGGGGCGCATCTTTCTCATGCCCCTTGATTGACAATACCAGTTTCTCCGCGCTCTCTCTGGCCATCATGAAGTTAGTTAAGACGATGGCATCCGCTAGTTTCTGCACGGACTCCCGGAAGTTTCCCATCCTCTCGTGCTGGGCCCTCATGGCTTCCTCATCGTGCGCCGCGGCCTCCTTGTGATTTTCCGATGAACCGTGGGCCGACAGGGTGAACGGGAGGATTAGGCATGCGACACACCAGGCCGCGACCAGGGAGGGACGCCGGAGATCCATGGTCAACCTCCTTTTCCCAAAGGGAAGGGATGGGAACCACTATACAAATACATCGCGGCTCGGTCCAGCCTTATAAAGAATAGCCTGCGGTTCTTCAAGACTATTCTCCTCTCCCGGTCCTGCCGCTCCGCTTCCTTCCGAAAGGCATCACCTCAACTAACTGATATTAAAGCATGAACCATTGAATGGCCTTATGGCACGCTTGGTGCGTATGAAACAGGACAAGACTGCCGTCTAAGGCAGGAAAACTCGAGGGTGGATGAGCCGAGAACATTATGGCGGCCAAAATCCTGCTGGTCGATGACGACAAATCCGGGCGCGAGGTGGCCCTGTTCAACCTCCTGAAGGTGGGATACGAGACGGTATCGGCCGAAAGCGGCTCGGAGGCGCTCTCCCTCTTCTCCGGGGGGGATTTCGACATCGTCATTACAGACGTCAGGATGCCGGGCCTCTCCGGGATCGAGCTGCTGCGCCGGATTCGCAAAATGGCTCCCGACCTGCCGGTCATCGTCATAACGGCCTTCGGCGATATGGAAACGGCCATGGAGGCGATGAGGGAGGGAGCCTGCTACTTCATCGTGAAGCCCTTCGAAAGGGACCATCTCCTGCTGGCCGTGGAGAAGGCCCTCGAAAAGAGGTGCCTGGCCGAAGAAGCGGAGGCCCTCAAGGTTCCCGTAAGCGGGGTCGAGCGGGGCATCGTATGCATCTTTCCCGCGCAAGGAGGCTCCCTCCGGATGGAATCGGGTCCCTCCGCGACGGATGCTGTGCCGTTACAGGCTGAAGGGGACTAAAATTAAAGGAGGGAATATGCGGACCGTCACGGTGTACCGGGTGGATTACGTGAAGAAGACAAAGGTTCCGATAGGCCGGGTCGAGGAGCGGCGAAAGAAGGGCCGGGGCGACAACCTCCTCGGCCTGCTCAGGCTCGCGCGTAGGATCTACGGGAGAGGCCCGGAGGACGCCATCTTCATCGTCGTCGACAGCCGGGAGGCGCAGCAAGCCTGGATGGAGCAGCTTGCTGTCTAGCGCCTACTTCGCTGGCTCGATCTGCATCACGGTAAATGCGCCGTTTACCTTGTCGGCGATGAAGTCGATCTTGTCGCCTGGCTTCAACCGGTCGAGCATGGCCGGATCCTTGACGCGGTAGACCATGGTCATCTTCGGCATTCCCAGGTGCTCGATCGGCTCGTGGCGGATGGTGACCTTGCCCGCAGCCTTGTCGACTTTCTTCACCACCCCCGCGGTCATGGCCGGTCCGCCTTCAGCGGATTTCGCATCGGCGACGATGACCTTGCCCACCATGCCCGCCTCGAAATGGCCGGGCTGCAGGCAGGCAAAATCGAACGTCCCGGCTTTGGAAAATTGCCAGATCAGCATCCCGGTCTTGCCCGCCTCGACGGACACGGCGTTCGGATCGTCATGCTCCATTCCGGGGAACTTGCGCATGAGCGCCGCGTGCTCCTTTAGTTCCTTCATCGTGCCGAGCACCATTTCGTGCTTGAGGGCCCCGTTGTTCTTCACCACAAATCGGATCGTTTCGCCTCGCTCCACCTTAATGTTCGAAGGCTTGAAGCGCATGTCGTCGCCCATCCCGACCTCGATGGTGCGCGACACCTTCTTCGCGTCGCCCGGGTTGCCGAGTTCCGCTCCGTGGCCCTTCGACTCTTGCCTCTGGCGCAGGTCTGACGTTTTTCCGCTCTGGCCGTCGTCGTGGGCGAACAGCCCGGTCGCACCGAGACCGAACGCCAAAGCGGCGGCGATGATCAATGGTTTCATTCTTTTCTCCTTTCCGGCGGTCCGGATTCCGGAAGGGTCCCCTTCCATTCGTAGGCGACGGTGCCCTTCGGGTGCCCGTACCACCCCGGATCCTTGTAGTCGCCGCGGGCCAGTCCTTCCCGTATCTTGACGACGGTGAACATTCCGCCCATCTCGAGGGGGCCGAACGGGCCCTGGCCGGTCATCATCGGCAGCGTGTTGTCGGGCAGCGGCATCTCCATTTCGCCCATGTCGGCCATGCCGCGCTCGCCCATCACCATGTACTCCGGGACGAGTTTGTTGATCTTTTCAACGAGTCCCCGGTGATCGACGCCGATCATCGTCGGGACGTCGTGCCCCATGGCGTTCATCAGGTGGTGAGACTTGTGGCAGTGAAACGCCCAGTCGCCCGGCGCGTCCGCCACGAACTCGATCGCGCGCAGCGCGCCGATCGGCATATCGACGGTCGTCTCCGGCCATTGAGCGCTTTTCTGCACCCAACCGCCGTCGGTGCACGTCACGGAGAAGTTGTGCCCGTGAATGTGGATCGGATGATTGGTCATCGTGAGGTTGCCCATGCGGATCCGGACGCGGTCCTCCTTGCGCACGACGATGGGATCGATACCCGGGAACACCCGGCTGTTCCAGCACCACAGGTTGAAGTCGAGCATCGTGTTGACCTTCGGCGTGTAGCTGCCGGGATCGATGTCGAAGGCGTTGATGAGGAAGACGAAATCGCGGTCGACCCGATACCGGTTCGGGTCCTTCGGATGCACGACGAGAGATCCCATCATGCCCATCGCCATCTGCACCATCTCGTCGGCGTGAGGATGGTACATGAACGTGCCGGAATGCTTCATGACGAATTCGTAGACGTAGGTTTTTCCCGCGGGGATCTGCGGCTGGGTCAGGCCGCCCACCCCGTCCATGCCGTTGGGAAGCAGAACCCCGTGCCAGTGGATCGAAGTATGCTCGGGCAGCTTGTTGGTGACGAAGATGCGCACCTTGTCGCCCTCGACGCACTCGATGGTCGGGCCCGGGCTTTGGCCGTTGTATCCCCAGAGGTTGGCCGTCATGCCGGGGGCGATTTCGCGCTGGACTGGCTCGGCGATGAGGTGGAACTCCTTCCAGCCGCCCTTCATGCGCCAGGGCAGGGTCCAGCCGTTCAGCGTGACGACCGGCTGGTAGGGCCGGCCGCTCGGGGGAACCAGCGGCGGCAGTGTTGCGGCATTGTTCTGGATCGGCGCTTCCGGCAGCGATGCGGCTTGCGCCTTGCTCACCAGCACGGCACCCAGCAGCGCGGCACCCGATCCTCCTAGGAATTGCCGGCGTGTCATCATCGGAAAATCTCCTGTCGATTCTCAATGCCCGGCCAGCGCCGGATTCGGCACCCTGCCGCCGGGAGCTCTCCGCCCGGCGGTCTGCGGAGCCGTCGCCGTACCATGGAGCGATGCCTGCAGATCGCTCTCCGCGAGCCAGAATTCCCGCAGCGTACCGACGTAGGCGGTGACCGACGCCACCTGCTCGCGGGCATCGGCGAGCAATTCGAAGACGCTGATCAGCATGCCGTTGTAGCGGAGCAGGTTCTCCTCCGCTATCTTCATCCGGAGAGGCACGATCTCGTCGCGGTAGTGCTTCGCGGTGTCATACGCCGTGTGGTACGCCGAGTAGGCCTCGCGCACTTCCGAGCGGGCGTTCACCGCCGTCTCGGCGACGCGGTGCAGCGCCTGCAGGTAGATCGCCTCGGCCTTGGCTACACGGGCGCCCCCCCAGTCGAAGATCGGAAGCTGCAGGCTCACTTCGAAGCCTCGTTTCCACGGCTCGGGGTCCTCCTTCGTCGCTGCGGGCCCGAGCTCGAGCACGTTGATGAAGCGCGTGGCCCGGGTGAGGCCGAGCGACTCGGCCAGGCTCTCGGTGTCGCGCTTGGCCGCAAGAACGTCCACGCGTTGCGCAATGGCCCGCGTTTCCAGGTCCGGGAGCTCTGCCTTCGCCCCGGGCAGCTCCGGCAGGCGCTCGGGCAGTTGGAACCGGATGTCCTCGCCGTAGAGCCCCATGAGCCGCGTCAGCCGCTCACGCTCGGCGGTCGCGACATGCCTTGCCTGCGCAAGCTGCGCCACCGCCTCCGCATAGAACGCCTGCTGGCGCATCTGATCGAGCCAGTGGACGTTTCCCACCTTCGCCATGCGTCGGGAGAGTTCCGCGCTCGCCTCGGCCGCCGTCTTCACCTGCTCCCTGTAACGCACGAATTCCTCGGCCGCAACCGCCCGGAACCAGGACTTGCGGGTCTCGGTCGCGACGTCGAGCATTTGCCCCGCCACGGCGAGCTTCACCTGCTCGAAGCGGTGACTCTCGATCCGGGACCGCAACGGGATGGTCAAGAGATCGATAATTGGAAAGGTCAACGCCCATTCGAGCTTGCGCTCGTCGCCTTGCCGCGTCCGGAGGTATGCGATATGCGGGTTCGTCATCCGGCCGGCCTGAACGAGATCGGCCTCCGCGATGCCGAGATCGGCGTAGGACGCCTGCAAGCCGCGATTGTTGAGAAGTGCGATCTGGACGGCATCGGCGGCGGAAAGGGGTGAATCGAGAAGCCGCTTCACGGCGGCCTGGATGTTTTCGCCATCGACATCGTCACGTTGCCACTTCACGTCCTTGTCCAGGCGATCCCTTGCGACGCGTTCGACCTCGCCGAAACCCCCGTCCTTGGAGAACGTCGCGCAACCGCCCAGGGCTATCATGCTGAACACGACGGCGAGCGCCTTGGCCTTGCTTGCTGCCGGAGCGGAATCCCTCATCACGGCGTTTCTCCGTTACCTCCTGTGGTCCATCTTGTGTTCCATGCCGTGGCCGGAACCCGCATGTCCCGCATGGCCACCCAATCGTCCCATTTCTTCATTGGCGTCGCTCCACGGCAACAGCTCCCGATCCTGAACGTCCCGGTAACCCTCGAAGGCCGACTCGTATCGGAGCGCCTTCCCGGGCACAGAGGGGTCGGCCGGGTCCGGTCGCCCGCCGGATTGGGCACCGGCGGTCCCGACCGGCGCGACTGCGAGAACGAGGAAAACCACAAACGCGCGTTTCACCATTTTAACTTCCGGTCCGTAAATGAGGGGTTCGTCTCCAATGTGCCGACCCCAAGACACCCGTAAGATGCACGATTGCCTGTCCCGGTCCGATCCCCTTCAACAAGTCGGTTGCTATCCTGCATCGGTATCGGAACCCCGACCGGTTTCATATTTTTACGCAACCGGCGTGCCATAGACGCGCCAACCATCAGGTTCGACAAAATATGCTCAACACAAACAGCTTGTTATGCACATCAAGGATATCGAGCAGGCACCGGATTGCTCCGGCTTCGCAGAATATTCTTCAACCGGTAAAGATTTTTCTCATGTCCCCGAGCTCCGTCTCCGTTATCGGCAACTCCTTGAGGCTTCGCCGGGCGAGCCTCTAAGGGGAGTATTATCGATCTTTAGGAAATGCGGATGCGGGCGGGGCGCTTGCGGCCGGTCTTCTACTCCTCAAGCGGTTTCGCGGATTCCTTTCCGACCACGAGGACGGAGATGTTCAGGCGGTGCCGCAGCTCGTCGATCGTCGACCCGTAGAGCCAGTCGGAGAACCCCTTGTGGCCGTGGGCCCCGACCACGAGAAGCTCCACGCCGTGGCGGGCGACGATCTCCGGGATGATGCGGACCGGGTGCCCGAAGCCGAGCTCGGTCTCGACCTCCACGTCATACTTGCCTAAACCGACGGCGTACCGTTTCAACCGAAGGAGGTCCTTCCGGCTTTCGGCGTCCCCGGCCTCCCCTCCGAGCGCCTGCGCGCCCGCGCTCTCGACGCAGTGCAGGAGCAGCAGGGGACAGCGCGCGGACGACGCCAGCGCGGCGGCCCGGGCGAGCACCTCCGCGTCCGTCGGTCCGAAGTCCAGCGCCGCGGCGATCTTGCGGAACGGCCGCGAAGGCTCCCCGACCTCGGGCTCGGGCCCCCCGTGGACGTCCGCCGGTCTGCGCTTCCATCCCCGGCGGAAGAGGAAGGGCTCCGCGAGGACGTAGAGGAGGAGCAGCCCGACGGCGGCGACGGCCGGGAGAGCCACCGACCGCGCCGCAAGGCCGGCGGCGCCCCCCTTCCCCAGCCATCCCCCGAGCTCCCCGATCACCAGCTTGATATTGAGGGCTGCGATGATCCCCGCCGCGATCCAGGCGAGGCCCTTCACCCCCGTGCGGATGGCGAAGGCGCCCATCAGGGTCCTGTCGCTTACCATGTGAATGAGAGGGATAACCGCGAAGGAGAGTTGCATGCTCAAGACCACCTGGCTTAAGACCAGCAGCTTCCCCGTCTCGTGCTCCCCCATGAGGACGATCGTCGCCACCGCGGGCGTGATGGCCGCCAGGCGGGTGATGAGGCGCCGCAGCCACGGACGCAGCCGGATGTTGACGAACCCTTCCATCACGATCTGGCCGGCCAGCGTCCCGGTGATGGTGGAGCTCTGCCCGGAACAGATCAGCGCCAGGGCGAACAGGGCGGGGGCCAGCTTGCTTCCCACGAGAGGCGCCAGCAGCTTGTGGGCGTCCTGGATCTCCGCCACGTCGAAATATCCGCCCCGGTGAAAGACCGCGGCGGCCATGACCAGGATGGCGGCGTTGATGAAGAACGCCATGTTGAGCGCGAAGACCAAATCGATGAGATTGAATTTCAGCGACTGGTGGATCCCACGCGCCGTTTTCACGACGTTGCGGGACTGGACCAGCGCGGAATGCAGGTAAAGGTTGTGGGGCATGACGGTAGCGCCGAGGATGCCGATGGCGAAATAGAGCGCGTCGGCGTCCGGGAGGCCGGGGAGGAACCCCTTGGCGATCCCCGGCAGGTCGGGCCGCGAGATGACGAGCTCGGCGAAAAAGCAGGCCCCGATCGTGGTCACGAGGACCAGGATGAACGCCTCCATCTTCCGGATCCCCGCCTGGTGCAGCAGGAGGATCAGGAAGGTGTCCAGCGCGGTGATCAGGACCCCATAGAGCAAGGGAATGCCGAAGAGGAGCTGCAGCCCGATCGCCGAGCCGAGCACCTCGGCCAGGTCGCAGGCGGAGATGGCCACCTCGCACAGGATCCACAGGGCGAAGTTGACGGGCGCAGGGTACCGGTCCCGGCAGGCCTGGGCCAGGTCGCGGCCGGACACCAGCCCAAGCCGCGCGGACAGACTCTGAAGGAGCACGGCCATGGCGTTGGACATGAGCAGGACCCAGACCAGCGCGTAGCCGTACCGGGAGCCGGCGGCGATGTCGGTAGCCCAGTTGCCGGGGTCCATGTACCCGACGGAGACCAGGTAGGCCGGGCCGGCGAAGGCGAAGAGCCGGCGGAAGAACCCCGGCGTCTCCGGGATCTCCACCGTGGAATGGACTTCGGAGAGGGACTTTTCTTTCGCCATCGGCCTACCTCTCCGCGGGGAGGGCCAGGGAGAACTCGACCCCCTTCCCGTCCGGAAGGTTGCGCACCGAGAGGACGCCGTCGTGCTGGTCGGCGATGCGGGAGCAGATGGAAAGGCCCAGGCCCGTCCCTCCGTCCTTGGTGGTGAAGAACGGGTCGAAGATCTTTTCGAGATGGTCGGCCGGGATCGGCGGCCCGGAATTTCCGACCCGCGCGACGAAGATCCTTTTCTCGCCTTGCCGCTCCCCGCCGATGGAGAAGGTGAGCGTTCCGCCGCCCTGCGGCGCCATCGCGTGGACGCCGTTGATCGCGATGTTCAACAGGAGCTGGGTCAGCTGGTCCGCGTCGCCCGGAACGATCGGAGGTCCCTCGCCCGCGTAAGGCGTCGCGACCGTTACCACCCCCTCCTTGCGGGCCTGCGTCTCCACCAGCGTTACGACGCGGCCGACGACTTCCCGAAGGTCGACCGGCCGTCGGTCGGTGGGGGCGGGGCGCGCAAACGTCAGGAACCTTTCGGCGGTCTGCGCCAGCCGGTCGATCTCGCCGATGTGGAGGTCGAGCATCCGGCGCTCGGGCGCCTCCGGCGGGACGACGTCCCGAAGGATCTCGGCCGTTCCCTTCATGGCGTGCAGCGGATTCTTGATCTCGTGCGCGATCCCCGCGGTCAACTCTCCCAGAGCCCCGAGGCGGCCCGCCCGGATCAGCTGCGACTCGATCCGCCGCTGCTCCGTAAGGGCGTCGGAGAGCTCCTTCGCGAGCCGCTCCTGCTTCGCCCGCTCCCGGTGCTCCCGGTCGACGAGGAGCCCCGCGACCACCGCCACGATGTTGTAGAGGAGGATCTCCAGCCCCTTTTCCAACGCGTCGGCCGGATCCCGGGACACCAGACTGGTGAAAGCATGGGGGAAGTAGATGAGGGAGGCGAACACCGACAGGGAGATCCCCCCCCGAACCCCCTCCGAGAAGGCGGCGAACAGGATCGGAAGGTAATAGAGACGCCGCAGGACATCGTGGATCCAGCCGTGTTGCGCGCCCGTCCGGTAGTGCAGGGTCGTGATGATCAGGCACGGGATCCAGGCAGTGAGGACCATCCGGGGCGAGAAGACCGGGCGAAGGTCGGAAAGCAGAATCCGCCAAAAGGGGCGGACGGGCGTCTCAGGCATCGCGGCGGATCCCGAACTTCTCGATCCGATAAACGAGGATGTGCCTCGGAACGCGCAGGTAGGCCGCCGCCTGCGTAATATTCCCGCCTTTCAGCCGCAGCGCCCGCTCGATCACTTTCTTCTCCAGGTCCACGAGCGACAACCCTTCCGGGGGAAGGGGAGGCCACTCCTCACCGGCCCCTTCGCCCGCTCGCCCCGCGTCGCCGACCCTCGCCCTCGCCGTCGCGGGAGGAAGATCCTCCATCGACACCTCGGACCCCCCGCACAGGATCGCCATCCGCTCGCACGCATTTTTCAGCTCCCGGACGTTCCCGGGCCAGGGCCGGGATTTCAGCTCTTCCATCACGGCGGGGGGGACGGTCAGCTCTCGCCCCGTTCCCAGCTCTTTCATGAAATGTTCCACCAGTGGCGGGACGTCTTCCGGGCGTTCGCGGAGGGGAGGGACCCGGATCTCGACCACGTTCAGTCGGTAGTAAAGATCCTCCCGGAACGTCCCCTCCCGGATCCGATCCGGCAGGTCCCGGTTGGTCGCGGTCACGATGCGGACGTCGACGGGGACCGGGTGATCGCCTCCCACCACATCCACCACCCGTTCCTGAAGGACCCGGAGCAGCTTGGCCTGGAGGGCAGGCGGGATTTCCCCGACCTCGTCCAGGAAGAGCGTTCCCCCGGACGCCTGCCGGAACCGGCCCGCCCGATCGCGCACCGCTCCCGTGAACGCGCCGCGGGCGTGGCCGAACAGCTCGGATTCCAGGAGTTCCCCGGGAATCGCAGCGCAGTTGACCGCCACGAACGGCGCCTCGGGACGCCGGGAACGCACGTGGATCCGCCGTGCGACGGCTTCCTTGCCCGTCCCGCTCTCCCCCGTGATGAGGACGGTGGCGTCGGTGCCCGCCACCCGGTCCGCAACCGTAAGGACCTGCTTCATCGCGGGGGAGACGCTGATGATTTCCCGCTCCACTCCGCCGACGCGGATCCGCAGCTCCCGCACCTCGCCGGCGAGGCGCCGCCGCTCGAACGCCTTGCCCACGGAAAGGAGAAGCTGGTCGCGGTGAAACGGCTTCCCGATGAAGTCGTACGCCCCTTCCTTCATCGCCTCCACGGCCGTTTCCACGTTCCCGAAGGCGGTGATGACGAGAACCGGGATGTCCGGCGACTGCGCCCGGATCCTGCGCAGCACGTCGATCCCGGAGAGGCCGGGCATTTTGACGTCGGTAATTACGAGGTCGAATTTTTCCGGGGAGAAGGCGGCGAGCCCTTCTTGGCCGTCGGAGGCGGCGGTGACCTCGTAACCCGCCTTGCGAAGGTTGAAGAGGGCGACCTCGCGGCCCGCCCGGTCGTCGTCTATGAAGAGAATGCGTCCCGTCATCGAGACACCGCCACGTTGATGATGCACAACCAGTTTGCCTGTTTGCGGACGTTTTGTCTTTATGGATTGTATCTTGGCGGCCATATCGTTCCGCGACTGCAAGCCTCGGTCGATGTTTCGACATCTAAGCATGGGAAAGCGGCGGAGGATCGAGACGATGTGCGGTACCGGCCGGGGAGGCGCTTTAATTCTAATCGCGATCCTGTGCCTCCCCGTCTCCGGCGCGGACGCGCAGGTTCCCGTTGTCTGGCCGCGGATCGCCCTGATCCAGTAATACAGCGGACTGTCGCTGCCGGTGCAGGTCACGAATGCGCGCGACGGCAGCGGCAACCTGTACGTGGTGGAACAAGGGGGTCGTATCCGGCTCGTCAAGAAAGGCACGCTGCAGGCCGCGTCATTCCTTGATGTCTCGGGGCGTGTGCTCTCCGGAGGGGAGCAGGGCCTGCTGGGGTTGGTTTTCCCGCCGGGGTATGCGACGAAACGGTACTTCTACGTGAATTACACGAGAACTCCCGACGGAAGCACCGTTATTGCGCGCTACCGGGTGACCGTCGATCCCGACGTGGCGGACCCGGCATCCGAGGAAATACTGCTGGTCATACCTCAGCCTTTCGCCAACCACAACGGCGGTCAGATTGCCTTCGGTCCGGACGGGTTCTTTTACATCGGCATGGGAGACGGGGGCTCCGGGGGGGACCCGGATAACAACGCGCAGAACCCGGCCTCGCTCCTGGGCAAAATGCTGCGGATCGACGTCGAGTCTGGCCCTTTTCCTTATGCGATCCCGCCTTCCAACCCGTTCGTGCAAGCAGCGGGCTTCCGCGGCGAAATCTGGGCCCTGGGCTTGCGCAATCCGTGGAGATTTTCCTTCGACCGACAGACGGGCGACCTCTACGTAGGGGACGTCGGACAGGGCTCCTTTGAAGAGGTCGACTTCCAACCCGCAGGCAGCCCGGGCGGTGAAAACTACGGCTGGAGGATCATGGAGGGAGCCCACTGCTTCGGCGACCCTGCATGCAGCCAGGTGGGGCTGGCCCTTCCCGTGGCCGAATACGACCAAGGCCAGGGCTGCAAAGATCACCGGGGGATTCGTTTACCGTGGCACCGCCTATCCCCGGATGCAGGGAATCTACCTCTACGCGGATTTCTGCAGCGGCCGTTTCTGGGGTCTGAAGGGCGACGGCGCGGCCTGGCAGAATGCGCTCCTGCTGACCGAGCCCCACACCGTCTCAAGCTTCGATGAGGATGAAGCGGGAAACCTTTTCATCGCGGATCTCTCCGGCGGCGCAATCTATGAAATCGTCGCGCCGAACCATCCTCCTTCCACACCGTCGCTAGTATCGCCGGCGGACGGGACAACGGGGGCGCCAGCGACGGTTGCCTTCGAATGGCGGCCGTCCGCGGACCCCGAAGGGGACCAGGTTTCGTATCGTTTCTTCCTGGGCACCGATCCCTCCTTTGCGGGTGTCGTCCCCATTCCGGTGGCGCGGATCGGGAGCGGAAAGACCGCGGATCCCTTCAAAGGCCCCGGGTTTCCGCAATGGCTGCCTGTTGTCCTCTTCCTATCGGGGATCCTTTTCACGAGGAAATCCGCAAAACTCGCGGGGGCCCTGATCCTGGCGGGGATTCTCTGGGTCTTCGGAATTTCCGGCTGTGGCAGTGGCGGCGGGGCTTGCTCCCAGTACCACCTATTACTGGAAGGTGGAGGCCGACGACGGCTTGGACTTGGCCGCAAGCACCACGAGAAGCTTCCTGACAGGTTCCGTCGAATCTTAGGACGTCATTGTATCCGAAGGACCCGCATCTGTATCCATCAAGAGGGAAAAGAGCTCTGCCTGGGAGACGGCGTACTCCTTTCTGCAGAAATTGCACTCCACCTTCGCCGCTTCCCTTTTCCCGATTAACTCGCCGATCTCGGTCTTGCCAAGCGCGGCAATCGCATCCAGCACCCGGTTCTTGGAGCACGGGCAATGAAAGGAAACCTCTTTTCGCTCGCGGACGTCAATCCGCAGCCCGGCAGCCTCCTCCATGATTTCCCGCGGACCCATGCCGTCGAGGATCATCGCGCTCACGGGTCGAATTTTCTTGAGACGGTTTTCGAGACGCTCGATCGCATCCTCACTCGCGCCGGGCATCGGGTGGACCAGGAATCCTCCCGACGCCTTCACGGAGTTGTCGACGTCGACGTACACACCGAGCGATACCGCCGCGGGAAGCTGCTCGGAAACATTCAGATAATGGGCAAGGTCCATGGCGATCTCGCCGGTCTGCAAGGGGACGATGCCGCGATAATATTCCCTGAGCCCGAGGTCCTTGATGACGTTCAGGTATCCCGTGCCGATCGCCCTGCCGACCTCGAGTTTCCCGTCTTTTAGGCCCAGGTGCACGTGGGGCCTCTTCACGTATCCCCGGACACGCCCGGCCCAGTCCGCCTCGGCGACGACCCCGAGGAGAGGGCCGTCCCCCGCCACCTGGACGACCACTTTCTGCCCGCCCTTCAGGAGGGAGGAGAGAAGGAGAGCGCCGCTCATGACCCTTCCCAGGGCGGCGGAGGCCGTGGGATAGGTGTCGTGCACGGATTTCGCCGTCTCCACCGTAAGCGTGTCGACTAACCCTACGACGAGGAAGGGCTCATCCTTGGTCATTCCCTTCACTAATTCATCCATCCCGTTATTTTACCCCGGCCTGGCCAGCCTTCCTGTTTCGTTTCAGCGCCGTGGGACGGGATGCGGGATGGGGGAGGTTTTTTCGCGGTTGATTGGGGGGGGGGGATTGGTCAGGGAGCCTTCGGGCCTGACTGGGAAGGGGGAAAAGGCTCCCGCGGGCCCAGGTCGAAGAAATCTTCTTCCGTAAAGGCTTGCGCAGGCGGGTCGATGAGGTCCTTCAGGCACTCGGCAAACGGCCCAAGCCCCATGCGTTCGATCGTCTCGCCCGGACGTTCCCCGTCGCGCATTTCGGCCCTCATGATCCGGATCGCGCGCCGCACCGCTTCCGGAATCCGGCGCACCGGGATGCGCCCGACCGGCAATCCTAGGCGGACCTCCCCTCCCTGCCGGATGCCTCCGCCGAGAAAGAGCGTGTAAAGCGGCGCCAGCCCGCCGCCCGCATTCCCCGCAACGCCTTGCAGTCCGATGTCCGCGAGGAGGTGATGTCCACAGCCGTGGGCGCATCCCGAAATCTTGACCGTGATGTCCGCGCCTACCACGCCGGCCACGGCCGTCAGGGAGGAAAATTCGGTCTCCAAGAGAGCGGCCAGCGCGCGGACCCGGGTGGTTCCGACCGTGCAGGTATCGGTCCCGGCGCAACGCGTCAGAGCCACCGATGCGGGGGGGGAAAATCCGGCCATCCGCAGCCGCGCGGACGCTTCCCCGACCCGCCCGGAAACGAGATCGGCAAGGATCATCCCCTGGGCAGGGGTGAGACGGATCTGCGCGCCCTTATCCCCGGCAAGCTCCGCGAGCCGCCGAAGCTGGCTCGCAGCCACATCGCCCAGCGGGACGTGGAAGGGAAGCGCCACCCTTCCCGGCTGGCGCTGGCGCAGCGCGCCGGGCCATTCCGGGAAGCCGCCCCCTTCCTCCGCCAAAACACCGCCCGACCCGGCATCGATATCGGGCAGGAGAAGCCGCGCTCCGGACATCGCGGCGACCACCGCGCGGCGCTCCGCGAAAATCGCCTCCCGGAACTCGGGGCCCATCCTCTCGGCAGTGAATTTCAGCCGCGCCCGGCTTCTATTCTGCCGATTCCCCAAACGGTCGAACAGCCTCAGGACGGCCTCGACCGTCGGGGGAAGATCGCGTATCGGGGTAAACGGCTCCAGCTCGACTCCCGTCCGGGGGAGCGCCCCCAGCCCCCCCGCGAGAGTAATGCGGAATCCCGGACGGTTACCGGGACCGGCCACCGCCCGGACGCCTACGTCGTGGATCCCAAGCCCTGCGTGATCTTCCTCCCCGCACCCTTCGAAGGCGACCTTGAACTTCCGCGGGAGCCGCTGCCCCAGCGGGTTCCGCAGCAACCACCGGCCGAGCGCACCCGCGAACGGTGTCACGTCGAAGATCTCGTCGCGTGCAATCCCCGCGTACGGGCAAACGACGATGTTGCGCACAGTGTCGCCGCACGCTTCCCTCGTGGAGAGGCCCCGTTCCGCGAGGAACGTCAATGCTTCCGATAAACGGCGGATCTCGATGCCGTACAGATGGACGTCCTGCCGTGTCGTCAGGTGGACGGAGCGTCCCGGTGCGAACCGTTCCGCAGCATCGGCCAGCGCAAGCAGGTGGGCCGGCGTGGGACGGCCGAGGGGGATCCGGATGCGGATCAGGCACCGGTCGGACGCCCCGCGGACGGGATAGATCCCGTAGATTACGCGGCGATGACGGAATTCCTCCGGAGGCAGGGCGCCGGAGAGAACGTCGGAGACCGCCTCCGACAGCCGGGA
>Ga0214473_10005173_pt1 | contig 15657 bp, 12 predicted proteins | sample RVTome_7_FD_203509 | JGI IMG/M metagenome (GOLD analysis project Ga0214473, IMG submission 203509) | Soil microbial communities from uranium-contaminated site in the Upper Colorado River Basin, Wyoming, United States - RVT98D197 | ecosystem: Environmental > Terrestrial > Soil > Contaminated >... | reverse complement strand
TTGACGGCGCCCTCCGCCGCGGCCATCGGCTGGTTCGGGAGGCGCCGGGCGCGGGGGCGGCGCATCGCCGCGGTCTCGGACACCTCCGCCCCGAAGATCTCGGAGAGCTGCTCGGCCAGCGTCGCCGCATCGGCGTGGCGGATCTTGATGACCGTGATCTCCTCCTTGAAGGTCTCCACGTCGATCGACCCGAGGATGGTCAGGATGCGCCGAATATTCGACGCCGAGTCGGTCAGGATCACGGTATTGGTGGGCGGGTAGGCCACCATCGAGGCGTCCTTCGAGACCAAGGGGGTCAGGGTGCTGGTGATCGCCTCGGCGTCGATGTACTGGAGCGGGATCAGGCGGGTGACGATGCGGTCGCTGTCGGGCGTGATGCGGGGCTCCCGCAGCGTCTCGATGCTGCTCTCCTTGGCGTCGCGGATCGGGATCACCTTGAGCGCCCCGCCGGGCGCCGCCACGGTCGTGAAGCCCTTCACCTGGAGAACCGACTCGAAGACCGCGTAGGCCTCCTCCACGCTGATCTTGGTCGGGGAGACGATCGTCACCCGTCCCCGCACCCGGTCGTCGTAGATGAAGTTCTTGTTGGTGAGCCGGGCGATGGTGTCGATCACGACCGAGAGCTCGACGTCGTTGAAGTCGAGCTGCACCTTGTCGTTCTCGACGACGATCTCCGGCTGCCCGGTCGGCGCCTCCTGCGCCCGGAGGTCTCCGCTCATCAGGGCGAGCGCCAGGAAGAGACCCAGTCGCCAGGCGAGCCCTCTCGCTCGAAGTTGCTGCCTCACGCTCCGCTCCCTCTCCCCCTCCCAGGGGCGGTGGCTGGCCACGAATCGACTATCGCAGCTCGTACTGAAGCCGTCGCGTCACCCCGTCCACGCCGGTCACGCTGACGTCGAACTCCTTGGCCTCGGTGAGCTCCCGCAGGATCTGCGCGCTCTCCTGCTGCCCGGTCACCTGGATGCCGTTCATCTCCGTGATCGTATCCCCGTCCCGGATCCCGATCTGCTCGAACAGGCTCCCCGCCTTGATCGAGTTGACCTGGACTCCGATCATCTCGCCATCCTGATACTTCGGCAGGATGCGCGCCTGAGAGAAGAGCGCAGCCGGGTTGTTGGTGAGGGAATCGACATCGGCGCGCGGGATCGAGAAGCGATTCTCGGCCAGGCGGCGGACATTGGCCCTGATGTCGTCCCCCCGGGCCGCCTGCGGAGTCCGTCCCCTGGAGGGGCGCACTGCCGCCCGCGGCGGCTGCTCGGCGCTTGGCCCCTCTTCGAGGCGCAGCTCCTCGCGCCTGGGGCCGTTTTGCAACACGATTCGCCGGCGGTCGATGCGCAGCACCTGTGCCCCCCCCTTCAGCTGGTCGTTGGGACGGACCACCAGGTGCTCCCTGCTCTCCAGGTCTTCCACGGCAGCCCAGGAGCGGGTGGCGTCGGCCAGGGCGGCGGTGCCGAGGAGCCGCAGCGGGAGGCCGGATTCCGCGTAGACCTCCTCGTCGTCGACCGGCTGCGGGCCCTTCGTGGAGACCTTGAAGAGGTTTCGCCGGAGGATCACCTGGGGGTCGTTCGCGCCCTGCCGCGCCGGATCCACGGGCTCTCCGACCACCATCTCGTCCGCAGCCGCAGGCGCCAGGATCTCGGCCGCCACCGCGGCGAGGATTCGGGCCGCGAGAAAGCAGCAGAGGACGACCAAGGCGGCGTTTGCAATCAGGATCGCTGTGCGGTTCATGCGATGGGTCTCGCTGATCCTGTCGCTCCGCGCCGGCGGAGGAGAGCCTGCGCGAATGGCGTGGAGGGACGCGCGAGTATAGCGATCGCTGCGCCTGCCTCCAAACCGGTTTCTTCGCAATTCCGGGGAGTTACTGATCGGAAACGGCAACCCGTTTCAGATCCGGGCGGGCCGCGCCCTCTCCCTTCATCGAGAACCCGACGGCGCTCGAGCGGTTCCCGGGATGGCGGCGGGCGCGGGCGCCGGGGCGAGCGCTCGGCGGCGGGCTCGGGGCCGCCCTCGAGGGTGCCTCGGGCCGGGTGATTTTCCGCTCTCCGTCATTGACAGCACCCTTTCTGGACCGAGATTTCGTCAGCACCTTCCCAGGGGAAGAAGGAGGTCTCCAAGATGGCGGCAAGCGGAAAGATCATTGGGATCGACCTCGGCACCACGAATTCCGTGGTCGCGGTGATGGAGGGTGGTCAGCCGACGGTCATCACCAACGAGGAGGGCGGTCGAACGACCCCCTCGGTGGTCGCGTTCATGGACGACGGCGAGCGCCCGGTCGGGGCCGTCGCCAAGCGCCAGGCGGTCACCAATCCGACCCGCACCATCTACTCGATCAAGCGCTTCATGGGCCGCCGCCTGGGCGAGGTGCCCGAGGAGATCAGCCTGGTCCCCTACCGCGTGGTGGAGGGCAAGGAGGGCATGGCGGCGATCGACGTCGGAGGCAGGGAATACACCCCCCCCGAGATCTCGGCGATGATCCTTCAGAAGATGAAGAGGTCCGCGGAGGCGTACCTCGGGGGCCCGATCTCCGGAGCGGTGATCACGGTGCCCGCCTACTTCAACGACGCCCAGCGCCAGGCCACCAAGGACGCCGGCAAGATCGCCGGCCTCGACGTCAAGCGGATCATCAACGAGCCGACCGCGGCGGCGCTCGCCTACGGCCTGGACAAGAAGGCCGACGAGAAGATCGCCGTCTTCGATTTCGGCGGGGGAACCTTCGACATCTCGATTCTCGAGGTGGGCGAGAACGTGGTGGAGGTGAAGTCCACCAACGGCGACACCCATCTGGGCGGTGACAACCTCGACCAGCGCGTCATGGACTACCTGGTCAGCGAGTTCAAGAAGGACCAGGGGATCGACCTGACCAGGGATCCGATGGCGGTGCAGCGGCTCCGCGAGGCCGCGGAGAAGGCCAAGATCGAGCTCTCCACCTCTCTCTCCACGGACATCAACCTGCCCTACGTGACGGCGGACCAGACGGGGCCCAAGCATCTGAACCTGAAGCTTACCCGGGCCAAGTTCGAGCAGCTGGTGGAGGACCTGGTCGACCGGACCCTGGAGCCCTGCCGAAGGGCGCTCGCGGATTCCGGTCTCAGCCCGTCGGAGATCGACGAGGTGGTGCTGGTGGGCGGCTCGATCCGCATCCCGCTGGTGCAGCAGAAGGTCGCAGAGCTCTTCGGGAAGGAGCCGAACAAGAGCGTCAACCCCGACGAGGTGGTGGCGGTGGGCGCGGCGGTCCAGGGCGGCGTCCTGGCCGGCGACGTGAAGGACGTGCTGCTCCTCGACGTGACGCCGCTCTCGCTCGGAATCGAGACCCTGGGCGGGGTGATGACCAAGCTGATCGAGAAGAACACCACCATCCCGACCAAGCGCAGCCAGATCTTCTCGACCGCCTCGGACAACCAGCCGCAGGTCGAGATCCGGGTGCTCCAGGGCGAGCGCGAGATGGCCAACGACAACCGGGATCTCGGCCGGTTCATCCTCGACGGCATCCCGCCGGCGCCGCGGGGATTGCCCCAGATCGAGGTCACCTTCGACATCGACGCCAACGGCATCCTCTCGGTGAACGCGAAGGATTCCGCCACCCGCAAGGAGCAGTCGATCCGCATCGAGGGCTCCGGCGGGCTCTCCAAAGGCGAGATCGAGCGGATGGTTCGCGAGGCGGAGGCCCACGCCGGCGAGGACAAGCAGCGGCGGGAGAGGATCGAGAAGCACAACGCGCTCGACTCCCTGATCTACAATGCCGAGAAGACCGTCCGCGAGAACGGGGACAAGCTCCCCGAGGCGGAGAAGAAGCAGATCGAGGAGGTGCTCGAGAGCGCCAAGGCGGATCTGGAGAGCGAGGACACGGCCAGGATGGAGGCCGCCACGAAACGGGTGGAGCAGTCGATGCACAAGATCGCCGAGGTGCTCTACAAGGCCCAGTCCGCCGCGGGTGCGCAAGGCTCCGGGACATCCGGCGCCGGCGGCGAGGACGGGGACGTGATCGACGCCGAGTACACGGAGGAGAAGGGCGGATCCTAGCCTGGAAGGATGGTGGACCGACCGAGTCGACCGAACCCGCTGTCGGAGATGGTGGGCGAGTTCCCGGGGCGCCTTCGGGGAGACCACTGGCAACCCGCCGTGGACGTCTTCGAGACCGAGAAGGCGGTCGTGGTGCGTGTGGAGCTCGCCGGGGTCCGCAGCTCGCAGGTCAAGGTCTCCGTGGACGGCGAATGGCTCCGCATCCGCGGCGAGCGGAGGCCCTCGGCCGATTGCGAGGTCGAGCGCCTGCACCAGATGGAGATCGCCTACGGGCCGTTCGAGCGGAGCATCCGGATCAGGATCCCCTTCGAGCGGGAGCAGGTTGCCGCGAGCCTCGAGGAGGGTGTCCTCTCGGTGGTCCTGCCCAAGAGTGCGCCCAGGCGGCGCCGCATCGAGCCGAGGACCAAGTAGTAGGGGGGTCGGGCGAATTGAAGGAAGACGAGGAGAAGGTCGCCAAGGGCGGGAGCGAGGTGGCCGTCGGCATCGGCGAGGACGAGGAGTCCCCGTCGGTCGAGATCCCCGGTGCGCTTCCGATCCTCCCGCTCAAGAACACCGTCCTCTTCCCCTTCCTGCTCCATCCGCTGCTGGTGAACAGCCAGCGCTCCAAGAGGCTGATCGACGCCGTCCTGGTCTCCCCTCAGCGCCTGATGATGAGCGTCGCGGTCCGGCATCCCGTCGAGGGCAGCCCTGGCGCCGACGATGTGTACCGCGCCGGGACCGTGCTGCGGATCGTGAAGATGATCAAGTTCCCGGACGACTCCTACCGGCTCCTGGTCCAGGGGGTGTCGCGGGCGAGGATCGAGGAGTTCACCAGCGACTCCCCCTTCCTGAACGGCAGGATTGCGATCCTGACCGAGGTGGGAGATGCCAAGTCGGTCCAGGCCACGGCGCTGGCCCGAAACGTGCGGGAGCAGTTCGGAGCGCTGATCATGGAGAGCAGCCGGCTCTCCGACGATCTGCAGCTGCTCGCCCAGAATCTCGACGAAGACTACTCGAAGCTCGCCGATCTCGTCGCCTCGAACCTGGATCTCGACGTGGCCGGGAAGCAGGCCATCCTCGAGGAGCTCGACGTGGTGAAGCGGCTGCACGCGGTCCAGGAGGAGCTGCGGCGCGCCCGCGACGCGATGAAGATCGAGAGCGAGATTCGCGACAAGGTCCAGAGCGAGATGGGCCGCACCCAGCGCGACTACATGCTGCGGCAGCAGCTCGACCAGATCCGCCGGGAGCTCGGGGAGGCGGAGGATGCCGATGCCGAGGTGGTCTCGATGCGCAAGCGGATCGAGGCGGCGGGAATGCCCGAGGAGGCCCACAAGCAGGCGATCCGCGAGCTCGAGCGCCTCGAGCAGACCCCGACCGCCGCGGCCGAGCACAGCGTGATCCGGAGCTATCTCGAGTGGATGGTGGATCTCCCGTGGAGCAAGGAGAGCGAGGATCGGCTCTCGGTGAAGGATGCGCGGAAGATCCTCGACGAGGACCACTGGGGCCTCGAGAAGGTCAAGGATCGGATCGTCGAGTTCATCGCCGTCCTCTCCCTGAAGCGGGACCTGAAGGGTCCGATCCTGTGCTTCGTCGGCCCTCCGGGGAGCGGAAAGACCTCTCTCGGGCGGTCGATCGCGCGGGCCCTGGGCCGGGAGTTCCAGCGAGTCTCGCTGGGTGGGATGCGCGACGAGGCTGAGATCCGCGGCCACCGGCGCACCTACGTGGGCGCGCTTCCGGGCCGCGTCATCCAGGGACTGCGCAGGTGCGGGACCAGGAATCCGGTCTTCATGCTCGACGAGGTCGACAAGGTCGGCACCGACTTCCGCGGGGACCCCTCGTCGGCGCTGCTCGAGGTGCTCGATCCGGAGCAGAACTCGAATTTCAGCGATCACTACCTGGAGGTCTCCTTCGATCTCTCCCACGTCCTCTTCATCGCCACCGCGAACGTGATGGATCCGGTGCTGCCGGCGCTGCGCGACCGCATGGAGGTGATCGAGCTCCCCGGATACACGGAGGAGGACAAGCTCGAGATCGCGCGGAGATTCCTGCTGCCCCGGCAGCTCGAGGGGAACGGCATCGGCGGGATCGAGTTCGAGCTCCCCGAGCCGACGCTGCGCAGGATCATCGGCAGCTACACGCGCGAGGCCGGGGTGCGGAACCTGGAGCGCGAGATCGGCGCGGTGTGTCGCAAGATCGCGCGCCGGGTGGCGGAGAGCGAGATCTCCGGCCCGGTCTGCATCCGGCCCGAGGATCTCGCGGAGCTGCTGGGGCCGGTGCGCTTCGAGCCCGAGCTGGCGGAGCGGGCCGGAAGGCCCGGCGTGGCGGTGGGCCTGGCCTACACACCGGCCGGTGGCGACATCCTCTTCATCGAGTCCACCCGGATGCCGGGCGAGGGTGAGCTCAAGCTGACCGGCTCGCTGGGCGAGGTGATGCGCGAGTCCGCCGAGGCCGCGCGCTCCTGGCTGCGCAGCCGGGCCGCCGAGCTCGCGATCGAGCAGAAGGCGTTCGAGACGAGCGATCTCCACCTGCACGTCCCTTCCGGCGCGGTCCCCAAGGACGGCCCCTCGGCTGGGGTGGCGATGGTGGCCTCCCTGGCCTCGCTCCTGACCGGGCGGCTGGCGCCGCCGGACGTGGCGATGACCGGGGAGATCACTCTCCGCGGCAAGATCCTCCCGGTGGGAGGGATCAAGGAGAAGGTCCTGGCGGCGAAGCGGGCGGGGATCTGCCGGGTGATCGTGCCCGAAAAGAATCGGCGGGACATCGAGGAGATCCGTGAAGAGCTGCTGGAGGGCCTGGAACTCGTGTACGTTGGGACCATCGATGAAGCGCTCAGCCATACTCTCCTTCCCCCTTCTGCGTGAGCCCCTCGCGCTCGCGGCGGTGCTGGTGGGGCTGGCGCTGCTGACGGGCTGCGTCACCAGGGGCCAGCATCTGGAGGTGAAGCGCGAGGCCGAGCGATGCCAGGACGAGTCGGCGATCCGGGCCACTCGGATCGAGCACCTGGAGGCGTCGAGCGCGGCGCTCTCCGAGGAGCGGGTCGCTCTGATCGACGAGAACGAGGATCTGCTCCAGCTCCGCGAAGAGCTGGGAGGGAAGGTCGCCGCCCTCGAGAAGCGGCGCGCGGAGCTCGAGACGAGTCTCAGGGAGCGCGAGGGGGAGGTGGCGCGGCGCACCGAGGAGGTGGAGCAGCTTCGCCAGACCTACACCGGGCTGGTCGGCGACCTCGAGTCGGATGTCGCCGCCGGGCGGATCGAGATCGAGCGGCTCCGGGAGGGGCTGACCCTGAATCTCTCTCAGGAGATCCTCTTCAGCTCGGGCTCGGCTCGGCTGAACGAGGAGGGCAGGGCGGTGATCGGAAAGCTGGTGAAACGCCTGACTGAGGTCCCGCAGCAGATCGAGGTCCGGGGGCATACCGACGGCGTCGCCATCCAAGGCCCGCTCGCCGAGCGCTATCCCTCGAACTGGGAGCTGGCCGGAGCCCGAGCCGCCGCCGTGGTGCGGGTTCTCGCCGAGCGCGGAGTTCCGCCGGAGCGGCTGAGCGCCGTTTCCTTCGGCGACTCCCGGCCGTTGGCGAGCAACGAGACCCCCGAGGGTAGAGCCATGAATCGGCGCATCGAGATCCGGCTCCTCCCGCCCGAGCGACCCGGACCGGCGCCGAAGCCACCCGCATCCGAGTGAGCGCGCCGTCGCTGCCCCGCGCGACGCTGGAGGGTCTGCTGGCAGCGGCGCTTGAGCGCGTGGATCCGGCGGCAGCGCTCCGGCGCGGGGTGCGTCGCGCCGGCGATCGGCTGGTGCTCTCGAGGCGGGAAGCTCCGGAGGACAGCCGGCTCGTGGTGCTGGCGGCGGGAAAGGCCGCCGCAGCGATGGCGGCGGCGCTCGAGGAGTTGGCAGCGGACCGCATCGACCGGGGCCTCGCGGTGACCAAGGACGGCCATGGCGCCCGGCTCGGCAAGCTGGCGCTTCGGCACGCCGGCCACCCGCTCCCCGACGAGCGGAGCGAGATGGCCGCGCGAGAGGCGATCGCGCTCGCGGAGGGGGCCGCGCAAGACGAGGTTCTGGTCGTCCTTCTCTCGGGCGGCGCCTCGGCCCTGCTCTCCTGTCCGCTGCCGGGGCTCCTGCGCGAGGATCTCCTCGCCACGACCGAGCTGCTGCTGGCGTCGGGCGTGGAGATCGCGGAGGTCAACACGGTCCGCAAGCACCTGACCGAGATCTCGGGTGGCCGGCTGGCTCGCCGCGCGGCGAGCCGCAGGATCGAGGTGCTGGCGATCTCGGACGTCCCCGGTGACGCGATCGAGACGATCGCCTCGGGTCCCTGTGCGGGAGATCCCAGCACTCACGCCGATGCGCTCGGGATTCTCGAACGGCACGGGCTTCGCGGGCGCACGCCCGCTCGCGTCCTCGCTCACCTGGAGTCGGGCCGCGAGGAGTCGGTCAAGCCCGGGGATCCGTGCCTGGCGCGGGTCGCGAGCACGATTCTCGCCAGCAACCGCGACGCACTGGCCGGGGCTCGGAAGGCGGGCCTGGAGCGCGGTCTGCGCGTGGTCACGGTGACCGGCGCCCTGCGTGGCGAGGCGCGCCTGGTGGGGCGGCGGCTCGCCGCCCTGGCGCGCAGCCTGCGCCGCGAGGGTCCTCTTTGCCTCCTCGCCGGCGGCGAGACCACCGTCACGCTCCGAGGAGGGGGGCGGGGCGGCCGCAACCAGGAGCTCGCCCTGGCCGCTGCCTGCGAGCTCGAGGGAGCGCCCGGGATCGCGCTCCTCGCCGCGGGAACCGATGGAACCGACGGTCCGACCGATGCCGCCGGCGCCTATGCCGACGGCGGGACGGTCGAGCGGGGACGCTCCCTCGGCCTCGACGCTGCGACCGCCCTCGAAGCCAATGATTCCTACCGCTTCTTCAGCGCCGAGGGCGGTCTCCTCGTCACCGGACCCACCCGCACCAACGTGATGGATCTCGTCCTCGCGCTCCTCGAGTAGAGGGCGCGCTCACCCGACGAGATGCGGAGCGGAAGCCGGATCTGAGCGGCTTACTCCTCCCCCGTGCCGTATTTCGCGTCGAGCTCCTCCTCGCTGAAGACCACGTCGATCTTGCGCGCGAAGAACTGCCCTTCCTTGTTCGGGTCGGGGACCCAGTAGAGCAGCACGGTCTTCCCCGCCGGAATGTCCTTCAGCTCTCCCTTGACGCCGTTGATCGCGACCGAGGTGCGCGTCAGCACCGAGCCTTCCGGGATCACGTTGAAGGCCACGTCCTCCTTGGTCTTGAGGAGCTTGGCGTTGGGGCCGTTGCCCTTCTTCATGATCTTGACGGTGACGGTCTTGGCCGCGGCGTCGAAGGCGATCCACTGCGCCTCGTTCTGGGTGCTCTTGGACTCCTTCGCCTCGGCGGCCGGGGCGATGAATGCGACGAACGCGAACGCAAAGCTCGCGATCGTGAGTGAGGCCAATGTCCTTGCAACTGTTCTTGTCGGCACTGCTTATCCTCCCCGGCTCAGAATTTACACGGTGATGGACGGAATGGGAACGCGGAGGATTCAGGCGATCCCTTGCGGGCGATGACGCGGTCTGTCCTGGTCGGGGGCGGGAGGATAGACTTTCGATCACCGACTCATTCCCCGCGGGGATGCGCACCGCAGGGCTGTGGGGTTCCGCGCCCGCGGCGGGCGTCCGCGTCACCGGAGCGAAGGATCAGCGTGAAGCCGGTCAGACTCGTCACCTACTCCGACTACCTCTGACCGTGGTGCTACAACGCGGCGGTTCGCCTGCGTCGCATGGAGGAGGAGTTCGGCGACGGCCTCGAAGTCGAGTGGCGGAGCTTCCTGCTCCGCCCCCGGCCGGGCGAGGAGCGCGATCTCGAGGCGTTCGTGCGCTACACGCAGTCCTGGCTTCGCCCGGCCGCCGAGCCCGACGCTCCTTGCTTCCGGGTCTGGGAGAGCAGCGAGGGGCCGCCTTCCCACAGCCTGCCGCCGCATCTGGTGGCGAAGGCCGCCGCGTCGCTCGGCCGCGACAGCTTTCGCGCCATCCACGAGCGGCTGATGCGCGCCTACTTCGGCGAGAATCGCGACATCACCGCCGCGGCGACGCTGCGCGCCATCTGGAGCGAGGCGGGTCTCCCCGAATCGGAGTTCGCGCGCAGCGAGGCCCCGGCGCTGCGTGAGAAGATCCTGGGAGAGCACAGCGAGGCGATTGCGCTGGGCGTCACCGGGGTTCCCGCGAGTGGCGTCGCGGGCAGCCGTGTCTACATCCTGGGCGCTCACTCCGTGGAGCTGTACCGGCGCTGGATCCAGCGGCTCCAATCGGGCGAGCTCGCGCAGGGCGGCTGAGCGGGATCGCGCCGAGGCGGGCCTCTCTCGGCCCGCTCGAGAGGGTGGTGCGGCAGAGAGGACTCGAACCTCCACGAGCTTGCGCCCGCCAGCCCCTCAAGCTGGTGCGTCTACCATTTCCGCCACTGCCGCACCGGGCAGGCAGTCTAACCAACCGCTAGGGATTCTTCTCCCCGGGATCCTCTTCGGCGGGGGGCGGCACCTCCGCGAAGGGCGAGCTCTCCTCCGCGGCCGCCGCCTCCTCCTGCTCCTCCTGGAAGAGAGTGCTGACGCTGCTCTCCCGGGCGAAGTAGGCGAGGGTCAGGCTGGTCAGCATGAAGACGATCGCGGCGCCGGTGGTGAGCTTGGTCAGGAAGTTGCCCGCCCCTCGGCTACCGAACACCGTGGTGCCCGCGCCGCCTCCGAAGACCGCGCCGATCTCCGCCCCCTTTCCGCGCTGCAGCAGCACCACCACGATCAGCACCAGGCACACCATGACGTGAAGCACGGTGAGAAAGATCGTCATCGGGGGCCTCCTTGCCGATCGAAGTGCACGATTCTGGCGAAGCCATCGGGGTCCAGGCTCGCACCCCCGACCAGCGCGCCGTCGATGTCCGCCTGGGCCATCAGATCGCGCACGTTGTCGGGCTTGACGGAGCCACCGTACTGGATCCGGATCTCGCCGCCAGCGGCCCCGAAGCGCCCGCGGAGGCGCTCGCGGATCATCGCGTGGACCTCCTGGGCCATCGCGGGGGTCGCGGTGCGGCCGGTGCCGATGGCCCAGATCGGCTCGTACGCGACCACGATCTCCGCGGCTCGCTCCCGGGGAACCTCGGCGAGGCTCTCGTCGATCTGGGAGGCGATCACCGCGGGCGTCCGTCGCGCCTCCCGCTCCTCGAGGGATTCGCCCACGCAGACGATGGGGCGAAGCTGGTGGGCGAGCAGGGCGGCCGCCTTGGCTGCGACGACCTGGTTGGTCTCGCCGTAGAGGGTGCGTCGCTCGCTGTGGCCGACGATGGCATAGCGGCAGCCGAGATCCGCGAGCATCCGCGGGGAGATCTCGCCGGTGAAAGCTCCCTCCTCGGCGGCGTTCACGTTCTGGGCGGCGAGAGCGACTCCGCTGCCCCGGAGCGCGGCGCCGGTGCGCTCCAGCGCGGTGAAGGGCGGCGCGATCACCACCTCGACTCCGCTCGCGTCCCTCGCCAGGGGAAGAAAGGCGCGCAGGAAGGCCTCGGCCTCCGCCGCGGTCTTGTGCATCTTCCAGTTCGCCGCCAGGATCGGTTGGCGCACGCTCAGGACTCCAGTGCTGCGACACCCGGGAGCGTCAGCCCCTGGACGTACTCGAGAGAGGCGCCGCCTCCGGTGGAGAGATGCCCGATGCGGTCGCCCAGTCCCAGCCGGTTCACGGCCGCCACGGAATCGCCGCCGCCCACCACCGAGCGGGCGCCCGCGCTGGCGATCGCCAGCGCGACCGCCTCGGTGCCCTTGGCAAAGCCGTCGATCTCGAAGACTCCCATCGGGCCGTTCCAGAAGATGGTTCGCGCCCGCCTCGCCTCGGCGGCGAAGGAGGCTGCGGAGCGGGGGCCGATGTCCACGCCGATCCATCCGTCGGGGATCTCGGCGCGGATCTCGCTCTCGGCGTCGGCGGCGATCTCCCGGGCCACCACGTGATCGAAGGGGAGGAGGAGTCTCCGGCCCTTCTTCTCTGTGATCTCGAGAACCCGGAGCGCATCCTCCAGCCGCGCCGGCTCGACGAGCGAGGCGCCGGTCGGCTGACCGAGCGCGCGCATGAAGGTGTACGCCATCGCACCGCCCACGGCGAGGAGGTCGGCGTGGGGGGCGAGCGCCTCGAGCACCGAGATCTTGTCGGAGACCTTGGCCCCGCCGAGCAGGCAGAGGAGAGGGCGCTCCGGCTCACGGACGACGCGCAGATGTTCGAGCTCGGCGCGCAGCAGGTCGCCGGCGGCGTGGCGCTCGAGGTGGGCGACCATGCCGACGGTGGACGCATGGGCCCGGTGCGCGGTGCCGAAGGCGTCGTTCACGTAGACCTCGGCGAGCGAGGCGAGCGCGCGCGCGAAATCCGGGTCGTTCTTCGTCTCTCCGGGATGGAAGCGCAGGTTCTCGAGGAGCAGGACCTGTCCGTCGCCCAGCTCCTCCACCGCGTGCTTGGCGGCCTCGCCGACGATCTCCTCGCAGAAGGAGACCCCCCGATCCAGCAGGTTCGCAAGGCGGGCCGCGACCGGGCGCAGCGAGAGCTCCGCTCGCCGCTCTCCCTTCGGACGCCCCAGGTGGGAGGCGAGCACCACCCGCGCTCCCGCAGCGAGCAGCCGGCGCAGGGTGGGAAGCGCCGCGCGGATCCGGGTGTCGTCGGACACCTCCCGATCTCTCAGCGGGACGTTCAGGTCGGCGCGGAGGAAGACCACCCGCCCGCGCACGCCGCCGCGCTCCGCGAGCAGGGAATCGATGCTGGTGACGGCCACGGTCGATCAGCGGCCGAGCAAGACCGCGAGATCTGCCACCCGGGTCGCGTAGCCCATCTCGTTGTCGTACCAGGAGACCACCTTGGCGAAGTTGCCGTCGATCACCCGGGTGCTCGGCGCGTCGAAGATGGACGAGTGTTGGTTTCCGACGAAGTCAATGGAAACGAGGGGTTCGTCCATGTACTCGAGAATTCCCTTGAGGCGACCCTGGGCCGCCTCCCGGATCGCCGCGTTGATCCCGTCGGCGTCGGTCTTGGACCTGAGCTGGACGCTCAGGTCCACCACCGAGACGTCCGGGGTGGGCACCCGCATCGCGTAGCCGTCGAGCTTTCCCTTGAGCTCCGGCATCACCAGGCCGATCGCGCGGGCCGCGCCGGTGCTGGTCGGGATCATCGAGACGGCGCCCGCGCGGGCCCTGCGGAAATCCTTGTGCGGCGAATCCACCAGGCGCTGGTCGGCGGTGTAGGAGTGGATGGTCACCATCAGACCGCGCTCGATCCCGAACGACTCGTGCAGGACCTTGGCCACCGGGGCCAGGCAGTTCGTCGTGCACGAGGCGTTGGAGATGATCCGGTGCCGGGCAGGATCGTAGGCGTCGTCGTTCACGCCCAGCACCACGGTCAGGTCGGGGTCGGTGGCCGGTGCGGTGATGATCACCCGCTCGGCGCCGGCGGCGAGATGCTTGGCCGCGTCGTCCCTCTTGGTGAAGAGGCCCGTCGACTCGACCGCGACCCGAGCCCCCAGACGCTTCCAGGGCAGCTTGGCCGGATCGCGCTCGGCGAGCACCGGGGTGCGCCTGCCGGCGACCACGAGGTTGTCGCCATCGACCTCGACCGGGTCGGGGTAGCGGCCGTGGACGGAATCGTACTTGAGCAGGTGGGCGAGGGTCTTCGCATTCACCACGTCGTTCACGCCCACGATCTCCACGTCCTTGTCGCGCATGGCGCGGAAGGCGAGCCGACCGATCCGACCGAAGCCGTTGATGCCGACCTTGACGGGCATTCCTTCCTCCCGAGATCCGTTGGATGCTGCGAATGTACCCGGAGTGCCCGGTTCATTCCAGAAGAGCGGCCGAACGGGGCCGCCGCTCCCCTGGGCGGCAGATGTCGGGCGCGGCGGTCGCTCCTCCGAGTGACGCTTGGGAGTGGATGGCCCAAGGCGAGGCTCACCGAGTATGCTCTGGGCCGAAGCGAAGCGGGGGAAGGGGGTGGCCCGAACGAGCACGCGGGGCAGGAAGAGCCGCTGGGTGACCCGGGGGATGGGGCTCGGCGTCCTCTGCGCGATGCTGGTTCTCGGCGGCCACCGCCTCCTCGATGCGCGGCGGGCGATCCGGGCCGCCTATCCCACCATCGAGGGACGGCTCCAGGTGGCCGGTCTCCGCGCGCCGCTCCTGGTGCTGCGCGATGCTCGCGGGGTGCCACACATCGAGGCGGCGAGCGAGCTGGACGCCTATTTCGGCCTCGGTTTCGTCCATGCGCAGGATCGCCTCGCGCAGATGGTGTGGCTGAACCGGGTCGCGCGGGGGCGGAGCGCGGAGATCCTCGGGGAGGCCGGAGTCGCTGGCGATCGTCGAGCTCGCGTCCTCGGCCTGGGCCTTCACGCCGACGACGACGCCCGACATCTGCCTCCACGGGTCCGTTCCCTGCTCGAGGCCTATGCCGCGGGCGTGAACGCGAGGATCGCGCGGATCGCCGCCCGCGAGGTGGAGGCGCCGCGCGCCATTCAGGCGTGGGGCGCTTCCCTGGATCCCTGGAGGCCGGGCGATACCTTGGCCGTCCTGAAGCTCTTCTCCTGGGGGCTCGGCGGAACCCTCGAGGAGATCGTGACGATGCGCGAGCTGATCCAGCGCTTCGGTGGCTTCGGGGCGCGGCGATTCTTTCCCGCAGGCGTCGGGATCGACGCGATTCGGCCGCCGGCGGGATCCTCGGTCGCTCTCGACAGCCCGGATCCCCTGCGCCACGCGCTCGGACTCCGCGGCCAGAGCATCGGAAGCAGCGCCTTCGTGGTGGGAGGGAGCCGATCGTCGAGCGGCTCGCCGCTGCTCGCCGCGGATACGCACTTCGAGCCGACCGCGCCGGCGCCCTTCTACGAGGCGCATCTCCGAGGGGGACCGGCGGACGTGGCCGGTGCCACGGTGCCGGGCATCCCGGTGGTGTGGACCGGCTTCACGCCTCGGGTGGCCTGGGCGTCCACCCATGCCGCCGCGGTGGTATCCGATCTCTTCGTCGAATCCCTCCATCCGAGCGATCCCTCCCGCTACCACGACGGGGCGGGATGGAGGGAGTTCCAGCGCCGCGAGGAGATCATCGAGATCCGCGATGCGGATTCCCTGCGGCTGGAGGTCCGCGAGACCCGTCATGGACCGCTCGTGAACGATCTGCTGGAGGAGCCTCACGAGCCGCTCGCGATCCGCTGGATCGGTGCCCTGCGGAGCGCGGGGATCGGGGGGCTGCTGGCGGCGGCGCGCGCCAGGGATGCGGAGGAGCTTCGCCAGGCCCTGGCCTCTCACCACGAGCCGGTGCTGGTGGTCGCCTATGCGGACGCGGCGGGTGCCGCGGGCGTTCAGATGGCTGGCTTCCTCCCCCAGCGCTCTCTGCCGTCGGGGCTGGTTCCGGTTCCCGCCCGGGATCCGAGCTACCACTGGACCCGTCGCATCCCCTTTGCCGAGCTGCCCCGGCGAGAGGTCGGGGGGCGGCAGCAGTGGGTCGTCGCCTCCGACGGAGATCCGACCTACGGTGCGGGAGGTCGCGAGATCGAGTTCCTGTGGCGGACTGGAGCTCGCGCGGCTCGAATCGAATCGCTGCTCGAGAAGCATTCGCGGTCGGGGCCCATGAACGTGAGGGCCCTGCTGTCCGTCCAGGGCGACGTGCTCTCCGAGGGGGGCGG
>Ga0214473_10005172_pt1 | contig 15659 bp, 14 predicted proteins | sample RVTome_7_FD_203509 | JGI IMG/M metagenome (GOLD analysis project Ga0214473, IMG submission 203509) | Soil microbial communities from uranium-contaminated site in the Upper Colorado River Basin, Wyoming, United States - RVT98D197 | ecosystem: Environmental > Terrestrial > Soil > Contaminated >... | reverse complement strand
TCACCGACGCTTTGGTCGAGACCGTTCCCGGGGTGCTCTTGATCCTCTGCAGCACTTTTTCCAGCGTCTTCGGCGAGCGAGTAACGACGAACGCCACGTAGGTCTCCTCACCGGCGACGCTGAAGCACTTCTGGATCTCCGAGATCTCGGAGAGATGCTTCTCGTACTCCGCGGAAGCGACGTGGGCGTCGGTCACGATGTGAACCAGCGCCGTGATCTCGTATCCGAGCGACGAGGGGTTGATGATCGCGGTGTAGCCCTCGATGATTCCGCTGCGCTCGAGCCTCTTCACCCGATCGTGCACCGTGGGCGCGGTGAGGCCCACCTGCGCCGCGAGCTCGGCGAACGTGCTTCGGCCCTTCGAGAGGAGCGCCGACAGGATCTTCCGGTCGGTGAAGTCGATCGTTCCGTTCAGGAGACTCACGGGATACCACTCGCCGTTAGAGGGGGGGGATCCTAGCCCCTGGGAAAAAAGAAATCAACCCGGCGCGGCCAGGGGTCCGCGCCTCCCGGTTGTCACCGCCCGAGTTTTGTGATTTGACGTGGACTCCGGAGGACAAGCCGATGAAGCCGTGCGTTCTGGTTCTTGCGTTCGCCGCCGCATCGCCGCCGCACCTCGCGCGCAGCGACGAGCCTTCGATCCTCGTCGCCTATGATTCGCGCACCGGGCATACCGAGAAGCTCGCGCGCGCCATCGCCGAGGGAGTGGACCAGGTCGAAGGAGCGATCGCGGTCCTTCGCCGACGAGAGGAAGTCGAGGACGATGAGATTCTTTCCTCTTCAGGAATTCTTCTGGGCTCTCCCGTCCACTGGGCGAGCCTTTCGGCGGAGAGCAAGGCGTTTCTCGAGCGCATCGGCAAGGTGCTTGTCGAGGCCAAGGAGCTCGGGCCGGGAACGACCCCGAGGACTCGCGCCGCCGGCGCCTTCGTGACCGGAGGCGCGGTCTCCTCGGGAAAAGAGCTCGCGCGGCTCGCGATCCTCGCGGCCTTTCTCAACATGCGGTTCGTGGTCATCGGAGGGGAGGAGGTCGACGGCTTCGGCACCCTCGGCGCCCAGGCGACGACCGGGGGGAGCGATCCTGGACTGAGCGATGCGGAGCTCGAGGAAGCGCGGCGGTTCGGAAAGCGTTTTGCTTCGATGACCCTCGCACTCGTACGGTAGAGTATGACCAGCACCCGCGAGTACCTCGAATTCGCGACCGACGCCGCCTTTCGCGCCGGCCGTCAAGCGCTCTCCCATTTTCAGACGGGAGTCGAAGCGGACCGAAAGGCCGACCTCTCCCCGGTCACCATTGCCGACCGCAACGGCGAGGAGCTCCTTCGGCGGCTCATCCACGCGCGATTCCCGGGCCACGCCGTCGTGGGCGAGGAGATGGGGGCCTCGGGCGATTCGCGTCATCGCTGGATCCTCGACCCCATCGACGGCACTCGGTCTTTCGTTCGAGGAGTGCCGCTCTTCGGAGTGCTGGTCGCCCTCGAGATCGAGGGCGAGCCCGTCGTCGGTGTCTGTTACCTCCCGGCTCTCGACGAGATGGTCGCCGCGGGGCGCGGCGAAGGCTGCCGCTGGAACGGGCGGCTGGCGCGCGTGAGCTCGGTCTCCTCGCTCGAAGACGCGCTGGTGAGCCTCACCGAGCCGGCGAGTCTCTCGGAGATGCATCCGGCGTTCTGGGAAAGACTGAAAAAGAAGGCGGGGACGATTCGCGGATACAGCGACTGCTACGGGCACGTCCTCGTCGCCACCGGGCGCGCCGAGGTCATGCTCGATCCGGTGATGAACCTCTGGGACAACGCCGCGCTTCTTCCCATCCTCGAGGAGGCGGGCGGGAGCTTCACCGACTGGAGCGGTCGCCGCACCATCGATGGGGGAAGCGCCATCAGCACCAACGGCGTGCTGCGGGACGCCATCCTCGCACTTCAGCAATTACCCTAGGGTTCGAAAACGCCGCGATAAAGCTCGTCCACGATCAGCTGGCAATCGATCGACTGAAGCGCGACAAGAGCTCCGGCTCGCCCTTCTCGGTGGGACCAGGCATCCCCCTCACGATGCCACACTTCGACGAGAGGCTCTTTTTGAGATACCAGCACGTACTCCTTGAAAGCTGGGATCCGCTTGTAGTGCTCGAACTTCTCGCCCCGATCGTAGCGCTCGGTCCCATCGCTCAGGATCTCGACGAGCACCGTCGGGTTCAAGACGGTTTCCTGACTCTCGGTATCCCGCTCGAGGGGACCGCAAACCACGGAAACGTCGGGATATGTAGTGAGGCCCGTTTCGGCGACGCGGACCCGGAGGTCGGAGCTGAAGACGCGACAACCTTTGCCCTCGAGCTGCGTCACGAGCGACGAGCCGATGACCATCGCGAGCGACGCGTGCTCCGGCGTACCACCGGCCATCGCGTAAATCTCGCCGTCCAGATACTCGTGTTTCACGTTGCTGGCCTTCTCGTGGGCCAGGTAGTCGGCGTAGGTGTACGCGTGGAGACGCGCGCCCGGGTTCATATCGACTCAATCATAGCGTATCCAGGACGGCAGCGGCCTCGTCGAGGAGTGAGCCCGCTCTCTCGAAGGCGGCGACGAGCTCCCTCTCGTAGCCCTCGATCTCGTCCCATGCGCCTTCGTCGATCGCTTCCCAGATGCGAGGCAGCACCTCGTCGCGATACGTGGGCTGGGGCGCGTAGATCAGGTGCTTGAAGAACGGACGGCTTTTGAGCCCCCGATCCTCGGTGAAGGCCCTCTCGACTTCCATCAGAAGCGCGTTGAAGCGCGCCCGGTTCTCGCGCGAAAGCGCTCGTCCCCACATCCGGGCCTCGAGCGCCTGGGCCTTCTCTTCCCAGAGCCGTGCGGCATCGCGCGCCGACGCAAAGTGGATCTCGCGCGACGGCGCCGCTTTCTTCTCCACCTCGTCGAGATGCGCGAGGACGGCGCGGGCGTAGGCGGAGTAGCGCATCGGGAGAAGCTCGACGTTCGCGCTCCGGTAGAGGAGCACCGCGAGGAAACGAGAAAGAGCGGCGTTCTGGAGAAAACCCGGATCCGCGATGCGGCTCAGCCAGAAATAGTTGTCGTACTGCGAGTGGTAGACGCCGTACGGCCCGTTCGAAGAGAGGTCGATGACGCTCATCCCGACGTTCTCCTGAAAGGCGGTGTAGTCGGTTGCGCCCACGATGGTGCCCACCTCGGGCTCGCTCGAGGGTGTGCGTGACCGCCAGGCGTCGTAGAACGTGGGAGCCGCAGGGTGGGGAACGTAGCGGCTCACGTCCCTCAAGTAATCCGCGAGCGCGGGCGTCGCGCCTCCACTGAAATTCGGACCCGAGGCGGCGCTGTCGAGGTTCACGTAGAGGACGCCGTCGCGCCGGAGCTTCTCGCGGAACTCGACGGCCCAGCTCGTCGAGCCCCCGAGGAGATCCTCTTCGGCATCCCAGTTGGCGAAGACGATCGTCCGCCGCGGACGGAAACCCTGCTTGACCGCGGCTCCGAGGGCCCGCGCGGCCTCGAGAAGCGCCGCGGTTCCGCTCGAGGGATCGACGGCGCCGTGGCTCCAGGCGTCGCGGTGATTGCCGACGACGATCCACTTCTCGGGCTCTTCGGAGCCTTCGATCTTCCCGATGACGTTCCGCATGAGGCCGATTAGATCCTCGTTCTTCACGCGAAGCCTCACCGCGACCGGTCCCGGACCGACGTGATAGGTGAAAGGGAGTGCCCCCTGCCACTCCCGGGGAACGGCGGGTCCCGCGAGCCGAGACAGGATCTCGGACGCGTCTTCATGCGACATCGGAATCGAAGGGATCCGCGGGAGCTGGCGGTCCCTCTCCGGGCCCTCCACCCACGAACCGTCGGGATTCTGGTTCCAGTGAAACGTGAACGGGATCGTTCCGTAGCCGAGCCAGTCGTAGACGATCGAGCCCCACTGGATGTGGCTCGGCGGGCCCCAGGGGCCTTGCGGGTAAGTTTCCCCTAGCGCGTAGCCGTCGTCGGCGGGGTCGGAGTAGATGATCGCCGCCGAAGCCCCGCTGGTCTCGGCGAGGTGCACCTTGTACCCGCGATAGCTGTAGGGATTCGAGTAGCGCATGAGCACGATCTTCCCGCGGAGATCGACGCCCATCTCGCGAAGCTTCGTAAAGTCCTCGGGACTTCCTCCGTTCGCGTAAACGACCTGGGCTTCGACCTCACCCGAGGCGGCGTACTCGTGATAGGGGACGACGCCCGGGTCCGAGTAGAGATAGCTATCCTTGTCCTCGGGATGGGGGTCCTCCCTCAGCTTCAGCGAGAGCTCGATGGGCGAGACGATGTCGACCGACGCCTCGCGGCCGTGGCTGTAAAGCGCGGGAGTGTCGTGGAAGTGCACCTCTTCGAGGCCGTACTCGAGGAAACGCTCGCGAACGTAGTCCGCGAGCTCCATGTTGCGCTTCGATCCGGCGGGATGCGGCTCCTCGGTCAGATACAGGAGCTGGGCGCCGAAACCCTCGGGGGAGGGAATGGAGAGGAGAAAGCGCTCCGCCTCGAGCTCCTTCGCGGCGCCCTCAGGGAAGAAGCCCAGCGGAACGTTCTCGGCGAGCAGCAGATACAACGCAAGGTGAATCACTATCGACGCTCCAGGCTCTGGAGGATGCGTCCCGAAAGCTCCCGGGCTTCGCGAGGACTTCCCCTTCGTCCACGGTCTCCATACGACGGTTTCGTACGACGACCTTCCCATTCACCACCACCGTCGCCACGTTCGCGCCCTTCACCGTGTAGACCAAGGGGGCGAGACTCAAAGCGACGAGAAGCAGAATCATCGAATCCACCCCTTGTAGCGGTAGTACAGAAGGCCTACGTGCTCGTGGATGAAGACGCCGAAGGCGCGGACGCGATCGTCGCCGCGAGTAACGGCTCCCAGGTTCTCGTAGTCGAACGTCGTCTCGACGGAGGGCACGGAAACGACCTCGACTCCTGCGGCTTCGAGCGCGCGGGAAGCTCGAAGTGAATGGCTGGGCGACGTCACCACCAGAAGGCGCTCGAAGCCGAGCTCGTGAACGAGCGCAGAGACGGAGACGGCCTCGTCATGAGTGTTGAGCACCGGGCCAACCACGAGAATCTCGTTTGACAGGCCGAGCGAGTCCATGACGTCGCACGCGGCGTCCCGATAGCTCGGCAAGGGGAGCGGAAGCTCGGAGAGCACCAGGCGCGCCGCCCATCCTTCGCCCAGAAGCTCGAGCCCCCCGAGGAGCCGGCTCATCGCGACGGTCGAGAGGTCGCCGTCCGGCTGCACGCCCGACGCAAGCACGAACACCGCATCGGCCCTTTGAAGACGATCCCTTCGCACCAGCGGCTCACCCATCCATTGGGTCAAGGGCGTGAATGCGACGAGAAGCCAGAGCGAGAACGCGGCTGCTGCGACGACCACTAGGAGCCTCTCGAACCGCGCTAGGCCGAGGAGCGCTCCCATCGCAGTCGAAGACAGGACGATAAGAGCTCGATCTCCCTGGAAAGAGATCAAGGTCGCGAAATCGAGCTCCTTCGCCACGAGCCCGAGGAGAAACCCGAGGGCGGCGCCGAAGAAGAGTCCCCGAATCCGCGAGCGCTTCGGGCGCGATTCACGCATTCGAGGAGTGTAACCGATCCATGACCCCGCGCAGCCGTGTGTTATCCTTCCTGCAAATCGAGGTCTTCCATGCCCTTTCGTTTCGCGCCGACGAGTTGGACGTTAGGTGCTTGCGGCTCGGGAAGCTCCGTCGACTGAATCGCGCCAGGCGCTCGAAGGGTTTCGCCAGGCCTACTGGTATCCGGCGTACGCCTTCGTTCTCTAGTCCGTTGAGTGGTCTGTCCATCGGTGCGCCCTTGCGCATCGTGTATCGACGCGAGCCGCGGCGCGTGCGCGTCGTTCGGGTGTGGAGAAGCGAGCGCTCGCTGAGGCTTCCACGGGAGTGAGGCTAGAGACGTGCCGCTCGCAGAATGCGGTGTACGCCCTCGTCGAAGGCGTCCTCCGGAGTGAGGAGGCTCATGACGAGGTACGCTTCGACGTCGAACCCGAAGAAGCTCCCCGGGTGGACGTAGACGGACTCGTTCTCCAGAAGCGAAAGCACCCATTCCTCGGAAGAGCGCACGGCCGGAAGACGGAGAGCCGCATACCAGCCTCCCTCGGGAATCGGGAGGGTCACCGTTGGCGCGGAGGAGACACCCTTTCTCAGCGAGTCGAGGTTTCGCAGAGTCCGCTCCGAGATGAGACGGCGGGTTTCGGGTGCGAGTCTCAGGAGCTCAGGAGCCGCGACTTGTACCGGAGCTCCTACCGACAAGTAGGAATCCGCGATGTGCTCGAGGCGGATCGCGGCTTCCTTCCGGTTCTCCGGGTCGCCGGCCACTACGATCCAACCGAGTTTCATCTGCGGGAGGCCCGCGAGCTTCGAAAGGCCGCTGAGGACGAAGACCAGACCGCGGGTAGAGCCGGCGAAGGTCTCGGCGCCTTCGTTCGAGGTCAATGGGAAATCGACGAACACCTCGTCCACGACGAGAGGGAGCCCACGATCCGCGGGGAGGTCGAGGAGCCGCGCGCGGTCCTCGCGCGAAACGTACGATCCCGTCGGATTGTTGGGATGGACCGCGACCAACGCGCGACTCTTTTTCGTAATCGCCGCCTCGAGAGCGCCGAAGTCCACGTGCCACGCGCCGTCGAACCGCAAGGGGTAGGAGACGGGCTTTACCTCGTCGAGAGCGGCGAGGAAATCGAACAGGGGGTAGCTTGGCCGGGGCACGAGGACCTCATCTCCCGCATCGCACAGAAGCTTGAAGAGGAATCCGTAGGCCTCGCTGGTGCTCGCCGTGAGGAAGATGTCGTCGAGGCGGACGTCAGCGCCGCGCTCGCGATAGTAGTCCGAGACCGCCTTCCGCGCGGCCTTTCCGCCACGCGGATCTGGAGCGTAGTCGAGCAGAGCTTTGTCGTCGAAGCTTCTCCGAATCTCGGCCGCCGGGTAAGGCAAACCGGCTCGCGTCGGATTCGACTCCGTCAGATCCAAAACCGGAGTGCCGGCGCGTCTCTTTCGGGCGAGGGCCTGCGCCAGGTCGTTCTCCTCCATCCCCCAGTGGATGCGTTTCGAGAAAGTAGGCTTCATGGGAGTCTTGACGCGATTCTCGCGTGAATACCATAATGCGAGCGGGATTCCCACATGGCACAAGGCACGGTGAAATGGTTCGATGACAGCGAGGGGTTCGGGTTCATCCAGAGGGACGACGGTCCCGACGTCTACGTAGATGGGGCCGCGCTGGTGGGCGCCGGCGTGACTACCTTGACCGAGGGGCAGCAGGTTAGCTTCGACGTCACCTTCGGGCCCCGCGGGCCGCACGCGAGGAACGTGCGCACCCTCTGATCCCGAGCCTCCGAAACCGTCACTGACCTCGCTTCGTTAGGAAAAAATGGCGATTGGGGCTAAAATATAAAAATGAAGACATCGGTTTCTCAGCGAGTCCACCACGATAAATATGGTCTCGGTGTGGTTTCCGCGACCGACTCCGAGTACACCGTCATCGAATTCGACGAGCACGGAAAAAAGAAATTCGTGACCCGGCTCGTCTCCCTGCAGGTGAGCGAGGAACCCCCGCCGCGCAAACGCCGTTCGAGGGCCAAGGCAAAGGCTGTCTAGCGCGGGCGGCCGCCCGCGTTGCGCTCCAGCTCGGTAATAATGTAGGAGCCGCTCTTCTCGTCCTTCGCGATCTTGAAGAGACCCATGCCGGCGCCGTCCTCGACGAGCTCGCTGAAGCTCGAGTAGCCGTAGGCCCCCTCGTTGAACGAGGGCTGCTTGCGCTTGATGGTCTGCTTGATCATCGAGCTCCAGAGCACTTCCTTGTCCTCGCGCCTCAAAGCTTCTATGGCGTCGAGCACCATCTCGAACGCCTTGTGCTTCTTCTTGGGCAGGTTCGAGAGCTTGCTGGCGGCCTTGGACGAGCTCGGCTGGTTGACGAGATCGTCGTAGAAGATGAACTCGTCGCAGTTCGACGAGAGAAGCTCGGAGGTGGAGGAGCGGACGCCGACGCCGATGACCGTCTTGTTGTTCTCCTTCAGCTTCGAGACCAGGGGAGCGAAGTCGCTGTCGCCCGAGGCGAGGACGAAATGGTTTATGTGCTCTTTGGAGTTGCAGAGGTCCATCGCGTCCACGACCATCTTGATGTCGGCGCTGTTCTTTCCGCTGTAGCTGCGCTGGGGGATGTCGATGAGCTCGATCCCCGCCTCGTGCAGCGGCTGTTTGAACTTCTTGTAGGCCGTCCAGTCGGCGTAAGCCTTCTTGACGACGATCTTTCCCTTTTCCACCAGCCGCTCCAGGACGCGTTGGATCTCGAAGTCCTCAAGCTTCGCCTGAGTCGCGCCGAGCGCGATGTTCTCGAAATCGATGAAGAGCGCGAGCCGGGGCTCATCGGCCATGGGCGCTACTCTATCACGCCCGAACGCGCGGGCAGCAGTCGGGCGGGCACTCGCCGGGTGGAGTCATGAGGCTCTCCTCGACAAGCTCCCGCACCATGCGAACGAAGCGAGGGTGGCTCGAGACCGTCCTCACCCGAACGAGCTCGATGCCAAGCGCGCTCGCAAGGCGCTTTGCCTCGAAATCCAGATCGTAGACCACCTCGAGGTGCTCGGAAACGAAGCCGATGGGCGCGACCACGACGTCCCGGACGCCGTCCCGCGCGAGGTCTCTCATGACGTCAAGAATGTCCGGCTCGAGCCAGGCCTGTGACGGCGGCCCGCTCCGGCTCTGGTAGACGATTCTCCTCGGGTTTGGAAGGTCGAAGGCCACCAGGGACTGAACCTGTTCGAGCTGGCGCGCGTAGTCGCATCCCTCCGCCATGGCGAGAGGGATGCTGTGGGCGGTGAAGAGCAGGTGCGCCGATGAGCGCCGCTCGGGAGAAATCTCGCGCAGCGTCTCCGCCAGGCGGGCGTGGTTCGCCTCGATGAACCCCGGGTGGTCGAAGAACGGGCGAATCTTGTCGATCGTGGGCGCGGTATCGCCGGCGGCGGCCCGGGCGCGCTCGATGTCCCCGAGATACTGGCGGCAGCTTGAGTACGAGCTATATGCCGAAGTCACGAAGGCGAGCGCGCGCCGGATTCCTGATGAAGCCATCCGCTTCACCGTGTCTTCCAGAAACGGATGCCAGTTCCGATTGCCCCAGTATAGGGGGAGCGTGATCCCCGCGTCCGCGAGCTCCGCCTCGAGAGCTTCCAGCAGTCGGCGGATCTCGCCGTTCAAGGGGCTCACTCCACCGAAGAGATCGTAGTGCTCGGCCGCGAGGCGAAGCCTCTCTTCGGGCACGTTCTTGCCGCGCACCACGTTTCGAAGAAACGGCAGGACGTCGTCCTTCCCCTCGGGTCCGCCGAAAGAGACGAGGAGTAGCGCGTCGTACCGGGCCATCCGGCAAGAATAGCTCAACCCAGGATCAAGAAGACGCCGGCGACCATGACGGCGACCGAGATCCACTCTCGCAATCCCACCTTCTCACGGAACACCACGCGGCCCAGCACCACCGCCATGAGCGATCCGACCGCTCTCTTGAAAGCCTCGACCAGCGACACGAGGACGACGCGGATCGCGAGGAGCTGGAAGGTCAACGCCACGGTGATGCAAATCGTCGTCACCAGCAGAAGCCTCGCCTCGCCCCGCGCGGAGCGAAGGGCCGAAAGGCGGCCTTGCCAGGTGAGAGCCGCGAGTGCACCAATACCCACCCCGAAGGCCATCAGGGTGGCGTGGAAGTAGACGCTCGCGTGCGCGATCGCGAGCTTATCGAGGGGTCCGGAGACCGCCCACATCAGCGCCACCGCGATCATGATGAGAGCGCCCCTCTCCCGCAAAAGGCCCCGGGCGGCGCCTCCGAGCGACCCTTCGGCGTTCAGCGCCATCGCTCCCACGACCACGAGGAGGATGCCGGCGGTCTGAGTGGCATCGGGGAGCTCACCCAGGAGGGGAACCGCGGTCAACGCGGTGAAGACTGGGGTGAGCGAAAGAAGCGGTATCGTCCGGCTCAGAGGCGAGAGCTTGACCGAGTGGACGAAGCCGAGGCTCCCGAGAAAGTTCAGCGCGAGAGCGCCCAGGCCCGGAAGGACGTAGCCTGCCGAAGGAACTTCGAGGCCATGAAGGGCGAGAAGGGCGGCTAGGAACGGGACGGCGCCCAACGACATGAAGAGCACGAGAGCGAGAGTGTCGATGCGACCCGCGAGGAGCTTTCGGATGAGATCCAGGCCCGCGAACGCCAGCGCGGACAGGATCATGTAGAGCACTGGCCTGGAAACGGACTAAATCTCGAACTCCTCGAGGTATCTCCGAATCCGCTCCAGGAACTGGAAGCCGGTGGCGCCGTCGATGATGCGGTGGTCGAACGTGAGGGCGAGGACCATGATGGGTCGGATGGCGATCGCGTCGTCCACCACCACTGGCTTCTTCGTCACCGCGCCCAGGCCCAGGATCGCCACCTGCGGCTGAGCGATCATCGGGGTGCCGGTCAGGCCTCCGAACATGCCGGGGTTGGTGATGGTGAAGGTCGCGCCTCGAACGTCCGCAGGCGTGAGCCGGCGGTTGCGCGCGGCGTCCGCAAGCCGGTGGATCGCGCGCGCGAGCCCGACGAAGTTCATCTCGTCGGCGTTCGCGACGACGGGGACGACGAGACCCTCTTCCAGCGCCACCGCGACCCCGAGGTGGATATGCTTCTTGAGAGCGATCTGATCTCCCACCACGGAAGCGTTGAAGATCGGAAACTCCTTTAGCGCCTTCACCGTAGCTTCGGCGACGAAGGGGAGAAACGTGAGCGGAACTCCCTCGGTCAGTTCGAATCGCGTGCGGTGCTCTTCCCGGTAGCGGACGATGCGGTTCATGTCGCACTCGGTGAACGAGGTCACCTGGGCCGAGATCTGCTGGCTCCAGATCATGTGCTCCGCGATCTGCTTGCGCATGGGGCCCATGGCGACGAGCTTGTCGCCGGGCTCCGGCTGGTAGAGATAGTGACTGGGTGGACCCTCGGGAATGCTTCGAATCGCGGACGGTGCTGTCGCCATCGCCGCCTGAGGTCGCGCTGGAGGCTCCCTCAGATACCGCTCGACGTCCCGCCGGCTGATGCGGCCGCCCGCGCCCGAGCCCGGAATCTCGAGAAGCTCCTGGATGTCGAGCCCGGATTCGGCGGCGAGAGCGAGCACCGCGGGCGAGAGTTGCCGGCGTTTGTCGCCCGAGGACGAGCCTGCGGGCGCAGGAGCTGCGGGCTGCTGCGCCCCCCGACGCTCGAAGGTGGTCGGCTCGTGAGACGAGCGGAAATGGCCTGCGCCAGCGGCCGGCGCGGGCGGCGAGCTCGCCGCAGTCGCCGCCGCGGCGTCGCCGATTTCCGCGACCGTCGTCCCGACGGCGACGGTCACGCCTTCGTTCACCAGGATCCTCTCCAGGATTCCCGAGGCCGGCGCAGGCACCTCCGTGTCCACCTTGTCGGTCGTGATCTCGAAGAGGGGCTCGTCGCGCTCGATTCGCTCGCCCGGCTTCTTGAGCCACTTGGTGATGGTGCCTTCGGACAGGCTTTCGCCCATCTGCGGCATGACAACGGCTGTCGGCATGTATCTCAGTACTCCAGAAGCCAGCGGGCGCCCGCCTCGATCTTCGCGGCCGAGGGGAGGACGGCGTCCTCGAGCGTCGGGCTGAACGGAATGGGAACGTCGAGGGAGCCGATGCGCTTCACCGGCGCGTCGAGGGACTCCCAGGCTTCCTCGGCGATGATCGAGGCCACCTCGCCGCCGAAGCCGGAAGTGAGGTGGGCTTCGTGCACCACCAGCGCCCGCCCCGTCTTGCGTACGCTCGCGAGAAAACTCTCCTTGTCGAGCGGCGTCAGCGTCCGCAGGTCGACGATCTCTACTTCGGCGCCTTCCTTCGAGAGGCGCTCTGCGACTTCGAGGCTCGCGTGAACCATCGCGCCGTAGGTCACGATAGAGAGGTCTCTCCCTTCGCGCTTCACGTCGGCGACTCCGATCGGCACCTCGTAGTCCTCCTCGGGGACGTCCTCTCGGATTCGGCGATAGAGGTGCTTGTGCTCGAAGTACAGGACCGGGTTGTTGTCCCGAATGGCGGCCTTCAGAAGGCCCTTGGCCTCATATGGGGTCGACGGCTGAATCACCTTGAGGCCGGGGACGTGGGTGAACCAGGCCTCGGGATTCTGCGAATGATAGGGTCCGCCCCGAAAGCCGCCGCCCGACGGTCCGCGGAAGACTACCGGTACGGGAATGCCCCAGCGGTAATAGCACTTGGCGGCGAAGTTGACGATCTGGTCGAAGGCACAGGAGAAGAAGTCCGCGAACTGAAACTCGACGACCGGCCGGAAGCCCATGATCGCGGCGCCGCAAGCCGCCCCGGTGAAGCCGGACTCCGCGATCGGAGTGTCGATGACCCGCTCCTCGCCGAACTCCTCGAGAAACCCTTTGGTGACCTTGAAGGCGCCCCCGAAGACGCCGATATCCTCTCCCAGGAGAAAGACGGTGGGGTCCCGGCGCATCTCCTCGCGAAGCGCCTGACTGATGGCTTCGAGATAAGTGACGACGGCCATGAACGCGGGAGTATATCAAACCGTCCCGCACCGCCCGGTTTACCCGGCGGATTACTTCGCCCGCTCGCGAGCCGGGCCGAGCCGACCAGTGCGGGGATTCCAGTAAAGGCGCATCCCCTCCTCGGCCACCGCGTAGTTGGGAAGCCCCTTTCCGTGTCGCCGGTGGGCGCGCCGGATGTCTCGGTCGTCGTGCGTCGGCCCGTGATGGGCGGCGAGAACCAGAGTCTTCGGATGCCGCCTCGCGAGCGAGGCCGCGTGCTCTTGAGAGCCGTGGCCATAGGCGTGCTGGACCCGATCGGCGAAATGGGCATCGATGAGGGCGAGATGCGCGCCTTCGAGCATGCGCTCTTCGTCTTCCGCCGTTTCCGGGCTCGGCTCGTGATCGCACAGATAGGCGACCTCGAATCCCTGGGGCGAGCGCAGGCGATAACCGAGGGTGTCGAGCCGATTCTTGCGCTTTCCTCCGCCGCTGTAATGATTCAGGGCGAAGGTCTGGACTTTCCATCCGTGAATTCGAAGCGTCTCGCCGACCCCGAGCGTCGAGAAATCCAGCCGTCGCAGGGTGCGCGCCGCCAGGACCTCGAGCGGAACGTAGGCGGGGTGACCGTAGCCCCGGCGCACGGTCTCGATCGCCTCCTCGGCTCCGAGCACTCGAAGCTTCAGCCCGTTTCCGTTCGTCCAGAACCACTCGGCGTCCTTCAATCCCTCCCAGTGATCCATGTGGGAGTGGCTCAGGAGAAGATGGACGCGCTCGACGCCGCGGAAGCGGGCCTCCACCGAAACGCTGCGGCTCAGGACTCCGAGACCTCGCCCTCCGTCCAGTACGAAGAGGTCCGCGCCCCCGCGGACCGAATAGCAGGAGGTGTAGTTGGCGATCGACGAAAGCGGGGGACAGAGGCTCCTCGAGCCCCGCGCTCCCCAGATCTCGAACTCCACCGCGGGAGGCCGCCCGGAAGCGCCATTCGATCTCATGTCTTGTCTCCGGTCGCGATCGCCGTCATCCGCCGGAGGCGCCGGCAAAGCACCTGCATGATCCCGCTCACCACGCCCAGGTTGTCGGTCATCAACTCGAACAATGTATCCCGATCGAGACGGAAGAGGCGAGTTTCCTCGGACGACTCGACCGAAGCCGATCGCGGCTCGGGATCGAGGAGGGCCAGCTCTCCGAAGATCTCCTGCTCTCCGAGGTAGTTGATGGTCTTGGCCCCGTCGAAGACCCGGACTCGCCCCGAGATCACGATGTACATGCTCTTGCCGGGATCACCCTTTTCGAACACCAGCTCGCCCGGCCGCAGGTCCACCTCCTCGAGGACGGAGGCGACGTCCGCGAGCGTGTCTTCGGAGGTGGCGGAAAACATGGACACCCCTTTGAGCAAGAGGACTTTTTCTATCGTGAGCATTCGGTGACTCCCTTTGGAGCTTTGGGTGGAATCGTTTCGGTTCGAAGCCCATCGCGCGGTCTCGGCCACGAGCGGGCTCGGGTCGCCGGTCAGGAGCGCGACCTCCGAGGAGAAGCCGTTCGCCCCGAGCCTGGTGGCGCCGTAGATGGCGCAGGCCCGAGTCCAGTTTCGAATATTGCCGTCGGTAGCGCGCAGGATCTCGGTGAGCGATTCGGCCGCCTCGCGCCGGGTCTGGGGAAATCGGCGGCCGAGCCTCGAGAGGCAATCCTCGGGGCTCGAATGGTCGAGGAGCGGGAGCGCGAGCTCCTTGAGCTCCTGGGACAGAGTCACCTCGAGGATCTCGGCGGCGTAGGCGCGTCTCTCCCGTGAGGCGCTATCGAGGTTGTCGCGCGCGCTCACGACCGTCTTACGATCGTAAACGAACGAGAGCAGGAGGAACACCCTCGCGCGGCCTTTATCGATCTCCTCCCGCAGCGACTCCGACAAGTACTGGAGAGAAGAATGTCCCTCGATGTCGCGCAGGATCCCGAGCTTCCAGGCGGACTCTCGCACCTCGGCCTCGACGCTCCGTACCAGGCTCGCGGAGCCCCCCTCTTTCACGTGGTACTGAAGCGACTCGAGCGCCTCGAGTGCCACTTGCCGGAGGTGACCGGCGCCGGATTCATACGTCTGCCACAACGCCTCGCGGCGGGTAAATGAGGGCAGTCGCCGTGTGAGCTGCGCGATCCTCGTTCGAAGCGCGGCCGGCGTCGCGGGATCGAGAAGGGCGTCGGCGAGGGGAAGGCTTGCCTTCTCTCCGGCTTCGATGAGCGCCCGCGCGGCGTCGCCGCGGTACCTCGGCTCTCCTAGATGATCGATGATCCGGGGAACCAAGCGCTCGTCCTTCCGACGCCCGGCGGCGCGCAGCGCGGCCCGGCGCACCTCGGGGTGGTCGTCGCGGAGAAGGCGGTCGAAAAGCTCCGGTTCCGAAAGCTCCGTCTCTCCCAGCACGCGCGCGGCCAGGACTCGATCGAAGGCGGCCTCGGACCGGCAAAGCTCGAGAACCCGCACCCGCGCGCGCCCCTTGGCGCTCTCCTGCGGGCCGTGGAGGAGTCCGATGAGGGCGCCCCGTTCGACCTCTCGGTCGGGATGGCCGAGATAGGAGGGAACTTCCCCGCGGGGATCCCCGAGGGCGGCGAGGGCACGCAGAGCCACCGCCTGAACTCGAGCCGAGGTCTCCCGGGACGCCACGCGGGAGATCGCGTAGGTGATCCCCGGCGGCCGCCGTTTTTCGATGGTAAGTAGCACGTAGAACCGCACGTCGGGCGAGGGGTGAGAGAGAAGCTCCTCGAAGTGCGGCGGAAGTGAAGGGTGGTCGATCCGCTGCAGCAGGTCGAGGGCGAAGATGACCTCGTCCGCGCGCTCGCTCGAGAGCTTCGCGCGCACCAGGGTGACGCTCTGCTCGTCCTCCAGGGAGAACGCGGTGCGGTCGAGGGTGCGCTTCTCGAGAGCTTTCACCAGGGCCTTCCGGTACTCGCGGAAAGCTACGAACGCCGCTCCGGCCCAGCCGGCGAAGTTCAGCAGCATGAGCGAGGCGAAGGGAGTGGTGGTGGCGAGCGACGGGCGGCTGAAGAGGATCATGAGCGCCGCCGCGAGGGCGATGGCGATGGGGGTCACGATGACCTCGACACCGATCTGGGCCGCGAGCCGCTCGCGCCGAGGTAGAGGTTGGTACAGCACCTTGAACGAGGGGTTGTCG
>Ga0214473_10005170_pt1 | contig 15662 bp, 7 predicted proteins | sample RVTome_7_FD_203509 | JGI IMG/M metagenome (GOLD analysis project Ga0214473, IMG submission 203509) | Soil microbial communities from uranium-contaminated site in the Upper Colorado River Basin, Wyoming, United States - RVT98D197 | ecosystem: Environmental > Terrestrial > Soil > Contaminated >... | reverse complement strand
GTGCAGAGCGTGCACTCCGTTCTTATTTTCCACTCCATATCAATCATGACGTGCCCCGCGTGCTGGTCTGTTTCCATTGACCGGCATGTGCTCCGCCGCGCCTCGGCGATGACAGGATAAGTAGGGAGAGCTTGAATTGAGAAGGGATGCTTGGCCGAATTTGAACTAGCGTTTTCAATTCCTTTTTTAAGGAGGATGCAAATAAAATACACCTGCCCCTCACTTTTTGACTCAGTTTTCGTTGGCGTCCTGATCAAAATGCTCCTTTGTGATCCTAACCAACGATTGCCCTGTGATCGCCCGAATTCCCAGATCATCATCTTTCAGAAGATCAATTAGTGGTTTAACTGCTCTCTGATCTTTGATTTCCCCTAAGGCTTCAATAGCGGTCCATCTGACCTCAGAGACTTCGTCATTTAATAACCGGATAATTGGATCGGTTGCCTTTTGGTCTTTAATGATTCCTAAGACAGAGGCAGCTCTCCATCGGAAGTACGAATTCTTGTGGTTCAGTGTATTTATTAGAGGATTTACCACTATTGGACCCATTCCCGCTAAAACTTCTGCAGCTTCTAATCTGACTGTGAAATCCCCATCATCCCAAAGCGCTATCAGAGGTTCAATAGATCTGGGATCTTTGAATCTTCCCAAAGAATACGAGGCACTCTTTCTTACTTCGGGGGAGGCATCGTTCAGGGAAGCAATGAGAGGCTCGACAGCCCTAGAGTCCTTGATAACCCTCAGCGGCCACGCAGCACCGATTCGAACTTCTGGACTCCTATCCTGCAAGGCGATGATAAGCGGTTCCACGGACGGAGTCCCTATCTCAACCAAACTCCTTTGGGCAATATACCTGGTTAGTGAATCTTTATCCTTAAGGACGGGAATAAGCTTTTCGGCTGCCTTCCGATCTCTTATTCCTCCTAATGCTTTAACAGCGGTCATCCGGAAAAGCCTATTATCGCTATTTAGAAGGTTCGAGAGAGGATCAATAGCACTCGGATCTTTTATCCGCAGCAGAGCCTCCGCTGCACTTCCAAACAGGGTACTCTCCTCCAATGCCACGATGAGGGGTACAACAGCAACAGGATCCTGTATCTCACCCAAGGCCTGTGCCGCATTTTTTCTCACCTCAAGATCCTCATCTCTTAGGGCCTCCATTAAAGGGCCAACGGCCCTACGGTCCCCGATCTTGCCCAAGGTATGTGCTGCACCTCTTCGGACTCTGGAATCACCTTCCTTCATGGATGCAATCAGGGGTTCCACAGATGGAGTCCCGATTTGAATCAAAGCCTTTTCAGATAAAGCCTGTACAGATTGACCCGGAATAAAGAAATCCTCATCCTCCATTGTTTTAATCAGAGATTGGACGGAACCTGGATCCTTGATTTCTCCCAGTGCCCAAGCGGCCTTTCTTCGAACAAATGCAGTTTTGTCCTCCAATGCTATCCTCAGGACTTGTGTGGCTCTGGGGCTTTTGATCTTCCCTAGAGCCTCTGCCGCAGTTCCCCTGACTTGCCAATCTTCATCCTCCAAGGCTTTGATTAACGGTTCTAATGCAAGGGAGTCCTGAATTTCTCCCAAAGCTTCTGCTGCGTTTATTCGGACCATCCTATGCTTGTCCTTCAGAGCGAAAAGCAATGGTTTAACGGCTCGTTCGTCTTTAAGCTTACCTAATGTTCTTGCTGCACCTGATCTCACCCCAGAATTCTCATGTTGTAGAGCCTTGATCAGTGGATTTGCGGCTAAGGAGCCTTTTTCAACCAAAGCTTTTTCTGCGAGATTTTGAATTCTCCAATCTTCATCTCCCAATAAAGGTATGAGTTGGTCAATGGATTCGGAGCCCTGGATTTTCCTTATTGGCGCATCCATCTCTTTCTTTCCAGGAGGCAGAGGAGACATGGGGACCATGGGGGTCATGGGGGTCATGGGGATCCCTTTGCCAATACCTACCTTTTCTTGATGAAGAAAGGGAGTAAAATCAAAGGGCTTTGAAACCTCTCCATAGGTTGCGGGCCGGACAGACCTCCTTTCGATGAAATCCTCCTCCCTTTCAATAATCTCTTGGAATAGGTCCGTTTCGTAGTAATCCAGTTCGGAATATCTGGCGTTTTCTATTTCCTTTTTCCTTAGATCGAGGAACGTCGAAACCTTCTCCAATTCAATCCTCGATATCTTTTTCTCTAAATTGAGAAATTTATAACCTGGCTTATATACAATTGGCCTGTTTTCCATGATTCCATAAATCCCAGGAATTCCAACAGGTATGGTCTTCGGCAAAAGGGAAAACTTTCCTTTCTTGTCCGAGATTGTTTCATTAAAGGCGAACAGCGTGCTGTGCGTGCCTTCAACAGTAGGATAATATTTATCCCATGATCTGACTAACACTGCCCCTTCAATGGGCCGTTTGGTTGCCTTATCGACAATGACACCACTCCACGAAAAGACGATTCCAGGAGAAACGAATAAAAATAAGACCCCTGTGGAACCCAAAATAAGAAACCTGATAAATGAGAACGCCTTACCCTCATGAGACAAGATCTTTTTCATTAAATCTATCCTAATAGCCGTTCACAAGTTAGTCTCTGACTGCTTCGGAAGAGGATGCAAACAAAATAGACCTGACCCTGAAGTCCACGTGGATATGAGCGAGAAAAAGATATTTTCTATGTAAATATAAGTAATTAACGTCTTCACCTTTTGATGATTTTTCTTTTAATGACTTTATTTGTTGGTCGAGTATCTTTGCAACCGTAACATAATCTGAAGCGGAATATGCTTTTGCGATGTCCGGATCTGTCTCGAAGGCATGTGAAAAAGGTGGGGAAAGAAGGAAAACAAATAAAGCTACGAATTGGAAAATGAAAAAGGTTTTCCTCATAATACTTTCCAACCCGGGAGGTTCACTTTGGGACTTCTATAATTATCCTCTGTTTTGCAGGAATGGGGATCGTGGTGACAAATACTGTGTCTCCCTCCAATCTTGCTAAGGTGACATGATCGCGGGTTATCTCTACAACCCTCCAAACTCCAACCTTTTGCCCCTGTTTGGCTACCGATTCCAATCCTGTATCTTTATCTAATAATACTACCTCTTTAGAGTTTTCCTTTACTCCTAAAACCTCTAAGCTTTGACCGTAGGCGGGTAGGCCATATAGAGAGACCAAAAGACCGATTAGAACGAATTTGTACATCTTTTCCTCCTTTTAATCTGGACAAGATGAATCGAGAGGATAAGGTTGATTATCATAAATGATCCCTGTCCACATATCTTGATCCCTAAAGGGGTGAAAAGTTGGATAATTTATTATTTTACATCCTAACTCAGATATCGTCTTTTCACAGCAATCTATTTCTGAATAATCTATGCAATGAGGAATTCCCAGCGCCTCACAACATTCATTTCGTTTTCCATATCTTGTCTGATTCTTGATGGCAGAGGTAGTAAATATAGTTGGTTTGAAGTACCTAGAGAAATGGTCATTTGGGTCTGTCGGCACAATGTAAATGACTTTGTCGTTGAAGCTAAACTGATAATCATGGAGGATGAATCCCGTACGCAGAAACTCTCCTGCAAAGAGATAGGGAATGTAAAGGTTATACTCGGTCGTTGATGCATATTTGGGGGCACCACTTGAGGAAAACCGGATATAAATATCCTTAAGGTCATGGGCGTAGACATCCCACTCACCTGGTTCTGCAATTCCATCTCCATCTTCATCTACCTGGGCGATGGCTTCAGGACTGCCCGCAACGTACCAGTTGTTACTAAGGCAGATAAAGTCCATATTGTTAAAGATATCCACTGGGGTAGGCTCGCTAATATCTTTTAAACCTACTGCCAAAGCATCTGTCTCCGAGCCAAGTTTTCCTCGGTAGATTACTTGAAGATACAGGTCAGTCGCATAAAGGGGAATAGGGGACTGAGTTAGATCGAAGCCGAGTTCCACAGCATTGTCCTTTGGAATGGATCGAGTATTATTTTTCTCAGGAACCACAGTGTAACTAATGTTCTCCGAAATAGGGACAGGTTTTGACTGAAAGGGATTTTCAAGGGCAAGTCGATATTGAACGATGAGCTTTATACTTCCATCAGACATCTCCGGTACTCCGGTATTTCGTGCAAGAAGTTTAATCTCCGAGAATCCTTGATCAGGGTCTTCTGTTTGTGCATAGACACCTTTCACCGGTAAAGTCATTTCAATAGTCTCCGGGAATAAAGGTTTCATCCCAACAGCAATGGCGATATCTTTTTCTTTACCCAGGGTTCCTTTAAATATAATAAAAAGATAAGCATCCCTGATGCCTGACGGTATCGGATCTTCCGAAAAGTCGAAGTTAAATCCAGTGTGACCTGAAGTGCTCAGAGATTCTATCGATATAGACCTTGATACTGCATAGAGATATTCATCATTAGATCCTTTTTTATATCGTAAAACGGCCCGAAGTTCGCCCTTCTGCATCTCTTCATAAGATACTACATTCCCTTCTGAATCTTTTTCTTTCGCCGATGTGTTCTTTACCTTTGCACTAATCGATACGATCCAATGAGGGTTGGCGACTCCTTCCATTATCGACAAGACTTGTTCCTCGGGAATCGAAATCTCAAGGGTTCCTCTAAAAAAATACTCCAATAGCCCTGCCGAGTAGCCCACAGCCCGGGAAATTAGCTTAGATGCGTATTCCGCATAAACTTTCTCATCTAATACAATTGGGGAGAATTCACGATATCCTTTTTTGATACAATCGTATGAAATAAAGCTTACTGATGCAAGGTGTTCGATGGGTTCTCCTTGTGTCTTTCTAATATAAATTCGGTTATCCAACATCCCATCTTCCGCAACAGTAACTTGTGGGTTCTTCCAATCGATCTCGAAGAAATTTGTGTCACTACGTGCTGGATGGGGATAATCCCTAAATATTGTTCCTTCACTGAAAAAATTGGCATTCGTATATTCCGTTATCCCGATCCTAGAGCCAATTATAACTTCGGGATTATCGCCAGTGTACCGATCAGTATCAAAAATATTGGCAATCGGTATGGAGGCGATAGAATCTGGTAGTATGTCCAGAATCGATTTATCAAAACGCAATGGGGTTAAATCAATATTTTCAAGGCTTTTATTAACCCACACTTCGTAATGGGATTTTCCTATTTTTAAGCCTCCTAACTCTAAGTACACATGAGTATCATTCCTCACATGGGCAGGAACAGAGCCATCTTGGACTAAGTGCATCACTTGTCCTAACGATCTAAAGGTATTAGTAAGATTCCCTTCTCTTTCGGTTTTGTCATTACTTGCTAAGCCTTTATAAAATGAATCCCTTGCCTTTCTCCAAGACCAATTCCCGCCAAAAGGATAACTAATAATTCCTTGGTCCTGAGCCCATCTCACAGAGGATTTAAATGTCATTTTAAATCCAGCAAGATTCCAGGGCTGCAAGGGATCATGGAAGTGATTAAGAGATCGGATGTATGCAGGCTCGTCTTCCTTAATTCCGCCTATTCCAATCCATTCTTCAACTGTTCTACCCCCTATAACCTCGTCAATCGCCTTCTCGAAACCAATTTGGTTTTTTAAATACGCAGGCAATATCGAATAATTACGTGCAATATTTCTATTCAAATAATCATGGGTATCCTTTTCTAATGCCCAGAGAGGACAAATGTGAGAAAATATAGAAAATAAAAAGACAGCAATTATTAAAACCTTTCTGTACCCTGACATCCCTTACCTCCCTTTTTTAACATGAATAGGGTCTAATCCTAAGTTTCTTCTTTCTGTATTGATCAAATTTAACAAATTTGGAATTTTCTCGTCAGGGATGTCCCCAAGTGGACGGGCTTCGCTCTGTGCGTCTAATCGTTCTTCCTTAGTTTTTAATATTGACAATTCAATAACAACCCCCTTTTTAAAGAGCTCAGCAAGGGTATCAGAATCTACTTTTAAAGGACTGTGTGGAAAATACTTATGAAAATACTTATACCCAGGAAATGTTGAATAGGCGGGCTTAAATATGGTGAAGCGCGGTCCTTCAATTCGTGCAATTACTGGAGTCATGTTTACTGCTTTGAAATTTGAAATGGAAAAATTTCCTGTTCTGTCCGTAATCGTCTCAATAGCATCAAAAAAATATGAGCTATCGCCGGTAAGTGTTGAATAAATCTTCTTCCAAACAGCAACGACAACGGCTCCTTCAATGGGTTCCTTCGTTTCAGCATCAATTACCTTTCCACTCCATGGGCCATCAGAATAATAAAGTGTGGCTGAACTTGCTGCAGCTCGCTGGGGGGATAATAAGCCTAACTGAAATACTGAGAGCAATATGACAAAAAGTGTTTTCATGGCTTAAAACCTTTCAATTTTCCAAAGGCCATCGGCGTCTTTGGTATAATAAATGTAATAGGTAATTGTTTGAAGTGTCCCATCTATATCATGCACACGATTTATACGATATTTGGCTGCCCCGTCATCGAAGTATATCATCTCTATGTCCTGCATATCAGAAATAATCTGGGGAAGTTCATCAATAATTACACCGAAAGCTTGTTGATACATTTCCCTAGATAATGAGTGAAGGAAGCTCGAGCTTCTCGGTATATCTTTATTATATAATGCTACCTTCATCCCTTCCCATTTGCTTCTTAAAAGATTATCAATATTTGTCTTCAAAAGTGCTTTAATGGCGACTGTGTCTTGATACGGGATGCCATTTGAATCAGTAATATTTACGGTGAAGTAGTAGATTCCTTCTGTAGTGATTTTTACCCTGTATTCACTAACCGTCATAGAAAGGAATTCGATTGTAGTGGGGCCGGTATAGGTAATTGTTGCTTTTGTAAGGTCGATAGAGGATTCAAGCGTTAATGTAATTTCGAGTGGTGACAGGCCTGATTCCGAGCTTGCGGTTATATCTATATAATGCTCCCCTGGAGCTGAAATCAAGGTTATCGAAGCTGCCTCTGTATTCTCACTCACATCAGTTGCTGTTGCGGTGATTGTATTCGAGACTTCTGTTAAAGGAACATGATTTACCACAAATTCATTTCCGTAGACCATTGCGACTATCCCATTAACAGTCACGCCGGTTTCGTTGCCTATATTATTAATAACTGTTCCCTTAACCATCACATCCCGGCGGTTGATTGTACCACCATTGAAGGGATAAGTAATTATCAAAATAATCGGTGGCGTCACCGTCTTAAAGGTATGATCCACTGACGTGGAAGAGAAGCCATATTCATTCGCGGAGGTTACCCTGAAATGATAGAGGGTTGCAGGAAGAAGGTTGGTTAATATAATCGTATGGCTCGCAGTCAAGGTAGAATCAGATGTCGAGCTTCCATAGGATGTGGCCGCCCCGTATTCAACATAACTGTTTGCCGGCTGGTCGGTTGTCCAGGTGATCGTGGCTGAATTCTTGGTAATGTTGCTGACGACGATATTACTTATCGTTGGAGGCACAGGGGTCAAGGCTGCATTGATGGTCTTTGTCTCGCCCGCAGAGAAGGTTCCCGAAAATTTGTATTCCGAATAACAGGCCTTTGTTACGGCACCATTGAAAGCTCCAAAAAGAAGATCTGTGATCGTATATTGACCGTTGTTGTCAGTTAAAGCATTCTTCATGTTTCCCAGAGAATCGGTAATAGAGACGGTTGCACTCGTCAGGGGAATACTTGTTGATGCGTCTGTAACCACACCTGTAATACTGCTTTTTGAAAGTAGGGTGACATTGATGGTCTGAGAAGCAGTCTGATCGTATTGGTCTCTTGCAGAGGCAGTGATCGTATTCGGACCTTCAATCAATGGAATTGAAGCTGAGAAAGTGTTGTTCGATACCAAAGCCTGAATGCCATTTACTGTCACATTTGGGTTGTTGGTTACATTACCGGCGACGGTTATCGGGGATTGATTCAGTGTCGCACCATCCTGCGGTGAGATGATGGTTAGGGAAAGAGGGAACGCCGGTATCGGAGTTAAGCGAATATTGAGGGTGAGGGTTTCATTGGCAGATAATGCACCATTTAAAGTCTGTCTGAGATATCCTGGTTTCAAAAATGTAGCTGTGAAACTTTCTCCTGTTAGACCGGACACAGAATATCTCCCATTTGAATCGGTGCTTGCTGTAAGGGTACGGAGCGAGTCCTTCACCGTAATTGTAACGTCGGATAGAGGTAACGCCGTTGATGAGTCCGTCACCGTACCTGCGAGGGTGTTCCTCCGGGCCGTAACCAACCGGATGCGGTCGTTAAAGTAATCGCCGATATATATTTCTCCCGAACTGCCTATGGCCACACCTTTCGGATAATAAAGAGCCGCTCTGGTCGCAGGGCCCCCATCACCCCAGCCACCTCCACTTCCCCAGATATCCTTATATGAGCCTGCGACAGTCGTCATGATGCCGCTTATATCTACCTTCCTGATGCGGTGATTGCGCGTATCGGCGATGTTAAGGTTACCAGAGACATCTACGGCTACCCCTGTCGGATGGTTTAATTGGGCCTGCGTCGCGGGGAGGGTGTCACCGTTGTAACCTGCGATACCACTTCCAGCCACTGTGGTGATGATGCCGTTTGTGTCCACCCTACGGATGCGATCGTTTACTGAGTCAGCGATATAGAGATAGCCTGCGGCATCTATCGTCACCCCCCTGGGATTATAAAGTTGGGCTTGGGTTGCCGGATCACCGTCTCCGCTATAGCCGGTGGTTCCATTTCCGGCCACGGTGGTGATGATGCCGTTCGTATCTACCTTACGGATCCGATGATTCAATTCATCAGCTATGTAGATGTTACCAGAACCATCCACGGCTATGCTTGAAGGTTGATTCAGTCTTGCTTCGGTGGCAGGACCGTTATCACCGCTGTAGCCATAAAGGCCGTTTCCGGCAACGCTGGTGATTATTCCGTTTTTGTCGACTTTCCGTATGCGCTGGTTCCATGTGTCCGCAATGTAAAGGTCTCCTCTGGCATCTATGGTGACGTCCAGAGGGCTATCCAATCGAGCTTGGGTGGCCGGCCCGCCATCGCCGCTATCGCCTGGTTCGCCATTTCCGGCCACGGTGGTGAGGATGCCGTTCGTATCTACCTTGCGGATCCGGTCATTCCCGTAATCGGCAAAATAGAAATTATTTGAGGAATCGACCGTTACGCCCCAGGGACGAAAGAGCTGACCCTCAGTCGCTGGGCCGCCATCACCGCTGGAACCCGAATTCCCATTTCCGGCGATGGTCGTAATGATATTGGGATCGGCGTTGGATGTGAACGCGTTTGTAACAAGCCGGATACGGTGATCACCTCTGTCACAGATGTAGAAGTTCCCGAAATGATCCGCTGCTACCCCTACAGGATCGTCGAGTCCAGCCTGTGCAGCGGGGCCGCCGTCACCGCTGTAGCCCTTGTTTCCATTTCCGGCGACGCTGGTGATGATCCCATTCGTATCCACTCTGCGCACCCGGATATTCCCCCTATCAGTGAGATAAAGATTACCTGCATCATCCACAGCAATGCCCTCAGGAGAAATCCTGGATTCGGTCGCGGGGCCGCCATCACCGCTGTAGCCTTCTATTCCATTCCCAGCGACGGTTGTGATGATCCCGCTTCGGTCTACCTTGCGAATCCTGAAATTTCCCGAATCGGTAGTGTAGAGGTTACCCAGGGCGTCCACGGCAACGTAGGCTGGGCTGTTGAGCTTTGCTTGAGTAGCAGGGCCACCGTCACCGCTGTAGCCACTTTGGCCATTTCCGGCCACGGTGGTAATCATCCCATCAGCACCTACTTTTCGGATGCGGTTGCCCCAGATTTCTGCGATATAGAGATTCCCGATTGAGTCTGCGATTCCACCCCAAGGCCCGTCGAGCTGTGCTTGGGCCGCAGGGCCGCCGTCACCGTTAGAGGCGCATTGCCCATTTCCGACAAAGGTCGTTATGATGCCCTTTGTGTCTACCTTCCGGATTTTACAGAGGCTAAATTCGAAGATGTAGACGTTATCCAAAGGATCTACAGCGACGCCAACCGGGTCAAAAAGTTCGGCTTCTCTGGCAGGGCCACCATCACCCCAATCACCCCTGTATCCCCTGCCGGCTATGGTTGTAATCTCCCCGTTTGTATTCACCTTCCGAATACGATAATTCGATGTGTCAGCAATGTAGATGTTTCCATATCGATCGGCGGCGATGCCCCAGGGCTGATTAAGTTTGCAGCTCGTGGCAGGATTATCGTCACAGCTGTAGCCCCATGCACCCGTACCTGCCACGGTTGTGATCATCTGACTGTACATGGCCTCCATTACGGTCACTGAGACTGTAGCCTCGTCACTGTTAGCCTTGCCGTCGCTTGCCTTAAAGGTGAAGCTGTCCGAACCCTTGTAATGACTTGCAGAAGTGTACGTAAGGGTAGGGGGATTTCCGCTCAGAGTACCATGGGATGGACCTGAAACGATGGTATAGGTCAGCGGGTCACCATCCGAATCTGTTGCCACCAGCATAAATGTTTTTGCCGTGTTTTCGAATGCCGTGATGCTCTGACTCTGCGCTACCGGGACTTGGTTCACAGATTTCACCGTTATCGAAACGGTAGCAACGTTGCTTTCCACCTTTCCATCACTGGATTTAAAGGTGAAACTATCAGAGCCATTATAGTTAGCTGATGGCGTGTAGGTAAGATTAGGAGGCGTGCCACTCAACGTTCCATGGGCAGGCAGGGTTAGAACCTGATAAGTCAAATTATCGCCGTCGGCATCCGTACTGGTAAGGGAGATCGTCTTTGCCATGTCTTCGTCAGTTGCGATATTTTGATCCTGGGCCAGCGGCGGGTCATTTACCGGCGTGAGTGTGATAGAGACCGTTGCGACATTGCTGTCGCGCTGTCCGTCATTCGCCTTGAAGGTGAATGCATCGGACCCCTGGTAGTTGAGATTTGCTGCGTACGTCCATATTGCCCCGGCTCCAGTCAGTGTTCCTTTTAATGGCCATGAAACGATTGTAAAGGTCAGGGCATCCCCATCGGCATCAGTTGCAGAAAGGGTGATCTGCTTTGGGGTATCCTCTTCAATGGTTAGATCTTGGTTCTGGACCACGGGTGGATCGTTAACAGCGCTAACCGTGATCGAAACGGTAGCCACATTACTGGTCGCCTGTCCATCGTTGGCCGTGAACGTAAAACTGTCCGGACCGTAATAGCTAGGGTTGGGTGTGTAAGTCCAATTAGCTCCGGTTCCTGAAAGTGATCCGTGGGTTGGCTGTGAGACAACCGTATAGGTAAGGGGATCACCATCTGCATCGGTTGCAGAAAGGGTGATCATTCCTGGCGTATTTTCGTTTGTGGTAACACTTTGATTCTGTGCGACAGGAGCATCGTTGACGGGTCTGACTGTGATCGAGACGGTCGCCGGACCACTATCCATCTTCCCATCGTTCACTCTGAAGGTAAAACTGTCAGACCCGTGATAGTTGGCTGCGGGGGTATAGGTCTTATTCGCCCCTAAACCCGCGAGCGTCCCGTGAGATGGAGGAGAAACAATAATGTAGGTCATCGGGTCGCCGTCTCCATCCCTTCCGGAAAGGAGAATATCTATAGACGTGTCTTCATCAAGGGTTGTGTTTTGATTTTCGGCTATTGGCGTGTCATTGACTGAGGTAACCGTGATGGACGCGGTTGCCACATTACTATCCGATTTTCCGTCATGGGACCTGAAGGTAAAGGTGTCGGAGCCATGGTAGTCGGCTGCCGGGGTATAAATGACATTAGGAGGCGTGCCATTCAACGTGCCATGAGTGGGCTGAGAGGCAATCACAAAAGTCAAACTGTCTCCGTCCACATCTGTCGCCGTAAGAGTAATCGTCTTTGGTATATCTTCCTCGGTCGTAATGGTCTGGCTTTGCGCCACCGGGGGGTCATTCACCGGAGTGACGGTAATTGAAACCGTTGCGATGTTGCTATCCGACTTTCCGTCATTGGCTTTAAAGGTGAAGCTGTCAGCTCCAAAGTAGTTGGCTGAGGGTATGTAAGTTACATTGGGGGCTGTGCCGCTTAACGTTCCATGTTGAGGTTGGGCCGAAATCTGAAAGTTGAGGTTGTCGCCATCGACATCCGATGCGACAAGTGTGATTGCCCTGGCAGTATCTTCGTCCATGGTAATGCTTTGATCTTGTGCAACGGGCGGATCGTTTACGGGTGCCGCCGTTATCAAAACAGTCGCCACATTGCTCTCTAACTGGCCATCGCTCACTTTGAAAGTGAAACTGTCGAGACCATGATAGTTGAGCGCCGGTATATAGGTGACATTGGGTCCGAGGCTGGTCAGCGTTCCGTGCAACGGGCCCGAAATGATCCCATAGGTTAACGGATCTCCGTCAGCATCTGTTGCCACCAGCGTGATTGCCCTGGCTGAATCCTCATTTGTGCTGACACTCTGGTTTTCGGCCACCGGGGCATGATTCGTGACCATTACGGTAATTGACACCGTGGCCACGTTGCTGTTCAACCTTCCATCGTTCACCCTGAACGTAAACTGATCTTGGCCTTTGTAGTTGGCTGCCGGGGTATAAGTCCGGTTGGGCCCCGTTCCTGCCAGGGTACCGTGCGATGATCCTTGAATAATCTTATAGGTCAATCGTGTTCCATCCATATCTGAAGCGGAAAGGGTGATCGCGGCGGGTGTGTTTTCAAGGGTGGTAACCGTCTGGTCAAAGGCAACGGGTGGATCGTTAACTGACCTCACAGCGATCGAGACCTTGGCGATCTTGCTGCCTAACTGGCCATCATTCACCTTAAACGTGAAACTATCGGAGCCGGAATAATTGGCATGGGGTGTATAAATGACATTGGGTCCCGAGCCTGACAGAGTCCCATGGAGTGGCTCTGAAACGAACACGTAGGTTAGCAGATCCCCGTCGGCGTCCGTTCCTTTGAGGGTAATCGCTTTGGATGTGTCTTCACTTGTGGTCACACTCTGAGCCCATGCCACAGGTGCACGGTTCACGGTTTGTAATACGGGTTGAAACTGATCTTCCGCATCCAAGAGGGCGGGGGATAAAATGGCACTTAAGACGACAAGGGCTGCAAACAAGTAGAGGCTCTTTCTCAGCATAGTTCCCTCTCCAAAAGCCCATTGGGTCAGGGGTGAATTTTCAAAAGTTGAAAAAAATAAAGCCCGGCTTCGCTATTTAGAATGCCAGGCTTTAGGCCACTTATTTCACCTCTCCCCCCACCCAAGGTGATTCAATCTTCAAACTAAACCGGTTATTCAATTTAACTCACATTGAAGGGTCTTCCGCCAGAAAAAGGATTGCGGCACCATTAAAGACACAAAATTGAAGACTTGTCAAGATGATTCTTAGGAAGAGTAAAATGCTGTAAAATGGGGCTAAATTGAGGAAATTCGTGGAAGGGATCTCCCGTTACTGCCAATCCGTTAGGGCGTAGCGTTTACGAAAATGCTGCAGAATGCCCCGTCCCGCCGCAGGCGGGATAGGCGCGGATGAATGCCGCGATCTCAAAAACCCGATAGGCCGGACATTCTTATCCGGCGACCGCATTTTCGGCCGAAAAGGTCATCTTTTCCAGGTTGCTCAAAAAGGGCCCTGCCTGCGCCGAGGCTTCGGCAGGCAGGCAGATGCAAGTTTGAGCTTTGCGAAATCCCGCCTGCGGGGGCCCCCGAAATCCTGAGGAGTGAGACGTACTTGGCGGTACGCCGCAACGAGGAAGGATGAGGGAAACGCAGCAGATAGCCATTTTTCAGCAACCTGCTAATTTTTTTAGGGTGAGAGCGTTCTGGATGGCGAAGCCATAGGCGTCATTGTTGAAGTACGCAAAGATGTCTTTCTTTTTTGACCTAAAATTCTCGATCTTTTTGGCCCATCAATTCAATAAGTTGGAAGAGGTTTCAAAAGGGGGTGGGGGTCAGGCAACGGAAATACGGTATCGACTGCTCCTTCTGCTAGCCAAAATTGCCCCTATATGTTTTGCGGCCCCGCCGAACGATTTGTTCCTGTGCCCAAGATTTTTAACCTTCATAACGGGAGTCGAACTCAGGAGTTTCAGAAGTTAGCTAAGCAGGGTGAGTCGGTTTTTCCAGAAAGTTCGGAGATCAAATGAAGAATTCGTCAAGCAATAGTCAACCCTTCGACTTCGCTCAGGGTAGACCCTGATCGGCGCTTCTTTACCCGGTCTTAAGAGTCGGAGTTTGCCTTCGACCCAAACTCAGGCCGAGGGTGCGCCGCCGAATGGGGCAATCAGTAAACACCGTACCCTTTTCGTATGGCGTCCACTATTTGTTAAAGCCAGCGGACTGTCACGTCAAGCACGTTCTGAACGAACGTTCCCCTTCCTTTTCCTGGCAGTTTGGAGATTTTGTCCTTCGACCGGTCATAGCACCCCTTGCCGAGGTCCGAGACGTCGGCAAAGGCCACATCCAAAACATTCTTCCCTTTTTAATAGACGTAGCAGCGGTAGACTTGAAACCCCGCGCGCCCTGCGTAGAAGTCGCATCGGCCAGGCTCCTGCGTCCCCTGAGGGAATTCATCGAGATGGAGATGCACGCTCGTATCCGCTCCGAAATCAACGAGAGCGCTCGATGCGAATCTGGTAGGAGCCGTCGTTGTCGTCGTACGCTCCCGGTGCCCCGTTGAATCCGAAGCCGTCGGGAATACCGAGAAAGAGTCGGGTTGCCCCGACGGGGGCGATGAACTCTTGGAATTCACCGCTGGCCGTGATGCCGTCGCCGATGTAGAAGACCTGCCCAAGGGCAGGGGACAGGGTAAGGAAGTTGATCCCGGTCCCAGAAGGCGAGAAATCGAGGGTCGATGGAGGACCGCCGACCGGAATGGAATCGTCGAGAAAAACGCCGCTAAGAGGGCCCTGGGGCCCTTTGTAACCGCTGATGCCACCGAAAGGGGAAAGGTTGCTACCCGAGAGGCCGTTTCCGCTCGGACCGAATACGTTGCCACCGAAGCCATTGAAGAAACTGACCCCGCCCACCGCGGGATCGGTGGCGCGGATGACGTCTCCGCCGGATACCGGAATGAACGGTGGTACCGTCTCCTGAATTTCCTCCGGCGTGGGAGACCCGTGCCGTAGGAGGCCGCCGGGCCAGGGATCGCTCGCCGGTGGGATGACGAGGTCGGTTCTCCCGGCGAGGAAAATGGCGTCGCTTCCTTTGACGGTGACCGTGAAAATCCCGTCCGGCTGTGGGACGAACCCCTTCGAAGGGTTCTGGCGCATGGCGTCCCAATCTGGCCGGTTGATGTGATGCTGCCAGATGACAGTCCTCATGCCACCGAGCCCTGTCACTTCGGCAGCGCGGAAATCTTGCTCCACTTTTTCTGGAAGCCGAGGCCCACCGTGTTCAGTGTCGGTGGTGTGATAGCCTGCGAGCCAGAGGACGAAGGGGATGGGTTTTCCTAATCCATCGGTCGGAACGTAGTTTTCCCCAAAAAATTCGTTCCATCGCGCTGGTCCTGTGTAGACGCCGGGCGTGAAGCCTAACACGGCAACTCCCCTGAGAAAACCCTCCAAGACCGCTTGGTTGTCTTTGCATGCGTTGGCCCGAGACTCAAAGGGTTCGCACTGCGCCCAGCCAGCGGTGTCATTTTCGACGGTGCAGGGGATTCGCGGGTCTCCTGGTTCCTTCCCCGGCAGACTGATGCAGCGCTCCACATCG
>Ga0214473_10005169_pt1 | contig 15662 bp, 6 predicted proteins | sample RVTome_7_FD_203509 | JGI IMG/M metagenome (GOLD analysis project Ga0214473, IMG submission 203509) | Soil microbial communities from uranium-contaminated site in the Upper Colorado River Basin, Wyoming, United States - RVT98D197 | ecosystem: Environmental > Terrestrial > Soil > Contaminated >... | reverse complement strand
TGAAGGTTTCGTGGTCCTGAACCAGTCGGACCTCATGCAGGGCGCCGTCAAAATCGCCGACAGTGACGATCCCAACATCAATGGTCAGGCCGACCCCAACGTAACGGGCGACGAGGACCCGACGCGAGTGGTGATCACCTTCCCTGCGTCTCAACCGCCCACGAAGGCGCTGGTCACTCCGACTACCCCTGAGGCGACCATCGGCCAGGAGGTGGAGTACGAGATCAGGGTGCCCGGCGCGGTGAGTACCCGCCCCGTGTACGACGTCGTGGTCACCGATACGCTTGACGGGAACCTCGAATATCTGGGCTTCACCCAGACCAGCCCCCCGGCGGTAACGGACAACAGTGTCGCCCCCAACCTGAGCTTCGGCGTCGCCCAGATCCCGGCCGGCCAGCAGGCGGTCTTCAAGGTGCGCGCCCGCGTTCGCAACGTCCTGGGAGCCCAGCAGGGGATTGCGATCAACAACACGGCCTCCTACGCGTATGCCAACACCCCGGGCGGGACCAGACAGCCCGCGCTGACCAGTGGAACCGTGACGTTCCATGTTGTCGAGCCGCACATAGCGAATATCGCCAAGATCGCTGACCCGACCACGCCGGCTGCCGGTGAGACCGTACGCTACAGCGTGACATTGACGGCGAGCGGCGCCAACTATTCGTCGGATGTGTTCGATGTAACGATTACCGATACCCTGGGCCTCGGTTTGGTCTATGCCGGCAACCCGACCGTCACCGTCGGAGGCGGCGTCAGCGCCAACAACACCATCGGAGCGCCCGTTATTACCGGCGACGGTATCAGCCAGGCGCAAACGCTTCTCTGGAGTCTAAACAATGGCAATGCCGACATCGACATCGCCGAAGGCACGTCCGTCACCATTGCTTACGATGTGCGCGTGCGCGACGGCGTGCTCGCCCAAACCCTCGCGAACAGCGCCGTCGCGCAGTGGACCGGCACAGATGGTCCGAACGCATTCGAGCGCAACGGCACGGACGGCATCGGCGGGCTTAACGACTACGTAACGGCACCGGCCACGGCCACGATCGGCAATCTGCCGCTGGTGTACGCCCACAAGACCGCACGGATCTACCAGGATTTCAGCTCGCCGGGTATCGTCGATCCGGGCGACGTGCTGCGCTACACCATCGTCCTTACCAACTCCGGTGCGGTCCCGGCAACGGGTGTAGTGCTCAGAGACACCGTTCCGGACAACACCACCTATGTGGCCGATTCCCTCCGTCTGAACGGCGCGCCGGTGGGACCCGACGGCGGCGTGTCGCCGCTGATCGCCGGTCTGTCGGTGCAATCTTCCGACAATCCGGGCGCCGGCATTGTTTCGCCCGGCGCAAGCGCTGTGGTCACTTTCGAGGCCAGGGTCAACGCCGGCGTTCCCACGGGGACCCTCATCATCAACCAGGGCGATATTCTCTCCAACGAACTGCCCCCGGGGAAGACCGATGCCGACGGAATACCGTCCAACGGCAACCAGCCGACCATCGTCGTCGTCGGCGAGGTGCAATTGGTCTCCATCACCAAGGAGGTATCGGTGGTCGGCGGCGGAATAGCCGTAGCCGGCGGCCAGTTGGAGTATGTCATCCGGGTGAACAACATCGGCAGCCTGCCCGCCACCGGGGTGGTGGTGACCGATGACCTGAATCCGCCCTTGGGCAATCAAGTCGCCTATGTCGACGGGTCGGGCACCTTGAACGATTCAACAAACGGGGTCGTCTATTCCGGCGCGGTGCTCACCGCCGACTATGCCGCCCGGTACGGCAATCTTCAGCCGGGCGCCGTTGCGGTCCTGCGTTTTCGCGTGCAGATCAACTCCACCCTCGCCGTCGGAACGACCATCACCAATACCGGCGTGGTCCGCTGGAACGACCCGGCGCAAACCGCATCGGCCAGCGTATCTCTTGACATAGGCGGAACGCCAGGCAGCGCCAGCCTCAACGGATACGTCTGGCACGACGCGAACCTGGATAAGTTCTGGGGCAGCGGCACCGAGACCATGATGGAAGGCTGGTCCGTGGAGCTTTATCGTAACGATCAGTTGGTCACCACGGCACTCACCGATGCCAACGGCTTCTATCGGTTCAGCGGCCTGGCGCCCAACGCGGGCACATCCGACCTTTATGCACTGCGCTTCCGCGCGGCGGCTGCGGGACCGAATACCGCCTCGCTGGGTCAGGCCGATTCGCCGTTCACCAATGGCCCGCAGCGGATCAGTGGCATCACCGTCGCCTCGGGGGCCAACCTGCAGAACCTGAATCTGCCGCTCTGGCCCAACGGCACCGTGTACAACTCTGTTGCGCGCGTACCGGTTGCCGGAGCCAGAGTGACGATGCGGAATGCGGCGACCGGAGCCGCACTGCCAAGCCAATGCTTCGACGACCCCGTACAGCAGAATCAAGTTACGGCCGCGAACGGCTTTTACAAGTTCGACCTGAACTTCAGCGGCGCGTCCTGCCCGGCAGGGGGCGGCTATCTCATCGAGGTAACGCCGCCCGCCACCGGCTACATGAGCGCGCCGTCCCGGATCATTGCGCCGTCCAGTGACGCGCAGACGACGCCGTTCTCCGTTCCCGCCTGCCCCGGCAGCGCGGCCGATGCGGTGCCGGCCACCCCCGAGTTCTGCGAGGTTGTGGCCTCCGCGTCGGTGCCGCCCTCCTCGGTCCCGCCGGGCACCGCCGGCACCGTCTATCATCTGCACCTCTTGCTGAGCAATGGAAGCGTGCCCGGGCAGAGCCAGGTTTTCAACAACCAAATCGCCATCGATCCGGAACTCTTTGGGGCCGTAGCCATCAGCAAGACCTCATCTTTAACCAACGTGACCAAGGGGACGCTGGTCCCCTATACGATCACCGTGACCAACGTTTTCGGCGCACCGCTGACCGGTATCGGCATCGTCGATCGATTCCCGGCCGGGTTCAAATACGTGGCCGGTTCCGCCCGCCTGGACGGCAATCCGACCGAACCGCTGATCAACGGTCGGGAGCTTGCCTGGAACGGCCTCGAACTGCAGTTTAACCAGAGACGCACCATCCGGTTCCTGCTGGTGGTGGGCTCCGGCGTCTCCGAAGGCGAATACGTAAACCGGGCCTTGGCGCTCAATACCATCACCGGCGGTGCTGTTTCGGGAGAGGCGACGGCCACCGTGAGGGTCATCCCCGACCCGGACTTCGATTGCACCGATGTCATCGGCAAGGTGTTCGACGATGCCAACCGGAACGGCGAGCAGGATTCCGGCGAGAAGGGACTGTTCGGGGCCCGCGTGGTTACGGCGCGCGGTCTGATCGCCTCCACCGACAACAACGGACGCTTTCACATAACCTGCGCGGCGGTCCCGGACGAGGATCGCGGCAGCAACTTCATCCTCAAGCTGGACGAGCGCAGCCTGCCCACGGGATATCGCCTGACCACCGAAAATCCGCGCGTTCAGCGGGCTACCCGCGGCAAAATGCTGCGCTTCAACTTCGGCGCGGCGGTCCATCGCGTGGTGCGCATGGACATCGCCGACGGCGCGTTCGAGCCCGGTACCACCGAAATCAGGATGCCGTGGACTCCCAGAATCGACCAGTTGCTTGAAGAACTCAGGAAGGGGCCGTCCGTGCTCAGGCTGTCCTATCTTGGGGATGTCGAGCCCAAAGGCCTGGCCCTGGCACGTCTTGAGGCCCTGAAAAAGGAAATCACCGCACGGTGGAAGCAGTCGGGCGCCGGCTACCAGCTGACCATTGAGACCGAAATCTTCTGGCGACGCGGCGCTCCGATTGCCGGTCACTGATAAAGGACTGATGAAATCCATGTGGCGTCACCTGCGCATAGTGAAGGGCTTCTTGCCGAGGCACGGCATTGTCGTCCTGTGCGTGTGCGGCGTAACCGCGGCGGGCGCTGGGGTTGCGTCATCCGAGGAAACGGGGGTAAGGGAAACCCACGTGCGCGGAGAGGCGGCCGAGATGCACCTGCCGACCGACCGGCCTTTGACCCCATGGGTCCATGACCCCGCCATATTCAAAAAGGACGAGGGGGACAAGACGGAACTGCGCGACGTCGTCGAGCGGGAAGTCACCACCATCAAACTCGACAACCTGGTCCCGCCCATCCATTTCGGCCTGGGGCAAATTGAAATTACCGAAAACTATCTGAAAATGCTTCGCGAGGTGCTCGACCGCATGCGCGGTCGCGCCAATGTGCGACTCCACTTTGTCGGTCACGCCGATACCCTTCCGCTCAGGGGCGAGCTGATAGATATCTACGGCGACAACATCGGGCTGTCGCGCGAACGGGCGGGGACCGTGGCCGAATACTGCCAGCGCGCGCTCAACCTTCCCCCCGAAGCCATCTCCTACGAGGGGTTTGGCGACAGTCGGCCGGTCGCCAGCAATGCGACGGAAGAGGGACGGCAGCGCAACCGGCGCGTGGAAGTGCAGGTCTGGTACGACGAGATCCGCGAAAAGCAGACCGAAAAGGAAGTGATCGTCCGCCAAGAGGGGAACCGCATCAAGGTCTGCCGGACCGAGACCGTCTGCAAATTGCGCTACAAGGACGGCCACTCCCATCGCGCGCGCGTCAAGAACCTGATTTCCCCCCTTCATTACGACAAAGGCATGCTGAGCGTGCCGGAGGAATTTCTGCGGCAGGTCAGGCAGGCGCTGAAAAATCTGGGCGGCAAACAGAACCTCGTGGTCAAGTTCATCGGCTATGCGGACAACCTCCCGCTTCAGGGACGGGACGAACGCATCTACGGCGACCCCGCAGGGCTCACCAAGGCGGTTGCCCGGCGCGTTGCGCTCGCCGTTCAGGATGATCTGCGCTTGCCCAGCGCCGCCATCGAGACCGAGGGCCGCGGGGCGTCGCAGCCTTTGACCTCGAACGATACGCAAAAGGGGCGCGCGCTGAACCGGCGCGTGGAGGTGGAGTTCTGGCACGACGATCCGCTTCAGGATCTTCCCGACGAGCCCCAACTGTGCCCGGGCGCCCCCGGCGCCGAGATGGTCACCCGTGTGTATGATTCGCCGTCGGGCGGCATCGATCCGATCCTGTTTGAAAACGGCAAGCCTGTGGTACCGGACGGTTACACCGAGCGTTTGCGGCGCATCATGGACGAGATCCGCGACAGGACCAATGTCCGTCTTCGGTTTATCGGCTATACCGCCAACAAGCCCCTCGACCGGCGTACGGCCGCGGTGTACGGGGATGACATCGGGTTATCCATGGCGCGCGCGCGCCGGTCCATGGCGACCGTCAGCGAGCGGATGAGATTAGCGGAAAGGCAGGCGGAGTTCGACGGCCGCGGTTATGTTCAGTCCGACGATGTGGTCAACGCCGGTTTTGTCGAGTCCGACATGTCGAAAGTCAAGGTGCAGGTGGTCTACGATGAACCGATCGTCCGCGACGACTACGAGGGCGTGGAAGTCACCCCGCTGACACGCGAGGTGAACACTGCGGATCCCTTTGCTCTGAATCTCCTGCGCATTACGGTCGACGGCAAGCCGCTCGATGATCCGGGCAAATGCAGCTCCGACGTGCAGCGCTGCACCGACGTGGCCCTCGATAATGCCCAAATCCAGTTCAAGTACGACAGCCTGAGGCTTACACCGCGACTGAACGTGACCGCCTGGCCGATTACGGTCCGTTATCAGGACGTGCCGGATACGGCGTTTGCCGAAAACCTGGTGCAATTCCGCCTGTATGCCAACTACCGCAGCTTCATCGCGCGGGCGGAGGTCAGGATTTTCGAAGCGGAGCAGTCCGTCCGCAACACGCCCCTCGCCGTTGTCGAGATGGACGCCGACGGCATGGCCCAATGGCAGCCCGAGTTCAAGTCCTTCTCCGCGCCTGTTCGCAAATTGAAATACCTGGTGCGGGTCTATGACAAGAAGGGACTCTTTGACGAGACCACTCCGCAGTCCCTGTGGGTGGCGGACCGCATCGATCCGTCGGTTGCCGAAGCGAATGTGGACGAAAAACTGCGGGTCGTTTATGGCGAGAGCCGCATCGCCAGCCGGAACATCCCCCTTCGCGGCGGCACGGTGCAGGCCTACGGCACCGCGATCCCCAAAGGACGCGGGGTATGGATGGCAGGCTATGCGGTACCCGTGGACGAGAAGGGCAGATTCGTGGCGGAAGAAATCCTGCCGGAGGGCATGCATAGCGTCGAAGTGGCCGTCCTCGATGAGTTCGGCGGCGGCGAGGTGTTCCTGCGCGATGTGGAGCTGAAGGAGAGCGACTGGTTCACCGTGGGGATCGCCGACCTGACCCTGTCCGGCAACAAGACAGACGGGCCGGCCGAACTGCTCGCGCCCGATAAGCCCCGGTACAGCGAAGACATGAGCCTCGAGGGCCGCCTGGCGTTCTATACAAACGGCAAGTTCAAAAACGGCTGGTCGCTGACGGCGAGCGCCGATACGCGCGAAGGCCCCCTGGACGAGATCTTTTCCAACTTCATGGACAAGTCCCCCGAGGCGCTGTTCCGACGAATAGACCCGGACTACCGCTACCCGACCTTCGGCGATGACGGCACCGTCCTGGAAGATGCGCCGACCACCGGCAAGTTCTTTGTGAAGGTGAAAAAAGATAAAACCTACGGGCTCTGGGGCAACTTCAAGATCGCGTATACCGATACCACCCTGGCGCACGTGGACCGCGGGCTCTACGGCGCCAACCTGCATTATCAACCCGTCGACACCACCAGTTTCGGCGAGCCGCGCCTGCTGGTGGACGGGTTTGCCGCGGACCCGGGGACCGTGGCGGGACGCGATGAGTTCCGCGGCACGGACGGATCGCTCTATTTCCTGCGCCGGCAAGACGTGCTGGAAGGTTCCGAACGCGTTCGCATCGAGGTGCGCGACAAGGACTCCGGGATCGTTCTGGCGGTCAAGAACCTGACGCCGGTTCTCGATTACGACATCGACTACCTGCAGGGACGCATCCTCCTTTCGCAGCCCTTGCCCGCAACGGCGGACGACGGCCTGTTGGTGCACAGCGCCTCCATCAGCGGGCATCCGGTCTTCCTGGTGGTCCGTTACGAATTCACTCCGGGGGTCAACGAGCCGGACACGCTGGCTGCCGGCGGCAGGGTTCATTACTGGTTCAATGACCACGTCAAGGTCGGCGTGACCGCCAGCCAGGAGGAAGAAGCCGACATCGAAAGCAGACTGGGTGGAGCGGACCTGACCCTGCGCAAGTCCTCGGCGTCGTGGCTCAAACTGGAAGCGGGCCGCACCAAAGGTCCGGGCGTTCCGGCAACGACTTCCATCGACGGCGGTTTCGGTTTCGACAACACGGCGGGTTTCTTGGCCGGCAGCGAAGTGGAAGCGTCGGCCTATCGCGTGGATGGCAGTTTGGGCTTCAAGGACATCTTTAAGAACGGGCGCGGCCAGGTCACTTTCTACTGGCAGGACCTCGAGGCGGGTTATTCGGCGCCAGGCCAGGCCACCGCGCGGGACCTGACCCAATACGGCGGAACGGCGGATATTCCGTTTACCGACCGTCTGCGGGCGCGTGCAAAGATGGACAAGCAGGAGCAGGAAGAAGGTCTGGAGACCGAAACCGCAGAGCTGAACCTCGACTTCCGGATGGGTAAGCACTGGACCCTGGGCTCGGGTGTGCGTTACGACAGCCGGAAAGACAATTCGCCGGTGGTTCCCGCGACCCAGGAAGAGGGCGACAGGACGGATGCGGCGGTCCGGCTGCTCTACGATTCCCATACGCGATGGACGGCCTACGGTTTCGTTCAGGAGACGATTCGGGCAAGCGGCAACCAAGAAGATAACGGCCGCATCGGCGCCGGCGGCAGTGTGCGTGTGACCGACCGATTCAAGGTCGCCGGTGAGGTTTCCGAAGGAGACCTCGGGACGGGCGGCAAGCTCGGGACCGAGTATCTGTATTCCGACCGGACTACCCTGTACGGCAATTACAGCCTCGAAAACGAACGGACGGACAACGGCCTGCTTGCCCGGAGGGGCAAAATGGCCTCCGGTTTCCGCACCCGTTATTCGGACAGCGCCAGCGTCTACGCCGAAGAGCGGTATACCCACGGCGACGTCCCCACGGGCCTGATGCATTCCGCCGGCGTAAAACTCGTGCCTTTCGACCGGGTCAATTTCGGCGCCAACATCGATTTGGGGACCCTCAAGGACCCCCAAACCGCGGCCGAACTCAAGAGGACTGCGCTTGGCGTGAGCGCTGGTTATGGGTTCGACAAGCTGGCGCTCGCCACCGCCGTGGAATATCGGGTCGACGACATCGAGCGGCCGGATACCAGCTTCTCCAAACGTACCTCCTGGCTATGGAAAAACAGTTTCAAGTACCGACTGTCCGAGGATTGGCGCCTCATCGGCAAATTCAATTACGCCGTGAGTGACAGTTCGATGGGAGGTTCATATAGCGGCGACTATACGGAAGCGGCCCTCGGCTATGCGTATCGCCCCGTCCACCATGACCGCTTGAACGCGCTGTTCAAGTACACCTATTTCTACAATGTTCCGGCGGCCGATCAGGTGACCGGCGCCAATACGGCGTCCGACCATATCCAGCGCAGCCACATCGGATCCGTGGATGCCATGTATGACCTGACGTCCCGTTGGACTGTGGGAGGCAAGTACGCCTACCGCCTTGGCCAGGTGGCACTGGATCGAACGAATCGGGAGTTCTTCGACAGCCGGGCCAACCTGTACGTGCTGCGCGCAGACTGGCACTTCGTCCACCGATGGGACGCATTGGTCGAGGTGCGCAGGCTTGACCTGCCCGACGCCGACGACAGCCGCAGCGGGGTGTTGGTGGGGATATACCGTCATGTGGGCAATCATATCAAGGCGGGAGTCGGATATAACTTCAGCGATTTTTCGGACGACCTGACGCAGTTGGATTACAGGCACCAGGGTCTGTTCGTCAATTTGGTCGGCAAGTATTAGAGGCTCGGGGGAGGCCAACATGTTTCGCTGGCAGAGAGGGGTCATTGCAGGGATTTCAATGCTTGTCCTGAGCGCCGCTGCTTACGGGCAGGAAATCTCAAAGGAACAGATCAAGGGGTTGGACGAGCAGGTCCAGGAGATCAAGAGCGATGTCCTGGGCATCGCGGCGGAACTGAACCAGCTTGAAGAGAAGCTGCTGTATCCGTCCAACACGCAGGTCGCGGTATTCGTGTCGCTGACCAGCGGCGAAACCTTCCGTCTCGACTCGGTGGAGATCCAGCTGGACGGCGAGCCGGTCGCCCATCACCTTTACACCTTCAAGGAGCTCGAAGCCCTGCGGAAGGGAGGGGTGCAGCGCATCTACGCCGGGAATGTCCGGTCCGGCGAGCACCACCTCCAGGTCCGGGTCCTCGGCAAAACCGAAGGAGGGGCCGATTTCGAGAAATCGGGGAGTTTCAAGGTCGACAAGGACGTGGGCCCAAAGATCGTGGAGCTATCTCTGGCCGCCCAAGGCATAACCCTTGCTGGCAGGTAGAGCATGAACAGGCTGTTTGTCTTATTGATCATTCTGATATTCTCCGCACCTTCGGTGTCGGCCGGTGCGTCCGCCCCGAATACGCTTGCGGACCTCCATTTCGGAGAGGCCCTCTATCACGCGTTTCAAGGAGACTGGTTCGACGCCATCTCCAGGCTCGACACCGAGCTCATGCAGCACCACGGGGTGGACGAGCCCGAGCGCGACACCCTTCATTACCATGTCGGCCAGGCGGAGTTCGACGTGGGCGATTTCGAGCTGGCATACCGAATGCACCGGCGCGCCGGGCGCGCCTTTACGGCGGTCATCGAGGGCAACGTCGAGGAGCCGGTGCGCAACGAGGCCATCTTCCGCCTGGCGAGGCTCTACTTTCAGAAGAATCAACCGGTCAACGCCCAGGACGCCGTGGAGAGCATCCGCGGGGCCGTCCCGCCGGAGATTCGCGACGACCTGGATTTCCTGCGCGCCCAGATCCACATGGCCAACGGACGTTTCGCCGAAGCCGCTCGCATTCTGAGGGGCCTTGAGAACGTCAAGGGCCTCAAGGGCTTTGCCACTTACAACCTCGGCATCGCCCTCATCAAGGACGGAAAGGAGCTCGAGGGCCGCCAGGTTCTTGACCGCACGGGCCAGATAGGCGGCGATGACGACCTCACGCTGGCGATCAAGGATAAGGCGAACCTCGTCCTTGGGTTCAAGCTCTTCAAGGAGAAGGATTTTGAGGGCGCCAAGCTGGTGCTCGACCGGGTACGCCTGAACGGCCCGTTTTCCAACCGGGCGTTGCTTGCCTCCGGATGGGCGGACGCCTCGCGGGTACGATTCGAGAGGGCGCTGGTGCCATGGAGCGCGCTGGTGACCAGAGAGGTTACGGACGCGCCGGTTCAGGAAGCCATGCTCGCCGTCCCCTATGCCTATGGCAAGCTGAACGTGAACAGCAAGGCCGCGGTGATGTACGGCAGCGCACTTGAAAAGTTCGACACCGAAGTCGACAAGCTCGAGGCGTCCATCAGGAGCATCCGCGAAGGCCATTTTCTCCAGGCACTGGCGCGGGAGGAACTGAAACAGGACGCCGACTGGGTCGTCAAGCTGCGCACGCTCCCCCAGACGCCCGAGACCTACTACCTGCTTGACCTGATGGCCTCCCACGATTTCCAGGAATCCCTGAAAAACTACCTGGACCTGGAGCAATTGCGCAGGAGGCTGGAAGTGTGGGAAAGGGATCTGGACGCCTTCGAGGAGATCATCGAGCAGCGCAGCGCTTATTACCAGCCGCTCCTTCCCGTCATCGACCGGGAATTCCGGCGGCTCGACTCACAGATGCGCCTGCGCCTGGAGCAGCGGGACCGTATCGAAAAACGGCTCAAGGCCATGCTGGTGGTCCCGAGGCCCGATTATCTGGCGACCGCCGAGGAAAGAGTCATCGGCGAACGGATCGCGCTCCTGGAGCGGAAGGTGACTGCGGGCGGCACGGCAGTACCCGCCGAGGTCGAGGCCCGCATCCAACGTTTGCGGGGAGTGTTGCACTGGAACCTCTATACGGAATACGACCGTCGCTTCACCGAGACCTATAAGCATCTCCGCGCCCTGAATCGAGAGGTGGACCTGTTGAAGAGGCAGTACGCCGCCTTGGTCCGCACCCGCCAGGCCGCCACCCAGAGCTACGAAGGTTACGACGGCGTGATCCGCCGCCAGAGGTCGCTGATAGGAAAGGCTCGGGAAAAGGTGGGCGAACTGATGGCGCGTCAGGGCGATATGCTCGAAACCATGGCCGTCAACGAACTCGGCGCGCGCCGCGAGCGGCTTGCCGAGTTCCAAACCAAGGCGCGTTTCACCATGGCGGACAGCTATGACCGCGCCACCAGGGCCCAGGCCCAGGAAAAGGGTGAGTGAATGAACCGCACCCGACTTTTCCCATGCGCGGCGCTATTGATGCTGGCCGCGTGTGCCTCGGTCAGCGACAGGAATAGGAATACCATTGCCACGTTGCGTGGTGTGCAGATCGAGATCAAGGAGGAGAAGATCGAGGGTGGGCTCGAGAAAGCGATGCTGAGTTATCAGCGCTTTCTGGAGGGCACGCCGGACTCCGCCTTGACGCCCGAGGCCATTCGCCGTCTGGCCGACCTGAAGATCGAAAAAGAATACGGCGCCCTCATGACGGGCGCAGGAACCGCCGGGCGGGCAAAGGCATTGCCCGCCCCGGAACGCGAAACGCGTCCCAAGGCCGTGTCGTCCACCGGCGCACCGTCGGGCCAGGCATTGGCGTATATTCCGGTTCACGAGGAGGCCGAGACGGACTTCGAGAGACGGACGACCGGGAGGCAGCCGCTGGACAACACGGCGACAGCCGCTGACAGGTCCGTCGAAGCAGCCGGCGATCTCGAGAGGGCGGGCGCCCGCGAGGCCCTCGCGCTTTACCAGAAGCTCCTCAACGATTACCCCCTGTACGAGCGCAACGACCAGGTCCTGTACCAGATGTCCCGCGCGTACGAGGAGCTGGGGCAGGTCGAGGAAGCCATGGCGGTCATGGACCGGATCGTCCGCGAGTATCCCCGGTCCCGGTCTTTCGATGAAGTACAGTTCCGCCGCGCCGAACGCTTCTTCGTGCACCGGCGCTACCTGGATGCCGAGAATGCCTATGCGGGCATCGTGGGTATCGGCGTCGGCTCCTCATTCTACGAGCTCGCCCTCTATAAACTGGGCTGGACGTACTACAAGCAGGAGTTCTATGAAGAGGCTCTGGACCGATTCATTGCGTTAATGGACCACAAAGTGTCCGCGGGATACGATTTCGAACAGACCGAAGACGAGCAGGAACGCAAGCGGACGGACGACACCTTCCGGGTCATCAGCTTGAGTTTTTCCAACCTCGGCGGCGCCGATTCCGCGGTGAAATACTTCTCGCGCCACGGCAAGCGCAGTTACGAGGACAAGGTATACGGCAACCTCGGCGAATTCTACTTCGACAAGCGCCGTTACGCCGACGCCGCCGCGGCCTACAAAGCCTTCATGGAACGCAACCCGTTCCACAAGGCGGCGCCGAACTTCCACATGCGCGTTATCGAAATCCAGGCCGCCGGCGGATTTCCCAGTCTCGTTCTTGACTCCAAAAAGACATTCGCCACGACCTACGGGCTGCAGGCCGAATACTGGAAGCATTTCGCTCACGCCGACCGTCCGGACGTTCTCGGTTATCTGAAAACCAACCTGACCGACCTGGCGAACCATTATCATGCCTGCTACCAGGACCCGAAACAGGCCGAAGGCAAACCGGCGAATTTCGAAGAGGCACGGCGCTGGTATCGAGAGTTTTTGACCTCGTTCCCCGCGGGCCCCGAATCGCCCGTCATCAACTACCAGTTGGCGGACCTGCTGGGGGAAAACCGGTCGTTCGGCGAAGCCGCCGTGGAATTCGAGAAGACCGCGTATGACTATCCGCCCCATGAAAAATCCTCCCAGGCCGGGTACGCGGCGGTCGCCTCGTACCGGGAGCAACTTGGCGCCGCCCGCCCGGAGGACGCGGAGACGGTCAAACGGGAGATCGTCCGCAGTTCGCTGAAGTTTGCCGATGCCTTCCCGAAACACGAAAAAGCGGCGATCGTCCTCGGGGCGGCCGCGGATGATCTCTACGGCATGAAGGAATATGAACCGGCGCGGGCCGCCGCGACCAAGCTCATCGAGGCATTCCCCGGCACCGATGGGGATGTCGTCCGTGATGCCTGGCTGGTCGTCGGCCATTCCTCTTACGAGCTCGCACGCTACCCCGAGGCCGAGGCCGCATATTTGAAGGTATTGGCGCTGCTGCCCGCGGAAGACACAACACGCGACGCCCTGGTAAACAATCTCGCGGCATCGATCTACAAGCAAGGGGAACAGGCCAATGCCGCCCAGGATTATCGGGCTGCGGCGGACCACTTCTTGCGGGTGGGCCGCACGGCGCCGGCCTCAAAAATCAGGCCGACCGCCGAATATGACGCTGCTGCGGCCCTGATCCAGCTCAAAGACTGGAAGGCGGCCGCCGTGGTGTTGGCAGGATTCCGCACCAATTTCCCCGAGCACCCGTTGCAGCCCGAAGTGACCAAGAAGATCGCCTATGTCTACAGGGAAAACCATCAACTCTCCCTTGCGGCCACGGAGTATGAGCGTATCGAAAGGGAATCCCGGGACGACGAGATCCGGCGGGATGCTCTCCTGGTCGCGGCGGAACTGCATGAAAAGGACGGCAACAGAGCCCGGACGCTCGAGGTGTACCGGCGCTACGTAGGCTATTTCCCGCAACCGGTGGAGCTCAACCTGGAGACGCGAAACAAAATTGCCGAGATCCTGAAGGCGCAGAACGACCGCACATCCTATCTGGAGGAACTTGGAAAGATCGTCGCCATCGACGCCGAGGCGGGGAGCGCACGGAACCCGCGGACCCGCTATCTTGCCGGAATGGCCGCGCTGGTGTTGGCCGAGGACGCATTCGATGCGTTCGTCGCCGTCAATCTGGTACAGCCCTTTGAGGTCAATCTGCAGAAGAAGCGCGAGCTGATGAAGACCGCGACACAGAAATGCAGCCGGCTCGTGGATTACGAGATCGGGGAAATCACTGCCGCGGCGACATTCTATCTGGCCGAAATCTACGCCCACTTCAGCAGGGCCCTGGCGGCGTCGGAGCGTCCCGAGGGACTGAGCCCCGCGGAACGGGAGCAATACGAACTGGCCATCGAAGAGCAGGCCTATCCGTTCGAAGAGAAGGCCATCCAGGTCCATGAGAGCAATCTCAAGCTGATCTCCCGTGGGATTTACAATGCGTGGATCGAAAAGAGCCTCCAGAAATTGGCGGAATCCGTACCCGCGCGCTATGCCAGGCCGGAAGAGGCCAGCGGCATCATCAGTTCGGCGGATACTTACATTTTCGCAATTGACAGGCCGGCGCCGGCGCACTCCGACGTGGCGAAAACCGAGGCGTCCGACAGCGCGGCGGATGCTCAGGCCGAAGTTCCAGGATCTGTGACGGAGCCGGACACCGCGGAGCCAGCCCAGGGCGACCGCACGGACCAGCCCCCATCAGGAACAAGCCAGGCAACGAGGAGGTAAGCGGGGCATGCTCATAAGAATGCCGCGAAGGTTGAAAATACGAACCCACGCCGGATTCGCCGTCCTTGCGATGACGCTGTCGGTCCTCGCCGGGTACGCGAGCGGTGGAAAGGTCGAGGCCCCGGTCGCTCATGAACCCTCCGCGGTCAAGGGGCCATCCGTGGCGAGGCTCGAGGATGGCCGGGAAGGCTTCATCATCACGGAAGTCCCCACAATGGATGAGGCGTCGCACAGGGACTTCGATCGCGCCGTCGCCATGCTGAAGAACCAGGATTACGGCCGGGCCATCGACCTCCTGGAAAAGGTCATCGAGCGGTCGCCGGGCGTCACGGCGCCATATATCGACATCGCGATTGCCTATCAGCGCACCGGCAAGTCGGAGCGGGCCGAGGAGCATCTTCAAACAGCCCTGAAGCTGTTTCCCGGGCATCCGGTGGCATGTAATGAATACGGCCTGTTGTATCGCAAGACCGGACGATTTGCCGAGGCGCTGGCGATCTATGAGAAGGCGATCGAGCGCTTTCCGGATTATTATCCGGTGCATAAAAACCTCGGGATTCTCTGCGACCTGTATCTGAATGATTCCGCATGCGCCCTCGAGCATTACGAGATTTACAGCAAGGCCAGGCCGGAAGACGCACAGGTCCCATTGTGGATCGCCGATGTGCGCGCCCGGCTTGGACGCCAATAAGGAGGAAAGACGATGGTTCGCGCATTGGTCCTATGTGTGTGCGTGCTCCTATTCTCGGCGGTCATGGCAACAGCCGAGGATGTGAGCGTGGACGAGCAGTCGGAAGCCAAGGAGCTATCCGGCATGTCCATCGTCGGCAACGATGAGGCACCGAAATCCCTTTATATCGTCCCGTGGAAAAGTTCGGAAATCGGCGCGGGGACCAGCCTGGACACGATGTTGAATGAAGGCGATGTGCCGGTGGACCGGGACGTTTTCAAGCGGCAGCTTGAATTTTATAAGGTGAGCACCAGCAAATAATCCTGCTGCAGGCAAAAAGGAGGAAAAAAAGATGTTCTATTCACTTGCAAGGTTTTTCCAGATGGGTGGTTTCTTCATGTTTCCAATTGCAATCGTGCTTGCGGTCGGCCTGGCCATCGCCATAGAACGCTGGGTCCAATTGAAA